>OGEQ01000242.1_pt1 | contig 60946 bp, 59 predicted proteins | sample 1570731 | NCBI WGS metagenome assembly OGEQ01 (sample SAMEA2582132, study PRJEB24529) | metagenome | biome: Human gut stool | place: China | collected 2011
ATCTAGATATTCTCTTCATACTGTTTGTAAGTTTTATTATATTTTGATACAGCCCTTTTTTTATTTTCTTATTATTTTATAATTATGGAAGAAAAGTCCTAAAATAGCTCCTGCTATAAATCCGCCAAAATGAGCAGATATATCTATATTAGACATTGATAGACCGATAAATACATTAAGCAATATAATAACTATTATATTAGTTACTAAAGCTTTACCAATTCTATCTTTTTCATTATAAGCAAAAACTAAAGCTGCCCCTAAAAGTCCAAATATAGCTCCTGAAGCGCCAACTCCCATAACTGGTGAAAAGTATAAGCTAAATATACTTGCTACTATTCCTGAAACAAAATAGATAACTAAATATTTTTTCGCTCCATAAATCCTTTCTATGAAATCTCCTAATATATAGAGAGCATACATATTAAATAAAAGATGTACTATTCCACTATGCAAAAACATAGAGGTTACTAATCTATAATATTCTCCATGAAATATTATTGCATTATTATGCTTAGCACCCATCCAATATAGAATTTTGGGATTCATCTCTACTATATTTCTGAAGAATCCAGCACCTAAAGCAGTAGCTACAATAAGACAAACTAGAAAAGCTAAAATATTTAAACCAATCAATATTCCTGTAACTTTTCCACATCTTAATTTTTTATACCAAGGAACCTTTGGTTCTTCTTTCTTTTTTAATAAAAATTCTAGTATTTTTGCTAGAGGCTCAGAGCTCCTATCACTTTTTAAAACTTCTCTTTTCTGAACATCAACAATTACTCTATGACAATTCTCATCTATAGAAAAATCTTCATCCTTTTTCTCATCTCTATCATAGCCTTTATAAAGAATTATATTATGAAGAGAATATGACTTACCTAAGCTTTTTAAATAATCTTCTGCAATTTTTAAATTTTCTTCCTCTTCATAAGACTTAGATATTATAACTGCATATTTTCCATCATCTTTAACTGTCTTTAAAGCTATCCATAGTTCTTTATCCTGTTCTCCTTTTAAGTCTTCTACATAAAAACCATAATTATTTATAAGTAAGTTGAAATAATCTTGCTCAAATTTACTCATTGCCTCTCCTCAATCTTCTAAATAATTTCTTCCAACATATCTAAAAGCTCATTAAATCTATCTAAGGTATCTTTAAGCGGCTTAGATGTTGTCATATCTACTCCAGCCATTTTCAATGTATCTATAGGATACATTGATCCTCCAGCCTTTAAGAAGCCTTTGTATTTTTCAACAGCCTCTTCTCCTTTTGAAAGAATTGAATTTGCAAAGGAAGATGCAGCTGCATAGCCTGTAGCATATTGATATACATAGAAATCAGAATAAAAATGAGGTATTCTAGCCCATTCTATAGATATTTCTTCATCTACCTTCATATCTTCACCAAAATATTTAATGTTTATATCTTTCCACATCTTACATAAAACTTCTGATGTAAGAGATTCTCCATCTTCAATAGCTTCATGAGTTTTTAACTCAAATTCTGCAAACATTAATTGTCTAAAGACAGTTGTTCTTATTTGCTCTAACTCTTGATTTATTAGATATAATTTTTTATTTTTATCAGTTTCTTTCTCTATTAAATGATGTATAAGTAAAATTTCATTTGTTGTTGAAACAACCTCTGCACAGAAAAGACTATAATCTCCATAAATATATGGTTGAGTCTTTCTAGTATAATAAGAATGTATTGAATGGCCCATTTCATGAGCTAAAGTTGATGCATCATTTAACTCATAATTATAGTTTAATAATACATATGGCATAGTATCATAGGATCCCCATGAATAAGCTCCACTTCTCTTTCCTTTATTTTCATATACATCTATCCAACCTTCATTTATTCCTTCATTGAATATGTCTAAATATTCTTTTCCTAAAGGTTTTAATCCTTCTTCAACTAAACTTATAGCATCCTTATATTCTAAATGTTCTTTTTTGCATTCTATAACTGGAACATATAAATCATACATATGAATTTCATCTAAGTTAAGAAGCTTTTTCTTAATTCTAACATATCTATGAAGAGCATCCATATTTTCATCTACAGTTTTTAAAGCATTATAGTAAACTTCTACTGGAATATTATTAGGTTTTAAAGAAGCCTCTAAGGAACTATTATATTTTCTTGTTTTGCTTTCAAAAACAAAGTTTTTAATAGAACTTGTTAAACTTGTTGCTAAAGTATTTTCATACTTTTTGTATGTTCCAAATAAAAGTTTAAAGGCAGCTTCTCTTACCTTTCTATCCTTGCTCTTTATAAAAGAACTATAGTTTCCTTCAGTTAATTCTACCTTTCTACCACTTTCATCTACTATCTCTCCAAAAGTCATATCTGAATTAGTAAACATTGAATATATGCTCTCTGGAGCTCCTAAGCAATCTGATACAGAAGCTAAAACAGATTCAACTTCCTTTGATAATATATGTGGCTTTTCATTTAATATCATTTCAAAGTAGATTTTATATTGTTCTAAGTCCTTATCCTCATTTATGAAATTTTCTATTGTTCCTTCTTTTAAGCTTAATATCTCTGGAACAAAGTATGCAGTATAGCTTGAAAACTCTGCTGAATATGGATCTATTTTATTTACTAAAGATTGCATTTCAGGATTAGATGTGTCCTCATGACTTCTCATATGAGCATAAACATATAGTTTACCAAGTTTTCTGCTTAACTTTTCATTTAATAAAAGAAAAGCTTTTAAATCTTCCTTGTTTCCTAACTTACCCTCAAAATCTTTTAATTTTGGAGCTTCCTCTTTTAACTTACTTAATTCCTCATTCCATTTAGCTGGAGTTTCATAAATTTTATCAATTCTCCACTTATCACTTTCTGGAATTTCATCTCTTCTTCTAAGTTTTTTGACCTCACTCATTTTAATTCTCCTTTCAAATATTATTTATAATCTTCTTCTTTATCCTTTATATCCTCAAAAACCTTCTTCATTTGTTTATCTATAATAGAGCAAACTTCATTTAAAACTGCTCTCATTTCCTCATGCTCATCATCAAATTTAAATTTGACTACCCAAGTTGGATTATATTCTTCATCAAACTCTTCTACTATATATCCTAATGAAGTAAGGGCCTCCACATTGAACAAATCATATATTGCTGAAAATTCCCATTCTAAAACATCCTTGTCTGTATCAAAAAAAAGACTTACATCTCCATCTACGCAATATAATTTTTTAATAAAATTAGTTCCTTCTAAAACTGAATAACTTCCTAATTCACCCTTTATAACTCCATTTTCTTTATCTTTTTCCATTATAACTAATGAAGAAAAATCCATCTTATATCATCCTTTCCTCTTTTACTATATATACTAATTATAAAATTTATATTTATATTTGCAAGTGTATATAACATAATAAATAAAGTCATCCTCTTTATATTTATTTAAATGTAAAATTATGGTAATATGTTTTATGTAACATTAATATACTAGAGGTGATTTTCATGAATAAATTTATGCTAAGAAGACTTATTTTAGGAGTATCCCTATTTTTTATTATTATATTTTCAAGTGCTTTTATTATTAATAAAATTTATATTAAGCAAAAATGTAAAGATTTATACTTTGCAACTGAATATTTAACAACAAGAGGGAATTTAGAAAATAGCCTTCTAACCATCAAAAATTTTGAATTATCATTTTTAGATAAGGATATTGCAATTGTAGAAATTAATGGACTTAGTTACGATAAGCCTCATCAATCTATTTCTTGCAAAGCTTATTTTGAAAAAAAGGAAAATTCAGTTTGGAACTTAAAAGAAATAGAAAAGCTAACTTAAAATGCAAATTATTTGCACTTGATTTAAAATCCATGTATAATTTATTTAGAATTATACTAGGAGTGATACGATTTGATAAAGATAAATAATCTTTCCTTTTCCTACAGCGGTAAAAAACCTTATCAATTAAATGATATAAATTTAACCTTACCTGAAAATGAATTTATATCAATAGTAGGAGAAAATGGAAGTTCTAAAACTACTCTTTTAAAGCTTCTTTTAGGATACTTAAAACCTATTATTGGAAACATCGAAATAAATTTAAACAGCGTTGGGTATGTTCCTCAAAAAGTTGATAACTTTAACTCCCAATTTTCCATTACGGTTTATGAAGTATTAAAAGTACATTTAAAAACATTAAAAATAAAGGATAAAGGCGAAATAGACAGGGTTCTTTCAGCTGTCAATATGCTAGAATTTAAGGATAGATTAATAGGTTCTCTTTCTGGTGGTCAGCAACAAAGAGTTTTTATTGCAAGGGCTTTAATAGGACACCCTAATATATTAATATTAGATGAACCTTCTACAGGAATAGATGAAAAGACTCAAAAAGATATATATGAACTTATTTATAAGTTAAATAAAGAGAAGGAAATGACTATTATATGTGTTGAACACAATATACGAAAATCTCTTAAGTATTCATCATATATTCTTGAATTAAAAGATTCTAAAGCTACTTTATTTAAAAATAATGAATACTTAAAAAAACTAGATGAAATAAATAATGAATTTATATAGAAAGGGCTCTTTTTAAAAATGTCTATTATACAAAATATGTTTCAATTTGAATTTATGCGTAATGCATTTATGGCTGGTTTTATAATATCTCTTTTATGTCCCTGTATAGGACTTTTTCTTGTGTTAAAGAGATATTCAATGATAGGGGATACACTTTCCCATTCTTCCTTTGCAGGCGTTGCAATTGGGCTAGTATTTGGATTTAATCCTCTTTTAACAGCATTTTTATTTACTACTATTTGTGCATTACTTATAGAATTATTAAGAAATTATTATAAAAAATATGCAGAATTATCTATGTCTATTATACTTACCTTCAGTTTAGGATTAGCATTAATACTAGTTAGTAGTGGTAAGTCTAGTACAACAGTTAATTCTTTTTTATTCGGAAGTATATTAACAGTTTCAAAAACTGATTTAACCATAATAGCTTTAGTTTCTCTACTTTGTTTTATAGGAATATTTTCATTATATGATAAATTAGTTTATACTACCTTTGATGAAGAAGGGGCTAAAGTTTCTGGAATAAACACAAAACTTATAAATTATATTTTTACAATCATAGTAGGAGCTACTATTTCTGTTTCAATTAGAGTTATGGGAATACTGGTTATTTCATCAATAATTGTTATACCAGCAGCTACTGCCATGCAATTTAAAAAAGGATTTACTAAATCCCTTATTATTTCAATGATAATAGGAGTTATAGATGTCTTAAGCGGTTTACTTCTAGCTTCTCTATTTGATTTAGCTCCAGGAGGAACTATAGCTTTAACTTCAGTAATAGTACTTATATTATCATTAATTTTAAATAGAAAAAAATTATAATATAAGTAAAAATGGGTTGTATAAAAAGTTAATAAAACTTACAAACATATTCTGAGAATTACTAGATTTCTCTTCAAATCCTTTGTAAGTTTTATTATTAAGCTTTTTTATATAATCCTTTATTTTTAAAAGAAAATCATAAAAATATAGCTTAGAAGCTATATTTTTATTGCTATTAATCTCTTTATATTACTGTAACTTGATCAACAAACATAAAGGTAGGACCCTCTCTAGGCATTATACTCCAATCTGGACATACCTCTTCATTCTTTGCAAATATTTTAATATACCTGGTCTTAATTTCTCTTTGTGATGTAATGTCCTTTTTTCCTACTTCTTCTCTTTTTTCATTCTTATCCTTTTCTTCCCTTGTTAATAAGGTAAACTCTTCTCCATCTACAGAAGAATAAAACTCTACAAACTTAGGATAGTAAATCCAAGCTCTTGTGTCTTGTAAAAATCCAACCATTATTTCTTTTATTTCTTTTACTTCTCCTAAATCCACTATTACTTCCATATCTTCTGTATATCCAAGCCATTTTCCATCAGTATAATGCAAACTTCCCTTTTCACCATCTATTAAATCATAAACTCCTCTTTTATTGTACATATAGTGGTCTGTAGGCTTAGTTAACCCTTTAATATTAGCTATTGGCAAAGTTACATATATTCTACTTTCCACAGTATTACTAGGCTTGTATCCTTCTTTAAAAATCTTAGCTTTTATAAAAGCTCTATCATTAACAACTATGGGCTCTTTATATAACAAAGATTTCTCATTTGGCTCACTTCCATCTAAAGTATATCTAATTTCTCCTTTTTTATCTCTTTTTCCTAAAAGAATTTCTTGAGAAAATGGTTTATTAATAAGTAAAGTATCTATATTTACAATTGGTCTAAAGGCTCTAAGTTTAACCTTACTACCTTTCTTATACCTTTTATATTCCGGTACATATCCATCTATCCCTTCTCTATTTTTTAAATATTCATCAGTAAAGAACTCTTTTTCCTTAGTTTTTTCACAAATAGTGTTTAAATCTAAAAGTATTTCCCCCTCCTCTGGAATTATTAATATCTTAGATTCTTCATCTACTGAGAATTCTCCCTTAATTAAAGAAATTTTATATTTAAAATCATTGTGCTTACATAAAATAGTATTTAAATTTAATTCCTGAAGAACAGGTAAGGTATTTATACAAAGCATACATTCTTTAGAACCTTTCACATTAAATTTAATACTTATCTTATCTTCATAGCAAAGTATTTTTATGCTTTCCTCATGATTTAAATCCCATGTTATTTCGCATTTATCCTCATTAACTACTTTAAAGTCTATGGCACCTCCTTTAATTTTTTCATATACATCAATTCTTTTTAATTTAACAAAGCTTATTTCTGGTCTTTCATCTATTTCATTTTTCCAGTAATGAGGTCTCATTAAAGGCAATGCATCAAATACACTTTCATTGTCATCTAAATAGTTATCATAATATCTTGATTCATAATTTTCATTAAATAAATGAATATCTCTTATACTTAAAACATTATTTTCAAATAAAAAACTGCTTCTATAAAACCTACTGTTATACCATAAAGTTTTCATATTATAAGTGTTCCAATCTTTTTTAGCACCAAAGGTAGTAGGTGGAGTTAATCTATATTTCTTCTTATACCAAAGTGCACTTTCAGCTAAAGTTTCAACTCTAAGCTTCTTCTCCTTTTCCAAATTGAATATATGTTCTATTTGAACTTCATATCCCTTATACATGGTATTCCATAAAAATGTATTTTCCTGTCCTACCTGAGCGTAAGAAAATCCTAAGGTCTCCTCTTCATTTAAACACTCAAAAAACCAATGAACCCATTCTTTATTTTGTCCAATTATCCATGCTGGCTCTAAAGTATGAACTCCTTTTAATTCTTCTCGTAATCCCTCCTCAAAATTATAAATTGGATCTGGTCCTAAAAGTCTAAATAAAGGTAAATCTAATTGCATTTCTTCCCTTTGAGCTGGAATATATTCATTTAACTTACTTGGATAATAGGCTTGATTAAAATATCCTCCCCAAAGAGTAAATCCATCAGTTCCAATTTGATCTCTACAAATAGCCCCTCCTATTACTCCATACTTCTCCTTTAAATAAGTTAGAGTTCTTATATCTATAACCCAAGAACCAACTGTTTTAGGATAGTATCCAAATATACACTTAAAATCAGCCATATAAACATCAGCCATTTTAAATCTATCCTCTGGACTGTATCCTAGTGAATATCCCCTATGAACATGATCATCAATAGGAGTTTCTCCCTTCCATTTAACTCCTGCCTTCTTTGCTAATTCCTCAGTTATCTCAAACCAAGCTCCAACTTCGTCATATTCATCTATGGATTCTTTTATAAGGTTTACGAATCTTTCATCCATTAAAGCATCATGTTTTAGTGCATAGGTTGCAGGAAACCCATATTGTTTTATTAGCTCAATCTCTCTAACTACTGTCTGAAAATCATCTTCAACAAATTCACCACTTGGATAAACAGTTTTTCTTATAAAATTATATATATTTACTATAGTAATATTATTCTTCTTTTTTTTATCAAACTTTATCATATAATTCCCTCCTTTTTAAACCCATTTTAAGTAATCTAAATACTTTAAACAATGAAAAAATTTTAGTTTTTATTAAGATTTTCTTTATATTTTATTTTTTGTAAGTTCATACAATTTAATAAAAAAAGCTATAAAATAATGAATATTTTTATTCACTACTTCATAGCCTATAATTTATTATTTAATCTAGTATTAATTATAAATAAAATATCAAAATTATAAATATTCATATACTTATAATTTTGAAGTAAATATTCTATTTTAAAATTATTTTTTCTTATTATCTATACACTCTTCACATATACCCTTTAAAGTAAGATTATGCTCTTTTACTTTAAATCCTGTTTGATTTCTTAAAAGCTCCTCAATCTGTTGCATAGGACATGGAACTTCTATTTCTTTATGACATAAATCACATTCTAAAATATGCTTATGAATATTTCTATTCTTTAATTTATAAGAACTTTTTCCATCTCCTAATTCAAACTTATCTACTAAATCCATCTCTAAAAATACCTCTAGAGTTCTATAGACAGTAGATAAATTTATCTCTTTACATTTACCATATATATAATCGGCAGTAACACTTCTATCACTTTCCTTTAACAAATCATATATTAATAATCTAGCTTTGGTAACTTTAACACCATTAGCTTTAAATATTTCTTTTACTTCCATAACAATCTCCTAAACAAATATTGAAATCATTAATATAAATTATATCACATAAAAAAACTTGTATAAAATATATTTATAAATTTGATTATTAAACTAATTTAGTCTTACTTATGATTTAAAAATTAATTATAAATTGAAATGCAAAAGGATATATTAAAATTGCATATTTGCAACTATAATATATCCTTTCTTGATTACTAATTATATCACTATGTGAACAAAAATCAACCAAATAATGTTTAATAAAATCTTATTTTCTTTAAAATCACTAAAATAAACACTAATTACTTTAAAATTTAATTTAAATCAAAAATTTATTTGACAATAAATATTAAGGTAGTGTATATTATGAAATAGAGTACGTTATTAAGTTTAATAGTATAGCACATTTAACATTTTTATATAAATGTGCATAATAAAAGGAGAGATTTTTCAAATGAATTGTATTATAGCTCAGTCTGGTGGACCTACTTCAGTAATAAATGCTAGTGTTTATGGTCTAGTTAAAGCAAATAAAAAACTTAATTTATATGAGAATGTTTATGGTGGATTAAACGGAATAGAAGGTATTTTAAATAAGAAAATAATAAACCTTTCAGACCTTGATGAACTTCAATTAGAAAGATTTAAAAATTCACCAGCCTCTGGTTTAGGTTCTTGTAGATATAAATTAAAACCTCTTAGCGAAAGTGAAGATGAGTACTTAAAACTTTTAGATATTTTAAATTCACTTAATATAAAAGCTTTCTTTTATGTAGGTGGAAATGACTCAATGGATACTACGGCTAAATTAAATGCTTTTGCAAAAGCTAAAAATATAGATATAAAATTCTTTGGAATCCCTAAAACAATAGATAATGATTTAATGCACACAGATCATACTCCAGGATTTGGTAGCGCTGCAAAATTCATATCTACAGTAGTTTTAGAAACTTATTTAGACTCAAAAGTTTATACTAATAATGGAATTTTCATAATTGAAACTATGGGAAGAGATACAGGTTGGTTAGCAGCTTCTGGTGCTTTAGCAACTATAAACGGGAATAAATGTGCTGATTTAGTATATTTACCTGAAAGAGCATTTTCAGTACAAAGCTTTTTAACTGATGTCGCTAGAATATTTAAAGAAAAAAAACATGTATATATAGTAGCTTCTGAAGGATTAAAAGATGAAAATGGAAAGTTTCTTACTGAAACTGTATCAAATGATGATTCATTTGGACATGCTCAATTAGGTGGTGTAGGTGCTTACTTAAAGAACCTAATAATCCAAGCTAGTATAACACATAGAGTTAAATCTCTAGAACTTAATACTCTACAAAGATGTTCTATGCATGCTTCATCTAAAATAGATGTAAATGAAGCTGTTATGGTAGGACAAGCTGCCTTAGAAGCTTCTGTTAATTCAGAAGGTGGCTATATGGTTGCTATAAGAAGAGATTCTTCGTTCCCATATAAGAGTTCTACTTTCTTAATTGAAGCTGATAAAATAGCTAATAATATAAAATATTTTCCAAATGAATGGATAAATGAAGAAGGTAATAATATAACCGAAGAAGGTTTATCATACCTTAAGCCATTAATTAGCGATTTTGAGGATAAAGATTCTCTTCCTCTTTATCATAGTTTTGTTCTATAAATATTATTTAACTCAATTACCTACATTTAATAAAGGACATGCAGAAAATGCATGTCTTTTATTTTTCTTTAAGAACATCCTTTAAAGTATCATATGCAAAATCTATTATTTCTGCACAACTTACCTTACTTTTCTTTAAGTCTAAACAAATTTCTGAATTAAACTCTTCTCTTATTCTATTTAAAAGTTCTTTTGAATAAGCTCTAGCTTCATTCTTCTCCTCATTACTCTCTCTTCCTTTTATGAAACCAATAGCTAAAACTGCTCCATTTACGGCTCCGCATAAACTTCCAACAGCCATGCCTGTTCCCATACCACTTCCTAGAGATACTGGTATATCCTTATTAAATTCTTCATTATAAGATTTTATAATAGCCTCTGCACAAGTATATCCTTCCTTATGATATTCTGATGGATTTTTCATATTTTTCTCCTTCTTTCTAAAATATCTTCTGCATATTTCACAAAAGATAATTATTTATAATGTTTTGTAACCTATTAAATTAAACTAGTAAAGAACTTCTAAATAGAATATTTAACTTTTACTTTTTAATTTAATATAAAATTAATTATATAATTTATAATATCAAAAATTTCTTTTTATTTCTGTGATTTTAAATCAAAAAATTTCTAAATAAATTCTTATATATGAAAACTTAAGAATTTATTTAGAATGAGATTCACAATCTAAAATCTTTTTCTTTTACTATTTCTAAAGTATTTAAAAATTCCTCTATTTCTTCTTTAGTATTGTATAGTCCTAAACTTGCTCTTAACATTCCTGGTCTAGGCTTATTGCTATAAGCATATTTTGAAAACTCTTCATCCTTAAAATTTAAAAGTCTTCTAACATAAGGATGAGCACAAAAACTACCATTTCTAATAGATATTCCTCTAAAATTAGCCAACCTGTCTGATATTACATCATGGTGAATATCTTTAACATTAAATACAACTACTCCTATTCTATTTTCATAATTAGAATCTCCATATGTTATTATATCTGGCATACGCTCTAAACCTTCTAATAAAACTTTTTTTAAGTCTTCTTCTAATAAGCTTATTTTATCAAAACCTATTGATTTTATTGCTTTAATTGACGATAAAAGTGAACATACTCCTATTATATTAGGGGTTCCTGCTTCAAAACGCTCTGGCTCACTATCTAAAAAGACCTTATTATCTGAGACTAAGTCCACTGCTCCTCCGCCTTTTAACAATGGATCTTTATCTTTTATAAGCTCTTTTAATGCAATAATTACCCCTGTTCCAAAGGGAGCATACATTTTATGAGCTGAGAAAACTAGAAAATCTATGTGATCATTATTTCCAGTTCCCCCTATATTTATTGGCTTATGAGCAACTAACTGAGCTGCATCTACTATTATTTTAATTCCATTATCATGAGCCATTTTTGCTATTTCATTTATTGGATTTAAATATCCTGTTACATTAGAGGCACCTGTTATTGTTAAGTATTTTACTTTTCCTTTGTGTTTTTTAATTAATTCTTCTATCTTTTCTTTTTTTAAAAGTCCTAGTTCATCCACTTCAACATATAAAATATTACTATTTTCTCTCCAAGGCAAGTCATTTGCATGATGTTCCATTCTAGTGCTTATTATATAATCCTTTTTGTTTCCTAAGGAATGTGCTAAAAGATTCAACCCTTCAGTAGCATTTTTTACATATATTACAGTATAATCCTCTGTATTCTTAACATTAAAAAACTCTAAAATCTTTTTTCTTGATTTTTCATAAAATTCATTACAAAAATTTGCTTTATAACCTTTTCCTCTTCCAATGGAACTATATACATGCAACATGTCACTAACGCATTTTAATCCTTCCTTTAAAGCAGGGGTAGTAGCTGCATTATCAAGATTAATTGGTACTATCTTTTTTCCATTGTAAATAGTTATTTCTTCATCAACGCCTATAAACAATTCTCTAAAATTATTATTCATAACACATCACTCCAATGGTATATATTATTCTAAAGGTTTAAATTAGGTTCTTAAAACATAAGGATTTCATGAAATCCTTTCTAAGCAAACATTTAATTTGATGAAATTCTTCATTATTAGTATAATTGTATGTGATTAATACTATAAATTCGATGATAGGAGTTTTAAAATGATTATTTTAAGCTGTAGACACTTAACTAAAAGTTTTGGTATTGATGAGATTTTAAGAGATGTAACATTTAATATAAATGAAGGTGACAAGGTTGGTTTAATAGGACCAAATGGAGAAGGTAAATCAACCTTATTTAAAATTCTTACCAAGCAACTAGATTATGATAGTGGTGAATTATTTTTAGATAAAAACAAAACCCTAGGATATCTCTCTCAGAATTTATCTTTAGATAGTGAAAATACTATTTATGATGAGATGCTTTCTGTATTCTTATCTTTAACGGAACTTGAAGATAAAATTAAAACCTTAGAAGAAAAACTTAATGAACCTTATGATGCTTCAAAGGAAGAATATCATAATAAACTTATAAAGGATTATACCTTATCTCAAGAACTTTATGAAAATAGAGGAGGTTATACTTTTAGAGGAGAAATTTCTAGAGTTCTTAAAGGCTTAGGTTTTTTAGAGGAAGATTTCAACAATCAAATTATAAACCTTAGTGGAGGTCAAAAAACTAGATTAGCACTCTGTAAACTACTTTTAAGAAAACCAGACTTACTTCTTTTAGATGAGCCTACAAACCACTTAGATTTAGAAGCTATAGAATGGCTTGAAGAATATCTTAATAGTTATAAGGGAACAGTCTTTGTTATTTCCCACGATAGATTTTTCTTAGACTCTGTAACAAATACAACCTTTGAACTTATTGGTGGAAAGATACATTGTTATAATGCAAGCTATACTAAATTCCTTGAACTTAGAAAAAAGGATATTGAAGCTAGATTAAAAGCTTATAATCTTCAACAGGCAGAAATAAAAAGACAAGAGGAAATTATAGAAAAGTTCCGTTCATTTAATAGAGAAAAAAGTGTTAGAGCTGCTGAAAGTAGACAAAAAGCTTTAGATAAAATGGATCGTCTAGAGGCACCAGAGGTTATAAAAGAGGCTTCTAAAATAAGCTTTGAAACCTTAGTTAAAAGTGGAAATGATGTTTTACATATTGAAAACCTAAAAAAGAGCTATGATAGTCTTTTATTTGAAAATGTAAATTTAGATTTAAAACGTGGAGAAAAGGTTGCCCTAATAGGGGAAAATGGTAGAGGTAAGACTACTCTATTTAAAATAATAATGGGAATGTTAAAACAGGATTCTGGTTCTGTATCCCTTGGTAAAAACGTATTTACAGGATATTATGACCAAGAACAATCTAATTTAAATCTCCATAAAACCATAATAGATGAAGTTTGGGATGACTTCCCTAATCTTACTACTACTGAGATTAGAAATTATCTTGCTTCTTTCTTATTTACTGGTGATGATGTATTTAAAGAAATTTCCCTATTAAGTGGTGGTGAAAAGTGTAAGATAAATCTTTTAAAACTTATGCTTTCAAAGGCCAATCTTCTTCTTTTAGATGAACCCACAAATCACTTAGATATTATGTCTAGAGAAGCCTTAGAAGATGCTATTTTAAGTTATGATGGAACTTTAATAGTAATCTCCCATGATAGATACTTTTTAAATAAAGTAATTAACAAAATAGTTGAACTTCAAGAAAATGGTCTTAAAACATACTTAGGAAATTACAACTATTATATGGATAAGAAAGCTAATCCTAATAGATATGAAGATATTGATGAGGAAATAAACCAAGGAAAAACAAAAACTCAAATAAAAGAAGAAAGAAAAAAGAAAAAATCTGCTGAAAAATCAGCTAGAGCTTTAAGAGCTCAACTTAGAGATGTTGAAAATTTAATTCCTCAAAAAGAAGAAGAACTTGAAAAACTTCAAGGAATGCTTTGTGCTGAGGAAGTTTATTCAAATCCAGAAGAAAGTGTAAGAGTAAATAAAGAAATTAATTCAGTTCAAGAAGAAATAGATTCTCTTTACGCTACTTGGGAAGAGCTTTCTGAATCTCTTGAAGAATAAAATAATAAAATAATTTATCCATATAACAATCTAAAAAAGAGACTGCATGGAAAGTTCTTCAAAAAAAATTTCCATGTATTATCTCTTTTAAATTGAACTTAAATAAAATAGTGTATTAAAATAAATTTCTTAAAGTTATTTTAATACACTACTTCTTTATTTATCTATTTTGTTCCTGTAGTTCCAAATCCACCACGATCTTTGTTTCCAAAGGATTCTACCTCTTCAAACTCTATTTCTGGCATAACCTCCATAATTCTAAATTGACCTATTTTATCCCCTTTTCTTATCCAAGTTCCTTTAACTTCTTCCCCATTCTCACTTTCAATGTCTTTTCCCTGTAAGCAATAAACAGGCATATGCCACTGATCATTATCTCCTATATATGTATCATCTACAACACCAACACTATTAGTTTGTATAATTCCCCAAGTTTTAAAAGTTGAACTTCTAGGCGCTAAATGTCCTTCCCATCCTTCTGGAAGTTCTAAAGCAAATCCTAAAGGTACCATTGCTCTCTCTCCACATTTAACAAATATATCCTTATTAGCATATATATCTATCCAATTACCCTTTGTTATCTTTTTTAATTTAGTTGCATTATCAAAATACTTAATTCTAATTATCATATCAAATTCCTTTCTTTTGTTTAATCTATATAATTTTTTAGAAATAAAATTAAACTATAGCTATTATATAATTTTATTTCTAAAAATTAAAGCCCACAAAATATTCTGTGAGCTTCTAAATAATTTTATTCTAATTATTGACAGCTTGCTTCACTATTGCATCTACAATGTATAGGTGGTCTATTACAGTCTTCCATATCTCTTAATTTGTTTATTATTACTACTTTAACATATTTATTTCTTGGAGAAATACATACTTCATAGCATGGATAGTATTCTGGTGCTTCAAAGTAGCAACGATCTACAGGTTGTTTAACAGCATATAATCCATCTTCTAAACATTTAAAACAAACCTTACCACAACGATCTGTATATTTACAATCTACAAGTTCAAAACCAGTATTACAATCTACTTTATATAATTCTATTGGCATTCCACTTATTGGTTCACCATCAGAACATCCTAATAAAGATTGTACTTCAATAGTTCCTTTCTTAGGAATTGGTTTTGGTTGAGGTCTCTTACAACAATCTCTTCTATCGTCACAGCATCCATGATTATGATCATGATGATTGCAATTATCATGATGATGATCGCAATGATTATGATGATCACAATGATCATACTTATGATAATTATCACAACTATTATAATAATTATTACATCTTACATCTTCAAATAATTCTTCTAATTCATTTAATTCTATTCCTCTAGAATTGCATTGGCAATCTTTATAATCCATAATTTACCCTCCTAGGTTTTATCATATGATTAATATATATTATGACTACCAATTATAAAGTGTTACTTTTTATTCTAATTTCTACTTACTGTCTAGTATTTTTTCAGCTAGTTTTTTATATATATTTGCCTTATCCACCAGAATTGCAGATAAAAGTAATTTCTTTTCACTACTTTCTAAAGAATTAAATTCTTCCCCTAAATTATTTAGATCTATATTAATTTCACTTTTTATATCTTTTACATTTTTTTTTTGTCCCTTTAAATATATTTCATAGAACTTTCTTATATCCTCAGAATTAAATTCCTCCTTATTATACCCTTCAACAATATCTCCTAAAGCTAGTTTTATATCACTAAGAGCTAATATCCCCTTCATATTATATATAAAGCACATAAGTATAATATGTTCCTTACTATACTTCTTATTTTTTATATCCATTAACAAGTTTCCCTTGGCATAATTGTTAATCATAGTTTTAGTTAAAATCTTATCTTCTTTAAACCTCTTATTTCCCCCTAATTTATTTTCAAATAATTGTATTACTTGATCCATATATAAATCTAATTCTGGTATATCCTCTAACTTAATATTATTATCTAAATTTAAACTTTCTAATAAATCATTTAAATTCATAAAATCACTTCCATTCCATTCAATTTATAAAATAGTTTTCAAAACTACATTTCACCCTATATACATTATATTATAAGGAAATTAAAACAAATTCAAGCTATTTAGCAATATTATCTATATATCATTAAAATTCTCACTAATTTAAAGGTTGATATATTCCTATATTTAAATGATAATTGTAGTATGATAGTAAGTAGTTTTTAAAACTACTTAAAAACTTTTCATTGGAGGTATGTTATGAAAAATATGTTTTTTAGAGAACCAGTAAATGGTTTTACTCATTTATTCGGTGCTATTTTGTCAATATTCGCCTTAGTGGCACTAACAGCTAAAGCTACTTATATATACGGGATTGGATTACCACTTTTATCAGTTATTCTATTTGGTTTTTCATTAGTGTTGCTTTATAGTGCCTCTGCTATATACCATTTAGTTAATGCAAAGGAAAAAACTATAGCATTTTTAAGACGTTTAGACCATTCTATGATCTTTATACTTATCTGCGGAAGTTATATGCCTTATTGTCTTATTGGTCTTGAAGGTAAAGCTCAAATTTTTATAACTTCTTTAATAGTAATTCTTACGATTTTAGGTATTTTATTTAAGATGGTTTGGTTTAATTGTCCTAGAATTCTTTCTACTCTTATGTATATAGGAATGGGATGGATTTCTTTAGGTGCTATTCCATTTTTCAAAAACATACCTGCTTTAGCATTAATTTGGTTAGCAATAGGTGGAGTTATATATACAATTGGTGGAATAATTTATGCACTCAAACCAAAATTTCTTGAATTTAATAACTTAGGATTCCATGAAATATTTCATATATTCATATTATTAGGAAGCCTATGTCACTTTATATCAATTTTCTTTTATCTACTATAAAAGAAAAGAAAGGATAGTAATACTAAAAAATAAGTATTGCTATCCTTTTTTTTATATATCTGAATTTTTAATTTTATCTATAAATATTTTCAAATTTCTAGAAATAAATTTATCCTTATGATATATAAGATATAAATCTCTATTTACTTTAATATCATCTATTTTTATTTCTTTAATTAATCCATCATTAATTCTTTTTTCTATAGCCTTACAAGAAACACAGGCTATACCAAGACCTGTTTCTACAACTTTTACAATAGCCTCTGTATTTCCAAGTTCCATATATACATTGTAGTTACATCCTTGCTTTATAAGATAGTTTTCTATAATTTCTCTTGTACCACTTCCAGATTCTCTCATAATAAAATTTTCATTTTCTAAATCTTTTAAAGTTATTTTATCCTTTAAAAATATAGGATTATTAGGATTTGATATAAATACTAACTCATCTTTACCTATGTCAAAAACTTCTAATTCATTTGATTTTACATATCCTTCTACTAAAGCAATATCAACCTTGTTCTCAATAATAAGCTCTTCTATTAACTGTGTATTTTCTATTATTAAGGAGATTTCTATATTTTTATGTAACTCATTAAATTCTTTTATTAATTTTGGAAGTATATATATACCTATCGTTGTACTTGCTCCTATAATTATTTTCCCTTTTTGACCCTCTTTGCTACTTCTAATTATACTATTTGCCTCTTCATAAAGATTTAATATTCTTCTACTATATTCAAAGTATACTTCCCCATCATGAGTAAGATAAAGCCTTTTACCTATTCTATCAAAAAGTTTAACATCAAGATCACTTTCTAATTCAGCTATGGCTTGACTTATAGATGGCTGACTTATATACATAGACTTAGCTACTTTAGTCATATTTAAACATTTAGCTGTTTCAAAAAATATTTTTAATTTTCTAAAATTCATTAAATCAATCCTTATTTATCATCTTTTACTTCTTCAAAATCAACATCAATAACAGGACCATCATCTTGCATATCAGCCTCTGATTTCTTTTCTTCTTTTGTAAATGTATAAGTATAGGTTTCTGTTTTTTCTTTTTTATTTTTATTAACATACTTTCTTATAAATTTAAAGTACACCCATCCTATAAGGATCAGTATTGCAACTCCTATTAAAACATAAGGTAATATCCAAATCGCAAAAGCGAATATAAGTATTGTAACAGTTATTCCTAATAATATTCTTAAATACTTCTCCATATATTATCACTCTCTTTATATTTTTTATTTTATTAATTATAACATAAAGTGAAAGAAATAAAAAACAATTATTCCTTTCTAATTCTTAACCTAATATGCTTATATTTAATGCTTTTTTTGAAAATACTAATTAATATGTTTTAAATATAAAAATAATATTTAAGGAAGTGATAAAATGAAAAAATTTGTTTTTTTACTAATTACATTAATATTTTCTTTTTCAGCCTTAGCTACCTCTTCAAAACCTATTAAAGCAGCTGAGTTAGAAGAAAGCACAAAAAAAATATTTTTAACCTTTGATGATGGCCCTGGTGGTAAGGTTACAGAAGAAATTTTAAACACCCTTAAAGAAAATGATGTAAAAGCTACATTTTTTTTAATAGGAGAACTAGTAGAAAAACACCCTGATTTAGTTAAGAGAATAAATGATGAGGGTCATTCCATAGGAGTACATACCTTTACCCATGAGAGAAATAAAATTTACAGAAATGACTCTTCATTCCTAGAAGAAAACTTAAAAACTCAAGGATCCATAGAAAAAGTTATTGGAAAGAAAGTATTTTCTCTTAGATTTCCATTTGGCTCTAATAATAGCACGTATACCTTAAAAAAATCCTTAGTAGACTCCTTACATGAACAAGGCTTTAGAATATATGATTGGACAGTAGATAGTACTGATGCCCTTAATCCAAATCTAAGCCCAAGTTCTATAGTTAAAAAGTCAATTTCTAATTCTGATTATATTGTACTTTTAATGCATTGTGGGTATTCTAATAATAATTCTGCTAAAGCATTGCCATCAATCATAAAACATTTTAAATCAGCTGGATATAGCTTTGAAGTAATAGATGAAAGCACTCCTGAAATTTATAGATTAAAAATTAAATGTTGAGATTATCTCTCAACATTTATTTTGTCCCTAATGATAAAATAGATTCAACTAAGGTTTTAGCTATGCATTCCCCTTTTTCATCCACTTCAGATTCATCATTAATGTTTAAATTCAAGTCTATTATTATACTTGGTTTATCTATATACAAAAGATTATAGACATCTGACTCCTTAATACCCTTATTCTTATAATTGATTAATTCAAAAAATGAGCATATATTCTCTGCAAACTTTTTCCCTTTTGAATCAAATTCTTCTACAAAACAAAAAATCTCATTTGACTTTGAAAAATTAATGTTTAAAGTGATATGCAAATCTGATTCACTTCTATTTACTCTTTTCACTATGCTTTTTAACTTTTCTCCATTTGAAATAAAAAATTTATTATAAGGAGTAAAATCAATAAGCTTTAAATTATTTTTATCTACTTCCTTCTTAAAAAAATAAAGAATAGTTCTTTGAATTTTTTCTTTTAAATCATCTGATGTATCTTTGTCTATAATATGCCCTTTACCTAAGTCCAAACTTATAATGGCACCTTGAGCTAAATACATATTATCCTCCTATGTTAAAGGGTTTTAATTTATAATATGTACTTAATTGTCAAAGTGCCATTATCTTACCTATTTCACTATACTTTTATTTATAATATTTAAAAATTAATAGTCTAACCTATTTTCTTACTATAGCCTTATGTCCATTTTCATAAATAACTAATTCTAATTGTGGATTAATTTCTTCAACAAAAGCTTTTATCCATGAATTTCTTAAATCATGAAACTCATTTACATCTCCTCCTACACTTTCCCAAAATCTTTCATGTAGGTCTCTACTCATATGCCATACTATTTTTTCAGGAGAATTTTCTAAAATTTCATTAATTCTATCACAAGGCATACCATCTAATATATAATCATTTAAAGAATTGTAAACTTCTAAAATATTTTCCCCATCTATTTGCCCTTTACACTCGTCTGCATTTATTTTTCCATGGTTTTCATAAAGCTCTATAAGCTCCTTCTTTACTTCACTATCTTCCTTTAACATATTAGTTATATAATATGCACATCTACTCTCAGCTGAATTTATTCTTCCTTCTAACCAACCATGTATATTGCTTTCATCTATTATTTCATCTAAAGGTTTATTTGGAGTTTTTTCTCCAAAATTTAAATTTGCATAAGAAATCCACTCCTCTACTGGCATATTTCTTTCCTTTGCAATTTTTAAAACTTCTTCCTCTAGATTTTCAAACCACTTTATTTTATCAAATAACCAAAAATGGATTTTTCCTAAAAATAAACTCATACTTTCACCTCTTCATATAATTTATAAGTAAATTATATTTTATCTTTCCCAATTCTTCTGTAACATAGGTTACCTTCAATATAATTTATGTAAACTTTTTGTGAACAAAATGGTTATTCCTTGATTAATAACGTTTCAAATCGTTCTACGAAATTGTAAATATACCATTTAAGTAATATAATAGAAATCGACTGTTTTATAAGGAGCTGATATATTTCAATGTACAAACCAAAATTAATTTCTCTTTTAGATGATAAAGAGAGCGGATTTTCAAAAGAACAATTTTTAAAAGATTTAATCGCTGGTATAATAGTTGCTATTATAGCACTTCCCCTATCCATTGCATTAGGTATTTCTTCAGGGGTATCTCCTGAAAAAGGATTAATAACTGCAATCATAGCTGGATTCATAATTTCATTATTAGGAGGAAGTAGAGTTCAAATTGGTGGTCCTACTGGCGCCTTTGTTGTTATAGTATTTGGTATTATACAAAACCATGGAGTTGATGGACTAATAATTGCCACATTTATGGCTGGTATTATTCTTGTTTTATTTGGTTTATTACGATTTGGTAGCTTAATAAAATATATACCTTATCCAATAACGGTAGGATTTACCTCTGGTATAGCTATAACTCTTTTATCAACACAAGTTAAGGATTTTTTAGGACTTTCAATTACTAAAACCCCCTCTGAGTTTATACCTAAGTGGGAAGCTTACATATCTCATATGAATACTACAAACCTTTATACCTTAGCTATAGGATTACTAGCACTTATTATTTTAATCTTTTGGCCAAAAATAAATAAAAAGATTCCAGGATCTTTAATAGCCTTAATAGTAACAACTTTAGTAGTATTTATATTTAATCTACCAGTTGCGACAATAGGAAGTCAATTTGGTAAAATAAGCTCAAATATTCCAATACCTCATATTCCTAATCTAAATCTTAATACATTAAAAGCATTAATAGGACCTGCTTTTACAATAGCTCTTTTAGGTGGAATTGAATCTTTATTATCTGCTGTTGTTTCAGATGGTATGATTGGAGACAAGCATAATTCAAATGCAGAACTTATAGCACAAGGATTAGCTAATATGGGTTCTTCTTTATTTGGAGGAATTCCTGCTACTGGAGCAATTGCTAGAACTGCTGCCAATGTTAAAAACGGGGGAAGAACTCCTATTTCTGGTATGGTTCACTCAATAACTTTATTACTTATAATGCTTGTATTTATGCCTCTTGCTAAATTCATTCCATTAACTACTTTATCAGCAATATTAATAATTGTTTCATATAACATGAGTGAATGGAGAACTTTTAAAGCAATACTTAAGGCTCCTAAAAGTGATATAGCTATATTACTAATAACATTTTTCTTGACAGTATTATTTGATTTAGTAATTGCTATAGGGATAGGAATGATAGTTTCTATGTGCTTATTTATAAGAAGAGTTGCTACTTCTATAGAAGTAAATGAATTAAATGAAAGTGACTGTTCTTATAAATCTAATATAGATACTGATATGGAAAATCTTAAAGTTGGAGAAAATGTCTTAGTTTATGATATAAGAGGTCACCTTTTCTTTGGTGCTGTAGATACATTTATGAATACAATGAAGGAAATAAATGATGATGCAAAGGTTCTTGTTTTAAGAATGAGACATACTAAGACTTTAGATGTTACAGGCTATAAACAAATAAAAAATATAGCTCTAAGTTGTAAGTCTCGTAATATGACTTTAATAATATCTGAATTACAAGAACAACCAAAAAAAGTTATGAGACTTATGGGATTTATAGATACTTTAGGTGAAGATCACTTTGCTACAAATTTTGATGAGGCTTTAGAAAAAGCAAACTCTTTAATTTAGAATAAAAGACACTAGTAATTGCTAGTGTCTTTTATTTTCTATTCTTCAGCTTCTATATTTTGTAACTCTAATTCTAAGTTTTCCATATCTTTTTTATTTTTTTGGTTTTTATCATATAACAGTGATGCTACAAAAGCACTTCCTGCTAGGGCTAATAGAGCAAGTTTTCCTTTTTTTATTTTTTTACTCATAATCTCACCTCACCACATTTATATATTTATGTAGGATTAAAGTTTAAGCCTACAAGAAAATACAAAATATTTTATTCTATTTATTTAAATCGTATTTTTCTTCTACCCAAGCTGTTTTCTCTAATTTAGCTAAAACAGTATCTAAAGCCATATCTGGATGAATTGTTTCCTCATGTGATATTGTTATATTAGACATAGTTATAGCAAATTTAACAATATCCTCTATAGGCATTTTATTCATATATCCGTATCCTAATCCAGCTACAAAAGAGTCTCCTGCTCCAGTAACATTTTTAACATCAACTTCTGTTGCTTTTATTTTACCACAAGATACACCGTCATTATAGAATATACCGTCAGCATCTAAACTTATAAAGACCTTTTTAATTCCTAAACCTAAGAAATAATTACTTGCTTTTATTAAGTCATCTATATCTGTTATAGGGAAACCTGCTAATATTTCTGCTTCATGTCTATTAGGTTTTATTGTATGGAAATCCTTTATAAGATGTTTTACCCAGCTTGCTTTTTCTGCTGATACTGGATCTAAGATAAAATTAGTTTTATCCTTAAAGTTCTTTAATAAATATTCCATTATTTCTGGATTATCAGAATCTAAAACTGTATATTCAGCATTCTCAAATATTTCTCTTTTAGAATCTATGAAATCAGTATTCATAGCTCCTATACTTTTCATGTCTGCAATAGCAGAAACCATTTCACCATTTTCATCTAAAATAGCTAAGTAAGTTGGAGTGCTTCCACCTTCTATTACCATAGAATCATCCATATGATATCCTATTTTCTTTGAGTGCTCAACTATACTCTTTCCATGCTCATCATTACCTAATATAGACATAAAATTAGTATTTACCCCTATTCTTGCCATATTTTCAGCGATGTTTCTGCAAACTCCTCCAAAAGATATCTTTACATGACCAGGTGTTGAGTTATATGCTCTATAACTCGCATTGCTAAATCCAAACACATCTACTACAGAAGCTCCAAATACCAATAAATATGGTTCTTTTCTTAAGTTCATTTAATTAATCCTCCCTATTTTAAAAAACATAAATTATAATTATTCAGCAACAAACTGATTATTTTCTCTATTATATATGTATCCACAATCTTTAAGTCTTTGTCCAATAATCTCTTTTTCAATTCCTAAATCATCACACAAACTTTCTATATCACTATAGTAATCTCTTAATTTTAAATTTATAATACTAAGTAACATATATGGATCCATCTCTCTATAATTGCCAATGTCCATTTAAAAAATTTCTCCTTTAAAAAGTGCTTTAATATTATTATATACAACTTATTTAACTTCTACAATTTTTTATTTAATTTATTAGCAAATTTTAATAAATCTTCATAGTATGTTATTAGGTTAATTATATTAACTTAACCTCCTGTTTTAAAAATCATTATAACTCTTACTATACTATATTTACTTCTTACATTTACAATAAAAACCGTTGATAATCAACGGTTTTTATTGTATTATATCTTTTTCTTTTTTATTTCAAATATAGAAAACAATAAAAGTGTACTTAACTCAGTTACTGGAATTGTTAGCCATACTCCATAAACCCCAATAATTCTTGGTAATACTATTATAAATATAATAACAAATACTAATCCTCTAAGTGTTGATAAAAGAGAGGATTCCTTTGATTTTTCAACTGCTTGTAAATAAGCTATGTTAAGTATGTTGCTTCCATTAAATAAGAATGCTATAAAGTATAGATATATTCCCTGTCTAGTTATACTTAATAATCTTCCTCTATCACTTGTAAATAGTCCTATCATTTGATTTGGTAATAATAATCCCATGCCTAAGAATACTACCCCTAAAATTAGTACTATTATTCTTGTTAACCTTAAAAATTCTTTAACACGCTCTTCCTTTTTAGCTCCAAAATTTACACTTATTAAAGGTTGAACCCCTTGGGATACTCCATTAAAGACTGCCATGAATATTAAAACTATGTTTGTAATTATTCCATATGCTGAAACTCCTAAGTCGCCTTCAAATTTGTATATTACAATATTAAAAATAAATATAACAAAACCTGCTGATATTTCATTTAAGAAACTAGGAACTCCATTTTTAAGTACCTTTCCTATATTGTCTAAATTTATTCCTTCAAGCTCTATATGCATGGTGTTATTTTTCTTTATAAAATGTATTGATAAAACTCCTAAGGCTACCAATTGACCTATAGATGTTGCTAAGGCTGCTCCAAACATTCCTAAATTAAATATATATATAAATACATAGTCTAGTACTATATTAGTTGTATTTGATCCTATTACTGCGTACATAGCTAATTTAGGCTCTCTATCATTTCTAACAAAAACAATAAATGCAGATGCAAAAATAAAAGCAGGATTAAAGGCTAAGATAATCTTTAAGTATTCTTTAGCTAAAGGAAAGGTTGCTTCTGAAGCTCCAAGCATATAAACTATTTTATCTAAAAAGAAAACTTCTAATAAAATTATTATTATACAAAATATGATAGTTGCAAATATTGCCGAAGTAAATATTCTATTTACCCTATGGAATTTATTTTGCCCCATAGCTACGGATAGAGCTGTTGCTCCTCCCACTCCAATAGTAAGACCTATGGCACTATATAAATTATATATTGGCAAGGCTATATTTAGTGCAGCTAAACCTAAATCTCCGATTTTATGTCCTATAAACATGGTATCAAATAATATACATACTGATAAGCCTAACATTCCTAGAACTGAAGGTATCATATATTTTCTTAATAATGTACTTTCTTTATCCTGTAGTAAATCTAATTTTTTGCTCATTTTACCCCTCCTTTATAATCTTATTCTTTTAAAATAAGTAAAATTTTTTCTTCTATATTATTTTTTTCTTTTGACTTTTGTACATCATTAAATCTATCCATTAAACTAACTGGGTTACCACCTAATAAAAATATATTATCTCCTAAGCTTAAAGCCTCATTTATATCATGTGTAACCATTAAAACTGTATTATTTTTTTCTAAATGATTTTTTTTAAATATCTTAATAATATTTTCTTTACTACTTTTATCTAAGGATTTAAAGGGTTCATCCATTAAAAGAAGTTCCCCATTATAAAGAAGTGCCCTAGCTATATTTGCTCTTTGCCTCATGCCTCCACTTAACTCTTTAGGGTATGAGTTCATACAATCTCCTAGTTCAACTTCTCTTAAGATATTTTTAATTTTCTCTTCTCTTTCATCCTTTGTGTAAAATTTTAATAAGGGAAGTTCCATGTTAGTGTATATACTATTCCATTCAATAAGCCTATCCTCTTGAAACACATAAGCTATTTTTTTAGGAACTCCTATAATTTCACCCGAGTTAATCTCTTCAAGATTAGCTATTATATTTAATAAAGTGCTTTTTCCACAGCCAGATTTCCCTAAAATACAGTTTATTTTTCCTTCTTCAAAGTTTAAAGAAAATTTATCATATATTTTTTTACTTCCAAAATTCTTTTCTATATTTACTAATTTAATACTCATTTTATTTCATCCACCTAAAAACTCTACCATCAATAGTTTTTTGTATTAAAGAAAAAATTATTCCTATAATAATTACTACTATTATCCATGCAAATACCATATTAGTATTTAAATAATTCTTTTCCACAAAAAGTGCCGTTCCTATACCATATTTAGGTTGTCCAATAACTTCGCCTCCAACTACTAGCTTCATAGTTAAAGAAAAGGTTGAAATCATTATTCTACATATGGCAAAACTTATGCTTGGCAAATATATATTCTTTATTAAATTACCTATATTAAGCTCATAAACCTTAGCCATCTCTAGTATATTTTTGTCTATATTTAATATAGCTCCTATTATAGCATCATAAAATATAGGAAAACTCATTACAAAGCCAACTAATATAGGAGCTATGCCTTGACTTAACCAAATTAAAGCAAGTATTATAAAGCCTATTGTTGGAAAAGATCTCATTACATTTAATATAGGTATCATAAAATTATAAACATATTTATTAAAAGCACTAAACACGCCTAAAAATAAAGCAATTACTAAGGATAAGGTAAAACTTATGAAAGTTCTTCCTAAAGTATTTATTATTATTTTGAAAAAATCACTTGATTTTATTACTTCAATTAAACCATTAAACGTTAAATAGGGAGAAGGTAATATTACCTCACTCCCTATAATCATACTAGCTAATTGCCATAAAATAAAAAGTGTAACTGAAGATAAAAATATTAATTTCTTATTTTTGTAAGAAAATTTCTTCATTTACCTTTTTACCTCCTATAGCTTTAGGCTCTAAGCTGTAAATCTTGTCATAAAAATTAATATATTCACTTTCACTATCTAAAGCACTTACATAATTTAAGTTTGCTCTTTCTAGAGATTTAGCTATTATTTCTTTTTTGCCTGTTATGCCTACTTCTTCTGCAAAGGCACCTGCTTCTTCTTTATTTTCATTTGCCCACTTAGTACTATTATCTATTTCCTTTAGGATCTTTTGAACAGCCTCTGAATTATTTTTTGCTAAGTCCTCTTTAACTATAATACTAGACTGAGGATATCCCATTTTTGAATCACTCATTTTTTTCCACTGTTCATTTAATGATGCTACTATTTTTGTTTCTGGTTTCTTTGTCATTATTTGAGTTAACATAGGTTCTGGAACGACTGCATATTTAGCCTTTCCTTCTATAAATAAAGGAGCTAATTCTGAAGCTGCATTTACATAACTTAGTGTTAAATCTTTTTCAGGATTTATTCCATCATTTTGAAGTAATATTTTAAATATTAAATCTGGAGTCAATCCTTGACCAACATTGTAAACATCTTTTCCTTTAAGGTATTCTAAGCTATTAACAGAATTATTACTGCTTATAACATATAATGATCCAAAACCTACTGTTCCTGCAAGTTTGTATTTAGCTTCTTTGTTATATGCAATAGCAGCTACATTTGAAGGAACTATACATATATCTCCCTCTCCTTTTAACACTTTAGAAACTAAAGCATCTGATCCCTTTACTATTGAATAATTTATATCTAAGTTTTTCATTATTTCTGGTTTTTCTTTTATCATTTTAACTATACTAATAGCTGGAAGTCCATCTGGTACTACTATTTCTATGGATGTTTTTTCTTCAGGCGCCTTAGCTTCTTCTTTCTTAGAAGTATTACATCCTACTAATATACTTAATGAAAATAATACCATTAGACCTAATGATAAAAACTTATTTAATTTTTTCACCCCTGCACCCCCATATAATAAATTTTCTATGTTTTATTTTGCCACTTATTCATTGTTTTTTCAATATATATCTATTTTTTCCCTTGAATTTCTGGCACTGGTTCTTCATTATTCTTTTTAGGTGCTTTAAATCTTTTTGAATTCCAAGAAGATTGTTGATCTTTCTTTGCCATAAATCTCACCTCCTCATCTTAACTTAGTTTTATTTTATGAGTAAAGGCTTATTTTATTCATGGCAAAATTAATCTACTTATTTTCTCTCATTCTAGTTATTAATTCACTTTCTATAAGTTCTGATTTTGAAAAACCTTTTCTAAAATATCTTATTTGCTTATACTTTATTCCATTCATTTCAAAATCTAAAACATCTATTCTATCACCACTATAAGTAAAAGGATCCCTTCTTCCTTTAACATAAACTAAAAGTTCCATTTTTTAACTTCTCTCCTTTAAAAAATATATAATGATTTTAATTATAGCATATTTTTCATTTTTATGAATATCTTCTTTATGCTGTTCATATTTCAAATACTAAAATAAGCTTTGGTGGAAAACAATTTTCACCTCTAAAAATTATTCTCATCCAAAGCTTTTTATTAAAAGTAAATTTTTCTATTCTCTTTAGCCTTCTGCATTTTGAAGCTCGTAAATTTCCTCCATTGTTATACCTAGCTTTTCTGATATTAACTCAGGTGATAATATACCTGCAAGACTTTTTGCTATTCTTAATTGCTCTTCTTTTCTTGCATTTTTAACAGCTAAATCTCTTTCTTCATTATATAATCTCTCAATCTTAGTCATTTCTAACAACTCCTTAAGTTCTCTTGCTTCTTCTTCACTAATAAACTTATCTGTAGACTCAATTATTCCATTTAATATAATTGCCTCATCTCTTTCAGATTTTATTGATTTTGCTAACTGAACACAATCTCTTAAAATATTACTATCATCATATTCACTCTTCATAAGTGGTATCATTGTGAATTTTATCTTGTCAGATTGAGTTAAATTATCTTCTAAAACCTTCTCCTTTAACTCTTTTAAAGCTTTCTCCGCATTTAGTTTATTCATAAATATGCTTTCTGAACAAATAAGTATATCTCCAAAACTCAAGGTATTTCTAGCTTCCTTTACACTTGAATTATAAATTATAGCCATTCTAACCTTTGGAAAAGTTCCTCTATGCTTATAATATCTCTTTATAACTTTAACAGCTACCTCTAAATATATAAACATATTTTCATCTATATTTTTTTCATCCTCATATCCAAAAAGTAAAATAGAGCCATCTTCTAAAATAAATATTTCATTAGGCCCTCCCTCTGAAACTTCATTTTCAAAAAAGTTTCTTGGTAGCCTGTCCATTATTTTAGGCATATCATTAACGCCTAAAATTTCTAGTGGTTTTCCTTTATAAAGTTGTCCCATAAGCTTATATAAAATATCCTTAGCTCCGTAACTTATGTTAGTTCTTCCCATGTTTTATCACCCTCACTTTGTTGAGAATATATTCTTTTCAATTATTATATCACATTTTATTTACATATATATTTCATCTATGCCTAAATTAAAAAGTTTTTATTAAATAGCAGTTATAAAATTATATATATTTAGTCCTATAATTAAAATTGTTATAGTATTAAAAACTCTTAATATTATTTCATTACTAAAGATTCTATTAAATTTTGCCCCTATAAAACCTCCTAAAACACCTCCAAATATCATATATGGAAGCATGGATAGATCATACCCAGAAAAGCCAGTTCCAAAAGCAATAGTTAAAAGTTTAGATGCTTGAGAAAATAGTATTATAAGGACAGAATCTCTAGCAACATTCTTAGCTTCCATGGAAAAGAATATTGTTAAAAAGGCAACATTTATTGGTCCTCCCCCAATACCTAGAAAGGCTGCTATTAATACTAAAAATATCCCAATTATAGTGCTTAAAATAAAGTTATCAATTTTGTAACTCTTAAACTTTTCTTTATTATTCATGTATATATAAACAAATATTAATAACAATGCTAAAATTCCACTTTGCACTAAAGATACGATTCTTCCTTGAACAATTTTTAATATAAAAGTTAATAACTTTTGTCCTAATAATCCTCCAATTACAGAACCAATACCTAATAATCCAGTATTTTTTATATCAATCTTACTTTTATAAGATAATTGTTTGATTACCGAAACTAAGGCCATAGAAAAAAATAGTACATGCTGATAAAACTCCAATAGTTTCTATATTGTAGTCTCCTAAAAAATCTAAAACTGGCTTTATTATTACTCCTCCACCAAGCCCATCAATTGATCCACAAATTGTTGATAATAGAGCCACTAAAAAATATATTAAAACCATATTACCACTTCCTTAAATTAGCTATTTATATTATTTTAAAATTCTCATCTATTATATTCTTTTACATTCTCTCCTTTCCATATTTAATTTAAAAAGCTCGCCTAAACTCACCTAAAAACTCTATATTTATATATTACAACAAAGTATTTCAAAAAGCTTAAACCCTAAATTGTTTACATAAGAAATCTTATGTAGTATGTTATACTTATATATTACACTATAAGGAGATATATTATGAAAACATTAAATGACTTATTGAATTTAGATTTAAATAAATGTAGTATTTTTGACATAACAGAAGAACACTTAATCTTACTTAAAACAAAGGATTTTCACACTCAAAATAATTTTTATTTTTATCTTTATAATAAACTTACTTCTATAGAAAAGACAAAAAGAAAGGAACTTGCTTACTGCAATTATCTTATATCCTACTATTTATTTATAGTAATGACACCCTTATATTATGAAGAATTAGCTTTTTATCATGGAAAAAAAGCCTTTCAGTTAGAAAATTCCACAAAATATATGGAATGGCTTTTATTATTTGGAACCTTAGAGAAGCCTCTATTAACTTATGAGATTTGTTCTAATCTTGCTAAAGAAATTTTAAAAGAAAATCCAAATTCAACCTTAGCTAACTTCTTTCTTATGTAAGATATGAAAAAATAACTAATAATTTTCCTCTTATTTTAAAAAGGATTTTCCTTTTAGACTTATTATTTTTCATATAAAATTTAAATTGGCTGTATTAAAATAATCAAAACTTAAATATATTATTTAATTTTCTAAGATTAATTAATAAATTTTAGTTTAACTTATTATTTTAATACAGCCATTTTTATTTACATACTAATTTTTATTTTAAAAATACATCTCCAAAGAAATATCCTGTAAATATAAAACCTAAATTCCACAAGAATATTCCTGGAGTAGAATAGATTAAAAACTTAAAGAAATTCATTCTTACTGAACCTGCTATAATAGAAACTATGGTTCTTAAAACAGGCAATAGTCTACAAAGAAAAACTCCAAAAAGTCCTTTTTCCTTTAAAATAGTACTGCTTTTTCTTATGGTTGGCTGAACCTTAGGAAACTTCAATCCTAATTTATCTAAGAGTATTGCCCCTCCATAATATCCTATTAAATATAGTACTATACTTCCTAAAACTCCAGCCACAACTGATATAAAAACTACAAGAACTATACTTTGATTATTTCTAGAAGCTAAAATCCCCGCAGCAGGCATTATTATTCCAGCCGGTAGTCCTGGTAGATTTAAATATTCTAAAAATACTATTACAAATAACAAGGTTAAACCATAAGTTGCAAAATAATTTAGCACAGCATCTATGTCCATAAAACTTTCTCTTTCTCCTTTCATATAACCCCTTAATTTAATATTTTCCCCTAAAATCTAAATAAAATTCAATACACAAAATCAAAATCACAAACTAAAATCTTATCTTTCCTCCAAAGAAATATCCAACTACAATTCCTGTAAAGTTCCAGCAAAATATACCTGGTATAGAAAAAATAATAAACTTTAAAAAATTAACCTTTACAGTGCCACATATTAAGGATACATAAGTTCTAATAATAGGTATTAATCTACATATGAATATCCCTAAAAAACTATGCTTTTCTAGTATTTTTTCTGTTTTTTCAAGCTTATCTTCTATTTTAGGATGTTTAATTTTAAGCTTTTCTAAAATAGTTGATCCTAAAAAATAGCCAATAAAATATAATATTATACTTCCTACTACCCCTGCAATTAAGGATATTAGCATTACATTTATTATTCCTTTATGAGCTTGTCCTGCAATTATACCAGCAGCTGGCATTACTATACCTGTAGGGATTGCTGGAACGCAATATTCACCTACAACCATTAAAAATAATACAATTAACCCATATGTATGTATATAATACAAAATATCTTGCATGGTCATAAATACCACCATTCTTTCCTTACTTAATATTACCAAGTCAATATATAATATTATAACATATAACCACTTTTAATCCTTATTATTCCTATTTAGTAAATACAAAATAAAAAGGGTGTATAAAGACAAAATCTACTATAAAACTTATAAATATTATAAATATATTATCTAAAGTAGCTTTATAATATAACCTATTATAATTTTACAATTATAAATTTAATAATTGTAAAAACTCATTTATAAGTTTTATCTTTTTGTCTTAATACATCCCATTTTTTAATTATCTATTTGCATACTTTTTATTTCTTTTAAAGATAATCCTGTTTTCTCAGCTATTACTTCATCATCTAATAATCCTATAAGATTTCTAGCTATGTTTTGTCTTTCATAGGCAACAGCTTCATTTACTAGTCCTTTTTGCTTTAGCTCAGCCGTTGAATTTAATAAGGATTCTTCATCATAAAAGTCTAAATAAGAATAATGTTCTCCATCAATATCCCATCCTAAAATAGAATCTACACTTACATTTTGTGCTGCTCTAAATATTGATTTATCTACTCCATCAAACTTTTCTTTAAATTCCTCAATCATATCCTTAATTTCAAAACGCTTATTACCTATTTTTTTAGCAGCTACCATACATGCACAGTTTAATGGCCATATTCCAGCTCTTTGAATCCATCTTTTTATATATTTTTCTTCTATATAATATAGAGGTCTTATAAGCTCTATTCCATCAAAATTAGCAGCTTTTAATTTTGGTAACATGGTTTTAAAGTTACCTGCATATAAAACATTAAGCATTGTTGTTTCTATAACATCATTAAAATGATGCCCTAAAGCTAACTTATTACATCCAAGTTCCTTTGCCTTACCATATAATGATCCTCTTCTCATTCTTGCACACATATAACATGGATAATCCTTAGCTATTTTATCTACAACTTGGAATATTCCTGAATCATAAATATGTACTGGTATATCTAAGTATTTGCAATTATCCTCAAGCAATTCTCTGATTTGAGGATGATATCCTGGATCCATAGCTAAAAACACAAGTTCAAAGTTTATTTGACCATGTTTTTTTAACTCTTGAAAAAGCTTTGCCATTATTAAAGAATCTTTTCCTCCTGAAATAGCAATAGCTATCTTATCCCCTTCTTCTACTAATTTATAATCCTTTATAGCTTTTATAAATTTTGACCAAACTTGTTTTCTATATGTTTTAACTAAACTTCTCTCTATTTCAGCTAAAGGTCTTCTCTCATTAAATGGTACTAAAATCTCACACCCTTCTCCTGCTACACCGCTCATTTTAATCACCTCACTATATAAAACTCTTTTGTTATTATAACAATTTTATCTCTTTTTGTCTTTATAAAATAATACTTAAATACTTTTAATATTTAAATAGACCTACAAACTATTTAGTAAAAACACCTATATAAGTTTTTAAGTTTAATTTCTATAACTTATATAGATGTTTTTAAAGTTGTTTGAAAGGTCTATAAATTTACTTTTATATTAATAAAATTATTTTGTTATAATATTTAACTTATTAAAATATTTTTTGCTTATAAAATTAAACACAGGTACTCCTATTAATGTTATTACAACAAATTCACCTAAAGCAACTTGCCCTATTGATATAATTAGGGGGAATCCATAAACATAATTAAGCATCCATCCTATTATAATACCATTAAATATTGTTGGCCAAACTGAAGAAATCCATATAGCTTTCTTTCCTTTTATATACTTACCAGTTAAATATATTGCCCAAACACTTATAAATGTTGCAAAAGTTCCTAAAATAACATCAACAGTACCATTTGGTCCTAATATATTTGCTATGAAACATCCTAATGTCAATCCAACTATATAATCTTTCTTGTAAAAGGCTAAAAGCACCATAATTTCTGATATCCTAAATTGTACTCCTAAATAACTTATAGGAGCTAAAACTATTGTTAGTGTTGCATATAATGCTGCAATAAGTGCTGATATAACTATTCTTTTTATATTTCTATCCATCATATTTCCTGCTACTCAAAATATGGTCAAACATATCCATATGGAGATTATTCCTTCTTCATAAAGCCTCGCCTTGCCTAAGCTACTACGATTTTGTATGGCTCTCCAAAGGCTTAAATTCCGAAGTTAGCCCTCCGTACATATATAAGTGCTTTTGATTTTAAGCTATCTTATATTCTTTAGCATTTTTAAGATTAATACTTGCATTTAAATCTCTATCAATAGTAAGTCCACAATCACATTTGTATGTTCTATCTAATAGTTTTAAACCTTTCTTAATCTCTCCACATTGACTACAAGTCTTTGATGATGGATAAAATCTATCCACTACTCTAAGCTCTATATTATTTTCTTTACATTTAGACATTAGTTTAGTTTTAAATTCAAAAAACTTCTGACTTGCAATAGCTTTAGATAAATGCTTATTCTTCATCATTCCTTTAACATTTAAATCTTCAATTGTTATATAGCTTGGTTTTTGCTTTATAATTAAAGATATAGTTTTATTTATATAATCAGTTCGTATATTAGTTAATCTCTGATGAAGTTTTTGTACTTTGATTACTTGTTTTTGAATATTTTGACGAGTAGCCCTCCCTTCTTTTAAACTTTCATATTTCCTTGAAAGTTTTCTTTGTTCTCTTTTTAATTTCTTTTCTACTTTTTTGACAGTAGATGTTTTATTTATATTTTTAAATTTAACTCCATCTGAACATATTGCGAAATCTTTTATACCGACATCAATACCTATCCCTTCATTTATTGGGTTAGATACCTGAATGTCATCTTCATCAACTAATATTGAAACGTAGTATCTATTGGATTTTTGACTTACTGTTCCACTTTTAACTACTGAATTAGCGGGTATGTATCCAAACTCTTTAAACTTTATCCATCCAAGAGTAGGTATTTTGACTCTATGTCTTTCTAAAGTCCAATCAGTTTTATTATTCTTAGGAAAATATGCTTTTACATCTTGATTTTTCTTTTTCTTGAACTTAGGAAAGCCTTTAGATTTTTTAAAGAAATTTCTAAAAGCTTTATCTCCATTCATAATAGCTTGTTTAGTAGCTTTTGAAGATACTTCTTTAATCCATTTCATATCTTGATTTTTAGGGAATATACTCATTATTTAACCATTTTGAAAAATCCATACCACTTACAAACTTTCCTTCTCTCTCATAAATTTCTTTATTACGAGCAATATAAAAGTTATAGACAAATCTTGATACACCAATAGTTTGGTGTATTTTAGACTTTTGTTCATCAGTAGGATTAATCTCCACCTTGTAAGCCCTTTTCAACTTCTTCATCCTCTCTAACCTTTTTCTTAAAACTTTAATAATTTCATCTAATATTATTCCTTTATCATTAAAATATTATCTAAAAAATTCTACTTGATTTTTTAAATCACATTTTAGGTTAGAAGTTGAAACCCGTGTATAAACAACTATTTTTCTACTATCTGTTTCTTTATGTTTTCCTATATGCTCAAGATACTGTTCATAAGTGTATTACCTTGTATTTATAGGATTTCTAAATGCCTTTAATTTTCCCTTATTATCCTATCTTTGTAATGTAATAATTGATAAATTTAATAATTCTGCAAATTCTTTAGGCTTATAATGTTTACTAATATAATCACATGCTTTTGTGACTATATTATATCATATTAGACTATATTTAATTATATTTTTATCAACTAATGAGCATCTCCTTAAGTTAAAAATATATTTTTAGCTTACCACATAAATCTTCAATATATAAATAAAAAGATGTATCCAAACAAGAAATATTTTCCCTGTTTAGATGCATCTCTTTTTAAAAAAACTATTTAAATATATGTCTTATATATTCCTTTGGATTATATATAAGTATTCTAGGTCCTGAAAACTTCATTACCTCTTTAACTTTTTCTTTCATATCTTTTTTATAACAATGAATAGGACACTTTTTACAAGAACTTTTTTCATTTCCGAACTTACAATAAGTTAATCTTTTATGAGCATACTCGTCTAACTCTCTACATTCATTACAAAGTTCCCCATTTAAACTTCCATGTTTCTTCTTGCAATAAAGCTTTATCATTAATGTTATTATCTCTTTTTCTTTATCTATTCTGTTCAACAACCTCACCTACTTTTACGGTTTTAATTCTAAAGATAAAATAATAGAATTTAAACATCATTAATATTACTATAAATATTTTTAGATGAATACTCTTTGATAGTATAAGTGGAAATAATAACATAATATCAGCTGTAAGTAGTATAGTTAATTTAGTTTTTAAAGTCATAGCCCTATTTTTTTCAAAGCTTTCTAAATGATTTTTATATATCTTTGTCCCTTTGAACCACTTATCAAACTTATCTGATCCTTTAACAAAACAAAATGCTGTTAATAATAAAAATGGTGTAGTAGGTAATATAGGTAAGATTATTCCTATTAACCCTAATCCTAAGGAAATAAAACCTAAAATAACATAAAATATCTTAAGCAAGCTCATGTTTCACCTCTTCACATTGAATTAAATTTCCCTTATTAATTCTAAATACCTTTTCACATACCCTAGTTGTAGACTTTCTATGAGTTATAAGTATAAGTGTTTTATCTTTTAAATATGTTCTTATAGACTTTAAGATTATTCCTTCATTTAAAGTATCTAAGTTACTTGTAGGTTCATCTAGAATTACTATTTCACTTTCTCTTAAGAATACTCTAGCTAGTCCAATTCTTTGTTTTTCTCCTGAAGATAAGTTTCCTCCTAATTCTCCTACTTTTGTTTTATATCCATCCTCTAAGCCAATAATAAACTCATGTATTCCCGCTTTCTTTGCAGCTTCTTTTACTTCATCTAAAGTTGCATCTAACTTTCCTATTTTAATATTGTCTTCAATACTCATATTAAATAGACTTGTTTCTTGTCCCATTAAGGCCATTTTCTTTCGTAACTCTTTTGTCTGAATCTCTTTTACATTCTTATTTCCTAAGCTAATTTCACCCTTTGTAACATCCCAGAATCTCATAAGTAATTTTACAAAAGTACTCTTTCCAGTTCCACTTTCTCCAATTACAGCAATCTTGTCACCTAATTTTATATCTATGTTTACATCTTTTAATACATTTTCTTTTCCCTTATATGCAAAAGAAACATCCTTATACTCTATGTTGTTTCCAACATTCATTCCTTCTCCTAAAACTTCTTCTACAGAAGGCTTTTCATCTAAGATATTAAAAATTCTTTGAGCTGAAGCAAAAGTTAAAAGAAGATTGTTAGATAGATTACTTAAGGCTACAACAGGTCCAAAGGAAGATGCTATTAAAGTAACCACAATTATTAACTCTCCTATTGTCATAGTTCCTTTTAAAACCTCTAAATAAGCAACATATAAAGCAATAAGTATTGTTAACATTATGATTAAATCACTAAAGGCTCTTATTATTCCCTCATGTTTTTTTATAACCTTTTGCTTCTCATTTAATTCTTCAGAGAATTTTTTTATATTCCCTCTTCTTTCATTACCATTGTTGAAAATTAAAACCTCTTTAATTCCTCTAAGAGAATCTAAAATATAAGAATTTGTTTTTCCGAAGGCTTCTCTATATTGAACACCAGCTTCTTTTCCAAAGCTACTACTAATATAAGGAACTCCAAAACCTATTAGTATATAACCAATTATTCCAACTATACCCACCTTTACATTTATACTTAAAAGTATTAATCCCATTATGGTATTAGTTATAATTGCTATACTGATTGGTGCTATAGTATGAGCATAAAAAACTTCTAAAAGTTCAATATCAGAAGTTATCATAGAAATTAAATTTCCCTTTTCCATTCCCTCTAATTTAGCTGGTGCAAGTTTTCTAAGAGCTAAAAATACTTTATCTCTTAATATAACTAATATTTTAAAAGCTATATAGTGTCCACTTAATTGTTCTCCATATCTTAAAGGTCCTCTTAATATTCCAAGTACTATCATTAAAATAAGAGCTGTTTTAAATGAAAAACTTATAGTACTATCTATTAAACTTGATATTGCTACACTTCCAAATACAGTTATTCCTATAGCTGCTAAAAATCCTAAAACTCCCATAAATACTGTTATAAACATTACAGGGGCAAGAGGCTTAAGCTCTACTATAAGCCTTTTCATTATTGAAAAACCTGATTTTCTCATTTATATAACACCTCCTATTTCTAATTCATTTTGATAATTTACCATACCATAATACTTGTTCTTTCTTTCCATAAGATCCTTATGACTTCCCTCTTCAACTAGAATTCCTTTATCTAGCATATAAATTCTATCTGCATTTTTAACATTAGCAAGCCTATGAGAAATAACTATTACTGTTTTCTCTTTTGATATTTCATTTATAGATTTCCAAATCATATTTTCACTTTCAACATCAATATTTGAAGTTGCTTCATCAAAGATTATTACTTCTCTATTTGCTAATATAGTTCTAGCTAAAGCAAGTCTTTGCTTTTGTCCTCCTGAAAGCTTTGATCCACCTTCACCAACTTCTAAATCTAATTTTTCCTTTTTAGAATTCACAAAGTCTAAAAGATTAGCCTTTTTTAATGCATAATTTATCTCTTCTAAAGTTGCATTCTTCTTAGCTATTAATAAATTATCTTTAATTGTTCCATTGAATATATAACTGTTAGTTGATATTATAGATACCCTATTATAAAGCTTTGAAAAATCTATATTATTTATATCAGCTCCATTTAAAGTTATCTTTCCTTTTGAAGCCTTATAGTTATTTAAAATCAATGAAGCTATAGTACTTTTTCCACTTCCACTTTCACCAACTATTGCTACATAGTCTCCTTTATTTATTGATAAAGATATATCCTTTAAAACTTCTCTTTTTCCATCATAAGAGAAACTTACATTACAAAGAGAGATGTTTGATATTTCATTAAGATTACTATCTGAAGAAACCTTGCTTTCATCAGCTTCTAAAACTTTGAAAATTCTATCTGCAGCAGCTATTCCATTCATAGCAATATGAAAATATGATCCTAATAATCTAAGAGGTATGAAAAATTCTGCTGATATTAATAAAATTACTATCATTCCTCCAAGACTTACTGTTCCAGCTCTAAATTGTAATAAAGCCACTATGCTTCCAAGAGCAGCTCCTCCAAAAGCAATTAAATCCATAACATTTATTGAGTTTAATTGCATACTTAAAACTTTCATAGTTATCTTTCTAAAGCTTTCAGCCTCTTCATTCATAAGTTCATGTCTTTCATTATCCACATCAAAAACCTTTAATGTTGTAAGCCCTTGAAGGTTTTCTAAGAATGTATTTCCTAAATCTGAATACTGTCCCCAATATTCCTTTAATATTTTCTTTGCTATTTTCATAATTAATATTATTGATATTGGTATTAAAGGCAGACAAAGTATAAATACTAAAGCTGCTTTAAATGAAATAAAGGCTAAAGCACAAAATAAAGTTAAAGGAGCTAAAATAGAATATATTAACTGAGGTAAGTATTTACTAAAATAAACCTCTAAAGCCTCTACCCCTTCAACTGCCATTTGAACAATTGAAGATGTAGAATCAACCTTATCATATCTCATTCCAAGTTTTAAAAGCTTCTCATATATCTTATCTCTAAGAGTAATCTTAACCATCTCTGAAGATTTATATGAGAAGTGTCCACTTAATAAATTCACACAAAATCTTACCCCTAAAAGAGCAGCTAAAATTAATATTTTTTTATTTAAGTTTTCAATATTCCCTAAACTAAAAAGTTCCTGAATGCTAAATCCAATAACTATTATTGTCATCAGATTACAAAATACAGAAATCCAATTCATTAAAACAGTTAAACCTATGTATTTCTTAGATTCCTTACACAAGTTTAAAAGCCTCTTGTCTATCATCATAATTCCTACACCATCTTTCTGAAGCTTATAAAATTTATTTAACAAATAGTTTTTGGTATAAAATAAATCTCTCCAGTTTCCTTACATTTGTTAATAACACCATTAACCTTATAAACTTCCTTTAATAAATTTTCATCTATTACATTCTCTGATTTTCCCTCTTTTACAATCTTTCCATCTTTCATGACAACAATATTATGACTATATTTAATTGCTTGATTTATATCATGTAAAACCATAACAACAGTTAGCCCATTATCCTTATTTAATTTTTTTACAATCTCTAATATTTCTATTTGATGAAAAATATCTAAATAAGTTGTTGGCTCATCTAAAAATAAAATTTTAGGCTTTTGAGCTAAAGCCATTGATATAAAAGCTCTTTGTCTTTCTCCCCCTGATAAATTCATAACTCCCTTATGTTTTAAATCATCAAGTCCTGTACATTCTAAAGCCCATTTAATTATGTTTTTATCTTCCTTATTGTTATTTTTAAAATATCCTTTATGAGGATATCTACCATAGGCAACAAGTTCTTCAACCTTTATATCCTTTGGCACACTATTTTGTTGATGGACAGTTGCTAAAATCTTTGCTATATCCTTATATTTAAGATTGTTCATGTTTATATCCCCCAGATAAACATGTCCAGTTTTACTTTTATTTAAAGCACATAATAGACTTAGCAAAGTTGATTTTCCACTTCCATTAGGGCCAATAATAGTTGTTATTTCTCCCTCTTTTATATCTATATTTAAATCATTAATGATATTTTTTTCTCCCTTGTAATTGAATGATAATTTTTCCCCTCTAATCATCTACATATCACTCCTTCTTAGTAGATATAAGAAGAACGGTGCTCCAATAACTGCCATAATTATTCCTGCTGGTATTTCATATGGCTTTACTAGCATTCTTCCTATTGTATCTGCAAGTAAGACTAATGCTCCTCCAACAAATATTGAAAAAGGAATCAAATATCTATGATCAGAGCCAATTAATATTCTACAAATATGTGGTACAACTAATCCAACAAAGGAAATAATACCTACAATAGCCGTTGATACACTCCCTAAAAATACAGCTACCACTGTTATGAGAATCATTTGTAAATCTGAATTAAAACCTAAACTTTTTGCATTTTTATTTCCTAAAACTATAACATTACATGATTTAGCTAAAATTAATGCAAAACCCATTCCTATTATTGAATATAAAAATAAAATTTTAACTTCATCCCATGAGGTGGCAGCTAAACTTCCACTTATCCAAGATTGTATATTCCCTGCACCTATGCCACTACCTATAGTTAATATTTGTGATAGCCCTCCTAAAAGAGCATTTATAGCAGCCCCTGCAAGGACTATTCTCATAGTATCTAACTCTTTTTTATAAGCCATTAAATACACAACTATACAAGAAACAAGCCCTCCAAAGAAACCTACTATTGGTCTTATCGATCCTGAAGCTGGCATAAATATTATAAATATTAATGATACTAAGCATGCTCCAGAAGATATTCCTGTTACTTGAGGATCAGCCAAGGGATTTCTTATTACTGCCTGAAGTAATACCCCTGCCAAGGCAAGATTTCCTCCAACTAAAGCAGCTATAATAACTCTCGGCATTCTTAAATCTTTTATTATTCCTATATTTCCTTCATTACTTCCACTTAAAAGACCTTTTATTAGTTCACCAAAACTTATATCAATACTTCCTAGCTTTAAAGAAATTATCATTAAAATTAAAACTATTAATATTGATAAACCTATATATAAGCTTTTTAACTTATTATTTTTCACCATATATTATTTCACCTAACTTATCTAAAGATTCTGTTACTTTTAGGTTTGCACTCATACCAAAGTACCCATTTTCTAAGTAATAGACCTTTCCTTCTTTAACAGCTTCAATTCTGCTCCACGCTGGATCTGAAGCAAATTTTTCTTCAGCCATTTTTTTAGCTTGTTCAGGCATTCCATGAGTCATAACTAATACCATATCTGGATTTAGCTTTACTATTTCTTCATTGCTATATGAAACAAATGGCTTTTTATCATCTTTAACTATGTTATTTGCTCCAATCTTATCAACTAAATTTCCTATGTAAGATGAAGGCGTAGCAATCATCATGCTTCCTGGTGCTGCAAATACTAATAAAACATCCTTTTTTTCTTCTTTAGATAAGTTCAAAAACTCATCTTCCTTAACTTTAAGCTCATTTAATATTTCATTTGCTTTTTCTGTCTTATTAAATCTTTCACCTAAAGTTGATATACTTGTTTTTAATCCTTCTAATGTAGTTAAATCTATAAATTCACTAGGTATATTGTTATCAGTAAATAGTTTTTTATAATCTTCTCCTAAGGTATCTACAGATACTACAACATCTGGATTTAAAGATTTTATTATTTCTAAATCTGGATTCATAGGATTACCAACCTTAACCGCATCTTTAGTACTTTCAGGCAAATCATAAGAACTAGTTGGAACTCCACTTACCTTTACCCCTAATTCATCTAATATTTCTGTTACAGCAACAGAGGTTGCCACAACAATCTCTTCTCCACTTTCTTTTTTTAAACTTTCCTTTGATTCTCCAGAGTTATTTGAACATCCCATAACTCCAAAGCCTAAAAGGCATATTAAACTTAAAGCTATACCCTTTTTTAAAAACACTATTTTCCCTCCACTAACCTATTAATTTTGCTTTAACTATATATCTGTCTTTTCCTCTATTTGTACATGTAACTATTGTCATTGTTTTCTCATCTAAATTTTGATTCAAAACATCAGTATCACTAGGTGAGGTGACAAAAATCTCATTAATTTCATACTGAAATATGTCAGTTAACGTTGTGATTTTTATTTCATTTCCCACTTGAAGCTTGTCTATATTTCTAAAGACCTCATTATTTATAGTATTTCTATGTCCTGCAATACTAAAATTTCCATTTTCGCCTGGCATAGCAGTATTTTCAAAGTGACCAATGTTATTTTCTAACACATTTAAGGTACTACCTTCAGCAATAACTGTATGTACACCTATTTTTTCTATATCTATTAAAGCTATTCCATCTCCATTTTTTATCTCTTCTAAAGTCTTTTTCTTCTCTTCTTCTGAATAATTAAACTTTTCCTTAAACTCTTCTAAAGTTTTCTTCTCAATACTACTTTTATAAAGTTTTCCTATAAGAACTGTAGAAACTATAACTAAACCTAAAATAAATAAACCTTTAGCTAGTTTATTTCTCATATTACTTCTTCCTTTTAACTATTACTAAGGAAACTATTAAAGCAACTATTATAATTCCACCACCAATATAAATGACCATATTCTTATTATTTGCTAAACCTGTTGCTTTACTTATAGCATCTTCACTTTTTCCAGTTTCATCTGAAAGATTTTCACCGCTACTTTCCTTGTTTTCCACTTTAGGTTCTTCTAACTTCTCAACAAGAGTTAAAGTATCAAACTTTGGAATTACCTTAAATTGAACATCTCTTTCCATAGGTCCTACATATATTTTCGCCTCTAGCTCTGAATCCTTATTAGGAACCTTAACTTTTAGTTTTATAGTTCCATTCTCTTTATCTTCCTCAACAATCTCAGCATTTCCATCATTACCATCTACTAAGATTCTGAAGTTTTCCATATATTCTGTTCCTGAAAAACCTATAGTATATTCTGTTTCATCCCCTAAAATTTTAAGCTGCATAGTGTCATTTAAATAGCTTCTAGCCATTGACATCCCTATATCTGAATCATGATAAACATCATTTTTAACATCATATATTCCATTTTCTAAGTTTTCATTTGCTAGTACATCAACACTTCCCAAAACTCCTGTTAAAGAAATAAAAAGTGTCAACATAACTAATAAAACAGGTTTTAAAAATCTCATCTAATTTCCCTCCATTTGTTTAAAAATAGTTTGAGAGGAAATCCTCTCAAACTAAACTGCTTTTACTCTTCTCTTTTTCTAATAAACATAGAAGCTCCCATCATTGCCATTCCTAATAATGCAACTGAGTTTCCTCCTATTGGTGAACCAGTCTGTGGTAAGCTTGATAGGGTAAAGTCTTTTACAAACTTTTTAGTATCTTTTAAAAGTTCTACATTAAACTCAACATTTCTTCCCATTGGTATTACATATAAACTTACTTCAATATCTGCATCTAAATTAGGAATTTCAAATCTTAATTTAATTGAATCACCATTCTTAGATACAACTTTATAGTTGGCATCTTTACCATTTACAGATATCTTGTGGTCTTTCATAAACTCTTGACCAGTAAATGTTAATGTTAAATAAGTTTTTCCATCAATTTCTTCTAAGTCAGATATTTTGTTTAAATATTTTCTTGCCATATCAACACCAGTCTGACTTTTATGAACAACTTTGTTTTCTATTGTGTAAAGTTTTCCCTTAGTAACTTTATTTTCTGTAACTGTACTGTTTCCTTCGTTAGCTGAGCTTCCATTATTAGAAGAGCTTGTACCGTTACTTTCTTCTGATTTATTCTCTTCTTCTATGGCAGGTTTGTCCTCTCCACTAACTAATTCTAAAGTTCCCTTATTAAGTATTGTTTTAAAGCTTACATCTCTACCCATTACACTTACAAAGGCTGTAACAACTATATCAGCATCAAGACTTGGTATCTCAAAAGATATTGTTCTATCAGCTTCATTTGGCGTTGATACCACATCTTTACCATTTACAGTTATTCTAAAGTCCTTAAAGAATGAGAACTGCTCTTCATTAAACTTTAGTGTAAGAATCTTTTTATCATCTTTTACTTCTAATTTACTATTCTTAGATAGAGCTTTTCTTGCCATATCATTTCCCACATCTTGATTTCCATCACCAATGTATGAAACATCATTTTTTATGTTATAGATACCATTCTTTAATTGATTTGCATCTACTATTTCTCCTGAACTTCCTTCACTTTCATTTTCTTTATCTTCATTTGCACTTCCATTGCTTCCTTGGTTAGTATTTCCTGAATTATCTTGATTTCCACTATTCTCATTTTCACCTGGAATATTCTCATTATCTTCATTACCAGGCTTATTATTATCTTCTAAATTATTTTCTAATTTCTTAGCTGTATCATAATTTAAAGTAGTTTTAAAACTAACTTCTTTCCCCATCATACTAACTAGTGTAGATACAACAATATCTGAATTTAAATCAGGTATATTAAACTTTATAGTTCTATTATCTTTATTTACTTCTGCTTCTACTTTTTCTCCATCAACTGTTACATTGAAATTCTTTAAGAAAGCATATAATTCACTATTAAAAGTTAATGTAACTGTATTTTTTCCATTTGATATGTCAATTCTTGAATCCTCTGATAACACTTTTCTAGCCATGGAATTTCCTGTTTCCATGTTTCCTTGTCCAACATATTGAACTGTATTCTTAAGGGTATAACTTCCATCCCCTAAAGTTGTTTTTTTATTAACTGTAACATTTACTGTTTTTTCATCAAATTGCCCTGATGAATCTGTAACTTTATAAGTTATTGGATATACTCCAGGAATCTCTGCCTTCCCATCTTTTATAAATGATGTATCTCCACTTATCTCAACTTTTAAATTAGAATCTTCCTTATCAGTTCCAATAACTCCAGATAATAAATCAATAGCATCTCCTTGAGTAACACTAATATCCTTAGCATTATTTATAGTAGGTGCTTCATCTAATAAATTAACAGTATTCATATCATTAACTAAGAAAAGCTCAACCTTTCTTCCCATCATTGTTATGAATAATCCTATTTTTACCTTTGTATCAGGTGATGGTACTTCAAATGTTATTGATTTATCATCTTTATTTTCTTCTATCTTTAAATCTTCTCCTCCAGCTCTAACTTCAATATTGTTCATAAATCCATATAAACTACTATTAAAATAAACAGTCATTAATGTTTTTCCATTTTCAATCTTAAACTTTGTTTTTTCTTTTATAGCATTTCTTGCCATATTTTCCCCTGTAGAATTTCCTTCTTCAACATATGAAGTTACATTATTAGCTTCATATATTCCATCTCTAAGTCCTTCTGAACGCACAATTGCACTTCCACTATTAATATTAGTGGCTGCATATACAGTATCCGCTCCTACTCCAACTAGCATAGATGTTACAAGTGCATAACCTAAAATTTTATTAATTTTCTTTCTTCCCAAATTTAATCCCCCTTTAACTTTCTTTTTCTATTGAAAATGATTATCAATAGTGTTAATATACTTATATTATCATAGATTTTTATAATTGTTTTTCTCTATATTAAGATTTTTTTTAATATATTAAATTTAAAAAGGAGGATTTTGTGTGATTTTTTTAAAATCAATTCTTGTAGATTTTTATAACTGCTGTGAAATTCCAATAAGAGCTGTAGATAATAATATGAATATTCTTTCTGAAGTTGGTTACTCTTCTTTTTATGATTATATATTTAATAACTTAAACTTAAATAGCAAGTTTGAGCGCTCATATTTAAAACATGATCATAATGACTCACTAATAATTACCTTTGAAAATAATATATCTTTTTATTCATTGTTTAATTATAAATCAATTGATAAAGACTTAATTTTCATAATAGGTCCCCTATATTTAAAAGAAGATTTAAAAAATTCTAATGATGATTTAGAACTTTATAAAATACCTTTAAAGACTAAAAGCTGTCTTAAGTATTATAATTCTCTATTGAAAATAATCTTAGATGAAAAACTTAAAGATAATTTTTCAATTTCATATTCTCCTTATGTAGGAAGAGCTATAGATTTTATAGAAAAGAATTACGCAGAAGAAATTACTATAGACTCTCTTTGCACAGAATTTAAAATAAATAAGTCCTACTTCTGTAATATATTTAAAAATGAAACAGGCCAAACATTTATAAACTTTTTAAATAATTACAGAATCAAAAAGAGTAAGGATTTGCTTAAGGATCTTGACCTCTCACTTTTAGATATTGCACATAAGGTTGGATTTAGTAATCAAAGTTACTACTGCACAGTATTTAAAAAATTTACTGGTCTAACTCCCTTAAAATACAGAGAGGATAACTATAAAAAAGGTTTGTAAACTCTTTAAAGTTTACAAACCTTTTTATAAAACTATTTACTATAAATTATTTACCTATTAATTCTACAGTTTCCTTAGCTATCATTAACTCCTCATTTGTTGGAACAACATATGCTTTAATTTTTGAATCAGCTTGTGATATTTCTGCAAGTTTTCCTCTAACTTTATTTTTTTCTTTATCTAAAGTTAATCCTAAGAATTCTAAATCTTTTAAACATTCTTCTCTAGTTTCAGGTGAATTTTCACCTACACCAGCAGTAAATACTATTACATCTACACCACCCATATTTACTATAAATGAACCTATTTCAGCTCTTATTCTATAGTGGAATATGTCTAACGCTAATTGTGCACGCTTGTCCCCATTTGAAGCGGCATCTTCTATATCTCTAAAATCTGAACTAACTCCTGATATTCCTAAAACTCCTGATTTTTTATTTAAGGATTCAGAAACCTCTTCTATAGTATATCCACATTCCTCAACTAAAAAAGGAATTATTGATGGATCTATATTACCCGATCTAGTTCCCATTGGAATTCCGGCAAGTGGAGTAAATCCCATAGTTGTATCTATACACTCTCCACCTTTTACTGCTGATATACTTGCACCATTTCCTAGGTGGCATGTAATTATTTTTAAATCTTTTATATCTTTTCCCATAGTTTCTGCAACCTTATGAGATACATATTTATGTGAAGTTCCATGGAATCCATATTTTCTAATTTTATGATCTTTATATAAAGCATAATCTATTGCATATATATAAGCTTTTTCTGGTAATGTTCCATGAAAGGCTGTATCGAATACAGCTACCATTTCTTTATTTGGCATAAGACTTTGACATGCTCTTATTCCAATTATATTTGCTGGATTATGTAGTGGAGCTAATTTACTGCACTCTTCTAAATATTTTATAACCTCTTCATTTATGATTATTGAAGAAGAGTATCTTTCTCCTCCATGAACTACTCTATGACCTACCGCTGTAATTTCATCAATAGATTCAATAACTCCAACCTTTGAATCTACTAAAGTGTTTAGAACTATATCTATAGCCTCTTTATGATCTTTTATTTCTTTTTCTAATATATATTTTTCTCTCAATTCATTTTTTTGGACTAATCTAGATTGATCAAGTCCTATTCTCTCAATTATCCCCTCTATGATATCCTTTTCATTAGCCATATCAATTAATTTGTATTTTAATGATGAACTTCCACAATTAATTATAAGTATTTTCATTTTTATCCCTCTCCTAATCTCAGTTAAATTGATTTAAACCTTTAACCCATGCCAATCTTAAGATAAATTTTATATTCTAATCTAATATATTTCAACCTTAAACATAAAAAGATTTTGTAAATATTTTCGTAAAATTATTTTATTTTAAAGAAAATAATATAATAACTTCAAATCAGGTAATTTATGTAACAAATTATTTTATAACCACTTTATTTATAATAAAAAAATTTCTATTTTTTATTAATAATCCTATTAATAACCATACAGATTATTTTACAAGATTTATTTTGAATATCTATTATCTAAAACTAATAGTAAATATATAAATCTCTTACTAAATTTAAAATCTTTTTAAATATTAAATCAAAAGAGCTTATTTATTAAGCTCTTTTGATTTTGATTTAACTTCTCTCTATTTTAACCTTGCTTCCACCTATTCCTGCCTCTGCTGGTGTTAATATAAGCTTAACTGGAACTCTGTTTTTTATAGATTCAACGTGGCTTATTATACCAACAGATAGTCTTTCGTGATGAAGTCTTTCTAAGGAATTCATAACCACATCTAAAAGATTATCATCTAAAGTTCCAAAGCCCTCATCTAAGAAGAATAATTCTAAAGGGGCTGTTCCTTTTAACTGAATTTGTGATGAAAGTGATAATGCTAAGGCTAAGGAAGCTAGGAAAGTTTCTCCCCCTGAAAGAGTTGAGGCATCTCTCTTAGCACCTCCATTTTTATAATCTCTTATTATAAACTTACCATTTTCATCAACCTCTAATCCATAAACTCCATTAGTTATATCCTTAAGCTTTTTAGAGGCCTCTATGGATATATATTTTAATTGATTTGCTGCAATAAATTCTACAAACTTCTTTCCTTTAAATAATTTTTCTAAATCACTTAAAAGAGCAAGCTTATGTTCTTGTTTAGCTTTAATATGAAGTATATCCCTTTGTTCTTCAAGTTTTTTCTTTATAGACTCACTTTCAGTAACAAGTCTAATTTTTAATTCTTCAACTTCCTTTAATTCTTTTTCAGTATTATTTTTCTCTTGAAGAACCCTTGTCCATTCTTCTTCTGTTAAACTCTTTCCATTTAACTTTTTAATTAATAATTCTATATTTGCCCTAACCTTAATCAAGTTATTATGGTATTCTTCAATTAATGTTTTTAATTTTTCCTTTTCATCCTTAGATAAAATACCCTCTTTAACCTCTAATATTGTCTTAAATCCTTCTTCCTCTAAAGCTAAGTTTACTTTTTTCTCCTCATTTTCTTTTCTAAGATTTAATGAATTAACTCTTTCCTTAGTAATAGCTACCTCTTGATTCATATTATTAAAGGCTTTTTCTAGTTTTTCTTTTTCCTCATTTAAATTTAAATAAGCCTTTTCTATATAATCAATCTCTAATTGTAAATCTTCTAATAAGCCTTTTATATCTATTTTTTCAATATGTAAATCTTCATCAATTAAGCCCTTTAAAGATCCTTTAATCATTCTTTCCTTTTCTCTATAAACTTCTACTTTACTATCTAGTAAGGATTTTTGACTTAAATAATCCTCCTTTAATGCATCTCTTTTTTCTCTTAATTCATCCTTTATCTTATTTGATTCTTCTAACTGAGTTCTTAATATTCTAATCTCTTTCTCTAATAGATTTTTTTCTTTCTCTTTTTTTAATATCAACTCATTCTCTAGCTTAATGTCCTCAATCTTTAGTTCATTTTTTATGGAATTAAGCTCATAATTTTTTAACTTTAACTCCTTATCTAATTCCTTTATCTTTGAAGCTATTTCTTTCTCTCTAACTATTTTTTCACATAAAATAACCTCAGCCTTATTGAAGATATTTTCTAAATTATTCTTTTCTTCCTTTAATTTTTCTAAATCTTTTTCTAGATTTTCTTTTTTAAGGGTAAACTCCTCTACCTTCTCTTTTAAAGTATTAAACTCTTCTTCTAAGGATTTTAATCTTTCCTCATTAACTTCTCCTACTTCTTCTATGGAAATATTTAATTCCTCAATTTTCTTATTTTCATATTCTAAGGTAGCTTCTATTTTTGAGAACTCTAAAATAAGCTCTTTTAATTTTTCTTCCTTGCTTTCTAATAAAGTTGTTTTTTCATTTGATTCCTCTAAATTAATTTTCTCAACTTTATTAAGTTCATGGTGAGTTGATCCACAAACTGGACAACATTCCCCGTCTACTAAATTCTCCCTAAGTTTATTAGCTAACTCTTCAACCTTAACCTTATTTATATACTCCTTAAGCTCTCTTACCTCTTTTTCTAATAATAATTTTTGATTTTCAAAAGCTTTAAGTTTTTCTTCAAAATTATTTTTACTCTTTAAGGACTCTTCTAAAGAATTTTTTATCTCTTTATATTTATTAAGCTTCTCTCTATACTCTCCAAGTTTTATTTGTTTTTCTAAAATAGAATTACTATCCCCTGGTGTTTTCTTTAAAAGACTTTCTAGTTTGTCCCTTGTCTTACTTAAACTTTCTATCTTAACTTTTAAATCCTTCTCTGACTTTTCTTTATCCTCTATAAGATTTTTTATATATTTCTTTAATTCAATTTCTTCACTCTTTATCTCATTAAATTGTTTATCTAAGCTTTCATAAGAATTTAAAATAAATAATCCACTATTAATCTTATTTTTAAATTCTTCATGGACAAAAAGCTCTTCTTTTCTCTCTTCCTTCTCTTTTAATTCTTCATTTAACTTTTTTTCATTTTCTTCTATAGAATTTAATTTAGTATCACATTTACTTCTATCCTCAAAAATCTTCTTACAAGCTTCCTTTAATTTAACCCCATCAGCCTTTATTTGAAAAAGTATCTCTCTTTCCTTTTGGCTTTCTAATAATTTTTCCTTCTTTAATCTTAAGTCAGGTAATTTTTCTTCCTTCTTTTTAGAAACCTCTTCAAACTTTAGCTTATTTTCTTCTCTTAAATTTGTAAGTTCCTCTAATTTCTTATTTAACTCATTAAGTTTTAAATCCTCCTTATTTATTTCCTTTAAAATCTCTTCAAGATTATTTATAAATACTATTACCTTATCTGCCTTATTTGAAATTTCAACCCTTTCTTTAAAAGATTTTATTTCCTCACTTCTACTTACTAAACTCTCTTCTTCAATTCTTTTATCATAAAGTTCTTTTTGAGTATTCCAAACTTTTTCCGCTTCCTCAAATTCTTTTTTTATCTTATTCAATAACTCTTCTTTACTTTTAATACTTAAGTTGATTTCCTTAATTTCTTCTTCCTTTGCTTTTAAAGCTTCTTCGCTAACTCCTTCATCCCCCTTTAATTGTCCTTCTAAGACATTCATCTTATCTTTTTCTTTTCTTATTTCAAAACTAAGCTTACTAGAAAGATCATCCCCATATTTTCTAAGATTAAATAATCTCTCAAGCATATTTCTTCTCTCTTTTCCTTCTAGCTTAAGAAACTCACTAAATTTCCCTTGTGGCAGAACAACAGTCCTCATAAAATCATCTAATTTTAGCCCTATAATTTTCTCACACTTTGAAGTTACAGCCTTTGCCTTTTCCTCTAGTACATTTTCAACTCCGCCTGTTATATCAATTATCTTTGAACTTTTATTTCTTATTCCACCACTTTTATTATCTCTTTTAAATTCCCTATCAACTCTATACCTTTTTACTTCATTACCTGTTATTTGAAACTCATAACTTACATAAACACCATCACAGTTAGTATTTATATAGTTTGAGCTTTTTCTTGCAATATCGCCATATAAAGCAAGGGTTATTCCATCTAGAATTGTAGATTTTCCACTTCCAGTAGGTCCAAAAATACCAAAAAGCCCTCTCTCTGTTAACTTATCAAATTCAACAACTTGCTTATCTATAAAACTATTTAATCCCTTAACCTCTAGCTTAATTGGTTTCATTTTCTTCATCCCCTTCCTCTTTAACTATATTAAGTAAAAGCTCTAATAAATCTTCCTCTGGCTTAACCCCTCTTTCCTTTTCATAAAAGTCAGTGAATAATTCCTGAAAGGATTTTTCTGAAAAACTTCTTTCATCATTTTCAACTTCATCTAGTGTTATCTTAGGAATAATTTCAATAATATCCCCTTTAAGCTTCTTCATAGCCTTTATTTCATCTTCTCTTATATATCTATCTGTTTTTATCTCTAAATAAACCCAACATTCTCTATCTTTATTCTCTTCACATTTGTAAATAGCTTCATCTATGCTATCACACTTCCAAACTTCTATAGGCTTGTACACATCAAATTTTATTTCATCTATATTTGCTTCCTCATTTGCTTTAACATCTACAATAAAACACTTTTTTTCAAAGCTTATTTCTTTTTTATTGTATTGAAGTGGTGAACCTGCATATCTTATCTTTTTATTAGTTCCTGGTAGAATCATAGGCTTATGAATATGCCCTAAAGCAATATATTGAGCTTCTTCTGGGAAACATTCCTTATCAACAATAAAACTTCCTCCAAGCTCTATATTTCTCTCTGAACCAGTATTTTCTGCTCCAGTTGCAAAAAGATGAGATACCACTAAATTAATTGTATCTTCTTTAAAATTTCCTTTAAGTGAATCAAATAAAAGCTTTATTCTATCACTATAACTTTTTATTCTCTCACAAGTTTCATCCATTGCACCATATAAAACTTCATTTAATCTCTTTTCACTTGGATATGGAACAGTTAATATTACAGACTTTTCTCCATTTATATCTAATTCAATAAATCCTTCTCCTGAATTTAAAACTTTATTTCTTCCATATTCCCCTACTTCAACTATGCTCTTAGGAGTTCCAACCATGATTATTCCATGGTCTCTTGCTAATGGCCCTGCAGCCACTAATCTTTCTGGATTATCATGGTTTCCTGAAATAACTAAAGTCATCCTTTCTCCATTAGCTGATATCTTTTTTAAGGTATCATAAAACATTTTTTCTGCCCTAGCTGGAGGATTACTAGAATCATATACATCCCCTGCTATAATAACTAAATCTATATTATTATCTTTTACTATGTGAACAAAATCCTCTAAAAATCGTTCTTGCTCATCCATACGACTTAATCCTTCTAAGTTTTTTCCTAAATGCCAATCAGCAGTGTGAAGTATCCTCATTCCGCATCTCTCCTAACACCTTTTTAAATTTATAGAAACTTTCCTCTTTACATAAGATTATTTCTAACTTTAATCCTTATAAATATTATACTAAACCCAATTTATATTTAATAAGATTTTGATAAATATTTTATAGCATAAATTGCTATTTTAAATTTATATTATTAATAAAATTCTAGTATTTTTATTAATAATAATTATTCTCAAATAATTGTTGGCTTAACTTTTAAAAAAGTATATATTTTATTATTAAATTGTATAAAAAATAATTATTTGATGAAACTAATTCATAAAATCTAATATTTGATTATGATATTTTTAAATAGTATATTGAATTTATAAAAGAGATATTAAAACTTTAACATATTAAAATTTTGAATAGATTTATGAGGTGATTTCAATGAATTCATTTATGATGGATATAAAAAACAATAGTAACGATTTACATGCTGTAGCTGAAAAAACAGGATTCTTAAAAAGATTATTAGAAGGAAAAGCTTCTACTGAAAGCTACGCTGAATATCTTTATAATCTTTACGAAGTTTATAACGCAATAGAAGTAAACTTAGAAAAATGCAAAGATAACAAAGTAGTTAAAGACTTTGTACTTCCTGAAATTTATCGTGCTGAAGCTATACTTAAAGATTTAAAATTCTTATTAGGAGAAAATTTAAATACAATGAAACCATTAGCTTCTACAAGAGCTTATGTTGCTAGAATAAATGAAATAGGAGAAACTGCTCCTGAACTTTTAGTAGCACATGCTTATACTAGATATCTTGCAGATTTATTTGGTGGAAGAACAATCTATGGTATGGTAAAAGATTTATATAAAATAGATGAAGAAGGATTAAATTACTATAAATATGAAACTTTAAGTGATGAACCTGAAATGAAAGGTTTCGTTATGAACTATCATAATAAACTTAACAATATTGAATTAAACGAAGAAATAAAAGAAAGATTCATAAATGAAGTTGCTAATTCTTATGTTTATAACATAGCAATTTCAAATGAATTAGACTTTATAAGATTTAATAGATAATTTATACTCCTAAAAATATATTAGAAAAAGGGATTATATCAAAAACTTAAATATAAAACTTATAAACATCTTGAGAATTATTAAATTGAAAATTTATAGTGCTTACTCCCAATGTTATATAATCTATAGAATGCCTTGAATCTCATAATTTCTTAAGATACATTTTAGAAGTTTTGTTAAGAAGTTACTTTGGTATAAGCCCTTTTTTATATGACTTTATCCTTTAATTTCATATAAATATTATATTAAATTAGAGCTATGGATACTCCATAGCTCTTTCCCTAGTAATGCCACCCCATAGTTCTGCCCAAAACTATGGTTTTTATAAGGTCTTTTCATCTTATATACTTCCCTAATTTTAAGATTTATAAACATAAATTAATTATTATTTTTAATATTTTCAAAAATTCAGCTAACAGTTAAAACTTCTCCAACTTCTCTAATTTGAAAACACTTTATTTTTTATCATGATATATCCCACTAAATCATTTGCAATTATCTATTTATCTTGCTTCTTTTTAGTTGATATTTGTTAAAATAAAATTTATAATATATTTGCTTTGGTAATAAGCAATAAATATAGGAGGTTTATTTATGAAGTTCGATCTTAGTAAGATGTACGAAAAGCTTTTATCTTGGATTACAACTAATGGCTTTAAATTAGTAATTGGTTTGATTCTACTTTATATTGGATGGAAAATTATCAATAAAGTAATTAAGATTTTAGCTAATATAATGAAAAGTAGAAATGTAGATCCTACATTAACATCATTTGCAGAAGCTTTTTCAGAGGTATCTCTAAAAGTTCTTCTAGTTATAACCCTAATGAGTTATGTCGGATTTGATATAGCTGGACTAGCAGCTCTTATAGCTTCAGCAGGTTTGGCAGTTGGACTTGCTTTACAAGGAAGTTTATCTAACTTTGCTGGTGGAGTAATAATTCTTTTATTAAGACCTTTTAGAGTTAATGATTTTATAGAAGCCTCAGGATATTCTGGAACTGTTGAAAGAATAACTGTGTTCTATACTCATCTAGTAACACCAGATAATAAAGAAATTCTTATTCCAAATGGTACACTAGCTAATGGAAGTCTTATAAACTATTCATCAAAAGATACTAGAAGAGTTGATTTAATATTTAGCGTTGGATATGATGATGACATAATCAAAGTTAAAAATGTTCTTTGGGATATTATAAATAAAAATGAGTTGATTTTAAAAACACCTGAAGCATTTGTAGGTATAAGCCAACATGCTGCAAGTTCTATAGATTTCACTGTTAGAGTTTGGACTAAACAAGAAGATTATTGGAAGGTTCATTTTAGCTTACTAGAGGAAGTTAAATTAAGATTTGATGAGGAAAACATAACTATTCCATATCCTCAAATGGATGTAAACTTAACTAAATAAAATGTAACGGAATAAAAAGCCTAAATTAAATGAGCAAATAAACACATTTAATTTAGGCTTTTATCAATCCTACCACACTAAATCTTAAATAATTATCTTAATTTTATAATAACGTTTTCAACGACTTTTGTCAATAACTTTTTTTCAAAATATTGACAAAAGTTATTTTAAATATTTTTAATATAAATTTAAAGCCGGTATGAAATACCAGCTTTTTTATTTAGCAAAATCAAAGTTATCTTCTTTAAATTTTTCCATAAGTTTACTGCTATTACTTATTAGTCTATTTAATTTTTCATTTTCAACTGAATTTTCTTTTAAATCAACTCTTATGTCTTCTAAGCCACTCTCTTTATCTTCTAATATTTTTTCTAATTCTCTTATGGTTAAAAGCTCATTTTCAAAAACTCCAGATTCCTTGGCCTCTTCAATAAGCTTTTCTTCTAAAACTTTTATATTTTTACTTATTTCTAATTTATTTAGCTTGTACTTCCATGTATCTAATGAAAAGAAGTTTTTAATAATCCCCCTATCCTTAAGACTATGTTCTTCTGACACCTCTATGAGATTTTTTTGATTAATAGCCCTTACGTACTCTTCATAAGAATTAAAGGATTTAATTTCCTCAGACTTAAGAACCTTCTCTTTAAACATATCCCATTGAGATTTTATAGCATTTTCAGTATTATCTTTTTCAGCTACGAATTTTCTCTCATTTGTTAATAATAATTCCCTTGCCTCTTGCACTTCCTTAAGATTTTTTTCTAAGTTATCTTTTTCTGAAAGTATTTTATCATATTTCTCTTTTTCTTCTAACCAAGCCTGAACTAACTGATTATAGTATATTTTTTCTCTTCTTTCTTTTCTTAATATTTTATTTGATATGCTTATTTCCATTACAAAAATAGGAACTAAATTCTCTCTTGAAATTTTAAACTCCTTTAAAAGAATTACTAGTAATAAAGGACCTATATAAGCTCTTAACATATCATGTCTAGTTCTAAATTCATAAAAATCAAAATCTTTTTGAAAGGCTACATAAATTGAAAAAACTGATTTTATAACAAATTCAGAGCTCTCACTTATTCCACAGTCTAAGGCAGCTTTAAAAAACTCCACTTGATTTAGTCTTATATTTTCCTTAATTGCCCCCTCAGATATATCTGTAAAATTCATCTTATTTAATATGATTTTTCTCTCATCTAAAGGTATTGTTTTTAAAACTTCATAAATTATATCAGAAACCTTGCCTTCATTATCCTCTTCATGATTTATTTCAGCTGACAAGCTATTTATTATTACTATTAAATAGTAATTTATTATCGCTTCTAATTTATCTACCTTACCATTAAATCCATTACGACTTTCAATTATAAAATAAGCCTTCTCAACTATACTATCTAAAGATTTATCAAAAGTTTCCTTATCTGCAACTGAGGCTACTGGAGTATTAGTAAGCTTTAATAAAATATAATATAACTTTAATTTTAAAATCCCGTCAGAATATTTTTTTAAGTCCTCTACCTCTTTTTCAATAAACTTTAAAAATTCTTTCCTTTGAGATTTCAAAAATATACTTTTAGATTTATTTAAGAAAATACTACCTAAACTTAAACTCTTCAAAAAGGCATAGACAACCCTAAGTTCATATCCTTGTAAGGATAAAAACCCCTTATAAAAATCTGGATATTTATTATTACTTTCTTCAGCAGATTGATTCTTCTCTATATAAGTAGTAAGTTTAACTTGAAGTTCTTTAAAACTATTTAAAACTTCCTGAAGCTCTAACTCTTTCTTCTCTAGTTTTTCTGTAAGCTCCTTCTTTTCTTCCTTAACATTTCTTAAAAGTTCCTCAAGCTCTTCTTGTTTTTTTTCATCATCACTATTAGTTTTTATTTGTTTTTCTAGACTTATAATAAATTTTTCCTTATTTTCAAGAACCTTTTTATCTATTGCTAAGTCACATTCACTCTCTTTTATACTTTCCGGAGTAATGAAACTATAATCCGCCTCTAAGCTCATCTCTTTAGTTACATTTTTTAAGTACCATATTAAAATTTCATGCACTTTCTTTAATGCTAATAATGTACTATCTTCTTCTAAATTGCTATCAATTTCTTTATTAGCACTTTTCTCCCCTTTAATTCTTATATACTCACCATACTCAATTATCCAACTTGGGACATATTCTTTTAACTTATTTAAGGTATTTTTAAAATTATCTTCTTTATCTCTATTTACTTCATATTTTTCTTCAAGCTTAATTAATAAGTCTTCCACAACCATTCTTAAAGCGATATATGTTAAAGCTGCATGGGTCTCCCATGCTTTTTCAGCATTTTTCAATAAATCATAATATCTTTCAATACTTGTTTTTAATATAAAATCATAATTTGTACTTTTTTTACTATCCATACTTTCCCCTCTAAGAATATGTATTTATTTAATGCTTGTTATTCTTAAAGAAATCAAAAATACCTTTTAATAATACTTGAGCTTTTTTGTCTTCAAGCTTTTTAAATTTATTATTAATGTATTTTTTATTAGCCTCAACTTTAAGATTAACAAAATCTATATCTTTTTTAATCTCTTCAGTAACAGTTTTATGTTTTATTATGTAAATATATTCTTCATAGCATAAATTTAAGTTAGAAAATGATTTTTTAATTATAATTATTAGAGCTGCTATTAAAACCACTCCTAATACCGAAATCACTCTGGCCATATTATTATAATGCTGATTATAATTGCTAATTAAACTTACTATAAAATCACTAGACATTATACTATTTAAATTTTCTATAGCTATTAATATTGAAAATATTATAAAATAAATTATTCCTAAATACTTCACTCTTGTATATACTAATCTTTCAAAATTACTTTTCTCTTCAATATTAATATTTATATTATCTATAGATGATATAATTTCTCTTATTCCTGATAATATAAAAATCATAGCTATTATACACATAACATATACATCTAAAGATTTAAAAAGCCCGTATTCACTACCAAAAAATTTATAACTTATTATTCCTAGCGTGGTATATCCTATTATAATTTTAAAATCACCTAATATGAATTTCTCTTTTATAATTTTTATCTTTGATATAACAAATATGACAACTATGGCCATTATAAACTTAACTATAACTTCTCTGTATAAAAATATCTCATTAAATATAATTTCAAACAAATTTTTATTATTTATTTTGGAATTCATTCTCCCTAAGGTATCTATTAAAATAAATAACATTGGAATTAACATTATTAATAGGGATACTTCTTTATAATTATTAAAATTTTTCCTTTGCATTATCATTGCAACATCTCTACTCCCTTCCATTCATAGTTATTTTATAAACATTTTATGAATTTCTTATTATATTATATACCTTTAATTTTTAGGTTAAAACATTTAAAATATAAAAATTTATGATTATATTATTCTTTAAGGTTAAATATTACAAAAAAGGCTTAGAAAAACTTTTCTAAGCCTAATAACTATTTATTATCTATGATTATATCCTTTGGTTCTATATCCTTAATATCTTTAATCTTTCTATAGAAAGTAAGATCTCCATTAAATAAAAATTTGCTGACAATACTTTTATTTATTAATACCATCATAAGAAGTGGTAAACATACTCCAATTATAGTAAACATTATATATCCATAATTAAATACATCCATAAATAAAGTTGCAATCTGTTTATGTAAATACATTATTACAAGAGAATTAGCTCCAATTATAGTAAATAATTTCTTACACTTAAACTTACTAATTTGATAGCTTAAGGAAAGTATAAAAATTGTTATGGTAACTGGCATTAATATATCAAAAATAGGATCTTTGTAGTAAGAATATTTTATATTTAAGTAATATCCTATTCCCATACTACTATTTAATATAAACATAGCTACTACCCCTATACTTGATAAAATTAATGTAGAAGTTTCTTTAAACACTCTTTGTATATTTAATTTAGTTATATAGTATCCTAATGCATAGTATGGTAATGTTATTAAAACAGCATCTAAGTTCCAAAATACAAATTGATTTTCAGTTATCTCAGTTACACTTGATGGTATAAAACTCATAGAATATATGTGAGCTAATATATAACTTAATATACATAAAAAAGCTAACTTCTTAGATGTTAATCTCTTATTTAATTGATCAAATACTACCTTTGTAACAAACATTACAGGTATAAACCAAAACACTCCCCATGTGGCCTTTCCACCATATGAATATTTTATAATTTCATGAATTAAATCACTTAAAGAAAAATTCCCGTGATAATACATAATATAATTAAAATTAATATCTATTAATGAAAATATAGCATAAGGAACAAAAAATTTTATTGCTTGCTCCTTTATATTCATTCCTCTTTTATATAACATTCCACTTATTATAAAAAAGGCTGGCATGTGAAACCAATAAAGATAATACGCATTTTCAAAAGGCGAATGACACAGTACAACACTTATTATAAGAAATGCCTTTGAAATGTCTAAATAATCTAATCTTTTCCTTTGTTTTAAAACAGCATTCATATTATTTCTGCTACTCAAAATATGCTCAAATATATCCATATGGAGATTATTCCTTCTTCATAGAACCTCGCCTTGCCTAAGCTACTACGATTTTGTATGGCTCTCCAAAGGCTTAAATTCCGAAGTTAGCCCTCCGTACA
>OGEQ01000245.1_pt1 | contig 60414 bp, 41 predicted proteins | sample 1570731 | NCBI WGS metagenome assembly OGEQ01 (sample SAMEA2582132, study PRJEB24529) | metagenome | biome: Human gut stool | place: China | collected 2011
GGGTCCAGCCGCAGCCGACGGCGGACCTCCGCCACCGTCTGTTCCCGCCGGACCATCCGCCGGATCGCGGCCACGGCGTCCGCCTGGGAGCGCACGCCCAGACGGGCCCATTCCAGGCCCAGCTTTTCGATGCGCCGGGCCGTGGGGCGTTCCTCGCCCCGGAGGATGGCTTCGTCGCAGCACTGGGCAGTCAGCAGCTCCAGCGCCTCCGGAGACAGGCCGTGGAAGTCGAACAGCTCCGTCAGGGCGCTGAGATCCGCCGTGGGCAGGCGGCGGCCCGCAGCGTGTTCCACGGCGTGTACGGCCCGGGCAAAGGCCGGAAAGTCCGCAAAAATGGCCTGAATTTCCGGGAATGTGTACGTTTTCCGCTGTTTCAGGAGCTTTGGCAGGATGGCGGCTGCTGGGTCTATGATCCCAGCGGCCACCAGCTCCTCCATGGCCCGGGCGATGCGGCGGTGCTCCCAGCCCAGTTCTTTTCCGCAGAAGAACGGGGAGACCTCGCCGCCGTGGCGCAGGATAGCCTGATGCAGCGCTGCCGCGTCGGCGGTCAGCTGTTCGGTAAGCATGACGCTCCCCTCCTTCCCTGCTGGTTTTCTGTATAGTATACAACAAAGTGGCTGCGGTTTCCACGATTTGTTTCCGAGGGGAAACAGGCGTGTGCGGAGCAGCGGGATCGACCTTACCTTTGCTCGTTAATTTTTTAACATATTGTTTTGACACCTCCCCTCTCCTTTTGAGTCTTCAGCTGTCAGTCTCCGACAAAAAATACCGGGTGGCAGGTGGTATGATGAGACTGTCCCTCATTCCGCTGCGGGATCAGGCGGATTTACAGGGACCGTCTCATTTGGGCTTTCTGCTCTTGACTATTATTTATAGGGTCCGTCTCATTTAGGTTCTACACTCCTTGCCGCTATTTATAGGGTCCGTGTCAAGTGGGTTTGTTCTGCTGTCGGTTCATTTACAGGGTCCGTGTCATTTGAGTTTCTTTTGGGAAAAGTCCGAGAAATGTGCAGTATTATATTGACAGTTCTATGAAAGGCAAGCTATAATGAGAACGCAAAAAATACAGCAAAACCGGGGGTAAATCTCCCGAAATACGCAAAACGGAGGGGTTTTATGTCTCTGATCCTGACAACTGCCATCGAAAAGGGCGGTACCGGCAAAACAACCACAGTAGTCAATCTGGCGGCTCTGATGGCCGCCGAGGGAAAACGTGTCCTGGTGGTGGATATGGACCAGCAGGCCAACACCACCTACATGCTGACCCAGCACAAGAAGGCCGAGAACTTCTACAAGGGTCACGGTCTGGTGAATATGTTCATGAACTTCGATCTGGGCGGGATGGATCTGGCTCCCTACATCCACCCTACCAACGTGGAGGGCGTTCATATCATTCCCAGCACCGCTCAGACTCCCAGAGCCGTTCATCAGTTGGATCTGCTGGCGGACGAGTACAAGATGAAGAACTACACCTTCCTGATCCACTGTCTGGCCAATATCAACGATGATTATGATTATATCGTCATTGACACCCCTCCCGCCCGGGACAACCTCACCATCAGCGCCCTGTTCTGCGCCGACGAGGTTCTGATCCCTGTCCGGTGTGATAACTTCTCTTTGGAGGGTTTTGAGACCACTTTGGCCATGATTTTGGATCTGGAGACCCGGGAAGATGTCAAAATCGACATTTTAGGCGTGGTTCTGACCCAGGTGGAGCGGACGGCTGCCGTCAATCTGGTGCGGCAAATGTTCGAGGAAAACCCGGAATACGCCTCTGTTCTCTTCAAAACCGGCATCCGCAAGGGCAGCGCCGTGCCAGAAAGCACCATTGCCGCCGTACCGGTGGTGCGCTACGCCAAAAAATCCAATCCCTCCGTTGACTACATGCAGCTCTGGAATGAGATCAAACAGCGTCTAGCAAAAAAGGAGGCTGACGAATAATGGGTAAGCTTGATAAGCTGAAAAGCCAAATTCCCCAAGGTTCCCAGGAATTATCTACCAAAAACCATCTGGCAAAAACGGAGATCGCCATGTCCTTCCAGAACGAAGGCACGGAATTGACCCGGATCCTCCTGCGAAACATTGAATTTAACCCCCATAACCTCTGGTCCTGCAACGATGATGACGAGAGTATCCAGCAGCTTGCGGATGCCATCGAACGCAACGGCCTGCTGCACAACATCGTGGTCAGTCAGCGGGAGGACGGCACATTTATGCTGCTTTCCGGTGAACGCCGAGTAAAAGCCCTGCGTTTGCTGCAAAAGCGGGAGCAGGAAAGCGATCCCACCGGCCAGAAGGCCCATAAATGGGATCGGGTGCAGGCCCAGACCTACACCGGTCTGGATGAACTGTCCGAACTCATCATTTTGGATGAGGCAAATATCATGGTTCGGGGCCTTTCCGGTGACGCAAAGACCATTCAAGCCTGCATTTCCCGGTATTTGGACAATTTGCAGGCGAAATTTCAGGTAGATCGCCGGGCTGCCGAGGCATATTTCAAGTCCCGTACCCAGATGACGGACTCCACGGTCCAGCGTTACACCCAGTTTGACAAGTCCTTGATCGACGATGTGAAGGAATTCTTCCAAAATGGCACCATTTCTCACGCACAGGCCCTGTCGCTCTGCCCGCTGGAACCCAGCGAGCAGATTCTCTATGTAAATGCCATCAATAAGGCCATTCAGATGTCCAATGGGGACAAGGCTCTGGAGCATACCTATGTCACCCGGATCACGGACCGTGCCGCTCAGGCCGCCCGCATGACCAACGGCCGGGAAGCGGAGCTGGCCCGGCTGGAAGAAGCCATTATTCCGCCGGTTCACGCCAAGCCCGCCGGAGATGTGGCGGTCCGCACCCAAAAGGCCACGCTGATCCGAAAGTATGAGAAGGTCACGTTTGACCTCTCTAAAATCACCTCCAGCAAGCGGCGGCTGAATTCTCTGCGGAAAATGGACGCTGCCGATGGGGACGGTTCCATTGTCGAAAGTCTGGATAAGCTGGCCAAGGAGGCCGCGGAGCTGGCCGATCTCCTGCGGAACGGACAGTAATGGCCCGTCCAAAAGGCCCGGAGCAGCGTGTCCCCGTGAAAATGCGGGTAAATATCGGTCTGATGGACCGATTGCGGCAGTTGGCTGCGGAAAACCGGTATTCCGTCCCGAAAATGCTGACGGTGATCATGGAAGAAACGCTGGAAGACCTGCCAGCGGACTATGAACTTCATGAAATGGCTGAGATCTACACGCTGACCAAAAATCACGCCGTCAATCTCAGCTCCAATCGAATGAATGTGTATCTGCTGCCGGGGACTCAGGAGGCCATGCTGGAGCTGGCCCATCGGTTGAATGCGAGTATTGGTGCCGTCCGCACCAGCTTTCTGCTGGATTATCTGGATCTGCGGGGGCTGTTGTGAAGTGAATCATGGATCTGAACTACCCGGGGAGCACCTGAACAGGGCGCTCTCCGGGGTTCTTTTGGTTCCAATTCCGCTTTATCCTTTCATCCTCCCTCTAATCTTCACGGAAGCACGAGGGGAGGATCCCAGCAAATGCGAGATTGAGCAGCCTGCATTTTATTCCAGTTCCTTTTTGATTTTGTCCCAGTTCGACTTTGTTTTTAAAAAGGTTCTAAAGTCTTGTAATTTCAAGGGCTCAGGAGAGCACAGGAACACAAAAGGGAATTGGGAATTGATTTTTGGGAGATCTTGCATATATTTTGAGCGCCGAACCATCGGAAATAAAAAATTGGCTTGGCCTTGATATTTCCTTTTTCGACATGATATTTGCTTTTTGTCGATCAGCAGCTTTTGTGGAAGCGCAAGCCAGTCATTCGACTGTCATTCCTTGCGGGAAGGGGAGAGGCCGCGGGCAATGGCCTGTATTTACAGGGACCGTCTCATTTGGGTATACTGTTTTAGGCAACGCCGACTCCGATGTACGCAAGGAAATTCTTCTTGTAAGACCTCTTATGAGTATATGGCATTGGCCTAATTTTTTAACGTAATCGTTTACTTGTGGCGATCTATCATTTCCTCCCGGTTCATTTTTGATCTTATGTCTGTTTGCTTTTGTGTTTCCAAAGGCTCCAAAGCCTTGAGTGTCAAGGACTAGAGCATGGGAACACAAAGACGAACTTGGCATAATTTTCTGCCGGTCCAGGGGTCCGTTTGCTTCTGCGCCAAGTTTTATGTAAACTTATTCCCGCATAGCGGAATTCAAATCGCTCCCGAATGCTCCGCAGCCAAAGAACAGGTCCTATCATCAGCTTAACCGATCTGTCACCGTTCTAAACCGGGTTTTGCAGATTTTCTGCGGACCCATGACTCAAATGTCGCCAAAAAGAGGGTAAAACAACCGAGAGACTCTAAAAGAGCAAGGCAGTATCGTTATCTTGGCTCTGTGTTCTTTTGCCTGTGAGCCCATTTTTCGGTCAGCGCTCCCATGCATTTTCCTGTTCCAGCACGTTTGTGTCGGCAGAATAGCTGGTTCTGAAGATTTTAGGCTCGGAATCCGAGTAGACGAACGTATAGAAAGCGTAATTGAAGCGCTGCTCTTCCAGCTTCTTGCTCCGGAGAGTCTGTTTCTCCGCTGTGATCGAAGGAAATGGAGTTGTTTTCCTGACTGGAAGTCGGAGGAGCGTATTTCCCTGTAAATATCAGAAAGCTTCTTCTTCGAAAAGCAGGATCGACTGAGTCCCCGTAGGGGACCTCAGTCGGTTTTTCCTACTTTTATAGAACTTTTTCTATTTTATCATTTTTATTTAATAAGTATCGCCCCTCCCGGTACGAGGTTTGTATCTCGTTTCTGCGAGGTTTGTATCGTATATAGACGAGGGTTTTATCTCTGAAGTACGAGGGATGTATCTTTTGATACGAGGTTTTGATCTCTCTTTTCATACCGAAATCAGCTGATTTACGAGGCCAATGTCTCAATTTTGCCCTCAAAAAATGACGAAAAAACCGGGAACAAAATTTAGGAGATCCACAGGCGATTTCTCGAAAAGCTTCTAATTTAAGAACATTTTAACCACGAAAAAATGGGCGGTGCCCGCGTATATACGAGGTTTTGATTCTTTTAAGCCGCCTATGAGCCGATTCTGCTTATGGAAGGCTGCATTATTCACGAGGTTTTGATCTCTCCACTTGCCGTTTCTGGCATGATTTAAGAGGTTTTGATCTCGCATTTTCACCCAGGGAGACTTGATTTAAGAGGTTTTGATCTCAGGAAAGACAATATATATACTATATATAATGTATATACGAGGTTTTGATCTCGCCTCCGACACTCAGACGGGCTGCTATATACGAGGTTTTGATCTTCAGCACACAAGTTCCGGAGGCTTTATGCACGAGGTTTTGATCTCTCTGCTGGCGTGGCGCAGGGAGCTGATTCACGAGGTTTGTATCTCTCTCCGACGTGCGGAATCCCCAAAACGAGATCAAAACCTCGTAAATGGGGTGACGCTGGGAGAGGCCGGAGGTGGACACCAAATGTGATTCACTTTCATAAAAAAGCAACAAGATATTGAGAGTCAGATTGGGCGGTTTCTACGAAAAACGTTGATTTTTGCCGGAAAAGAGGCGGGAAAAACAGGGCTGCTCCGCATAAGAGGGGTTGAAATTCACAAAAAGCAGTGAAAAGTAATAATGCTTTACAGAGTTTACCGATAAACAAAAATCGGAACGATCATGCCGAAAATAGCACAATGAACGAGATCAAAACCTCGTAAATAGGCTGCCGGAGTGACATTGGCCTCGTAAATGCCCTTCGGCGGGAGAGGGGAGAGATCAAAACCTCGTAAATCCCCAAAACGAGATCAAAACCTCGTGAATAATGCAGCATTCCATAAGCAGAATCGGCTCATAGGCGGCTTAGAAGAATCAAAACCTCGTGAATAGCAGAAGGGCTGCCGCGGCAGGGCAGGGCGGTTGTCCGGGAAGACAGCAGGCTGGTCGAAGGGGCAGGAAGGAAAAAACACAAACTTCGAAAAATTGGGTTGACTCTTTTTCGTAAATAGAATATGATAATTAATGAATTTGCAGAAAGCCGCACAGAGGAGAAGAACATGGAAGAAAAACAGATCCAGATCCCGGATGTAAATGCAGACGCTGAGGAACGTGACAATTACACGCTGATCCAGGAGACACCGGAGGACAATCTGTCCGGGGAAAACGGCATTGCTATCCGTTACAGCAAGGACTTCAATATCGTGCAGGCCAACGAGCTGCTGCGGAGCAAGCAGTCCGATCTGACGCTGATGGAATCCAAGCTGATCCGTCTGGCGGTCTCCCAGATCATGAAGGGGGACAAGGACCTGCGGACCTACAAGGTCAATGTCTCGCAGCTGGCGGAATTTCTGGAGGTGCCTAAGACCAATGTCTACCGCTCCATGCAGGACATCAACATCAGCCTCATGCAGCGGGTCATCTTCATTCGGGACAAGGAAGTACCTGATAAGAAGGGCAAGCCCAACTACAAGATCCTCCACTGGCTCAGTAGCGTGGAGTACAAGGACGGCACTTTGACCTACCGCCTCAGCGACGAGCTGAAGCCGTACCTCATCGGCCTGAGCGAAATGTTCACCCTCTATTCCTACGACAGCATCATCAAACTGCCCACCAACTATTCCATCCGCCTCTTTGAGCTGCTGACCAGCTGGGTGAATATCATCATCAAGGGGGAGAACACCCCGGCCTTCCCGGATATCTCCACCGACCCGGACGAGATCGTGCTGGCCATCGACTATCTGCGGGATTTCTTCGACTGCAACGATAAGTACAAGAGCGCCGGTGACTTTGTGCGCAACGTCATTGAGGTCAATCTGGGCTTTATCAACCAGTATACGAACCTGAAGGTCTCCTTCCGCAAGCATAAGAAGGGCCGCTCCATCTCCCATGTGATCTTCAAGTACGAGAACACTTGGAACAATGACCCCAAGGCGGAGGAACACAACAATCAGATGCTGGATACCATCCGCAGCATCAAGAACGGCGAGCCCGCCCAGTTTGAAACGGACAAAGAGGTCATCACCTTTTAAAACCAGCGTAAAAGCCTACATAGACAAAGCCCAGGAACGTAACGTTCCTGGGCTTTTTTTGGCGGGAACTTTCGGAAAACAGGGGATAGCGGCGGAAAATGCCGGTCAGACCCGGGCGGCAGCGGCCGAAGGAGAGTTTTGGCGATTTAACCAACAGGAAACGCCCATTTCCTACATTTTGAAAAAATTTCCCTTGAAACGAAAAAAACTCTTGTACCGTACATCGATGTACGGTATATAATAAAAGCAGGGAAAATCGGGAAAAGGCAAGCGAACGGTTGAACGGCAGGGAAACCTGACGATTCCATAAAAGCACCTGCTTCCATGCGCAAGTGCTTTTATATCTTGATTTGACTGGGACGCAAGGTCTGAAGCCGTGGTCCCGCTTACGGCGCAGAAGTCTGTGTGGCACGGACGCCTTCATATTTTGGATCAGCCAGAGCCTTTACATAGGCATCGTAGGCTTCAGTCAAAGAAGAGTATTGCGCTTCAGCTTTCAAAAACTTTTTATAGTCTTTTTTCTCTGTGATCTGTTCGGATACTGCAATGTATGTTTTTTTCTGAGTTCCATTTCCCTTTGTTCGCTCCCCGGTCGTAGTTTCGGAAACATAGTATTTCCCGTCACCGGTCTGGATGAGCACGGGGATCTTCACTCCGGCGCCGACCTTGTTCGTGTCAAGAGAGGTCCAGAAAAGGTAGCGGTCCGCCGTGTATCCATCACGCCCGTCCCCTAAAAAAGCCCAGGTGCAGTTCTCCTGCTGCAGAAGGCTGTTGGTCATGTTTCCTTTGAGTGCTTCTTTGATCTGCGGGATGTAGCTTGAGTCCGGACAGCGGGAGTCAAACTCAAAATTATACTGTTTTACCTCACCGTTCTTCCAAAATTCGGTTTCATATAGCACATCACCAAAAAAACCGGTTACATTGGTATCAGGCAAACTGCTGGGCTCGCCCGGCGCTGCCGTTCCGCTCCATGTGAGCACCACACCGTGGGTCGCATCATAGGAGACCACGCAGTTTCCCTCCGGCGCCGCATCGCCCTTCCAGTTATCTGTTTCACTTTCATTTTTGGAATGGATGATGCCGCCGATGTTCACGGGGTCTACCGACTGCCACCCGGCCTGCTTCTGCTTCAGCTTGACCGTGACGGTGACATCGGTATTTCCAAGCAGGGCCTCCGTGGAGACCTGCGCATAGGCGGAGCGCACGTTGGCCAGATCCACCGCCTCCCGGCTCCTTTCCAACTGCGAGGAAAGCACCGGGACCGCGACGGAGATCAGCACGGCAACGATCGCGATGACGATCAGCATCTCCATCAATGTAAAACCTTTGCGATTTAGCTTCATATCGTTCTCAGTTCCTGTCCCACCGAGGGACGCCCGCCAGAATCCGGCCGCGGTTATTCCGGCGGATTTTGGCTGTTTAAAGTCGAAATAATTATGCGGGGCAATTATAATATAAAAATTCCGAAAAATAAAGTAGTTTCACCGAAAAAAATCATTTTTTCAGCAGAATGAAACGGGGCGGAAGACTAAGCATCAGCTTAGCTTATAATTTACCCCGAAAAATTTGATTTTCCTTGACTTTTCAAGGGCTTCCCTATAATATATACTGTACGTAAAAAGCGTCGATTTTTGAGAAAACCTGCCGCTTCCGGGAGAAAGACCGGCGGCCCCGCCGACAAGGCGCCGGTTGCCGCAAAAAAAAACGGGGCGGCGCGTATTTTGGAGTGATAGATATGGCATATATGCGGCTGGGCGATCTGCTGATCGCCTCCGGCGTCATCACGCAGGAACAACTGGATAAAGCCCTGGCCGTCCAAAAGGAGACGCACCAGCGTCTGGGCGACGTGCTGATGCAGAACGGCTTCATTACGGAGCGGAACCTCATCGACGCGCTGCAGATCCAGCTGGGCGTCGAGTTCGTGGATCTGACGGCGGTCTCCATCCCGGTGGAACTGGCCCGGTATGTGCCTCGCAATATCGCGCGGAAATTCTGCGTGGTGCCGGTGAAGCTGGTGCAGGACACCCTGTATCTGGCTATGAGCGACCCTCTGGACTTCGTAGCCCAGGAGCAGGTCAAGGCGGCGTCCCGGAAAAAGGTGATCCCCATGATCGCCACCCGTCAGGCCACCGAGCAGGCCATCGCCCGCCTGTACGGCAACGAGGGCACCGCCCGCGTCATCGAGGAGATGAAGCGGGAGGCCGGTACCGCCGCGCCGGACATCATCCCGGCGCAGATGACCGGGGAGACCGCGGATTCCGCCCCCACCATCCGCTTTGTCAACAGCCTCATCGAGCGGGCGTTCCACGAGCGGGCCAGCGATATCCATCTGGAGCCGCAGGAGAGCGAAATGGTGGTGCGGATGCGGATCGACGGTCTGCTGCAGCGCCTGTTCACCGTCCCCACGGAGCTGCAAAGCACAGTGATCTCCCGCCTGAAGATCATGGGCGGCATGAACATCGCCGAGCACAAGATCCCCCAGGACGGTCAGGCGGTCATGCAGCTCAAGGGCCACGAGGTCGATCTGCGTATCTCGTCTCTGCCCACGGTTTACGGCGAGAAGATCGTGCTCCGTCTGCTGGATAAGTCCAACCGGAACCTGGACAAGGAGAGCCTTGGCATCGAGGGCCGGGATCTGGAGCTGTACAACGCCCTCCTGAAAAACACCAGCGGCGTGATCTTGCTGGTAGGCCCCACCGGTTCCGGTAAATCCACCACGCTGTACGCTATGATCCGGGATCTGGCCCGGGACGAGGTCAATATCGTCACGCTGGAGGACCCCGTGGAATACCACATCCCCGGCGTCAGCCAGTGCCAGATCAACGAAAAGACCGGCATGACCTTTGCCAACGGCCTCCGGGCCATCCTCCGTCAGGACCCGGACATCATCTCCGTGGGCGAGATCCGGGACGGCGAGACCGCCGGCATCGCCATGCGCTCCGCCATCACGGGCCACTTGGTCATGTCCACCTTACATACCAACGACGCCGTCTCCGCCGTCTACCGTCTGCGGGACATCGGCGTGGAGCCCTGGCTCATCGCCAGCGCCCTCCGGGGCGTCATTTCCCAGCGTCTGGTGCGCAAGATCTGCCCCCACTGCAAAACCGCCTATCAGCCCAGCGAGGAAGAACTGGCCCTGCTGGGTATGCCGGAGGACAGCCAGACCACCTTTTATAAAGGTGTCGGCTGCCCGGAGTGCCACCACACCGGCTACATCGGCCGCCGGGCGGCCTTTGAGATCCTCATGGTCAACAGGGAGGTGCGCCGTCTGGTGAACGATGACGCGGCCTACGATGAACTGCTGGCCGCCGCTAAGAAAAACGGCTACCGCACCATGCGGGACAGCTGCCGGGATCTGGTCCTCCGGGGCATTACCACGGCGGAGGAAGCCGCCCGGACCATCAACTCCACATTGGACGAATGAACAAAGCAGGTGAAACAGCGTGACGACCTATCGTTATAAGGGACAGACACCGGAGGGCTCCAAGGTTTCCGGTGTGATCCGCGCCTATGATGAATATGATGCAGTCTCCAAGCTGAGGGATACCTGCGCGTTTGTGATCAAGCTGGAGGAGGTGCGGGAGAAGAAGGACAGCGTCCTCACCCGTCCGCTCCGGACCAAGATCAAGGAAAAGGATCTGGCTCTGATCTGCTCCCAGTTTTCCATCATTCTGGGTACGGGTCTTCCGGTGATGCGCTGCGTGGAAATGGTCGCGAGCCAGAACCGGAACAAGCATCTGGCGCGGATGCTTCACAAGGTCGCCGAGGACATCGGCGCGGGCTACTCCATGGCCCAGAGCTTTGAGACCAACATCCCCGGCCTGCCCAAGACCTTTGTAGAGACCGTCCGGGCCGGTGAGCAGTCCGGCGCACTGGAAGCGTGCTTCAAGCGCCTCTACAAGTATTATGACAAATCCGCCAAGACCCGGGCCAAGATCGTCAGCACCATGACCTATCCCGTCATGGTCATCGTCACGGCCATCATCGTGTTTGCCATCATCATGGTGGTGGCGGTCCCCGCCTTTACCTCCGCCTTTGCGGAGCTGGGTACGGACCTGCCCGCGGTGACCCGGTGGCTGATGAGCACCAGCGCCTTTCTGACGAAATGGTGGTGGATGATCCTGTTTATTCTGGCTTTGCTGACCATCGGCTACCTGTCCTTCAAGCGGACGGAGCGGGGCAAGCTGGCCATCGCCAACTACGCGCTGCGGCGGGCGCCCCTGCGGCGGCTTCATACCCTGCACCTGTCGGGGCAGTTCGCCTCCACCATGTCCACTATGCTCTCCGCCGGTCTTCCGGTGCAGACGGTGCTGGGCATCGTCAGCCAGATCTCGGACAACTATGTGTTCTCTCTGGGCGTCCGGAAGGTGAAGGAGGGCGTGGAGCGGGGCCGCGGCATTGCGGACAGCATGGAGGGCGTGGAGTGCTTCCCCAAAATGCTGACGGAAATGGTCGCCGTGGGCGAGCGGTCCGGCTCTCTGGAGGAAACGCTGGACGTGATCGGAGACTACTTCGACCACGAGGCCGCCACCATGACGGAGCGGCTGCTGGCGGTTCTGGAGCCGGTCATCATCATCGTGCTGGCAGTCGTCACCGTCGTTTTGCTGCTGGCAGTGTACCTGCCCATGTTCTCCATGTACGGCAGTATCTGATTTTGGTATCTCCCCGGGCGTCCACCCCGCTCCGGGCGATATAAATAGAACTTTAAAAAGAAGGAGGAACTTCACTATGCTTAAGAAGTTCACCAATAAAAAGGGCTTCACCCTGATGGAAATGCTGATCGTCGTTGCCATCATTGCCATTCTGGTTGCAATCGCCATTCCCACCTTCTCCGGCACTCTCAAGAAGGCCAACGCCGCAACGGACCTTGCCAACATTCGCTCCGGTTATGCCAGTGCCCAGATTACTGCTATGACCGAGAATCATAGTGCTGATGCTATTTACTATCTCCAAAAAGATGGTACGGTAGAGCTTTCTACGGCAACATCGCGTAACGACTATGTCTGCAAAGCAGGTAGTGAAGATGCTGGTACGTTTGACGAGATTGGCGGGAGACTTACTGCCAAATGGGATAAGGGTGACAAGATTACTTATAAAATCGTAAAAGACAAGAATACGGTTGAATCGATTGATTCTCCTACCCCTTAATTTAAGCAGGTTCATCTCTTTCGAGCCCCCGCCGGAGCGGTCGCTCCGGCGGGGGAACGCCCCCTTCCTTCTTGGATGAGCCGTTTCTGCAGAGGGCTCATCCTTCACCGGATAAGATAGCGAAAGGGGGTGGCCGAGGGTTGGCGGCCATCCCCCACGAAGGAACATTACGCCAAGGAGGAAGCAATCATGCTGCGCCTGTCTCCGTTCATCACCGTTTACTGCTGCGCGGTGGCGGCCCTGCTGGGCGCCTGTACGGGCAGCTTTTTGGCCTGTCTGGCATGGCGCACCGTCCACGGGGAATCCGTTCTCCGGGGGCGCTCCCACTGCGACGTCTGCGGCCATGTGCTGGGCGTCCGGGATCTGGTGCCGGTGTTCAGCTATCTGCTCTCCGGCGGCAAGTGCCGCTACTGCGGCGCAAAGCTCTCCGCCCGCCATGTGTGGGGGGAGCTGATCTCTGCGGCGGTGTTCGTGAGCCTGCTGCTCCAAAATGATATTTCGCTCCAAACCCTCGAAGGGTGGCTGCTGGCCTGTGTGCTGCTGGCCTGCGCCTTCGCGGATCTGGAGGGGTACATCATTCCCGACCGCTTTGTGGCGGTTGGTGCTGTGCTGTTCATCGCCACCTTATTTTGGGAGCCGGAGCCGCTCCGCCGAGCGCTGGACGGCGCATTGGGCGGTGTGACCGTGGCCGGCGGCCTGCTGCTGCTGTCCCTTTATATGGACAAGCGCATGAAGCGGGAGACGCTGGGCGGCGGCGACATCAAGCTGCTGTTTCTGACAGGGCTCTTTTTCGGCTGGAAAGGGAACCTGCTGTGTCTGGTCCTGGCCTGTGTGACGGGGATCGTGTGGGGCCTTGCCGGGAAGCGGCGGGGCGAGGCCATCCCGTGGGGGCCGTCCATCGCCGTCGGCGCGTGGATCACCGCTTTGGCGGGACAGCCGTTTATCAACTGGTATCTGGGTTTTTTTGCCTGAGTCTTTTTATCGAGAAAGCGAGGACGTGACATGGGGAAGATCGTAGGCTTTGAAATTGGCGATCATAGTGTCAAGCTGGCGTATTTTGCCGGTAATGAATTGAAAAAGGCGGTGTGCGCGGAGCTGCCGGACGCCATGGTGTCCCACGGGCGCATCCTGTCCATGGACGCTATGGCGGATTTCCTGCGGGATACCGCCCGGGCCAACGGCATTCCGCGGGCGGGGGCGGCGGTGTCCCTGTCCTTGGCGGATGCCTATACCCGGGATGTGACCATGCCTGCCATGACGGAGCAGCAGCTGGCCTACAATCTGCCCTTTGAATTCCACGATTTCCTGACGGAGGAGAAGAGCAAGTATTTCTTCGACTATTCCGTGCGGGAGGTTCGCAGAGATCCGGACGGCTATCCCTTGGAGATGGATCTGTTCGCCTGCGCCATGCTGAAGGAGCGGGTGGAGGCCTACCGGGCCATGTTCCGCCGGGCTGGCTTCAAGCTGAAGGTGCTGACACCTCTGGAATGCGCCTACGGCGCGCTGATGGCGGAGCACATCCGCCGCACCGGCGCGCCGGAGATCGGCCGCTGCGTGGTGAATCTGGGCCATCGGGTGACCCGGATGCACTTCCTGCAGGGCGGCGAGTGCGTGGGTGTCCGGGAGATCGACATGGGTCTGGCGGATCTGGACCGGATCATTGCCGACAAGCTGGACGTGGAGATCCATGTGGCCCATGAGTATAAGCAGAGCAATTTCAACGGTGTACTGGAAACGGACTACGCCAGGGAATTTTACAGCCGTCTGGCGGTGGAGATCATGAAGGCCGTCAATTTCTACCACTACAACAACCGGGACCGGGAATTGAAGGAGCTGTATCTCTGCGGCGGCGGCGCGGCCATCATGGCCCTGCGGGAGACCGTGGCCGACACGGTGAACCTGACGGTCCGGGGCGGCGAGGAGCTGTTGGACGAGGGGATGCGCCCGGCCGAGGAGCCGTGGCTGTATCTGCGGGCCATCGGCAGCGTCTGTGAGGGAGGATTGAAATGATTCTGGAAAAAGAGCGGGAGGAGGTCTCCGTCCCGGTGGAACAGCCGGCGGAAGCCATCCCCTATGAGCCTGCCCCCAGCGGGGCTGCCCCCCGGAAAATGATCAAATGCCCCAGCAAGACGGGCATCAATATGAACAAGCGGGAAAAGCGCACCGGAGAAATGCTGACCTTGGTGATCGGTCTGGCGGTGATCCTGCTGATGGCGGGTCTGGTGGCCCGGTTCGGCGTGATGGAGCAGTACCGGCGTCTGTCCGAGGCCCAGAGCGCTTACGGAAAGGTCCACAGCCAGCTCACCGCCTGTCAGGAACAGCTGACGGACTACGAGCAGGTGTTGGCGGAGTACCGGAGCAGCTCTCTGGACGGCATGGCGGACAGCGAGGGCAAGCTGGTCACCGTCCCCCGGCGGGACGTGCTGGATCTGGTGGAGGACCTGATGATGCCCCGCGGCAAGGTGCTCTCCGTCGAGATCCTGGATGACGCTGCCGAGGTGGAGATGTCCGATATGCGGCTGGACCAGATCTCCGAGATGTTCGCCGTGATGGAGGAGCAGCCCATCGTGCAGAGCGTGGAGCTGAATGTGGCTTCCACGGAGGAAAACAGGGCGGCTTCCGTTTTGAGCTTCTCCGTGAAGATCTATCTGCAGCCGGAAACGGAGGTGGCGGAATGAATCGGGAACTGACAAGGCGGGAAACGGTCCTGCTGCTGATTCTGGTGGTTCTGGTCATCTTTTTGGGCTACTTCAAGCTGATCTTTGAGCCGATTCAGGATCAGGTGGCCCAGTATCAGGACACGACCTCTCAGGAGCAGAGCGAGCTGGAGCAGGATCTGATCCTGCTGACGCGGAAGCAGGAAATGCAGCGCAAGATCGAGGAGGTCCGGGCCTCCGGCGAGGAGCGGACGATCCCTCAGTATGACAACAGCAGAAGGCTCATGCTGGACCTTCACCGCATTCTGGATTCTGCGGTGGACTACTCTCTGGACTTTTCCCAGAGCACAACGCAGGACAGCTACATCGTTCTGCGGCCGGTGACCATGAGCTTCCAGACCCATACCTACGCCCAGGCGCGGGCCATCGTGGACGCCCTGAGCGAAAGCGAGAATATGAACCAGATCTCCGATCTGAGTATCCGGACCAATCAGGGCCGGGACCGGGATCTGGTGCAGACGGATCTGGTGATCACGTATTTTGAGGTGGCCTCCTGACGGAAGGCCGGAGGAGAAAGGGACCCCCATGAAAAACAAGGCGACACGGAACAATATGCGCGGCTTTTCGCTGATGGAGATGCTGGTGACGGTATTGATTCTGGTGATCCTGTTTGCCTTGGCCATGATCCCGATCTCCAAAATTCAGAAAAATCTCCGGCAGACGGAGCTGGACAGCCGGGCGGAGATGATCTTCTCCGCCGTGCAGAACCGGATGACTCGGCTTCAGGCTGCCGGTCAGGACAGCTATTATCAGCCTACCGGCGGAGTAGGCGTTACCAAGCTGAACATGATCCCCGCGGACGCGGATAAGGATAATAACTACAAGCCGACCACGCTGGCCTACGTGACCTCTGACGACAAGGATAACCCGAATTCTGCCGCTTCCTGGATCTATCCGGAGACGGAAGCCGAGGCGGAACTGTGGAACGGTCATTGGGTAGTGGAGTTTGATCCTTCCAGCGGCAGCGTTTACGCGGTGTTTTTCAGTCGGGAGGACATGAAATACACGCCGAAAGACTTCGACGATTTGCGTGACCGCGACAAGCGTCTGGAGAAAGGCGCTAAGGTCGGCTACTACGGCGGCGACTCCGTAGGCGCGGCGGCGACCGAAAGCCTGGACCTTACGGTGGATGTCATCAATAAGGACCAGCTGCTGGTGGTGGCCTCCTGCAAGGTCAGTAATAAGAGGAATGACCTGAAATTTTATGCCTCCATAAAGGATGAGTCCGACAACACTGTTCAGGAATTTGAAATTAAAACCGATACCAATACGGGGGACACCGTAAAAACGGAAAACGGCCTCTGCACGGCTACGCTGGTGCTGGATAATCTCAGTGCGGGAGAAAATCTGCGCTTCGGACAGCAGGACCGCTTTAAAGATGCTAAGACAAGCAAGCATCTAATCCCCGGCGAGGACCTGACGGTGACGATCCGGGTAAAGGATGAGAAGAACAGCCAGATCCAGGGAACTTCCAAGACCGTTACCACCAACAGCCTGTTTGCGGAGGTCCGGGATCGTGGAACCGGCGGTATCGGCGGGGCCGATGGCCGGACGGCGGTGATCAAGTACGGACGGCATCTGCAAAATCTGGAGGAGAACTCCGGCTTAAACCGAGGAACCGACAGCAAGACGCCCGCAATCACCGCCGCGGTGCAGGAGCGGGATATCCAATTCAAGAGCGATGAAAGCGATAGTTGGGGTGTTCTCTATCCGAAGCGGAACTTTGTGCCTCTTGTAAATTCTAAAATCAAGAGCTATCGCAGTAAGATCGGAAGCTATTGCCCGGTGATCTATGACCTGACGGTCGACACGACCGACACGACCGACGCGGGCTTGTTCCAGACTTTTGGCGGCGAATTGAAAAATATCCGTTTGGCCAACGCCCGAATTATCGGTGACGGAAATGTCGGCGGTTTGGTAGGAAAGCTGAACGACAAGACGGAGATCGACGGCTGTCAGGTGTACCTGAAGAATGTCAAGGATGAAAACGTTCCCGGAGACGAGATCTTCACGAAGCACACGCGGATCGACGGCGCTGTGTCCGGCGGTCTGGTCGGTGATACGGATTTTTCTGCGCTGACGATCAAAAACAGCCTGGCTGCCACGGTGATCCAAGGCAAGACCGCTGCTGGCGGTCTGGTGGGCGATGGGCGCACGGGTCTGACAATTGACCACTCCTATGCAGATTGCTATCTGTACAGTAATATGACAAGCGGCAAAACCGGCGGTTTGATTGGCCAGCGAGATGCTGCTACAACAACGTTAAAAATCACAGATTGTTATACCGCCGGTTTCTTGGCGGGTAAAACTACTGCGGGCCTTGTACCGTGCGATCTGACCGGAAATACGCTGGAAAATGTATACAGCGCCTGCGCGCCACTGACCGGAGGAAGCCTGACATACGGAACGGCAGCCAATACCAGCGGCGGGGGAAGCGGCACCATCCCCACTGTGTACTATCTCGGCAATTCGGCGGAACCTACCATCGGCAAAGAGAAATACTATCAGGATCTGAACGCCGCAGACGCGGAGAAACTGTTCGCTTCTGACACTTCTAACGCCTTCACCAGAAAGAACAGCGATACCTATGCCTACAACCTGATGAGTGGTCTGGGCCTGACGCTGTACTCCTATCCCAAGCTGAAGAACCTGCCCCATTACGGCGACTGGCAGGCGGAGTTTGAAGAAGGCGCACTGGTGTACTATGAGCAGTACGGCGAGACCGACTACGGCTTCTTCGGCGCGAACGTTGAGGCGCTGTCCGACAAACCGGTGACAGGCGACGGTTACGGCATGATCTACGAAACCGAGCCGGAGGAAAACGTGAAGGTGACGGTTGACGGCAAGAACTATGAATTGAAGCCGACTACCGCGATCACCATTCAGGTCACCGACAAGGACGGTACAGAAAAGATCTATCATCTGCTGCCCCTGCCTGCGGATCTGGTGCAGAATGTCGAAACGGTCCCGGATGGCTTCTACACGAAGCTGACGGTAGGCAGCGCGGCGGGCAAGGCATACTACTACAACCCCCATTTTGCCAAGACCGCGCTGGCGGCCGAAGCCGGAAAGCCGGAGTCGGTCAGCATCCGCACGGCGCGGCAGCTCAATAACCTGAGTGCATATTACGACAAATACGCCGACGAGAAGGTTCTGCACAAAGATGCCGCCTTCCAGCAGGAGCGGGACATTGATTACGCGGCCTATGACTGGGAGCACTACGGCAAGGGCAGGAAAGCAGTCACTCAGCAGGCTCCCATCGGACAGACAGAAGACGCCCCCTTTAAGCACCGCTATGACGGCGGCAGCCATATCATCACCGGCGTTTCCTTTGCCAGCGGGGAGGACGGCCATGCCGTCGGCCTGTTCGGCTTTACAACAGGAACGCTGGAGAACATCGTCGTGACAACGGTGAAACCGCTGGAAAACGCCCCCACCTCCAAATTGGGCGGCAATGTCCAGTGGAAAACGGTGTATACAGGCGTATTGGCCGGTAAAAACAGCGGCACGATCAAAAACTGCGCCGTTTCCGGCTACCGGCTGTCCGGCAGCGCCTACAGCGGCAGCACCTACTACCTCGGCGGTCTGGTGGGGTGCAACGAGGGCCTGATCCAGGCATGCAGCGCCGATATTCCCAGCATCACCGGCACCAGCACCTATGCGCAAAGCTATTGTGCCGGCGGTCTGGTGGGTATGAACGACGGCAGCGGCCAGATCCGCCAGAGTTATGCGATTGGTAGTATCAAGCTGACGGAGATCCGCGGCAGCGCTGTGATCTCCGGCTTTGCGGGCGAGAACCGGGGCGTTATTCGGAACTGCTACTGCGCCATGGATCTGAACGCGGTGACGGGCGCGGACGTCAACGGCTTCTCCACGGATCTGGGCAGCGTGACCAAGTGCTATTACCTCAACGGCAGTACCCATACCTTTGCCGGAGCGGTGCGCCTGTACGATTACAAGGCGGGCACCTCCTCCGGTGCGCAGCCACGGGATCATGAGAAGATGAAAAAGCTGGCTTCGGAATTGGACGGCTTTGCCAAGGTTGATGATGCAGCGCACAGCATCAACCACCAGAATACGGATGACGCTGAAAAGGTGTATCCCTATCCCAGCAGCGTCACCGCCGGATCGGACAAGACGCCCGTCCACTACGGCGACTGGCCGACCCCGGCGGACATGGGAACCATCGGCATGGTCTATTGGGAGTACGAGGAGGGCGGCGCCAACAGCGGCTATCACTTCTCCTACATCGGCTTCAACGGAGATACCCGCAAGACGGGCAGCAGCCTTTGCACCGCCCACGATGACGGCGGCAAGATCACCGATTTCGGCTACGGCTACTACTGCAAGGACAAAACAAGTGGGAAGCTGACGCCGAGCGACAACTTTGTCCTTGAGGGGAAAAATGACGCAGCGGAAAAAGCGCTTGCCAAGCAGGTGCCCGGCTATACCTTCACCTGCTATCGGACCGACGGCAAAGACGGCCTGCAGCTGTCGGCAGAGACCAAAAGCAACAGTGACAGCTTTACACTTGCCGCCAACGGCACATGGACCTTGCAGCAGAATGGGAAGCCCTACACCTACGCCGTCTGCCCCTTCTTCGGAGACTCCTACTGCCCGGTTGAGGATGTGGGCAATGCGCAGAATCTCGGCAAGACGGGCGCGAAAAAGCAGTACCAGATCCGCTCCGTGGAGCAGCTGCAATTCATCAACTGGAGCTGTGAAGTCATACCAACGAATATTGGCTACTGGTGGAAACCTAAGTATTCTTTCACCTTTAATACCGGAACGGACCGCCCGGTGACCTCAGAAACCTATAAGCAGTTCCCCTATCTGCAATACGCTACAGTCGCGGAGAAAGGGGAGCAGAAGATGAGCGCTGCGCTGAAAAACCGCCCCCAGCGAAGCTGGACCCAGACGCATGACCTCAATGGTATGGCCCTGAACGCTCCGGCGGATGTCACAATGAATACCGTGTTCTATCCCATTGCCGGCGCGGTAGACGATCATACAGGTAGCGACTACAATGTTGTGCTGTATACGTGGTTCGGCGGGAAGTATGACGGCGGGAACTACTACATCAAGAACATCGCCATCGACTCCTACTGCTACAATGTAGGCGTATTCGGCACCACGGCAGGCGCAACGATCGAAAACATCATGCTCTATAGCGACAACGATGGTGTGATCCAGCGCAGCACAGGTTATACGCCGTCTTCCGGCACACGGAAAGAAAATCAGTATCAGTGCGCCTATGCTCTGGGCGGTTTGGTGGGCATCGCTTATGATTATCAAGACAATCTTGGCAAGAGCACCATCCAGAACTGCGCCATCGCAGGCTATACCGTTGCTGACAACAGCAAGAATAAACAGCAGCTTGGTGAGGCGGTAGTTGGCGGCTTGATCGGTGTTTCCAACGTTAACCTGATGAAATGCACCGCAGTGGTGGACATTCAGATTAACTGCACCCACCGTGATAACAATGAAAACGGCGCCTTGAACGCGCCGCAATGGGGCACATTTGTCCGCGTGGGCGGTATAGCTGGCGGCGTACGCTACAGCGTGACGGACTGCTACTCCGGCGGTACGATCACTGTGGGGAATGAAACGCTCCGCGAGCGTGTTGGAAACGAAAGCGGAAGCCTACTTGACACAAAAACACTTCAGTTTACGAATGACACCGCCTTCAATATGGGTGGGGGATCAAGTGGACGAAGTCCGGCTACGTATATTTTCCTTGGCGGCATCGGCGGCAGCGGTTTCTCGTCAAACTTCATGAATTTCACCAATTCGGACAAAGTGGTCGATGGTAAGCCGGTTTATAAGAATTGCTATACCTACATGATCTTCCCGAAACTGGAGGGAACGATCAATGGTATCAGCCTCATCGGCAGCGTGGCGGACCGATTTGGTCAGGCGGAGCAGCTGACGATCCAAAACTGCTACTATCTTGCTGACAGTGCGAAGATTGATTTCTCCAATGCATTGCGAGCAAAGGGTGATTCGGCGAAAAGCTCGCTTGCCGATGTTTACGGAGGCGGGACGTCAAACACTGCGCAAGAGGCCGCGCGGAAGCGTATGCTCCAGGGCGACCTGCGAGATATGGCGAGCGTGATGTGGGGAAGCGGCAAGGATAAAATTTACAGCATCGGCCTGACGGAACGCACCTACGCCCAGATGTCGAACCGGAGCGACAAGACAGCCAACAACTTCCAGAAAAAGCTGGGCAATGGGTTCGGTTGGGTCACCAATATGGAAAACGGCTCCACGATCCACGGCAAGTACAGCTTCCCCGGCAGTGACGCGGCTCTGCAAGGGCAGGATTATCCCTTCCCCACCGTGCTGCGGGGAACGGACAGCACCGGGGTGACGGTCAACCTCCACTACGGCGCATGGCCCAAGGTGGGTATGCTCTGGAACGAGGGTATTGTCTCTCTGGATCTGATCGCGGACTATGTGCCGTCCTCCGAGGCCACGAAGGAACTGAAACTGAATCTGTTCAATGTACCCGAGGGGACAGGGACGAAATCGCTGGAATTCACTTACAGCCCCGAGGGCGTGGTCACGGCAAAGGCTACCAAAAACGAAACGGGCGACTTTGCGGTCACGCTGACGGGCGTAGGGACCGGCGCAACCGAGGTAACGGCTGACTACGGCGGCTATACCGCCCGACTGATGGTCACGGTCACAGCTGATCTGAAGGTGGACTTGGAACCGGAAAGCGTTGAACTGAACGTAGGAAACGAAAAGGCCGTCCAGATCAAGGCTGTTGACAAGAAGAATCAAGCGCATACAGCCACCTGGACAGTCACCAGCGATAATCAGGAGGTGGCAGCGGTCACCGAGCCTGCTGACGGCCAGATCAAGGTCACGGGCGTTACCGCGGGAGAAACGCAGCTCCGCATCACAGCGACCTGCACAGTGGGCGGCAAGGACTACACCGCCACGGCGATCCTGCCGGTAACGGTCAAGGAAATAAGCGGCGGAGGCTGAGCAAACACAATGGGACGGCGTTTGCCGTCGGATTTTCCGGGAAAATGAGAAGAAAGGAGGGCGATCCGGATGAAAAAGTTAAAAAACAACAGCGGCGCTACGATCCTGATGGCCCTCCTGCTCATTTTGCTGGCCATGGCGGTTGGTGCGGCGATCCTGACGGCTGCCGTCAGCGCCGCCCACCACATGAAAAGCGACCGAGAAGCCCAGCAGAACTACCTGACGGTCAGCTCCGCGGCGGAGCTGATCCGAGACAGCATTGCGGGGGACAAGTATGAGCGGACCATGACGGAAACCCATACTGCGGTGAGAGATACAGATGGGAACATCACTGGGGAAAATGTCTCATACAGCACTAATGTAACAAACCCCACGGGGATCATGGGTCAATGGCTGTCCGCCTGCATTGAGGATGGCAGCGAAAACGTTCAATACGCCAGTCTCAAGGATTTCAAGGATACCATCGAAGTGGATCTGAAGATCGACGAGGATACCAGCCTGCGGACGGTGAGAGCCGACTTTTTCGCACAGAAGGACGGCCAAATTCAGGTACAGCTGTCTTTGAAACCGGAAGAGGGTAAGACGGATGACTGCCGCATGACCCTGACCATGCAGGGGACGCTGACACAGGCGGACCCGGAATACCGCTCCGACGGAGATGACTACTCGAATACGTACAAGACCACGGTCAAGTGGGAGCCGCAGAGGATCACCAAAGGGATCGAGGTGACAGGCCCATGAACAAGCTGAGAAATAACCGGGGCGAAACGCTGGTGGAGTCTCTGGTCTCCATCTTGATCGCCGTGCTGGCCTTTGGCATTCTGGCCACGTCTGTGGTCACGGCGGAGAAGATCAACGCCAAGACCCGGAACACGAATGTTATGTTTCAATATGACACGGCAATAAAAATAGACGACAAGGACGGCAAGAATGTTGAACTGAAAAACACTGAAAAAACCAAAACCGGCTCCGGCAAGGTGTCGCTCTACGAAAACAACGGCTATTACTATTACAGCCACGATAAAGCGGGGGCCGGGTCATGAAAAAACTGCGGAATCAAAACGGCCTGACCCTGACGGAGATGCTCTGCACGGTGATCATCGGGCGGCGGGGGCTGACACAGCAGGGCTGGACAAAAACACATGGTCTGCACGGTGATCATCGTGCTGCTGTTCAGCAGCCTTGTGGCGGTGGGTGCCAATGCTGCGGTGCGGAGTTTCCGCATTTCCATGGCGGACTCTCAGGCCCAGGAGCTTTGCTCCACGCTGACTACCGCCATCAGCGACAAGCTGCGCTACTGCACGGTGGAGGCCGACAACACGGTGTTTATTCAGGGCGTGGGCTATGTGGAAGCTACGGCTGACAAGATTTTTACCGCTGACAGCGGTCAGGTGTATCTGGGAGGAAAAAAATTTCTGGGTGCATACGCCTATCCGGAGGGCTTGAAGGTCAAAGATTTTTCCGTAAAATATGATGGTACGAAAAGGATTTTTACCGTTGCGTTCCAAATCGAGGACGGGCGGGATACCAAGCTGGCCGAGGCCGATTTTCAGGTGAAGCAGATCAATCAGGAGACGAATTAGACAGCATTGTAACCACCGGTTATGCCGGTGGTTACAATGCTGCATTCATAAAAATGCTGACAGCAGATATGGAGGCACAAAAATGACGATCAAGCAGTGTTATCAGGCGATGGGCGCGGATTTTGAGGAGATCTCCCAGCGAATTCCCAGCGAAGCCATGATCCGGAAATTCGCCGTGAAATTCCCGGAGGACAAGAGCTTTGCGGAGCTGACGAAAGCGCTGGAACAGGGCGACGTGGAAACGGCGTTCCGGGCGGCGCATACCATCAAGGGCCTGTGTCTGACGTTGGGCTTCTCCCATCTGACCGCCCCGGCCAGCGAGCTGACGGAGCTGCTGCGGGCCGGACGGCTGGACGGCAGCGAAGTGCTTTACGGCCAGCTGGCGCAGGCGTACAACAGAACGGTGGAGCTTCTCCGGGCAGTGGACTGACCGGGGGAGGGAAGCAGGCCGTCGCCGCGGTACATCGCGGCGAAGACCTGCGGTGCATGAATATACAAAAACAAAAAGCGGGCGTTGACACGCTTTTTTGCAAGCGGAAGCAGGAGGGGATGGCTGTATGGAACGACAGACGGTCTTGATCGTTGACGATTCGGAACTGAATCGCATGATGCTGATGGAGATCCTGGGAGAGCAGTATCACTATATTGAGGCTCAAAATGGGCGGGAGGCTGTCCGGCTGATGGAAAAGAAGCTGACGGTGGATCTGATGCTGCTGGACATCAATATGCCGGAGATGAACGGCTTTCAGGTGCTGGAGCAGATGAACCGCTTCCGGTGGATCGATGAGATCCCGGTCATCATGATCTCCACCGATGAGACCAATCAGGCCATTCAGCAGGCATACGCCATGGGCGTTACGGACTATATCCGCCGCCCCTTCGACACCTTTATCGTGCGCCACCGCGTGGAAAATACCCTGAAGCTCTATGCCAACCAGAAGCGGCTGATGTATCTGGTTTCCGACCAGATCCGGGAAAAAGAGGAAAACAGCAACCTGATGGTGGGAATTCTCAGTCATGTGGTGGAGTTCCGCAACCATGAGGGCGGCGACCATATCCGCAACATCCGCAGCATAACGGAGCTGCTGCTCCGCCGGCTGGTAGAGAAGACGAAGGCCTACCACCTTTCCGAGGAGGACATCGCCCTGATCAAAACGGCTTCCGCCCTCCATGATATCGGCAAGATCACCATTCCGGAGGAGATTTTGAATAAGCCGGGGAAGCTGACCTCGGAGGAATTCGCCGTGATGAAGACCCACGCGGCAGCCGGCGCGGTGATCCTGGAGCAGATGACCTTCGGACAGGAAAAGCCGCTGTTCCGTTACGCTTTGGAGATCTGCCGCTGGCACCATGAGCGGTGGGACGGCCACGGCTACCCGGACGGGCTGCGGGGAGAACGGATCCCCATCGCCGCGCAGGTGGTGGCACTGGCAGATGTCTACAACGCGCTGACCAGCGAGCGGTGCTACAAAAAAGCCTTTGACCACGATACGGCCATCGCCATGATCCTGGGCGGAGAGTGCGGCGCCTTCAATCCGCTGCTGCTGGAATGCCTGGCGGACGTATCGCCCCGGCTCCGCATTACGTCCCATGTCCCGCTGGACGGAGACCCCTACCGGCTGGAGGTGAACCGGCTGTCCGATGAGCTTCTGGCCCGGGCCGATCTGCCGCGGAATGACCGGGTGCAGCGAATACTGGAGTCCTTGCAGGAGCGCATCGACTTCTTCGCGTCTTGCAGCGGCGGGATCCAGTTTGAGTTCGACGCGCTTTCCGGTCTGGCGGACATCACCAATTGGGATGAACCGCCCCAGTACCGCCATACAGTGAAGAACGCTGCTCACCCGGAGTGCTTCCACCGCCTGAGTCAGAAGGATTTCCGCCGGCTGCAGGAGGCGATGGATGCCACGACCAAGGAGACGCCGGAATTTTCCGTGAGCCTGCTGCTGCCCTGCGGCACGGAGCATCACTGGTGCGATCTGCGGGTGCGGACGCTGTGGTCCGACCGGCAGCCGGAGCACTATGTGGGTGCCGTGGGTCAACTGGTGGACCCGCAGCTCTCCGTCAAAAAGCCGCTGCTGCTGTCGGCCGCAGACGTGAATACGGAGGACGGCACGCAGGCCCTCGCGGCGGAGATGCACCGTCTGAGAATGGTGTTCGATGTTGTCCGTCTCGTAGACCCCACTACCAATTCCGTGCTGGAATTGGACGAGCAGGGCGTTCTCCATCCCAACGGCAGCCACTGCGCGGCCTTCTGGGACAACGGCCGCAGCTGCGCCAACTGCATTTCCTCCCGGGCACTCGCCCAGAAAACGACCCTGAACAAGCTGGAATTTACCAATACGGATATGTACTTCGTCATTTCCAAATACCTGTGCCTGAATGGGATGCCCTGTGTGCTGGAAATGCTGTCCAAGCTGAGTGAGGGCCGCTGGATCGACGCCAACGGCACCCGGCTCCTGCTGGATCACAGCCGGGCCGAGAACATGGAGCTGTTCATGGACCCGCTCACGAACACCTATGCCCGGCGGTATTTTGAGTCCTACCGCTCCCATCTGGAGGGCATGGAGCATGTGGCGATCATCGACGTGGACAGCTTCAAGCAGGTAAATGACGCCTACGGCCACCAGACCGGAGACACCGTCCTGCGGGACATTGCCGCCGCGATCCACTTCTGCATCCGCAGTACGGATACGCTGATCCGCTACGGCGGCGACGAATTTTTACTGCTGTTCCCGAAAATGGACAAGCATATTTTTACGCGGAAGCAGAACGAGATCCGGGAGGCGGTCCGCCGGATCGTCATTCCGGAGTATCCGGAGCTGCACCTGTCCGTCAGCATCGGCGGCGTCAGCGGCGTGCATCCCCTTGCGGAGGCCATCCGTCAGGCGGACTACCTGATGTATGAAAATAAAGAGAAATATTATACAGAAGGGGAACATGTCACCCCCCCCCCCGAAATGGAAGAAAATATAGAAATTTGCGATAAATAAGCATGAATATTCAATCGAAACAGGAAGGTGGAGACTGCGGTGCAGAATTGCGGAAAAGAAGCCCTGATCACCATGTTCAAAGACAGCTCCCTGCCTTTTGGCATTGTTCGCGTGGAACTGGATGAGACCGGCCGCCCGGCAGACTGGAGCTTTCTCTGCTGCAATCAGGCGTTGGAAACGCTGACGGGGCGGACCCGGGCGGAGCTGGTGAGCAACAGCTTCCTGACGCTGCGCCCGGATGGCGCAAGCGAGTGGATGGGACCGTTTTATACGGCGGCCTTTGAAAAAAGCCCCGCAAGGCTGGAGGTACAGGACGAGGCGCGGAAATTTCATCTGTATATCGACTGCCTGCCCATCGACGAGGCAGGCGAGTGCGCCCTGCTTCTGCGGAACTCCTGGAAGGAGGACACCTATCGGAAAAAGCTGGAGGAGCAGATCGTCTCCTTCCGGAATATCCACAAGTCCATGTCCTCCGGCGCCTGGCATCTGACGTTCAATGAACGGTGGGAGCGGGTCTCCGTGGAATGGTCCGACACGCTGCGGCAGATGCTGGGCTTCCACTCGGAAAAGGAGTTTCCCAATGCCTTTGAAGCGTGGACCGGACAGCTCCACCCGGAGGATGAGGCGCGGGTCCTGAGCGCTTACGAAGCGGTGGTGGAGGATACCACGGGGGAGCAGCCCTTTGACGTGGAATACCGCCTGCGCCACAAGGACGGCACCTACCACTGGTTCCACACCACCGGCGGCCTGTCCCGCCGGGCGGACGGGTCCCCGGAGTTTTTTGACGGGATCTTCGTCAACACCGATGAAAAGCATGAGACGCGGGAGCGCTTCCAGCGGGCTCTGCGGGAGGCGCAGACCGCCCGGCAGGAGGCGGAGCTGGACCACGAGATCATCTCCTCTGTGAGCCGGCTGTATTTCTCCATTTTCCGGATCGATCTGAAAGAGGACTTCTATGAGGAGATTTCCAGCGACAACTCCGTACATCGCCTGACGGGACACCGGGGCATGGCCCAGCAGAAGCTGAACGAGCTGTGCAGCACCTTTGTGGACCCGGAGTACCGGATGGCGGTCCGGCAGTTCTTTGACCTGTCCACGGTGCCGGACCGGCTGGCGGATACCGATACGGTGGGGATGGATTATTTAGCCACCAACGGCAACTGGTACATGGCCCGGTTTATCGAAAAGCGGCGGGATGAAGCCGGACAGGTCACCCACATCCTCTATGTGACCAGAAACGTCACCAAGGAAAAGCGGCAGGAGCTGGAACGCCAGAAGCTGAAGATCGCCTATCAGGCGACGGAAAAAGCCAACGAGGCCAAGACCGCTTTTCTGCTGAATATGTCCCATGACATCCGCACGCCCATGAATGCCATTCTGGGCTACGCGCACCTGATGCGGAAGGAACTGACGGACCCCAAGCTGCTCCACTATCAGGAGATGATCGAGGAGTCCGGCAGCCTGCTGCTGTCCATCATCAACAACGTGCTGGACATGACGAAGATCGAGAGCGGGCGGCTGGAACTGAATGAAGACTACAACCGCGTGGGAGATGTCGTCGGCAAGATCGTCGCCGTTTTCCAGGGGGAGGCCCGGAAAAAGAATCTGACACTGACCAGAGTGCAGAAGGCGACGAAGCTGGATATTCTATGCGACGTTACAAAGCTGCAGGAGCTCTTTACAAACCTGATCAGCAACGCCGTCAAGTACACTCCACCCGGTGGGACCGTCACGGTCACCACCGAGGAGCTGCCCTGCGCCCGGCCGGGGTATGTGACGCTGCGTACCGAGGTGGCCGATACCGGCATCGGTATCAGCGAACAGTTCCTGCCGCACCTGTATGAGCCCTTTTCCAGAGAACGGAACACCACTGCGGGCAAAGTGCTGGGAACCGGACTGGGTATGCCCATCGTCCGGAGCCTTGTGGAGCTGATGGGCGGCACGATCACCGTGGAAAGCGAGCAGGGGAAGGGGGCGAAATTCACCGTGACGCTGACCCATAAGCTGGCGGATCAGGCGTACTGTGAGAAGACGCCCGCCGGGACGGAGGAGCAGCCTGATCGCTGCTTTACCGGGAAGCGGCTGCTGCTGGCGGAGGACAATGACCTGAACGCGGAGATCGCCACCGCATTTTTGCAGGATATGGGCTTTACGGTGGATCGGGCCGTAGACGGCGCCGACTGCGTGGACCGGTATCAGCATGAGGCGGCCGGGACCTACGGCCTGATCCTGATGGACATTCAGATGCCCAATATGGACGGCTATCAGGCGACGCTGGCGATCCGCGGCCTGCCGGATAAGGAAAAAGCCGGGATCCCCATTGTGGCCATGACGGCCAACGCCTTTGCCGAGGACCGGCAGAAGGCCTTCAACGTGGGAATGAACGGCCATATTGCCAAGCCCATCAATACGGAGATCCTGCGGGAAACGCTGCGGGAATTGCTTTGAAACTGAGGAAAACGAGATACATGAAACGCATCACAGCACTTATTTTGACCTGTCTGCTGTCCGTGGGGCTGCTCTGCGGCTGCGGCGCACAGCAGCCGGAACCCGCACTCCCCGAGATCATCATCGGCAGCGATACCTACCCGCCCTACGTCTATCTGGACGATAACGGCGACCCCACCGGCATCGATGTGGAGATCGCTACGGAGGCCTTCCGGCGGATGGGGTATCAGGCGGTGTTCACCACCATCGACTGGGAACAGAAGAAAACACTGGTGGACAGCGGCGAGATCGACTGCATCTGGGGCTGCTTTTCCATGAGCGGCCGGGAGTATGACTACCAGTGGGCCGGGCCCTACGCGATCAGCCGCCAGGTGATCGCCGTGGACGCGGGCAGCGATATTTACACCATGGGCGATCTGGCCGGAAAGACCATCGCCGTGCAGTCCACCGGAAAGCCGGAGGATCTGTTCCTCCACCACCGGATCGCCGATATCCCGGAGTTCGGGGCCATTATCAGCCTGGAGGACCGGGGCGTGCAGTACGCCGCGCTGGACTGCGGCTATGTGGACGCTGTTGCCACCCATGAGATGGCCATTCTGCAATATATGGAGGACTACGGGGCGGAGTTCCGTATTCTGGACAAGCCACTGCTGGTCACCGGGATCGGCGTCGCCTTTTCCAACAATGATAACCGGGGGCTGGCCCAAAGGCTGACGGAGACCTTTGCCCAGATGCGGCAGGACGGCACTCTGCAGGAGATCCTCGGCAGATATCTGGAGCACCCCGAAACCTATCTGGAGGTAGAGAGCCTTGGGCAGTAAAAAAACACAGAGCATGTTCAGCGCAAGGTTCTGGTATGCCTGTCTTGCGGTGGGGATCATTGCTTTGAGCGTGGTGTACACCTCCTCCCACAAGGCGGATATCCGTCGGTGCGAGGAACGGCTGACGACCACAGTCGAATTTATCAAGGATCAGACGGACAGCTATGTGAACTACAACAATATTGCCGTCGCCAAAAGCCTGATGCGGGGCAGTACCGTCATTCGGACGCTGGAGGAGATCTCTCTGGACTGCAGCGAGGCGGAGCTGGAGGCGTATGCCGACAAGCTGTGGCTTACAGGAATTTCCGTACTGGATCAGCAGGGGAACGTGGTGTGCGAGTACACGGAGCACGGCATCGGCTATGCCCGGCTCCGGACCGATCTGGAACGGGCGCCGGTCCTTGACGTCATCGACCATCCCCAGAAGACCTATGTGAAGCGGGTATATCTGGAGGACGGCACCTATGCCGATATCGCTGTACATAGCTGCGCCAATAACACCGGCGCGGTGCTGGCCTACCGCCATACGCAGGCGCCCTTTTCCCAGAAGTCCGTCCTGTCCGTCCAGACTCTGCTGAACGGCTATGACGTCGACACCGTGGCAACCTTCCTTGTGGTAAAGGGGAGCCGGGTGGAGGCGTCCAATGACCCGGAGCTCATCGGAAAGGACGTTTCCGACGATCAGCTGATCCAGTCGATCCGAAAGGGCAATCAGTCGGAAAAGCTGGCATTTGTGAACGTCGGAAATGGTTTAGAGCAGTACTACGGCATGTATAGCCACGGGCGGAATTACTATCTTTACGCATACGTTCCCGCCAGGCAGATCGACAGCGCCACCTCGCCGAACCTGACGATGGCTCTGGCTGCGTATATCCTGATCCTGGTGCTGGTCCTGGGGCTCCGCTGGAGCACCGCCCGGAAATTCCAGCTCCGGCAGGAGAAGTCCGAGCAGGCTTATAAGGAATCTCTGGAGCAGAAGAATGCCGAGCTGGAGCTTGCCGTCCGCCATGAGGCGGCGGCGAACCGCGCCAAGCGGGAGTTCCTGTTCAATATGTCCCACGATATCCGCACACCGATGAACGCCATCATCGGCTTCACCTCTTTGGCGGCCACCCATATTGACAACCGGGATCAGGTCATTGATTACCTGAAAAAGATCTCCACCGCCAGCCAGCATCTGCTGTCCCTCATCAACGATGTGCTGGATATGAGCCGCATCGAAAGCGGTCGGGTCACCCTGGAGACAAAGCCGGTGTATCTGCCGGATCTGGTGCATGACATCCGGGACATCGTTCAGTCGAACATCGTTGCCAAGCGGCTGTCCCTGTTCATCGATACCATCGATGTTGTGGATGAGCAGGTCATTGCCGACCCCATGCGGCTCAACCAGATCCTGCTGAACATCCTGTCCAACGCCGTGAAATTCACGCCCGCCGGCGGTATGGTCAGCCTGCGGATCGTGGAGAAGCCCACCGCGCCGAAGGGGTATGCGGACTATGAATTCCACATCCGGGACAACGGCATCGGCATCAGTGAGGAGTTCCGGAAGCATATCTTTGAGCAGTTCTCCCGGGAGGAGACCTCCACCGTCAGCAAGACCCAGGGCACCGGTCTGGGAATGTCCATCACCAAGAGCCTTGTGGATATGATGGGGGGGACCATCACCGTGGAGAGCGAGCCCGGGAAGGGCTCGGAATTCGTGGTGGCACTGCGGTTCCCCGTCAGCGGAGAGAAGCAGGAGCCGAAGCAGATCGCCCAGCTGGAGGGCCTCCGTGCCCTGGTGGCGGATGACGATATCAATGCCTGTCTGAACGTCAGCAAGATGCTGCAGTCCATCGGGATGCGGCCGGATTGGACCATCTCCGGCAAGGAGGCGGTCATCCGGGCCAAGGACGCCATGGAGCAGGGGGACGCCTTCAGCGTCTATATCATCGACTGGCTGATCCCGGATATGAACGGCATCGAGGTGGTGCACCAGGTCCGCAAAATCATCGGAGATGCGACGCCCATCATCATTCTCACCGCCTATGACTGGACGGATATCGAGACGGAAGCGAAGGCGGCCGGCGTGACGGCCTTCTGCGCGAAACCGCTCTTTATGTCCGAGCTGCGCAGCGTGTTGGCGAAGCCCTTCGGCGCGGAGGATGCGTCGGCCGCGGCAGAAAAAGGACCGGATTTCTCCGGAAAGAAGCTGCTGGTGGTGGAGGACAACGAGCTGAATCTGGAGATCGCCTCCACCATTTTGCAAGAGGCCGGCTTCGAGGTGGACACGGCGGAAAACGGGCAGATCGCTCTGGAAAAAGTGGAGAATGCCCCTGCGGACCGGTACGATCTGATCCTGATGGATATACAGATGCCGGTGATGGACGGCTATGAGGCCACCCGCCGTATCCGCGCCCTTTCGGACAAGGAGAAGGCCAGCGTCCCCATTGTGGCCATGACGGCCAACGCCTTTGAGGATGACCGGAAAAACGCGCTGAATGCCGGGATGAACGGCCATATTGCCAAGCCGCTGGACCTGCCGAAGCTGTTCCGCGTTCTGTCGGAGCTGATGCGGTAACGCCGCCGAGCCGCACGTCCGGAGCAGAAAACGCAAAAAAGAGTTCCGCCTTTGCCATGATCGGCAAAAGCGGAACTCTTTTTCTGCCGGCACCGGGCAAAACCCCGAAGGGGATCTGCGTTTTCAGGGTCTGCTTTGGGCTTAGACCCTTCAATTACGGTTCAAAGCCCCGGGATCACGCCCGATAGGCTGCGAAAAGCTTAAAATTCTTTATATATTTCTTAACGAACTCTTGTCAACCGCGCAAGGCTGTGTTATTATTTTCTATAAGTAAATCGCAGGCAAACCCGGCGCAAGCCGGTGACGCAAAGCTAAAGGGACCCACCGGGTCAGCCAGCTGCCGACGACGGGCCGCCGTCATTTTTTGCTGGACCCGGCTGCTTTGCGGATTTTTGAAACGCGGGAGCTGGCAGGCATGGAGCTATTTGGCGGCAGGATCGATCAAAGCTGCGCAGAGACTTCTCTGTGTGCTTGCGGTGTCCAAAACCTGATATTCTGAGAACAAAACACTTTCGGATGTGGTGTTCCACGTCCTGAAGGTGTTTTTTTGAGGGCAGAAGCAAGCGGGATGGAACGGATTTTTTTGAAGGGACGATGACCTATGAAAGAGAGAACATGGGCATGTATGGCTACGCTGCTGCTGACGCTGGCGATGAGCGTTTCCCCCCTGGCAGGCTGCGCCGGGAAAACCGCGGAGGATGAGGAGGAACCCATCCAGGTGTATTTGTGGACGGCGAACCTGTATGAAAAGTATGCCCCCTACGTCCAGGCCCAGCTTCCGGACGTGGACGTGGAATTTGTGGTGGGAAACAACGATCTGAATTTCTACAAATTCCTCAATGAAAACGGCGGGCTGCCGGATGTGATCACCTGCTGCCGGTTTTCTCTCCATGACGCACAGCCGCTGAAGGACAGCCTGATGGATCTTTCCACCAGCAACGAGGCGGGCACCGTTTATAATACCTACCTCAACAGCTTCATGAATGAGGATGGCAGCATCAACTGGCTGCCGGTGTGCGCGGACGCCCACGGCTTTGTGGTGAACCGCGGATTGTTTGAGCAGCATGAGATCCCGCTGCCTACGGACTATGACAGCTTCATTTCCGCCTGCCGCGCCTTTGAGGCCGTGGGGCTCCGGGGCTTTACCGCCGACTACTCCTATGACTACACCTGTATGGAGACCTTACAGGGGCTGTCTGCCACGGCGCTTTCCTCCTCGGCGGGACGCAAGTGGCGCACCGCTTACAGCGACCCCGCCAATACGGAGCGTGTGGGCCTGGATGATACGGTGTGGCCGGGGGCCTTTGAGCGCATGGAGCAATTCATCCGGGACGTACATCTGACTGCAGAGGACCTGAATAACAACTATGACACGGTTACCGAGCTGTTTCAAAACGGCCAGCTTGCCATGTATTTCGGCTCCTCCGCAGGGGTGAGCCTGTTCCGGGAGGCGGGCATCGACACGGTGTTTCTGCCGTTTTTCGGTGAGAATGGCGAAAAGTGGCTTATGACAACGCCGTATTTTCAGGTGGCGCTGAACCGGGAACTGGAACAGGATGAGGCGCGCCGGGAAAAGGCCATGAGGGTGCTGAAGGTGATGCTGTCGGCGGAGGCCCAGAACATCGTCTGCAACGGGCAGGATACGCTGAGCTACAGTCAGAATGTGCCCCTTCGCTTTACGGACGCACTGCAGGAGGTGCGGCCGGTGGTGGAGGAGAACCACATGTATATCCGCATCGCCTCCAACGATTTCTTTTCTGTCTCGCAGGATGTGGTCTCCAAGATGATCGCGGGAGAGTACGGCGCGGCGCAGGCGTATAAGGCGTTTGACTGCCAGCTCCGTGAGCCCAGAGAAGTCTCTGAGGAGACCGTTCTGACAGTGGAGCGAACCTATTCCAATACCTTCCGCCCCGAGGGCGGCAATGAGGCTTCTTCCGTGATGGCCAACACGCTGCGGGGCGTCTATGGGACCGATGTGCTGATCGCGGAAGGGAGCAGCTTCACCGGCTCGGTGCTTCAGGCGGACTACACCGAGAAGATGGCCGGGTACATGATCATGCCCAATGGGCTGCTGGCCTACCAGCGGGAAATGAGCGGCGCCGAGCTGAAGGAGACCATCAAAGCCTTTGTGGAGGGCTGTGAGGGTGGCTTTACGCCGTTTAACCGGGGCTCTCTGCCGGTGGTCAGCGGCATTGCCATGGAAGTGCGGGAGGATCACGGGACGTATACCCTGACGAAGGTCACACGGGACGGGAAGGCAGTCCGGGACGAGGACACCTTTACCGTGACCTGTCTGGCTGCGGCGAAGCACATGGCGCCCCTCCTTGCGGATGAAAGCCGCATGTTTGAAGGCGGAGACGTTCATGTGCGGAATACCTGGACCGAATACGCCGCACAGGATGACGCCGTTCTTGCGGAGCCTGAGACCTATATCAGCTTGAGGTAAGGATAGATGGAAGAAACGCATTACCACGCAAAAAGGATGAGACCGTTGGGGAAGCGGCGGGTGGCTGCTTTGGCGGCGGTGCTTGTCCTGTTATTGGGGATCGCCGCTGCCGGCGTCCGATATTTCGACTTCGTGTCCCGGACCGTCTACGAGGAGAGCACCGCCCATCTGGCGGAGGTGCTCCACCAGTCCAACAATATGCTGAACGAGGTGGTGGAGAAGAATCTGACCTACCTGCACCTGTGGGAAACCACCATGCGGCATATTTCCGACGAGGACGAGATCCGGCAGCTCATCGAGGCTGTTCAGCAGGAGACGGGCTTTTCCGACTTTTACTTCCTCTCCGCCGATGGCAACTATATGACGGCTGCGGGGGAGACGGGGTACCTGGGCATACAGGATGATCTGGAGGACCGGATCACCCAGGGCGGCGACATCGTCATGACTGCCGTGCTGCCCGGAAAGCCGGAGATGCTGGTGTTTGCCCGTCCGGAAAATCAGGGGACCTATCGGGGCTTCGCGTATGACGCCGTGGCGGTTTCCTATTACAATAACGATATTGTGAAGGTGCTGGATATCTCCGCCTTTGACGGGACTGCCAGCAGATATGTGCTCCATCCCGACGGCCGCATCATCATCAACTGCGCGGCGCAGAGGGAAGAGGACGTCTACAACCTGCTGGCCGCTATGCAGAAGCGCTCTCCTCTCACCAGCGAGGATATTCAGACCCTGTCCGACGATTTCACGCAGGGCCGCAGCGGCTCCCGGCTGGTAACGCTGGACGGCACGCGGTACTACATGACGTATCAGAGCGCCCACATTCTGGATTGGACGATCGTGGGTCTTGTTCCGGCGGCGGTCGTCAACGCCGGCATGAACGCGCTGCAATCCAGCACCATCGTGATGGTGAGCATGATTGTCCTCGGCATTTCCGCGCTGGCCCTTGCGCTCGTGCATCGAAAGAGCAGCGTCAAGCTGAGACGGAAGGACATGGAGATCCTGTACCGGGATGAGCTGTTCATGAAGCTCTCCATGAACGTGGACGATGTGTTCCTGATGCTGGACGCCCAAACGGATCGGGCGGATTATGTCAGCCCGAACGCGGAAAAGCTGCTGGGGATCACGGCGGAACAGATCCAGGAGGACGTTCATGTTCTGGGAAAGCTGCATCCCCAGGAGTCCGCAGAGCAGACGATGAACTATCTCACAGAGCTTGCGGTCAACGAGCAGCGTGAATGGGACTTTGAATATATCCACCAGAAGACCGGCGAGCACCGCTGGTTCCACGTTATCGCCATGGGCAGCAATGTGGAGGGCAGAACGAAGTACATTCTGGTCATGTCGGACCGGACTGCCGACAAGAAGATCAATCAGGCTCTTTCGGAGGCTGTCCGCGCCGCGGAGACCGCCAACCGGGCCAAGAGCACGTTCCTTTCCAATATGTCCCATGATATCCGCACGCCTATGAACGCCATCATCGGCTTCACCACGCTGGCGGTGAGCAATATGGATGACAAGGAGCGGGTTCAGGACTATCTGAGCAAGATCCTGGCCTCTGGCAACCATCTGCTCTCCCTCATCAATGACATTCTGGATATGAGCCGCATCGAAAGCGGCAAGATCCATCTGGAGGAGACGGAGACCAACCTGTCCGATGTGCTGCATGACTTAAAGACCATCGTCAGCGGACAGATCCACGCAAAGCAGCTGGAGCTTTATATGGACGCCATGGACGTCACCGATGAGGACGTCTATTGCGACAAGACGCGGCTGAATCAGGTGCTGCTGAATCTGCTGTCCAACGCCATCAAGTTCACCCCGGCAGGCGGAACGGTCTCCGTTCGGCTCAGACAGCTTCCGGGGACCCGGAAGGACCGGGAGCAGTATGAGATCCGGGTCAAGGACAACGGTATCGGCATGAGCCCGGAATTTGCGAAAAAGATCTTCGATCCCTTTGAGCGGGAGCGGAGCTCCACCGTGAGCCGGATCCAGGGCACCGGACTGGGCATGGCCATCACCAAGAACATCGTGGATATGATGGGCGGCACCATCGAGATCCGGACAGAGCCGGGCAAGGGCACCGAGTTTATCATCCGTGTGGCGCTGCGCGTCCAGCCGGAGCACCACCGTGCGGAGCGGATCGCGGAGCTGGAGGGCCTGAAGGCTCTGGTGGTGGATGACGATTTCAACACCTGCGACAGCGTGACCAAAATGCTGGTCCGGGTGGGGATGCGCTCGGAGTGGACGCTCTCCGGCAAGGAGGCCGTCCTCCGGGCCCGGCAGTCCATGGAGCTGGGGGATGCGTTCCACGCCTATATCATCGACTGGCGTCTGCCGGATATGAACGGCATTGAGGTGACCCGTCAGATCCGCAGTCTGGGGGACGGGACCCCCATCATTATCCTGACGGCCTATGACTGGACGGATATCGAGGTGGAGGCCAAGGCCGCCGGCGTCACGGCGTTCTGCTCCAAGCCCATGTTCATGTCCGACCTGCGCGAGACCCTCCTGGCGGCTCTGGGCCAGAGCCAGACGGAGACCAATGACAGCGTCCTCCCCGGCGGCAGTCCGAATTTCCGCGGCAAGCACATCCTGCTGGCGGAGGACAACGAACTGAACCGGGAGATCGCCGTGGAGATCCTCAGCAAATACGGCTTCATGGTGGATGCGGCGGAAAATGGCGTGGAAGCCGTGAAAAAAATCAAGGAGTCCAAACCCGGAGACTACGATCTGGTGCTGATGGACGTGCAGATGCCCCTTATGGACGGCGGCGAGGCCGCCAGACAGATCCGGGCGCTGCCTGACCCTGCACTGGCGAAAATTCCGATCCTCGCCATGACGGCTAACGCATTCGAGGAGGACCGGAAGAGTGCGCTGGAATGCGGCATGAACGGCTTCCTGTCCAAGCCCATCAACATCGAGGAACTGATCGCCGCACTCAGCAGCCTTCTTGCCGGGTAAGCGCGGTTCCTCCCATCGTTCCGCCCGGCTTCGACAAGCGCAGAACAAGCAGAACAAAAAGCATGGCCGAAGCGCAATCTCGCGCTTCGGCTATGCTCATTTTTACCGCAGAACCGGCTGCCTGCCCGGTGAATCGGGATGGCGGCCCTTTGCTGATTGGTTACGGGGTCATCTGGCGCAGGCGGACGATGTGCGCTTGCGCTCCAGCAGCACCATGATCCGCTGGCGGTTATACCGCTGCATCATCACAAACAGCAGGTCATATCCGGCGGACAAAACGGAGGTCACGATGAATACCGGGTATGCGCCAAACCGGAGCCCCGCCGCAATGGGCAGAAAGCTGAGCAGCGCGATCGTTTCATGGACCAGCTCCGCCTGGCACATGGCCTGGGCGACCTCGTCCCATGTGTGCAGACGCGGATCAAACAGCGCGTTGTCATAGGTGGGCATTCTGCGCTTCCACCGTTTTACCTTCAGCGCTTCATAGACCGCCATTTCCCGCCTGCCGACCCGGTACCACCGCTTGCGGAGATCTGCATGATTCTGCATCACTGCCTGAAATGCGCCTCCCACCAGCAGCCGCATGACGAGGTGGTAGGAAACCGTTCCGAAGGTAATGGCAAGTGAAAGCGCCGGCCCGTAAGCGGTCTTTTTGTAGAAAGCGGTCAAAATGACCGTCCCGATCATGAAAAACAGCGCGGCCCGCGTCATTTTCTTTGCCATATCCGGTCACCTCATTCAGAGAACGTGCATTGTGTTTTCGCCGCTGCCGAGACACACAGCGATCCTTCAAAAAACGCAGACAGCTTGTCTTTGCTGGAGCTGCTCGGATGCGCATGTGAAATAGACGCTGTTTTTCCTGTCTGCGCCTCTCGGCTCTCTATGAGAAATGATACCACAGGGCCGTGCAAAAAACCAGTGCTTCCAATGCTTCTCTGCATGTCCTACAGCCGAAGCCGCAGTGCGAAGAGCATATATTTGATCTTCCGCCCCGAAAGTCTGGCCGTCCCGGTTTTGTCCCGGTTTGCAAAATGGCCTTGCAATCCACCTGCCGCCGTGCTATACTTCCACCGTAATTGAATAGAAAATCTTCAGGGCAGGGTGTGATTCCCTACCGGTGGTACAGCCCACGAGCCGCAAGGCATGATTCGGTGAAACTCCGAAGCCGACAGTATAGTCTGGATGAAAGAAGATAGGAAAGCATAGAGAAACCACAAGATCTCTGTACTCATGGAAGCTGCTCTGAGATGCGTTTGCATTTCAGAGCTTTCTTTTTGCGCAGGAGATACTGCGCCTGTTTGCCTTGCCCTGAACAATCTGGTTCGGGGCTTTTTTATTTGGAGGCAGAGAGATGAACGATACAGAGTATATGCGTCTTGCCTTAGAACTGGCTAAAAAAGGGTGCGGATGGACATCCCCAAATCCGATGGTGGGTGCTGTCATTGTAAAAGATGGTCAGATCATCGGGCAGGGATGGCATGAACGGTATGGCCAGCCCCATGCGGAGCGAAATGCGTTGGCATCCTGCGCTGTTGACCCCGAAGGGGCAACGATGTATGTGACGCTGGAGCCCTGCTGTCATTTTGGAAAACAGCCGCCGTGTGTGAATGCGATTCTGGAAGCGGGCATCAGCCGGGTCGTAGTGGGGTCGGCAGACCCAAACCCGCTGGTGTCGGGAAAAGGAATTGCTGCTTTGCGGGTGCAGGGGGTAGCGGTGACGGAAGGCGTTTTGCGGGAAGAATGCGACACACTCAATCGGATATTCTTCCATTTTATAACGACAAAACGCCCGTTTGTTTCTATGAAGTATGCCATGACAATGGACGGAAAAATTGCCACGGTTACGGGCGCATCCAAATGGATTACAAGTGAAGCTGCCCGAGCGTATGTTCAACAACAGCGGCATCGTTTCAGCGGAATCATGGTCGGTGTCGGAACCATTCTTGCCGATGATCCCTTATTGACCTGCCACATGGAGAACGGAAAAAATCCAGTTCGCATTGTCTGCGATACTCAGCTGCGGACACCATTGCAAGCACAGGTGGTCGCAACAGCAAAACAGATCCCGACCATCCTTGCGACCTGCTGCGCCGACCCGAAACGGCAGGCGATATATCGACAGGCTGGGTGCCGAGTGATTTGTCTGGACAAAAGGAACGGTCACATTGACCTTGTACAACTTATGGAAAAACTTGGTCAGGAACAAATCGACAGCATTCTTCTGGAAGGCGGAGGGACACTGAACTGGGCAGCACTGGAAAGCGGCGTTGTTCAACAGGTGCAGGCGTACATTGCCCCAAAGCTGTTCGGTGGACAGGAAGCAAAAACACCGGTGGAAGGTGCAGGAGTTCCTATGCCGAGTGCAGCATTCCGGCTGAAAAACAGCAGCCTGACCCATCTTGGCGAGGATATCCTGATTGAAAGCGAGGTCGAGTATCCATGTTCACCGGAATTATAGAAGAAGTCGGAACCGTAAAGCAGATCACGCATGGGCAGCATTCGGAAGTGCTGAACATTCAGGCACGGACCGTTCTGGAAAACACAAAAATCGGTGACAGCATCGCAGTGAATGGCATCTGCCTGACCGTTACCCGGCTTTTTGCAGACAGCTTTTCTGCCGATGTTATGCATGAAACCCTGAACCGCTCCTCTCTTGCAGGTCTTATGGTCGGGAGCAGGGTCAATCTGGAACGGGCAATGGCTGCGGATGGACGGTTCGGCGGGCATATTGTGGCGGGTCATGTGGATGGCACCGGGTGCATCCGGCGAATCGAAAAAGACGACAATGCGGTCTGGTTTACCATCCATGCGGAACCGAATCTTTTGCGCTATGTCGTGGAAAAAGGCTCCATCGCGGTCGATGGTATAAGCCTGACGGTGGCAGCAGTCGGTTCGGATGCGTTTTCAGTGTCCACCATCCCTCACACCGTCAGCTGTACAAATCTGTGTCAAAGGCACAAAAACGATGTGGTAAATCTGGAGACCGACATCCTTGGCAAGTATGTCGAAAAGCTGTTTCAGCCGATACCGCAGGAACACCGGCAAAGCTCTGTCACGAAAGAAATGCTGATACGCTACGGATTTGAATAAGGAGAAACAACAATGAGATTCAATACCATTCCTGAAGCTCTGGAAGATTTGAGACAAGGCAAGATCATTTTGGTGACGGATGACCCGGAACGCGAAAACGAGGGCGATTTTATCTGTGCCGCTGAGTTTGCGACAACAGAAAATGTCAATTTCATGGCGACCCACGGCAAAGGTCTGATCTGTATGCCGATGTCGGAAGCCTTTGTACAGAAGCTGAAGTTTCCGCAGATGGTTCGGCATAACACGGACAACCATGAAACCGCCTTTACCGTGTCCATCGACCATATTTCAACCACGACCGGCATTTCTGCTGCGGAACGCTCTATTACCGCGCTGGCCTGTGTAGCAGAAGACGCAAAAGCAGAAGATTTCCGGCGACCGGGTCATATGTTCCCGCTTTTAGCAAGGAAAAATGGTGTTCTGGAGCGGAACGGCCACACAGAAGCCACCGTGGACCTGTGCCGTCTGGCAGGGCTGAAAGAGTGCGGGCTTTGCTGCGAGATCATGAGGGACGATGGCACTATGATGCGCACGGAGGAACTTGCACAGCTGGCAGAACGATTCCAAATCAAATTCATCACCATCCAAGCCTTGCAAGAGTACCGTAAGTGTCACGAAAAGCTGGTCGATCAGGTGGCTGCCGTAAATCTACCGACAAAATACGGCGACTTCCGCGCATACGGTTTTGTGAGCCGCCTGAACGGAGAGCATCACATCGCATTGGTAAAAGGTGAAATCGGTGATGGCCGGGATGTCCTGTGTCGGGTACATTCGGAATGTCTGACGGGTGATACGTTCGGTTCGCTGCGCTGCGATTGCGGACAGCAGTTGGCTGCGGCGATGACGCAAATTGAAAAGGAGGGGCGTGGCATCCTGCTCTATATGCGGCAGGAAGGGCGCGGTATCGGTCTCATAAATAAGCTGCGTGCCTACGAGTTGCAGGAACAGGGCATGGATACCCTGGAAGCCAACCTCGCCCTTGGTTTCCATGGGGATGAACGGGAGTATTACATGGGAGCACAGATTTTGCGGGAGCTGGGAGCACACAGTTTGCGCCTATTGACCAATAATCCGGATAAGGTATACCAACTTTCCGAGTTCGGTCTGGAGATTACAGAACGTGTCCCAATTCAGATGACTGCGACCGCGCACGACCTGTTCTATCTGAAAACCAAGCAGGCAAGAATGGGACATATCCTGAGTTATTAAGGAAAAGAGGGATTTTACAATGAAATCATTTGAAGGAAAACTGATTGCACAAAACATCCGGGTCGGTATCGTTGCTGCACGATTCAACGAGTTCATCACCTCAAGGCTCCTTGGCGGGGCAATGGATGCACTCCTCCGGCACGATGTGAGCGAGGACGATGTTCATGTCGCATGGGTGCCGGGAGCGTTTGAAATTCCGCTGGTTGCTTCCAAAATGGCAAAAAGCGGAAAGTACGATGCTGTGATTTGCCTTGGCGCAGTGATTCGCGGCTCTACCAGCCATTACGACTACGTCTGCAACGAAGTCTCAAAAGGCATCGCAGCAGTTTCGCTGGAAAGCGGTATTCCTGTTTTGTTTGGCGTTCTGACGACTGAAAATATCGAGCAGGCAATCGAGCGGGCAGGTACGAAAGCCGGAAACAAGGGCTATGACTGCGCGGTCAGCGCCATCGAAATGGTCAATCTGATCCGCGAAATGGATGCAGAGTAACGGTGACACAGGAGCCTTCCATGATTGTGATACGAGCGAACACCCCGGACCCGGTACTGGAGCAAACGATTCTGAGCCTTTTGCAACAGGCGCAGATCGATGCGGAGCAGATCACATTCTGCGCAAAGAAAAAACTGGAACTGCCGGGATTGGTGATTGACAACACCCGACATGAAATTTCAGCCAACGGCAGAAATATTTCGTTGACACGTCTTGAATCCGACCTGTTGTGGGTGCTGGCAGTCTGCGAAGGAACGACGCTCTCTAAAAAAGAGCTTTTTGATGCTGTATGGGGAAAGGATTGCGCCGATACCTTAAAAGTGGTTGGCAATACCGTTTCCAATCTCCGAAAGAAGCTGGCATTCTGCGGGCTGGACGGATGTCTTTGCACAGTTGGTGGAGGGTATGCTTTTCGTTACGTTCTGGCAGAGCAGGGAAAAGCCCATTCCAATACTGTCCCGACAATGGTATACGGTTGCCCGAAGGAGCTGAGAGAAAATGACCCGAATCTTGTTCGTCTGTCTGGGGAATATCTGCCGTAGTCCCATGGCGGAATTTGTTATGAAAGACCTTGTGGAAAAAGCCGGTATTGCAGAAAAATTTGAAATCGCCTCCGCTGCGACCAGTGCGGAAGAAGTGGGCAACCCGGTCTATCCACCCGCTCGGCAAAAATTGGCAGACCATGCCATTTCCTGTGTAGGCAAAACGGCGCGTCAGATGACACGGCAGGATTATGATACCTATGATTATCTGATTGCAATGGATCGAAGCAACCTGCGGGATATGGCTCGTTTTGTAGGGAACGACCCGTTGCACAAGGTCTCCCTCCTGATGTCGTATACCAGTACGCCGCACGATGTGGCCGACCCGTGGTTTACTGGAAATTTCGAGGACACATGGCGGGATGTACTGGCAGGTTGCACGGCGTTGTTAGAGAGGCTGTGCCAATAAAAGAAACAACTGGGTGTATCATCGTTCAGATGAAGCATCCAGCTGTTTTTGATTTAATCTTCTAGCCTGCCGTGGTCGTATGGCTTTTTACATCAGAAGTTGTTGGAAAATCAACCCTGGATGCGGGTCTGCATCAGATGGTCCGGGGTGTAGGCATCGGATAAGGTACCGTTCATGCTGGCGGCATAGTAATACAGGGCTGTCCAGGATTTCAGTTCATAGCTGGTGCCCTCCAGCACGCCCTTGCCGCGGCAATAAGGAGCCCAGAACCGGTAGTATTCCTCCGATTTGTTGTCGGAGGGAACATCCATGTAGGTGCCGGTGGCCTCATCGTAGGGGGCAAAGGGAAGCGCCTGCCCTGTGGCCATTTTGCTGGCCCAGGGCAGCAGACTCACCAAGTTCTGGGAGGATTCAAAGGTGAACGAGGTGGAGTAGGCTTTGTGGAAGTCCAGAGGCTGCCAGCTGTCGCTCTCCGGGAAATAGACTTCGATGCTGGAAACATCACAGGAGATCTGCCCGTCAGAAATATGATAGCGGTAGCGCAGATTTCCGGTGTGGAGGGTGCCGGCACCGCCGTAGGTCCGGCCCTGAGGGGTGACACCGGAGCACGCAGCATCAAAGACACAGATGGATGCCAGCTGTGCACCGGACAAGTCGCAGACCACCAGACTGGAGCCCGCGCTGTGGTCGATCGCCGATTCACCGGTGGATTGCTCGTTGAAGGCGTCCGCGACGGTAAAGTCACCCTGATACAGCGCAGTGCGGACGTAGCCGCCGAACACGAAGGATACCTGAGAGCCGGAGGCATAATTGAAGGAATCACAGATAAAGGCGGTGACAGGAGACTGGATGTAGGTGTATCCGATGGCCTTTCCGTCTTCGTACTGGATATAGTCGTAGCCGGTGGGGATGGTCATCACCACGCTGTCCGGCGTTACATCGTCCAGACCCAGCTTGGAGAAATAGCCGTCCGGTGCCGTCAGGTCTGCGTCGTAGCGGGCCAGAAGATCCTGCATACTCCGGTATGCCAGAGCTTCCGGTGACAGATCCCGGGGATCCTCGTAGTCGTATGCCTTCGTCAGCTCATAGCAGCAGGTCTCCTCTGGCACCCAGGTCCAGCCGGCAGATGTTTTTTGCAGGCTCAGCACGCCCAGGTTTTGAGCATAGCAGCCGGTGGAGGTCATGATCACGCCGTTTTCCACGATGGGTTGGTCATAGGCGAGATGGTCGTGAGCGTTCTGGATCACGTCCAGGAAGCCTTCCTGAGCCCGCGCGGTGGCCCGGTCCTCTTCCATGCCGCAGTGGCTGATGGCGATGACAAGATCGCAGCCCTTCTCCTCCTTGAGGAAACGGGCATAGACTCTGGCAACCTCGGCACAGTCCATCCGGGTCAGGTCCGAGTTCTTGCAGTAGCCGTAGGACTCCTCACCTTCCAGGGCAAACAGACCCACCCTGTAGCCTGCTACCTGGCGGATGGCGTAGTTTTTGGCCCCGGTCTTGGCGTAGGCCCCGGCACCAAAAGCATTGGTGCTCAGGTCATTGGGGCGGATGTCGGCGCTGGTATAAGAGATCGGCTCGCCGTTGGCGTTGTATTTGATGAACATATTGGATACCAGCAACTGGGGCAGTTTGCGGTAGACCCCGTAGCGCAGCCGGTTTTTCCGGGCGTTGACCCAGGAGTTTTCGACGGCCTGATCGCCCACGTCGAATTCATGGTTGCCCAGGGTGCAGAAATCTACCTGCATTTCGGCCAGGGCCAGGATCTCCCAGCCCTTTTGATAGCCGTCCTGGTAAGGAGTTCCCTGGGAGTAGTCACCACCGTCCAAGGTCAGGGTTTTGCCAAAGGCTCGGTGGCGTACCCCGGCCTGTGCGGCGGCCATTCGCGCCACGCCGCCGGTGATCCGGGTAGAGCCGTCCGTACTCATGATCTTAGAAGTACCCAGATTGGAGTGGATATCGTTGCTCAGCAGCAACACGATATCGCCTTTGTAGGGAGTGCGGTCCTGCGTGTCAGGCCAGGCACAGCCCATGAGAGCGGGAGCCATAGCAGCTCCGGCAGTGGTGGCGGCTGCCAGCTTCAGGAAACTTTTCCGCGAAATCTTTTTCATGATTCTGTTCTCCTTTTGACAGTCTCTTGGTATCGTGTCATTCTTGTGATGATGGACGGGAATGGCCATTCTCCCATCGGGTCTTTGGGACTGCTGTACTTCCGGTGCACACGGAAAAACGCAGAGAAGATTCCAACCTTGCAAAAAGAAAAAGACGCACCACAAGCCGAAAGGGGCTGTTGTGCGTCTCTCATTCTCTCACGCAGAACCTGTATGGAATCCTTGTATCTCATACTATAGCAAGACTTTCCGCAAAAGTCAACACATTGCCTTGTTTTTTGATTGAATGTTGAAAATATTTTGGCTTTTGCAATGTGGGCAAGGCCGGACCCTGTGAGCGTGAAAAACCTTCAGCTGTTTCCCAATGGACACGAATCGACAAAAATGAAGGAACAACCACCAGCTCGGCTGGTGGTTGTTTATTGTGTGCAAGGGCAATTGTTGCCAATTTTCACAGATTGCGCTATACTGATTCCGAAAAGTTTTTGTGAAGGGGAGAACCGGATGCTGCGCTGTGCGATCGTGGAGGACAGCCCCAGAGAGCTGGAACATCTGAAAGAATGCCTTGCCCGCTACTCGGCAGAGCGGGATATCCCGCTGGAGACCACGGCCTTCGGGGATGCGGCGTCGTTTCTGGAACATTACCGTGCCGACTATGACATCGTGTTCATGGACATCGAGCTGCCGGGCATCAACGGCATGGAGGCGGCCCACCGCCTGCGGGAGATCGACCGGCAGGTCATCCTGATTTTTGTGACCAACATGGCCCAGTTTGCGGTCAAGGGCTATGAGGTGGATGCGCTGGACTACATCATCAAGCCTGCCCAGTATGGGCCGCTGAGCATCAAGCTGGACCGTGCGGCCCAGCGCTGGCGCGCCGCCGCCGAGAGCGTGATGGTGGCCCTGCCCACCGGCACCCAGCGGCTGCTGCTGTGGGAGATCTATTACATCGAGGTGCAGGGCCACAAGCTGACCTATCACACCGAAAAAGGCCAGCTGCCGGGCACCGGAACCCTGCAGGACGCCGAACAGCGGCTGCACGGCAAGGGCTTCCTGCGCTGCAACAAGTGCTATCTGGTCAACCAGAAGCACATCCAGACCGTCACCGGCAGCGATGTAGTGCTTTCCAACGGGGAGAAGCTGCAGATCAGCCGTCTGCGCAAAAAGGAATTCATGGAGGAGCTGGCCCGCAGCATGGGCAACGAATTTGTGCTATGAGTACGGTCATTGATCTGTTTGAACGCCACGGCTATGTGCTGGAACTGCTGGCGTGCGTGGCGGCCACCACCTGGAAGCTGGAGCGGCAGGAGCGCTTTGCGGCGCGGCTGACCGGCATCCTGCTGGCGGAGGCCTGCTTTACCATCGTGTGGGAGCAGGTGCCCCACAACCTCTACACCGAGTCGCTGCGCACCTTTCTGCTGTGGAGCATCGCGGCGGTGGGCATCCGGCTGTGCTTCCGCATCGCGGCAGCGTGGGCGGTGTTCTACGCCACGGCGGCGGGCACCATGCAGCACATCATCTACCGGGGGGCCAAGCTGCTGCAGAATGCGGTGTACCACATGGACCGGCAGTACTGGGCCTGGAGCCGGTGGGTCTATCTGGGCCTTTTCGTGCTGCTGTTCGCGGTGTGCTGCCTGACCCTGACCCGGCGGCTGCACAGCCGCAATCTGGGCACACTGCCCGGGCGCACGATGACTTTTATCATGGTGGGCTACCAGCTGAGCATGAACATCTTCGTCAACCTGTTCAACGCCTTTAGTGTGGACAGCGCCCCGCGCATCTTTACCGTCTACAGCGTCTACGACGAGGTGACCACCATCCTGCTGTTCTTCCTGCTGTGTGAGATCCTGCAGCACAGCGACGCCGAGTGGGACAACATGGTGCTGCAGCAGATGATGCGCCAGCAGCGCCAGCAGATGGAGCTGTCCAAGGAGACGGTGGAGCTCATCAACATCAAGTGCCATGACATCCGCAAGCAGCTGTACACGCTGGGCAGCCGGGTGCCGACCGAGGAGCTGGACGAGCTGAAAAAGGCGGTGGATATCTACGACTCCACGGTCAAGACCGGCAACGAGACGTTGGACGTGCTGCTGGCGGAGCGCTCCATCGTGTGCAAGGGCCGCGGCATCCAGCTGGATTACATCGCCGACGGTGCAAAGCTGGACTTCCTGAAGCCCGGCGAGGTGTACTCGCTGTTCGGCAACGCGCTGGACAACGCCATCGAGGCGGTGACCCCGCTGGAGCCGGACCGCCGCTACATCGGCCTGCAGGTGCGGGCCGAGCGGGGCATGCTGCTCATCCGCATGGAGAACTGCGCCGCAGAGCCGCTGCACTTTGTGGACGGCCTGCCCCAGACCACCAAGGGGGACGCCCGGTGGCACGGTTTTGGCGTTAAGAGCATCCGCCGCATCGTGCAGCAGCACGGCGGCAACCTGACGATGCAGGCACAGGACGGCATGTTCCGTCTGGTGGCGCTCCTGCCGCTCAAATGACAGTTCAGGGCCCCAAAATGACAGTTTGGGAAAAATCTGTTGTAAATATTCACAAAACCTCTATACTATCGGCAGAGCTTTGAATCACTCTGCCGGTTTCTTTTTGTGCGGCGTTTGCTTCCGCACCGCACAGGGGGAGAGCGGACAACTTTCAAAGGAGGACAAAATGTTGAAGAAGAAAAACCTGTGGCGCGGTTTGACCATGGTGTTTGCCCTGCTTCTGGCCGTTTCCATGATGGCAGGCAACATCCTGGAGCTCTACCGCACCTCTGTGGATGCCTTCCTGGGCACCCGCAGCACCCAGACTGTGACCGAGCAGTCGGACGATGAATCCGATGCCTGGACCTACAAGTCGGAATTCACCACGGCCAAAGAAGCCTACGAGGGCTTCAAGGACTTCGCCATCGAGGCTTCGCAGGAGACCTTTGCCCTGCTGAAGAACGAGAACGGTGCCCTGCCTCTGGCCAAGGATGCCAAGATCACCATGCTGGGCGTCCGCAGCTATGCTCCTGTTTACGGCAACAGCGGCGGCAGCGTGCCGGACGGCAAGTCCACCGTGCAGATCTTTGACGCCTTTACCGAGCGCGGCTTCCAGCTGAACCCGGAGACCCTGGCAGCTTACGAGGCATTCTTTGCGGACAAGGAATGGACCAAGCCCCAGTTCGGCGGCGGCATCCTGCCGGCTTACGCCGAGATCACCGCTTACGATGATCCCCACGAGCTGACCCTGGACGAGCTCAAGCAGCTCAACCCCGACTTTGAGTCCAAGTACACCGAGTACGGCGACGCTGCCATCGTGGTGGTGAGCCGTGTCGGCGGCGAAGCCGGTGCATACTACCCCGGCGAGGAAGGCCTGGCAGACGGCGTGCACACCGTCAACGGCAACATCCTGAGCCTGAGCGATGAAGAAATGGCCATGATCGAGGAAGCAAAGGCCAATTTCGACAAGGTCATCGTGCTGGTCAACGCAGCCAACCCCATGGAGATCTCCAACCTGGAAGAGGACCCCGACATTGACGCCATCCTGTGGGTGGGCTACCCCGGTGCTTATGGCTTCTACGGCGTGGCCGACGTGCTGAACGGCACCGTGGCTCCCTCTGCCCATCTGGGCGATACCTTCGTCAAGAACGGTGCACTGGCTCCCGCCATGCAGAACTTTGGCAACATCCCCTGGGCAAACGCTTCGGACTTTGCTGAGGGCACCAGCGTCAACTCCTACCTGATCGAGACCGAGGGCATCTACACCGGCTACCGTTACTACGAGACCCGTTATGCGGACATCGTGCTGGGCAACGGCGGTGCCAATGCCTCTGCCGGTACCTACGCCAACGCCGACGGCACCGTGGCCACCAGCGACGGCACCTGGAGCTACGACAACGAGGTGGTCTATCCCTTCGGCTACGGCATGAGCTACACCACCTTTGAGCAGACCCTGGACAGCGTGGTCATCACCGGTGACAAGCGCACCGCTACCGTGACCGTGACCACCACCAACACCGGCGATGTGGCCGGCAAGGCTGTCGTGCAGCTGTACGCCAGCGCACCCTACACCGACTACGACAAGCAGAACGGCATCGAAAAGTCTGCCCTGCAGCTGATGGACTACGAAAAGACCAACACCCTGCAGCCCGGCGAGAGCCAGACCATTACCATGAATGTGGACATGAGCCTGCTGGCCAGCTACGACAGCCAGAACGCCAAGACCTTCATCGTGGACCCGGGCGACTACTACTTCGCCATCGGCTCTGACGCCCATGATGCTCTGAACAACATCCTGGCTGCTCAGGGCAAGACCACTGCCGACGGCATGACCGCCGACGGCGATGCTTCCAAGACCTACCAGTGGACCTGGGACGGCGCTGTGGATGCCGACACCTTCTCTGTGAGCAAGAGCGGCGTGGAGATCACCAACGCAGTGAGCGACGGCGACTACTCCATGGACATCAACACCTTCATCCCCGGCACCGCTACTTATCTGTCCCGCAGCGACTGGGACGGCACCTTCCCCACCACCATTACCGGCCTGAAGGCCGAGGACCGTCTGGCCACCCTGCTGGCCAACGACTTCATCGACATCAAGACCGATGAGGACACTTCGGACATCGTGTTCGGCGACACCACCAGCACCCTGACCCTGAACGACCTGAAGGGCGCTGACTTCGACGATCCCCGCTGGGATGAGCTGGTCGGCAAAGTGACCATCGACGAGTTCCTGAACTTTGCATCCAACGCCTTCCACAACATCCAGAACATCGACTCTGTGGGCCTGCTGCAGTACGCAGCCGACGACGGCCCCAACGGTTCCGACTCGCACTACCTGACCGAGGGCAGCTACCAGGGCACTCCGTATGCGGATGCTGCCGATTACGACTACGGCACCCGCGTCGGCCCCACCCCGGAGAACATTGCTTACAGCTGGAACAAGGAACTGGCCTACCGCGTGGGTGAGATCACCTTGGGCGAGAGCACCCTGGTGCTGAACCTGCCCATCATGATCGGCCCCGGCATGAACATCCATCGTCACGGCTACAACGCCCGCGGCGCAGAGTATTACTCCGAGGACCCCGTCCTGTCCGGTTACACCGGTTCCGCTGTGGTGCAGGGCGCTCAGAGCAAGGGCACCCTGGTCAACATCAAGCACGCTGCCTTCAACGATCAGGAGATCAACCGCTCCGGCATCGCAGTCTTTATGACTGAGCAGAAGGCCCGTGAGCTGGAGCTGCGCAACCTGCAGCAGGCCTTTGAGGGCAACGGCAAGCCCGCTTCCTTCGAGGCGGATCCTTCCCGCGATGACACCTACACTGTGGGTGCTCTGGGCGTGATGAGCTCCTACAACCGCATTGGTGCCGTGGCCTCCAGCGCAAACGCTGGTGTCCAGGTGCAGATCATGCGCAACGAGTGGGGCTTCAAGGGCTACAACGTCACCGACTTTACCGGTGTTACCCTGCACGCTTCTCCCAAGGAGTCCATCCTGGCCGGCACTACCGCATTCTGCGGTTTCGGCAAGGACGACAGCATCACCTACTGGAATGCTGACGCTCTGAAGGGCGACCGCACCATGCTGCTGGCCATCAAGCAGAACATCCATTACCTGCTGTACGCTCTGGCCAACAGTGCCGCCATGAACGGCGTCAACTCCACCACCCGCACCATCAGCGTGATGACCTGGTGGCGTATGACCTACCGCGTGTGCATCTACGGCTTTGCAGCTCTCACCGCACTGTGCGCCCTGCTGTACGTCGTGTCTGCGGTCAAGAGCAAGAAGCAGAAGACTGCAAAGGAGGCCTGAGCCATGAAAACGAAACTGAACACGAAGACGATCGTGGCTGCTGTGGCCAGTGTGATCGGCCTTGCAGTCTATGGTTACACCTCGATGGTGGGCTATCTGGCGGCTTCGGCCACCAGCACCCTGCCGGTGGTGCTCACCGTGGCCGCGCTGGTGTGCCTGGCTCTGCGCCAGTTCGCCGGCAGCAAGCTGCCCGCCGTGGTCAACGACGTGCTGCTGGTGGCAGCCAATGTCTGCCTGATCGGCAGCTTCGCCGTATTCGTTCTGGCCCGCGTTTCGCTGGCTGCGGACGTCTACTTCATCCCGGTCAACTATCCGGCCTCTGAGGCCACGGCCCTGCACATCTCCATCGTGGGTGCCGTGTGCTACCTGGTCGGCATCGTGACCCTGATCGTGGAAGGCTTCTCCGCAAAGAACGGATGAATCCCCCAGCCGCCCGGCGGAGAAGCTCTGCCGGGCGGTATTTTGGGTTCCGGACCTTATCTTGTGATCAAATGAAAGGAGGCAGATGCCTGTGATCGCCTGTTCGTTCAACACCGGCTGGACCTGCCGCCACCTGTTGGAAGAGGGACCGGCCGTGCCGGTCACCCTGCCCCATGATGCGGCACTGGCCGAACCCCGTACCGAGACGGCCCCCGGCGGCACCAACACCGGCTGGTACGAGGGCTATGATTACCTTTACGAAAAACGCTTCACCCCGGACGCAGCCCTGCAGGGCCAGACCCTTGTGCTGGAATTCGAGGGCGTGTACCACAACGCCGAAGTCTGGCTCAACGGCGAGAAGCTGGCGTTCAACCCCTACGGCTACACCGACTTCAAGGCAGACCTGACCGGGAGGCTGGACTTTGACGCCGAAAACGTGCTGCAGGTGATCGCCCGCAACGCCGACCAGCCCAACAGCCGCTGGTATTCCGGCGCGGGCATCTACCGCCCGGTCACCCTGTGGGTGGGCCCGGAAGCACACCTGCTGCTGGACGGCCTGCGGGTGCGCACCGTGTCCATCGACCCGCCGGAAGTGGAAGTCACGGCGGCGGCCAGCGCCCCCGGCACCGTGCAGCTGCAGGTGCTGGACGGCACTACCGTGCTGGCCAGTGCGTCCGCTGAGGCCGGAAAGCCGGTGCGCCTGAAACTGCCGGAGGCAGCGCTCTGGAGCCCGGAGCACCCGCAGCTGTACACCCTGCAGGCGGCCTACGGCACCGACACGGCAGCGGCCCGCTTTGGCATCCGCAGCCTTGCCTGGGGCAGGGAGGGCCTGCTGCTCAACGGCAGCCGGATCATCCTGCAGGGTGCCTGCATCCACCACGACAACGGCCTGCTGGGTGCAGTGTGCCACCCGGATGCGGTGCGCCGCAAGGTGCGCATCCTGCACGAGAACGGCTACAACGCCATCCGTTCGGCCCACAACCCCTGTTCCAAGGCCCTGCTGGACGCCTGCGACGAGCAGGGTATGCTGGTGATGGATGAGTACATCGACCACTGGTACATCCACAAGACCGAGCACGACTATGTGGACTATTTCAACGACTGGTGGCGCAGAGACCTGGAAAGCATGGTCAAAAAGGACTACAACCACCCTTGTGTGATCCTGTATTCCACCGGCAATGAGGTCAGCGAGACGGCTCAGAAAAAGGGCATTGCCCTGACGAAGCAGCTCACCCGGTATCTGCACCGCCTGGATGACACCCGCCCGGTGACCTGCGGTGTGAACATCTTCTTCAACTTCCTCAGCTCCATCGGATTTGGTGTGTACAGCGACAAAAAAGCCAAAAAGCAGGCCGAGGACGCCACCAAAAAGAAAAAGGCCGTGGGTAGCCAGTTCTTCAACAATCTGGCGGGCCTGCTGGGCAGCGAGTTCATGAAGCACGGTGCCACCCTGCATGGCTGCGACGTCAAGACCCGCGACGCCTTTGCCAACATGGACATTGCCGGTTACAACTACGGCATCTACCGCTACGAGCACGACCTGAAAAAATACCCCGACCGCCTGATTTTGGGCAGCGAGACCTTCTGCAGCGACGCCTACCGGTTCCGGGAGCTGGCCAAGAAAGAACCCCGGCTCATCGGTGACTTTGTGTGGGCCGGTATGGACTACCTGGGCGAAGTGATGGTGGGCAGCTGGGAGTATGCCGACAACGCGCCCCGCTTTGACGGCGGCCTTGGCTGGGTGAGCGCCGGTTCCGGCCGCATCGACCTGACCGGCAAGCCGCTGGGTGAGGCCCTGTATACCCGGGTGGCGCTGGAACAGGCCGAAGGGCCGTTCCTGGCCGTGCGCCCGGTGAACCACACCGGCGACAAGCACTCGCCCTCGGCCTGGAAGATGACCGACGCCATGACGAGCTGGACCTGGCCCGGCTGCGAGGGAAAGCAGGCTGAGGTGGAGGTCTATGCCCGCGCGGCTTCCGCGGCGCTGGTGCTCAACGGCAAGGAAATCGCCCGCAAGAATGCGAAAAACGACTGTCTGTTCCGCTTCCGCTGTGCGTACCAGCCCGGTACGCTGGAGGCTGTGGCCTACAACGCAGCGGGGCAGGAGACCGGCCGCTGTGCGCTGACCACCGCCGGCCCTGCCACCGAGCTGCGGGCCGAGCCGGAGGAAGCTGTGCTGCGCCCCGGCCAGCTGTGCTACATCCGCCTGCGCTACACCGACCAGAACGGCGTGCTCAAGCCCACTGTGCGGGAGCCCATCCGGGTGCAGGTGGCCGGCGGCCGCCTGCTGGCGCTGGGCAATGCCTGCCCCTTCAATCTGCAGGGCTACCGCACCAGCCAGACCGCCCCCTACTGGGGCGAGGCCATGGCCATCGTGGAAGCCGGCACCGAAGGCTGTGTGACCCTGCAGGCCGACAGCATCGTTGGTTCTGCCGTGGCTGCCGTGCAAGTTCATAAGGAGTAAATACCCATGTCCATTTCAGAGAAAAACCCCAAGCTGGCCAAGCTGGCCGGGCAGTTCATCAAGTTCTATGCCTTTTCCATGCTGGTCACCCTGCTGCAGTACCTGCTGCTCACCTTTCTGCCGGGGCTGTTCTACGCCCACACCGACTGGTGCAGCATCCCCTGCCAGCTCATCCACCTGAACCTTGGCCCGGTGGACACCTATGTGTTCAACTACCCGGTCACCGGGGACGCCACCGGCGGCATGGGCTACTTTGCCGCCTTTGCCATCACCCTGTTCCTGGCGCAGTGCGTCAACTTCCCCATGCAGCGCAACATCACCTTCAAGTCCAAGGGCAACATCTGGTATCAGATCCTGTGGTACGTCATCGCCTTTGTGCTCATCACCATCGTGTGCAGCTTCCTCATGGGCCTGTATGTGCCCCTGTGCAAGCAGTTCTTCTCCCCGGCGGTGTACAACGTGCTCATCACCGTGATCAACGGCGGCGTGCAGATGGTGATCTATTTCCCCATCTATAAGATCATTTTCCCGGAGGGTGAAGCCAAATGAAACATGCAGATGTGATCGCCAAACTGTCCCTGCGGGAAAAATGCGCCCTGCTTTCCGGTGCCACCGTGTTCGAGACCCATGCCCTGCCCAACAAGGGGGTGCCGGCCATCTGGCTGTCGGATGGTCCCAACGGTCTGCGCAAACAGGCGGGCCCGGCCGACCATCTGGGCCTGAACCCCTCGGAGCCGGCCACCTGCTTCCCCACGGCGGCTACCGTGGCCAACAGCTGGGACCCCGCCCTGGGCGAGGAGATCGGCAAAGCGCTGGGCGAGGAGACCGCTTCCTACCGCGTCAATGTGATCCTGGGCCCCGGCCTGAACACCAAGCGCAGCCCGCTGTGCGGCCGCGATTTCGAGTATTTCTCGGAGGACCCGTACCTGTCCGGCAAGCTGGCAGCAGGCTATGTGCGCGGCATCCAGTCGGTGGGCGTTTCGGCCTGCCCCAAGCACTTTGCCGCCAACAATCAGGAGCTGCGCCGCATGGCCAGCAACAGCGTGCTGGACGAGCGCACCCTGCGGGAGCTGTACCTCACCGGCTTTGAGATCGCCGTGAAAGAGGGCAGGCCCAAGTGCATCATGACCTCCTACAACCGGGTCAACGGCACCTACGCCAACGAGAACCATCACCTGCTGCAGGATATCCTGCACGGCGAGTGGGGCTATGACGGGGCCGTGGTCACCGACTGGGGCGGCTCCAACGACCATGTGGAGGGTGTGCGCGAAGGCTCCACGCTGGAAATGCCCTGCCCCGGCTTTGGCTCGGCCAAGCGGCTGATGCAGGCCGTGGAGGAGGGCCGTCTGCCGGAATCCGCGGTGGATGCCCGGGTGGACGAGCTGCTGGAGCTGGTGTTCACCACCGATGCGGCAGTCAAGGCCGCACCGAAGCGGTTCGACCGGGACGCCCATCATGCGCTGGCCCGCCGTGCCGCCGCCGAAAGCGTGGTGCTGCTGAAAAACGAGGATGACCTGCTGCCCCTCAAGCCCGGGCAGAGCGTGGCCCTCATCGGTGATTTTGCGCAGACGCCCCGCTATCAGGGCGCAGGCTCCAGCTCGGTGAACGCTACCCGCGTGGACAACCTGAAGGACGCCGCCGAGGCGGACGACATCACGCTGGCAGGCTTCTGCGCAGGGTATGAGCGCAGCGGCACCCCCAACCCGGCCTTTGTGGAAGAGGCCGCCGCACTGGCCCGCAAGGCCGACGTGGTGGTGCTCTGCATGGGTCTGGACGAGTCCAGCGAGAGCGAAGGCCTGGACCGCAGCCACATCTGCATCCCGGAGAACCAGAAGCAGCTGCTGGAAGCTGTGGCGCAGGCCAACGAGAACCTCGTGGTGGTGCTGAGTGCCGGCAGCGTGGTGGAAACGGGCTGGGTCAGCCGCTGCAAGGCAGTGCTGCACGCCTATCTGGGCGGGCAGGCCGGTGCCGGTGCCGTCATGGACGTGCTCACCGGCCGGGTGAACCCCAGCGGCAAGCTGGCCGAGACTCTGCCCCTGACCTACGAGGACACCCCGGCGGCCCGGTATTTCCCGGGCAAACAGCAGAACGTGGAGTACCGCGAGGGCCTGTACATCGGCTACCGCTACTACGAAACGGCCCATGTGCCGGTGCGCTATCCCTTCGGCTACGGCCTGAGCTACACCACCTTTGCCTACTCCGACCTGAAAGCGGACGCGGACAAGGTCACCTTTACCATCACCAACACCGGTAGCCGCGCCGGTGCCGAGATCGCACAGCTGTATGTGGCCAAGGCCGACGCAGCCGTGTTCCGCCCGGAAAAGGAACTGAAGGGCTTTGCCAAGGTGTTCCTGCAGGCGGGCGAGTGCAAGACCGTGACCATTCCGCTGGACAACAAGGCCTTCCGCTACTGGAACGTGAAAACGGACCGCTGGGAGACCGAGGGCGGCAGCTACCAGCTGCTGGTGGGCGCCAGCGTACAGGACATCCGCCTGCGCGCCGAGGTGTCCGTGCAGGGCACTGGTGCCCCGGACCCCTATGCTGGCAAGGCTGTGCAGTGCTACCGCACCGCTGACATCAAGAATGTGCCGGATGCCGCCTTTGAGGCCCTGCTGGGCCACGCCATCCCGGAGGACAAGCCCCACATCGACCAGACCATGACGCTGGGTGAGCTGAACCACAGCCGCAGTCCGCTGTGCTGGCTGGCCTGGGCTGTGCTGCATACCCTGCTCAAGCGCAGCTCCCGCGAGGGCACGCCGGACCTGAACCTGCTGTTCCAGTACAACATGCCTGTCCGTGCGCTGGCCCAGATGACCGGCGGCATGGTCGGGCAGGAGACGGTGGACGGCATCGTGATGGAAGCAAAGGGCTTCTGGATCATCGGCCTGCTGCGGGCACTCATCGGCTTTGGGCAGAACGCAGTCTCCAACCGGAAGTTCCGCGCGGCACTGGACGCCGAGCGCGGCGGCCCGGCGGTGTAAAACCATCTGACATTCCCGGATTTTCTCCTTCATTCTAAACAAACAGCCCCGGACTTGTTGAAAAGTCCGGGGCTGTTTGCGTGTGGGGCTTAGTAAATGTAGGGCTGCACGGGCGGCTGGTCGGGGCGGTGCTCTCCAATGATCTTTTCCATCCAGACCATGTCGTACCAGCGGCCGAACTTGTACCCGCAGTTGTGGAAGGTGCCGACCAGTGTAAAGCCCAGATGCTCGTGGAACCGGGCACTGTTCCGGGTCAGGTATTCGTCCTCCACCTGCGGGTAGCCGATGCAGGCATACAGGTTCAGGATGCCCATGGCCTGCAGCCGGTCGGCCAGCGCCTCGTACAGGGCACGGCCCATGCCGTGTTTCCGGGCGTCGTGGTCCAGGTAGATGGTCAGCTCACAGGCCCAGTCGTAGGCGGCCCGGCCCACAAAGGACCCCGCGTAGGCGTAGCCCTCCACCCGGCCGTCCCGCTCGATGATGAGGTAGGGGTATTTCTGCATGGTGCGGCGCATGCGGCCTTCAAATTCCTCCAGTGAGGGTACGTCGTATTCAAAGGTGATGACCGTGTGCTCCACATACCAGGCGTAGATCTCCAGAATGCGGGGCGCATCGGCCAAAGACGCATTCCGAATGGTAATATCCTGCATAAAAACATCTCCTTGTAGCAATAAATATCCCGAAATCCGGTCTGATTATAGCATATCCCACTTTAAAAGGACAGCGCAAAGCAGCAGAAGCGCCGCTCCGCACAGGCGGACAGGGGAAAATGCTATTGGCAAAGTGGCAGAAAATGCGGCGTTCTGAGCCGGAAATCCCCACAAAAGCGCGAAAATCAGCCGTGCAGGCGCAAAATGCTGTACCTTGCTACTTTACTGTGATAAAATAACACCATCCTTTCCCCGCGCGCTGCGCGGGAAAAGCCAAACGAGAGGGGGAACCTTTATGACAAATGTCTGCATCATTGCCACCATTGTGATCTATCTGGTGGGCATGCTGCTGGTGGGCTTTGTATACAGCAAGTCCAACGAGGACAGCACCGACTTTTACCTCGGCGGCCGCAAGATGGGCCCGCTGGTCACTGCTATGAGCGCCGAAGCCAGCGATATGTCCAGCTGGCTGCTGATGGGCCTGCCCGGCCTTGCCTACCTCACCGGCATTGCGTCGCCGGGCTGGACGGCCATCGGTCTGGCCGTGGGCACCTGGCTCAACTGGCTCATCGTGGCCCGGCGGCTGCGGCGCTACTCGGCCAATCTGGACGCCATCACGGTGCCGCAGTTCCTGTCGCTGCGGTTCCACGATCAGCGCAACCTGCTCAACGCGCTGGGCGCGGTGATCATCATCGTGTTCTTTATCCCGTACACGGCTTCCGGCTTTGCGGCCTGCGGCAAGCTGTTCCACAGCCTGTTCGGCGTGGACTACATGATCGCGATGATCGTGTCCGCACTGGTCATCGTGGGGTACACCATTCTGGGCGGCTTCCGGGCCGTGACCACCACCGACCTCATCCAGTCGGTGGTCATGAGCATCGCACTGGTGGCGGTGCTGGCCTACGGCATCGGTGTGGCCGGGGGCTGGGGTGCCGTGATGGAAAACGCCCGCAGCCTTTCCGGCTACCTGACCATGGCGGCCAGCCACGACGCTGCCGCCGGGACCGCCGCCTCCTACAGCCTGCTGGATATCGTGTCCACCATGGCCTGGGGCCTGGGCTACTTTGGCATGCCCCACATCCTGCTGCGGTTCATGGCCATTGAGGACGAAAAGAAGCTGGTGCTCAGCCGCCGCATTGCCAGCGTGTGGGTGGTCATTGCCATGACGGCCTCCATCGTCATCGGCGTGGTGGGCCTGGGCATGACCAAAGCCGGTGCGCTGGAATTCCTGAGCGGCTCTTCCAGCGAGACCCTCATCGTGCGCATTGCCAGCCTCATTGCACAGCACGGTGTGCTGGCGGCGGTGCTGGCGGGCCTGATCCTGGCCGGTATTCTGGCGGCCACCATGTCCACCGCCGACAGTCAGATGCTGGCAGCGGCGTCCAGTGTCTCGCAGAACATCCTGCAGGAGTTCGGCCATATGAAGCTCACCGAAAAGCAGAGCCTGTTTGCGGCCCGGCTTACCATCATCTGCGTCAGCGTGGTGGGCGTGGTGCTGGCCCGCGACCCGGATTCCAGCGTTTTTGGCATCGTCAGCTTTGCGTGGGCCGGCTTCGGCGGCTCCTTCGGCGCTGTCGTCCTCTGCGCCCTGTTCTGGAAGCGCTGCAACTGGCAGGGTGCACTGGCCGGGATGCTCTGCGGCGGCCTGATGGTCTTTGTGTGGAAGTACCTCATCAGCCCGCTGGGCGGCGTGTTCGGTATCTATGAACTGCTGCCGGCTTTCCTGTTCTCGCTGGCAGCCTGCGTGGTGGTCAGCCTTGCCACCCCGGCCCCTGGTGCGGACATCGAGGCCGAATTTGAAGCGGCGAAATAAGTTTGAGAATAAAGCGCCGGAGCGGCTATGGTCGCTCCGGCGTTTTCTTCCTAAGAAAACCGGACGGGCTCCCTTGCGGGGGCCCGTCCGGTCCTTGTGTATTAAGCTCCATTCAACAGAAGCAGTAAAAATTCCGCGCAGGGCATCAAAAATCCGAAAAAGCAGAAGCACAGCACTTCAAGCGCGAGCCACAGAAAGCGGGAAAGCTGCGCGGCAAACGCTATGGAAGCGGAGAAAAAGACATCACTCCACTGGCGGACGTACCGGTTCTGTTCAAAGCTGTTCCAGAGCTCCAGCAGGAAAAATTCTACTCCGACTGAAAGAGGAAAGATGAGCCATGAGAGCATCCATCCATCAGACTGCAGGGAGCCGTCGTTGAGCGCATGCCAATGGACGGCAATGCTTCCGGGGCAGGTCAGCATGCCCCACAGGGCCAGTGCAACGCTCAGACAGAGCATCGCGACGCGGACCGAATGCCAGTCCGCCACAGGGCGGCGGCGCAGCATGGAAAAGAAATCTTCCAGTGGGACTGGCGCAGTTGGCGGCTCCTGTGCCGGGTCGTGGCAGTGCATCAGGTCCGCAAGAGACAGGCCCAGTGCGTCGGCCAGAGGTTCCAGCGTATTGATGTCCGGCAGACCGACGCCCGTTTCCCTTAATTAAAGATATTGTTGGGTAAAAAAAGAAAGGTCAGTCGATTTTGCCGATGAAGCGGTAGTAGATTTCTACTTCCTGCTCACGGCTTCCGTCCTCGCCCTTGA
>OGEQ01000254.1_pt1 | contig 58671 bp, 57 predicted proteins | sample 1570731 | NCBI WGS metagenome assembly OGEQ01 (sample SAMEA2582132, study PRJEB24529) | metagenome | biome: Human gut stool | place: China | collected 2011
ATAGCTATAAGCTTTTTAGAACCACAGGTAGAACCTGTGGTATTCATTAATACAAAAAAGCTATCTTAAAGAACTTTCTTTAAGATAGCTTAAAATTATTTCATTAAATTTTTTATTTCTTCCATAAAGGTATTAATATCTTTAAATTGTCTATATACAGAAGCAAATCTTACGTATGAAACTTCGTCTATATCCTTAAGTCTCTCCATTATCATTTCACCTATGTAATCAGACTTTATTTCTACCATCATTTTATTACTTATGTTTCGTTCAATATCAGATGCTATTTCTTCTATTTGAGCCCTAGATACAGGTCTCTTTTGACACGCTTTAATTAATCCGCTTATGATTTTTTCTTTATTGAAACTTTCTCTACTTAAATCCTTTTTTATAACAAGTATTGGTATATCTTCTACCTTTTCGTAAGTTGTGTATCTTTTAGAACATCTTAAACATTCTCTTCTTCTTCTAATTGCATTATAATCTTCTGCAGATCTAGAATCCACAACTTTACTTTCTTCATAAGAACAGTAAGGACATCTCATTTTAAAATCCACGCCTTTCTCTAAGTTGTAATAATATTATACCCTCTTTTTTACTTAATTTCTATATATATTTTTGAACATCTAGTATATTTTTTCCTTTTGAATCTATTAGTATAACATCTACTCCAACTTTGAATACATCAGACCATTCTATCTCTATATCCTCTGACTTACTAAAAAAGGATGTTTTTTCTCCAGGTATTATAATAGATAATATTCTATTATCATCACAATCTATCTTAACATCAGCTATTAAGCCTAACTTTTTACCTTCACTTACATCTATCACTTCCATAGCCCTTAAATTATTTAAAGAAAATAAATTTTCTTCCATGTATAAACTCCTCCTAAACATATAATTATTATATTTAATTTATATGTTTAATTTTTATATTTATTAATTAGAAGAGGTAAAAAATGATAAATAACATAAGATTTTTAATTTATCCATAAAAAATAGAGCTCAAAAGAGCTCTATACATACTTCCTCATATGTTTCAATGCTATTTTTTCCAACCTTGAAACTTGCGCTTGAGATATACCAATTTCATCAGCTACCTCCATTTGAGTTCTTCCATTAAAGAATCTTAAATTCAATATAAGTTTTTCTCTATCGTTTAATTTCTTCATAGCTTCCTTTATTGCTATATTTTCAAGCCAACTATCATCTTGGTTTTTTGAATCACTTATCTGATCCATTACATATATTGCATCTCCACCATCATAATAAATAGGCTCAAATAAAGAAACTGGATCTTGAATTGCATCTAGGGCAAAAACAACATCCTCCCTTGGAATTTTAAGCTCTTTTGCTATTTGAGATACAGTAGGTTCCTTATTATTTTCATTTACTAGCTTATCTCTTACAAGTAAAGCCTTATAAGCTATATCTCTTAAAGATCTACTTACTCTTATAGTGTTATTATCCCTTAAATATCTTCTTATTTCTCCTATTATCATTGGCACAGCATAAGTTGAAAATTTAACATTTTGTGATAAATCAAAGTTATCTATAGATTTCATAAGTCCTATACAACCAACTTGAAATAAATCATCTACATTTTCGCCTCTATTATTAAACCTTTGGATTACACTAAGCACTAATCTCAGATTCCCCTTAATAAATTTCTCTCTAGCACTTGTATCTCCATTTTGCATTTGTAGCAATAATTCTTTCATTTCTTTTTCTTTTAAAACTGGTAATTTAGCTGTATTGACTCCACATATCTCTACTTTATTTATCATCATAATTGAAATCAACCCCTTTGAAGTAATTCCCTTCCGCATTTTAATTATTACCTGTAGAGGTTAATTTTATACTCTTAAATCATTTTGTTAATTTCTTTCTTTAATCTTTTTATAATTTTCTTCTCTAACCTTGAAATATAAGATTGAGATATTCCTAGCATATCAGCTACTTCCTTTTGAGTTTTTTCTTTATATCCACATAGTCCAAATCTTAATTCAACAATTTCTTTTTCTCTGTTTGAAAGATTCTTCATTGCAGTAAATAACAATTCCTTATCAACTTCATCTTCTATTAGATTGTAAACAATATCATCATCTGTACCAAGTATATCTGAAAGTAAAAGTTCATTTCCATCCCAATCTATATTTAAGGGCTCATAAAATGATATCTCAGCTTTAACCTTGCTATTTCTTCTTAAATACATAAGAATTTCATTTTCTATACATCTTGATGCATAGGTTGCAAGCTTTATCTTTTTTTCTGGATTAAATGTATTTACTGCCTTTATAAGTCCAATTGTTCCTACAGAAATTAAATCCTCAACTCCTACACCAGTGTTCTCAAATTTTCTAGCTATATATACAACTAGTCTTAAATTTCTCTCAATAAGAATACTTCTAATAGCTTCATCATTCTCCCCTAATTTGTTAACTAACTCCTCTTCCTCTTCTTTACTAAGAGGTGCTGGAAGAACATCATTTCCCCCAACATAATAGATTGGTTCTACCATAATATCTAATTTAGTAAATAACTTATTAAGCAAAAGTCTTATATTTAACATAACCTAATCACCCCTATATAATTCCTCTAGACAATAAAGCTTCATATTCTCCCTCTTTACTTAATTTATTATCACAAAAACATAAGATTGCATCTCTTGTCATTGTTTCCCCATTAACATTACAAAGCTTTATATTGTCAATCTTAATCCCTTTCATATATCCTGAATTTCCATCAACTACTTTATACGGTATCCTAAATTGATCTTTTTCCTTAATGTTTATCCCTCTAAACTTTTCTCTTTCTGCTATTATTACAGGCAATGCAGTTGCAGGCTCTACAAGTCCATTTCCTGTATCTAAAAAAGCTTTAATATTAACAACTTCTGAATCAATACATACATCTAAATCATATATAAAGTTATTTATAATAGCTCTATTTTTAAAATAATTCATAACTCCACTAACAAGTATATAACTTATAATTAGTGAGAATATTATAGATTTAGTTGAATAATCATTTATTATAAAGGATTCTGAAATATTATACTGATTTTCAACTAAAGCAAACATAAAGCAAGTACCACTAAAGGCAAAAGTTATCACTAAAAAAGTTATATATCTTTTTATTATTGTCTTTAACTCTCTTCTTTCTGATATTATAGTAATCATTCCAAAAGAAAAAAGTAGTTTTAAAGGCAATGATGTGAGTATATTTAATCCTGGAATAAAAACAAACAAGGTATATATTGCTCCTAAAAAAGCTGATAATATTACTCTCTTGTAAATTATTGTATCTTTTAAGATCTGTAAAGTTAAATAAAGTAGAAAAAAGTTAATTAAAAAATTTTCTAATATGACAATGTCAATATATACAGTCATAAATCAACTCACTCCCTATTTATAATTATAAAGCTTCTTATTCTAAAATTTTGTCATTATATATTCCATATGCATATTTTCTCTCTTTCTTTTCTCTCATTTTTCTACATTTTTCTACCAAGTAAAAAATTCTTAATATTATAATTATTTTTTTCATGTCTATTCTTGTAATGAAAATGTATTCATTAAGTATAAGTTCATAATTTATTAAACTATAAATAATAAAATTCAATATTTTTTTCCATTTCCTGAATTTTAAATACCAAAATATTGAAAAATAACTATAAATACTTTTTATTTCTACATAAACTCTATTATAAATATATAAAATTTTTTCTAATTAAAGTAAAAATAAAAGCACTCATAGTAATTAATTACCATAAGTGCTTTTATTTTTAAAAATACTATCTTCTACCTCTTCTTAAAAACATAGGTATTTCTAAATCATCATTATATCTATCTTCTTGTTGAGTTTGTGAAGACGCAGCAACTTCTTGCTCAGCTATTTTTTCTTCAACATTTTCTACTATAACTTCTCTTTGAGTTTGAGTAGCTCCACTTGTTACTCCTTGAGCTCCCATTCCCATTCTTTGACGCTCTTTTTCAAATCCAGTAGCTATAACAGTTATTCTTATTTCATCTTTTAATGTTTCATCAATAACAGTACCAAATATTATGTTAGCATCTGGATCTGCAGCTTCTTGAACTATTTCTGCAGCTTCATTTATTTCTAATAAACCTAACTCAGAATCTCCTGTTACATTTAATAAAACTCCAGTAGCACCAACTATTGATGTTTCTAATAGTGGAGATGATATTGCTTCCCTTGCAGCATCTTGTGCTCTTGTTTCTCCTTTACCATATCCAACACCCATGTGTGCTAAACCTTTATCTAACATAACAGCTCTAACGTCTGCAAAGTCTAAGTTTATTAAACCTGGATTAGTTATAAGATCTGATATACCTTGTACACCTTGTCTTAAAACATCATCAGCTTTCTTAAATGATTCTAATAAAGTTGTTTTCTTATCTACCATTGATAAAAGTCTTTCATTAGGTATTGTAACTAATGTATCAACTTTTTCTTTTAAATTTGCTATACCCATTTCAGCATGAGTCATTCTTCTTCTACCTTCAAATGGGAATGGCTTAGTAACTATACCTACTGTTAATATTCCCATTGATTTAGCTATTTCAGCTACTACTGGCGCAGCTCCAGTACCAGTACCGCCCCCCATACCAGCAGTTATAAATACCATATCAGCTCCTGATATAGCTTCTGTTATCTCATCTCTACTTTCCTCAGCAGCTTTTTTTCCTATTTCAGGATTTGCCCCTGCACCTAGTCCTTTTGTAAGTTTATCGCCTATTTGAATTTTATTTTGGGCATGAGATAGTGTTAAGGCTTGTTTATCTGTATTTATAGCAATAAATTCAACATCTCTTAATCCTTCTTGAATCATTCTATTAACAGCGTTTCCGCCTCCGCCTCCACATCCAATTACCTTAATATTAGTAAATGATTGTATATCTACATCAAAATCTAACAAACTAATTCCTCCTTTAAAAAAGCTCCTCTAAGAACGCCATTATTTTGGAAAGCCCTCTCTTCTTTACACTTTTATTTTCACTTTTATTTTCTTTATCCACTGTTACTTTTCTTCCTGAAAGTAATTCTTCATCACATATTAATTTTAACCTATCATATACCTCTTTAACAATACTAATTGAATTAATTATTGAAGAATTGTCAAATAAAAATTGCTTTTTAGTGAAAATTCTTACATCCTTATCAGTTGTACACTCTATTCTTTCCTTAATATGTTCATAATAACTAATACCGTCACCAGTTAATATTATCATATCTGTGGTATTTAGAATATCCCTTTCCATCAATTTACTATTAACTAATTCTACTATTTCACTTAATCTTGCATCTATAATATCATGAATTAAATAGGTATCCAATATGTGTTCCTCAAAGGAAATATTATTATAATCCTTTCTAATACTATAATATTTTGAAGAATATTGCAATTTTAATCTTTCTGCTTCCTCTTCTGATATAGATAAACATATAGCTAAATCTTTGCTTATATTTCTTCCTCCTAATGGTATATAATCCATATCCTTTAGTGTATTCCCTTTGTAACTATATATTTGTGTTTCTTCTGCCCCTACATCTATAATTACAACATTTGAAGTTTCTGTTTTTTTACTTAAAAAAACATTTTTAAATCCAAATCCTAATGAAACTGTTCCTAAAACCTCATATCCCGCTTCTAAAATAATTTTATTTAAAGTTCTAATTTTAGATTTAGGAGCTATAATTAAATCTTCATCTATTTCTATTCTTTCAGTTCTAATTCCAATAGGATTCTGAACAAAACCAAATTCTTCAGTATAGAATGAATTTATTGCACTATCTGCTACACATTCTTCCTCTGAAAGCTTTAATGTTCTTCCTTCTATATAAGCTTCTTCTACATTTTCTTTAAAAACTAATGAATCATCATTGTCAGTATAAGAATATCCCTTATTTTCTACCATTCTACAATCATTATTTTTTAATGATAAGTAAACCCCTCTAATATTATGTCCACTTTTTTCTTCTAGTTCTTTTAGACATTCTTTAATAGTTTTTACAACAGACTCTTCATCTATTATTTTACCTTTAGATACACCTTGCAAATCTTTTACTATAAAATCTAATACTTCGAATTCTCCATTTTCATTTTCACCTGATATCGCTGCACAAATATTTCTGTTTCCAATATCTAGACCCACTATGTTTTTAGACATTTTTTCTATGTGTACCTCCCTATCTAAAAATTGTGATAATATATATATTCTCTTAAAAATTCAAATTACCTCTATATTTAATACATCAATAATCGACTTAAAATTTCCCTATCTATAGCAGAATTCATTGCCGTTTCTTGTGTTATTATACCTTCTCTATACAGATTAGCAAGTTCCATGTCCATAGTTCTCATTCCATATTTACTTCCAGTTTGGATAGAAGATTCTATTTGATGAGTTTTTCCTTCTCTTATTAAGTTTTTTATAGCTGGTGTAGCAACCATTATTTCTAATGACGCAGTTCTCTCTCCATCAATGGTTTCTACTAATTGCTGTGATATAATTATTTGTAAAACAGAAGCTAACTGTATTTTTATTTGCTCTTGTTGATGTGGTGGAAAAACATCCACTATTCTATCTATAGTCTTAGCAGCTCCTATAGTATGAAGAGTTGAAAATACTAAGTGTCCAGTCTCTGCCGCTGTTATAGCTGTTGAAATAGTCTCCAAATCTCTCATTTCTCCAATTAAAATAACATCAGGATCCTCTCTAAGAGCTGCTTTTAAGGCTCTTTCATAACTTAAAGTATCCTTTCCTATCTCTCTTTGGTTTACAATAGATTTATTATGTTTATGAAGAAACTCTATAGGATCTTCTATTGTTATTATATGAGATTCTCTATTACTATTTATTTCATTGATTAAAGCTGCTAAAGTTGTACTTTTACCACTTCCAGTAGGTCCTGTAACTAATACAAGTCCTCTTTTAAGATTACATATATCCTTTAAAGTCTCAGGATATCCTAAACTATCTAAAGTTGGCATATCTAAAGATATAACTCTTATAGCTAAAGCTGTACTATTTCTTTGTTTATATATATTAACTCTAAATCTACCTTTACCATGTATTGAATATGATGTATCGTATTCTCCAATAGCATCATACTTTTCATATGCATCCTGTAATATCTCTTTAGCATACGCTTCAGTATCTTCAGGGCGCAATATTTCATGTTCTAACCTTACTAATTTTCCATTAACTTTTATTATAGGAGAAATACCTACTGTTAAATGCAAATCAGATGCTCCTTCTTTAACTGTTAACTCTAAAAGTTCTGCTAAACTTTGCATAAATCTCCTCCTAAACTTAATTCTTAATAAATAATTTGTTCACTCCATAAAGAAATGAACAAATTATTTATAGAAAAATCCACCTTTTTTATCGTATAATAAATATTATAAACCATATGATATATCAATTCCATAATTTTATAAAACTTATTTTTTTTTATACAATTTATTAAGTATCATTTAACATTTAAATTCCTTATTTAATTTTTTTAATGCCTTTTTTTCTATTCTAGATACATATGATCTTGATATACCAAGAATTGCCGCTATTTCCCTCTGTGTTTTTATATCACCATCTAAAAGACCGTATCTCATTTTAATTATTTCTTTCTCCCTAGGACTTAAGACATCAGACATCTTTTTATAAAGCTCCTTAACCTGTAATGAATTTTCAACAGCCTCTAATACCGAATCAGAATCACTACTTAAAATATCTATGAGACAAATTTCATTACCTTCCTTATCTACTCCTATAGGATCTTGAAGGAATACTTCTCCCTTTGTCTTCTTAGTATTCCTAAAAAACATAAGTATTTCATTGTCTATACACTTAGCTGCATATGTTGCAAGTCGTATTCCCTTGTTAGTGTCAAAAGAATCTATAGCCTTTATTAAACCAATTGTTCCTATAGATATTAAATCATCCATTTCTTTTGAGTTTTGATAATTTGAAGAATATTTCTTAACTATATGTGCTACTAGTCTTAAATTCCGCTCAACTAGTACTCTTTTTGCCTCAACATCTCCATCTTTTAACCTATCTAAATAGATTTTTTCTTCCTTCTCATTTAAAGGCTTTGGAAAAGTAGAATTTCCTGTTACATAGCCAGTTAAAAATATTTTACTACCAACTAATTCTAATAAGTATTGTAACATGAACATATCGTTCCCCCTATTAATGCTTATTACTATAATATGAGTTGATAGTTAAAATATTGCTAAATCTATTTATTTTTTGTAAGTTCTAAAACTATATCTCTGAAAATAGGACCTGCAGTATTTCCACCTCCTGGCTTTCTATCTTCATAAACATTTTTTATATTTGGCACCATAACTCCTAAAGTATAATACTTTTCTCCATGTTTAAAATATCCTAAAAACCATCCATGTAATTCTCCCCCTAGAGCTTCAGCAGTTCCAGTTTTAGCTCCTATCTCAACTCCTTCAATTTTAGTTATATTTGCAGTTCCTTCTAAAACCGTTGAGTTCATTACACTTTTTAAGTCCTCAGCTGTCTTCTTAGAGATTACATTTTTTCTTAACTCCTTAAATTCTTTTTTTATCTCTCCTTTTTGGTTTTCAAAATCTTTTAATATATATGGCTCTACATATTCCCCTTCATTAATAACAGTAGATATTATACCTGCCATTTGAATTAAACTAGTTTGCATAGATTGGCCTATAGAAAGATTTGTTATACTAACATTTTCAGGAACATCTCCCTTAGTCTCCATGCCTGTTTTTTCATCTAATCCTAAAGCTAAAGAAAAAACTCCTTGCTCCTTTGCAAAGTCTAATAATCCCCTAGTTCCTATTTGAGCTCCTAATTTAGAAAAAACATCATTACAGGAAACCTCAAAAGCTTCTTTAATACTTATTGTTCCATGTATTTTTTCCTTTTTACATACTAATCCATCGCATCTTAATTTATCAGAAAGGCTAATACCCTTTTCTTCCATAGCAGCCTCTAAAGTTAAAATTTTAAATATTGACCCTGCCTCATAACCATTAATGCTACCTGATCCTAAAACAATATTTGGAGCTGATTCATCCTTTTGAGCTAAAGCTAATACTTCACCGCTAGCACTATCAATAAGTACTGCTCCTGCATTTTTAAAAGTTTTATAATCTTCCTTAGCTAAAACATCTCTAACTATTTTTTGAAATTTATTGTCCAAAGTTAACTTAACATTTAGATTATCCTCCGGAATGTCATATTGCCCTTCTCCATATACTCCTTCATGATCCCTTTCAAAAATGATTTTAGGATCTTTATTATTTTCTAACTCCTTATTTATTACCATTTCTAGAGATTTTTCTGATTTATCAACCTCTTTTGTCTCTACTTTTTTATCCTTATTCTCTACTAAAGCAAAACCCTTAGTAGAAGTTACCATATTCTCTATTTTCCAATTATCATCTTTTTTCTTTTCTTGTGTCTTATAAGTATAAATTCCTTTTATATTTTTCAAACTATTTATCTTATCAAAACTTTCCTGTGAAACATCATAATATAATTTTCCTCCACTTTTTACTATATTATCAAAAGAAAAATTCTTATCTTCAGATTGCATAATATAATTAAAGGCCATTATATTCTCTAAATTTTGATTTAAATTATTTAATCTAAAAGCCATAGAATCTATAACAACTTTATATTTAGTATCATATTGAAATATGCTTTCTCCCGATCTATCTAAAAGTGAATAATTAAGGTCAGAAATATTTTCATATTGTTTGTGATTTCCTTTGAAATTTCCTGTTTCTTTTGTACTATACTTTTTCTGTACATAATAAATCCTCATATCAATTAATAGTAAAGCTAATAACAATAAAGAAACTAAGCTTATTAATCTATTTTTAATTTCAATTTTTCTTTTCCTATTAAACATAAAAACACCCCTCCTGGCTAAATTCTAGCCAAGTTATGGGTGTTTTATTCAATAAGAAATAACTACTTTTATCTCTTATTTAAGTAAAATAATAATATACATTTTTAAAATATTATTCGTATTTTCCTAAAACCTCTTTTATTTTTGCAACAATAATATCTATAGCAACTTTATTATGTCCACCTTCTGGTATTATTATATCAGCAAATTTTTTTGTAGGTTCTGTAAATTGATTATGCATAGGCTTTACTACATTTAAGTACTGATTTATAACAGACTCTATAGTTCTTCCTCTTTCATTTATGTCTCTGACCATTCTTCTTATGATTCTAACATCAGCATCTGTATCAACGTAAATCTTTATATCTAGAAGCTCTCTTATTCTTGGATCTTCTAGTATTAATATTCCTTCTACAATAACAATTTCTTTTGGCTCAACCTTAGTTGTATCTTCAATTCTATTATGTATAGAGAAGTCATAACTAGGTTTTTGTATACAATGTCCATTTAAAAGTGATTCTAAATGTGAAACTAAAAGATTGTTATCAAAAGCATTTGGATGATCATAGTTAGTTTTTACTCTATCATCCATTGATAAATGACTTTGATCCTTATAATATGAATCTTGCTCTATCATTGCTATACATTCTTCACCAAATTGTCTATATATCTCCTTAGCTATTGTACTTTTACCTGAGCCAGTGCCTCCTGTTATTCCTATAAAAATTGGTCTCTTCATTAGCTGTTTGCCTCCTTGCACTTAATTAACATATCATTTACCTTTACAGGCTTATCTATTTTAACCTTGAATATCATTTGAGCTTTGTTAGCAACATCTATTTTTTCATCTTTTTCATCCTTCATATCATTCATTTGGATTTCATAGTAATCTCCTACTGGAGTTAATACCTCTACTTTATCCCCTTCGAATAATCTGTTTCTTTGTTCTATAGTTGCTACCTTAGTTTCTTCGTTATAATCTCTAACAACTCCTACAATATCATAATCTCTTATATAAGATGATGATTCATAAACCTGCTCTCCTGATTTTCCAAAGTAAAATCCTGTGTGATATCTTCTATGACTAACCTTTAAAAGATTATCCATTAATTTTTGATCAAATTCATATCCTTCTGGATCATCCCAATACTTATCTAAAGCTTCTCTGTAAGCTTTAACAATTGCAGCAACATAGTATGGGCTCTTCATTCTTCCTTCTATTTTAAATGAGTATATACCACTCTTAACAAGCTCTGGTATATATTCTATCATACATAAATCCTTAGAGTTCATTATGTATGTACCTTTATCATCTTCTATAACTTGGAAATACTCTCCAGGTCTCTTTTCTTCCATTAAATAATACTTATATCTACATGCTTGTGAACAAGCTCCTCTATTTGAGTCTCTTCCTGTCATGTAGTTTGATATTAAACATCTTCCTGAGTATGCCATACACATTGAACCATGAACAAATGCTTCTAAATCACAATCTTCTGGTAAATTCTCGTGTATTTTTTCAATTTCTTTAAAACTAAGCTCTCTAGCTAAAACAATTCTCTTAACTCCTAAGCTATGCCAAAACTTAGCTGACTTCCAGTTTACATTGTTTGCTTGAGTACTTAAGTGTATTTCTAAATCTGGTGCAACTTCCTTTGCAGTCATTATTATTGATGGATCTGAAACTATTATTGCATCTACATTTAAATCATTAAGTCCTACAATGTATTCTTCTAACCCTTCTAAATCTGCATTGTGAGGAAATACATTCATAGTAACATAAACTTTTCTTCCTCTATCATGAGCATACTTTACCCCTTCTGCAATCTGTTCATTTGTAAAGTTATCAGCGAAAGCTCTTAGGTTAAGTTTGCTTCCTCCAATATAAACTGCATCTGCTCCAAAATCAATTGCTGTCTTTAATTTTTCTAAGCTACCTGCTGGTGCTAATATTTCTGGTTTTCTCATGTTTGCTACCTCCTCTTAGTTAACGCAATTCCATCTCCCATAGGAATAACAGTTGTTATTAAATTTTCATCCTTTGAGACCATATCCAAATACTTTCTCATTCTCTTAACAATAGTTATTTTTCTTCTCTTTACTAAGTCATCAGAAGCAACCATTCCTCTAAACAAAACATTATCTGCTATTATAATTCCATCTTTTTTTAAAAGTCTTAAACATTCTGGTAAAAAATGATTATAATGTCCTTTACCTGCATCCATGAATATCATATCAAATTCATCCTGAAGACTCTCTAAAACTTCTAAACAATCTCCCTGTAAAATATTGATTTTTTCATCTAATCCAAATTTTTTAATATTCTCTTTAGCATAATTTATCATATTATCATCTCTCTCGATTGTAGTAATATGACATTCTCCACCACAAGCTTTGTTCATCAGTATTGAAGAATAACCTATAGCTGTGCCTAATTCTAATATTTTCTTTGGTTTATTCATAGACACCATAAACTCAAGGAACTTAGCACCTTCCTTTTGTATTATTGGCACCTTGTTTTCTTTTGCAAAATCTTCTAGTTCTTTTAATTCGTCATTTCTATCTGGAATAAGATCTCTAAGATACTTTTCCATATATTCAAAGGTTACTCCACTCATTTGCTCCTCCAAATTTTAGTATCCAAATTCTTTCTTCTTAGCTATGAAATCTTCGTAATTATTAGTAAAATAGTGCTTATTATTTGACGGATTCAATAAATAATATATGTAGTCTGTTTTAGCTGGTTTTATGGCAGCCAAAAGTGAAGGTTTTCCAGGATTACATATTGGCCCCACTGGAAGTCCTTTAATCTTATATGTATTATATGGTGAATCAACTTTTAAATCTTTATAAAGCACAGTATCTTTATGCTCTCCTAAAGCATATAAAACTGTAGCATCGATTTGTAAAGGCATACCTTTTTGTAGTCTATTATATATAACAGATGCTATTTCTGCACGCTCACTATCATCCCTAGCCTCTTTTTCAACCATTGAAGCTACTATTACATATTTCTCATACTCTTCCTTTGAAATAGTAATGCCTAGTTCACTTTGTATCTCACTAATTACCCCTTCAAACCTGTTAAGCATCATTTCAATTATTTGTTTTGGTGTTGTGCCTTTAGGAATAGCATATGTGTCTGGGAATAAAAATCCTTCTAACTCATATTTTCTTTCATTATTAGGTTTTATATAAGATGGTAATGGATACTCTTTTTCTACTTTTAAAAACTCATCTTTTGTGCATACCTTAGATTCATCTAATTTCTTAGCTATATCTTCTACTGTATATCCCTCTGGAAATGTTAACTTATAATCTGATACTTTTCCATCAGTTAGTACACTTATAAAGTCCTTAAAACTTATGTCACTATTTACAGTATATGTACCTGGTTTTATAGTTTCTTCTACGTTATTAAACTTTATATATATCTTAGAAAAAAAGGAACTTCTAAGTACATTTTCATTGTTTAATCTTTCAAAAAGTCCATTTAGTGACTCTCCGTCTTTAACTTTAAAGGTTATATCGGCTTTGTTAGACTGTAAAGGGCTTCGCTTTATGGAGTTATATTTAACTACAAATACAGCTAAGTTAATCACAAGTAAAATTATGAATATGGATATCAAAACCATACTTTTAGAGTTTTTTAGCTTTTTCACAGTAGTACCCCCTCATATTTTAAGATAAATGGCCATAAAGCCATTTATCTAATTATAAATCTTTTTCTCATAAAAACAAACTTGTTTTACTAATTTTCGTTTATTTACCCAAAGTTATAAAATAAAATTATAAGAAAATTTATTATTTTTTGCTTCTATTTATGGCTCTCTTTCTCTCAGCACTATCTAAGATTCTCTTTCTCATTCTTACATTTACTGGAGTAACTTCAACTAATTCATCATTGTTTATGAATTCTAAACATTGCTCTAATGACATTTGTCTTACTGGAGTTAATTTTAAAGCATCATCAGCTCCAGATGATCTTGTATTAGTTAATTGTTTCTTCTTACAAATATTAACGTCTATGTCATCTGCTCTTGAACATTCTCCACAAACCATTCCAGCATAAACTTCTGTACCTGGCTCTATGAATAAAGTTCCTCTTTCTTGAGCATTAAATAATCCATATGTAACTGCTTCTCCTGATTCAAATACTACGATTGATCCTCTACTTCTTCCTGGGATCTCTCCTTTGTATTTTTCAAATCCATCAAATACATGGTTCATTATTCCGTTACCTTTTGTATCTGTCATGAATTCATTTCTAAATCCTATAAGTCCTCTTGCAGGTATTTTGAACTCTAATCTTGAGTATCCATTAACAGCTGAAGTCATATTTACCATTTCAGCTTTTCTAGGTCCTAATTTTTCCATAACAGGTCCCATAAATTCTTCTGGAACGTCTATAGTTAAGTGCTCTATTGGTTCAACCTTAACACCATTTTCATCTATTTTTGTTATAACGTTTGGCTTAGAAACTTGGAATTCATATCCTTCTCTTCTCATTGTTTCTATAAGTATTGAAAGATGTAGCTCTCCTCTACCACTTACTTCGAAACAATCTGGAGTTATTTCTTTAACTTTTAAACTTACGTTAGTTTCTAATTCCTTTAATAATCTATCTCTTAAATGTCTTGAAGTTACGAAATCCCCTTCTCTACCAGCAAATGGTGAGTCATTAACCATAAAGTTCATGTTTAATGTAGGCTCGTCTATTTTAACAAATGGTAATCCTTCTGGATTTTGTGCATCTGTTATAGTTTCTCCAATATTTACGTCAGATATACCACTTATTGCAACTATATCTCCTAATTGTGCTTCCTCAACCTCTATTCTCTTTAATCCATCATGAGTATAAAGACTTGATATTTTGAATTTATTTACTGTTCCATCTTGTCTTACAACAGCAGCTTGTTGGTTTTTCTTAGCTACTCCTCTAGTTATTTTACCTATAGCTATTTTACCAACATATTCACTTGAATCTAAAGTTGTAACTAACATTTGCAAGCTATCTTCTATAGATCCCTTTGGTGATTCAACTTTTTCGATTATAGTATCGAATAGGTCTTTCATGTTATCTTTTGGCTCATCTATGTTAATTGTAGCAACTCCATCTCTAGCTGAAGCATAAACTATTGGGAAATCTAATTGCTCATCATCTGCACCAAGCTCTAAGAATAATTCAAATATTTCGTCAATAACTTCTTCTGGTCTAGCATCTGGTTTATCTATTTTGTTTATAACAACTATTGGTTTTAATCCTAACTCAAGAGCTTTTCTTAAAACGAATTTTGTTTGTGGCATAGCCCCTTCATATGAGTCTACTACAAGTAAAACACTTTCTACCATTTTAAGTACACGTTCAACCTCTCCTCCGAAATCAGCGTGTCCTGGTGTATCTATTATATTTATTTTAACCCCGTCATAATGAACTGCTGTATTTTTTGAAAGTATTGTAATACCTCTTTCTTTTTCTAAGTCATTTGAGTCCATTACTCTCTCTTCTACTTTTTCGTTTGTTCTAAAAACATTACTTTGTCTTAATAATGCATCCACTAAAGTTGTTTTACCATGGTCAACGTGAGCGATTATAGCTATATTTCTAATATCATTTCTTGTAAATTCGTTACTCATTATATTTATTCCTCCAATTTTATGTGCATAAAAAATTGGATACTATTTAAGTACCCAATTTTCTTTACCTTATTAGATTCTACTGTTAAGCTTAAAAAAAGTCAACACAACATTTTTTACTTAAACAGTTACATACTATATTATCATCTAATTTTTTATATTTCCATTATTATTGGTAATATCATTGGTTTTCTCTTAGTTTTTTCATAAAGGAAACTTCTAAGGCCATCTCTTATGTTAGATTTTATAGTAGCCCAATCACATATTCCTTTCTTTTCACAATCTCTTAAAATACATTTTACTATCTCTTTAGCTTCATCCATTAAATCTTCTGATTCTCTCACATAAACAAAACCTCTTGATATAATATCTGGTCCTGCTACCACTGAAGCAGCCTCTTTTGAAATAGTAACAACTACTGTAAGAATTCCGTCTTGTGAAAGATGTTTTCTATCTCTTAAAACTATGTTTCCTACATCACCAACTCCAAGTCCATCAACAAAAATTTGACCTGAAGTAACAGATCCGTTCTTCTTGATTGAATCTCTAGTTATCTCTATAACGTCCCCATTTTCAGCTATCATAAAATTCTTTTCTGATAATCCAAGATCAACAGCTAATTCTGCATGCTGCTTAAGGTGTCTATATTCACCATGAACTGGTATAAAGAATTTAGGCTTAACAAGCGCTTGCATAAGTTTTAATTCTTCTTGGCAAGCATGACCTGAAACATGAACATCTGCTAATTTTCCATAGACTACCTCTGCTCCCTTTTTGAAAAGTTGGTTAATAACTTTAGAAACCAATTTTTCATTACCAGGTATTGGTGTTGCAGATAGTATTACTGTATCTCCCTCAATGATATTAACTTTTTTATGCTCTGAAGATGCCATTCTAGCTAATGCTGACATTGGCTCTCCTTGGCTTCCTGTAGTGATTATAGTCACTTGCTCATTTGGATATTTATTTATAGAATCTATACTAACAAAAGAATCTTTATCTATAGTTAAATATCCTAGTTCTATGGCAACCTGAACTATATTTTCCATACTTCTTCCTGAAACAGCAATCTTTCTTCCTGTCATTTCTGCAGCTTCAACAATTTGCTGTATTCTATGAATATTTGAAGCAAATGTAGCTATTATTATTCTTCCTTTTGCTCCAATAAATATTTTTTTAAGATTTTCTCCTACAGCTCTTTCTGACATTGTATATCCTGGTCTCTCTACATTAGTAGAATCAGCCATCATTGCAAGAACTCCTTTTCTCCCTAATTCTGCAAATCTAGCAAAGTCCATTACCTCTCCATCAGTTGGAGTGTAGTCTACTTTAAAATCACCAGTATGAAGTACAACTCCTAGTGGTGTATGCACTGCTATAGCAACTGAATCTGCAATACTGTGATTAGTCTTTACAAATTCAACAGATGATGATTTTAATTTTATAATATCTCTTGGTTTAACTCTTATAAGCTCTGTAGTACTTAATAAACCATGTTCTTTTAGTTTAGTTTCAACTATTCCTAAAGTAAGTTTTGTTCCATAAACAGGTACGTTTAGATTTTTTAACACGTATGGTAAAGCACCAATATGATCTTCATGACCATGAGTTAAAAATATTCCTCTAACTTTTTCTGCATTTTTAACAAGATATGATACGTCTGGAATAACTATATCAATACCAAACATATCTTCGTCTGGGAACTTAAGTCCACAGTCGACTACAATTATATCATCTTTAAATTCAATTACAGTTAGATTCTTACCTATCTCATTCAAACCACCTAAAGGTATAATTTTAACCTTTAGCTTTTCACGTTTCATATTTTCCCTCCTCTTTTTTGTAGTAGTACGCTTATGTATAAAAGAGGTTTCCTCATTTGAGAAAATTTCTCTATTCATTTTTACAATCCTTGCATATTCCGAAAAACTTTACTGTATGATCTAATATTTCAAAGCCATATTTAGTTTCAATCTCTTCTTCTAGTTCGTCTAATAAATCCGCTTCAACCTCAAAAACTTTTCCACATTTATTACAAACTAGATGATGGTGTCTATGCTCTTCATCATCATGAGCAAGTTCATATCTACTGCATCCATCTTCTAAATCTAACTTATAGATTACACCCATCTCTTCTAGAAGAATTATTGTTCTATATACGGTAGCTAATCCAATCTCTGGACAAGTTTTCTTAACCTCGTCATAAATTTCCTCAGCAGTTAAGTGTTTACCCTCATTTTGTATTATAGTATCAACTATAGCTCTTCTCTGAGGTGTTAACTTATAACCCTTCTTCTTTAATTCTTCTTTTAAAGCATCAAAATCTACTGAAGCTGTATTTGCCATATTAAAACCTCACTTTACCGTTATTCTTCTTCTGCGAATAAAGTTGCATAAGCTTCTTCTATCATTTCAATTTCAAAATCATTCTCAACTGGAGCTAAAGTCTCTTCTCCATCTTCGTCTTGAACAACTTGCATAGCTATAACTACATCTTCCTCACCTTCTGGTGATAATAAGAAATATTCTTTTTCTTCGATATCTAATTTAGTTACTACGTTGAATGTTGTTTCTATTCCTTCTTCATCAACTAAAACTATTGGTTGTAAATCGTTATTCATTTTAACTTCTCCTTTTTATTTTGATATTCTGTCTAAGTATCCTTGTAATATATAAGTAGCCGCTATTTTATCGACTATTTTTTTTCTTTTCGCTCTTGATAAATCCGCTTCTAGCATTGCTCTATGAGCAGCAACTGTTGTAAGTCTTTCATCCCAAAACTCTATTTTACCATCAAATGATTTTTCAATTTGTTCACATAAATTTTTAACCATTTCTCCAGATGGTCCTATTGTTCCATTCATATTTTTTGGCATACCTGCAACTATAGTTTCTACTCCATATTCTTTGCATATTTTCATGACTGCCTCTACGTCTTTAGTGTAGCAATCTCTTTTTATAGTTGTTACACCTTGAGCTGTCCATCCAAGTGGATCACTTACTGCAACTCCTATAGTTTTACTTCCGATATCTAAACCTAAAATTCTCATTGAATCTCCTTACATAAACGAAAGAGTACCCTTTCGGGCACTCTTTGTTATTTTATCTCTAGATAAGATTTTATAACTTCTTCAAGTATTTCATCTCTTTCCAGTTTCCTTACTAAAGCTCTTGCCCCGTTGTAATTAGTGATGTAAGTAGGGTCACCTGAAATTAAGTATCCAACTAGCTGATTAACCGGGTTATAGCCTTTTTCCTTTAGTGAGTTGTATACATCAGTTAATATTGATTTAGTTAAATCTTCCTTATTTTTACTAAAATCAAACTGCATTGTGTGGTCAAAATTGTTACTCATAGCATGCTGCTTACTAGCAGCTCACCCCCTTACAGTAAATATATTTTAATTTATATATTTATATATATTATTATCTTTTAAATTAATTTTTATTCACGCTTTACTTTATACTCATTATAAACTATATTTACATAAAAGTACAACTATTTTACAAGTAATTCTACAACTTCTTTTGCTTTTTCTAATGCTTTAGCTATATTTTCTGGATTTTTTCCACCAGCTTGAGCCATGTCAGGTCTTCCACCTCCGCCGCCGCCTACAACTGCTGCAACTTCTTTTATTACCTTTCCACAATGAACTCCATTAGCTAATGAATTTTTAGTTGCCATAGCTACTAAGTTTACTTTTCCACCATTGTCACTTGCTAAAACAACTATTCCATTATTTAATTTATTTCTAACTTTATCAGCTAAATCTCTTAATGAATTTCCATCAACATCTTTTAATTCTGCTGTAACTAATTCAACTCCATTTATTTCAACTTTGTCTTTTAAGATATCATCCTCAGCCCCTTGAACTAATTTAGCTTTAAGTTCTGCTATTTCTTTATCTTTTTCTTTTAATTCATGAGCTTGAGCTGCTATTCTCTTAGCAATATCTTTTTCATTACACTTAAGCATTGAAGCAGCTTCCTTAAGCATATTATTTTTAAGTTCCATGAATTTTAATGCGCTTATTCCAGTAACAGCCTCAATTCTTCTTATTCCAGCAGCAACTCCTGATTCTGAAACTATCTTAAATAATCCAATTTCTCCTGAGTTAGCTACGTGAGTTCCTCCACATAATTCTTTTGAGAAATCTCCAACTGAAACAACTCTTACTTTTTCAGCATACTTTTCATCGAAAAGACAAGTTGCTCCACTATTTCTAGCTTCGTCTAATGACATTTCCTTTGTATCAACTACAGATACAGTCATTATTTTTTCATTTACTAATAATTCAACTTTTTCTAATTCTTCTTCTGTTAAAGCTGCAAAATGAGTAAAGTCAAATCTTAATCTTTCTTCATCAACATATGAACCTGATTGATTTACATGATCTCCTAAAATTTCTTTTAAAGCTTCATGTAACATGTGTGTAGCTGTGTGGTTTTTACATATGTTAGATCTTCTTGAAGCATCAACTGATAATTTAACTTCTTGACCTTCTTTTAAGCTACCTTCTATAACCTTAATGTAATGAACAAATTTTCCACCAACATTTTTCTTACAATCTGTAACTATTGCCATTCCAGTTTCTGAAGTTATATTTCCTCTATCTCCAACTTGACCTCCCATTTCAGCATAGAAAGGAGTTTTATCAGTTAATAAGAATCCTTCTTCGCCTTCTTTAAGTTCAGCTTTAAATTCTTCATTATTTCCTAGTGCTATAACTTTTGAGTTAAGTTCTAAATTAACATATCCATCAAATTCCGTAACTATTGAAGCATCCACTTTGTTTACTGGACTTTCTTCGCTTCCCATGTAGCTACTTTCTCCTCTAGCATTTCTAGCTCTTTCTCTTTGCTCTTTCATTTCCTTATTAAAGTTTTCTATATCTAACTCTAATCCTTTTTCTTCTAATATCTCTTGAGTAAGCTCTAGAGGGAATCCATAAGTATCATATAATTTGAAAGCCTTAGCTCCTGATAAAACTTTCTCATTTTTTTCTTCCATTTCTGAAATATAGCTCATAAGTATATCCATACCTGAGTCTATTGTTTCATTAAATCTTTCTTCTTCTAATTTAATTATTTTCTTAATGTAATCAGCTTTTTCTTTTAATTCTGGATAAGCTTCACCGTAATTTTCAACTACAGCATCAACCATTTCATTTAAGAATATACCTTTAACTCCTAAAAGTCTTCCATGTCTAGCAGCTCTTCTAAGAAGTCTTCTTAAAACATATCCTCTACCTTCATTTGATGGTTGAACACCGTCACATATTAAGAAAGTAACACTTTTTCCATGGTCAGTTATTATTCTTAATGATACATCTTTGTCTTTATCTTCTCCATATTTAGCATTTGTTAATTCACATGCTTTATTTAATATGTTTTTAACTGTATCTATTTCGAAGATATTATCTACACCTTGCATTATTGTAGCTATTCTTTCTAAGCCCATACCTGTATCTATGTTCTTTTGAGCTAACTCATTGTAGTTTCCTTCTTCATCTTTATCAAATTGAGTGAAAACTAAGTTCCAGAACTCAACTATTCTATCAGCATCTGAAGCTTCTAAGAATTCTTCTACAGTTTCAACTTTTCCTTCTCCTCTATCAAAGTGAATCTCTGTACAAGGACCACAAGGACCCACACCTATTTCCCAGAAGTTATCATCTTTTCCTAATCTGAATATTCTGCTTGGATCTACATCTGTTTTACTAGTCCAAATATCATAAGCTTCATCGTCATTTAAATATATAGTTACATATAATTTATCCTTTGGAATTCCTAAAGTTTCTGTTATAAACTCCCAAGCCCATGGAATTATTTCTGATTTAAAGTAATCTCCAAATGAGAAATTTCCTAGCATTTCAAAGAATGTACCATGTCTTGATGTTTTACCAACATTTTCTATATCACCAGTTCTTATGCACTTTTGGCAAGTTGTTATTCTTCTCTTTGGTGGTTCTTCTAAACCTGTGAAATAAGGTTTAAGTGGTGCCATACCTGCATTTATTAATAATAAACTCTTATCATTTTTAGGTACTAACGGAAATGACTGTAATCTTAAATGGTCTTTGCTTTCAAAAAAGCTTAAATATTTTTCTCTTAATTCATTTGCTCCCATGAATTTCATAATTTATTCCTCCAAATTTTATGTATTTATCCTTTAGCCTTTAAGTTTAATCTGCTATTTATAAAATAAGATCAAACTCTATACTTAGCTCTAGATATTGTTTTATTTTATAATTAGTTTCACACATAAAAAAAGAACATAAAACACCTCACCCCTAATTAAAAGGGACGAAATACTATGCTCCGCGGTACCACCCTAATTATGTAAAACTACATCACTCTAAAAATTATAGCTCAAAGATAGCTTCAACATCTCTTTTAAGAAGTTCTCACCAACCACTTCCTCTCTGACTAAAAGATAAATGCCTACTCATTCTCGTCAACGCTTTTCATTAAGTTATTATAGGCAAATTATAAAAAAAATTTCTTTACCTGTCAATATAATTGCCAACTGTATTAATATCTATTTTACTAAATTACTATGTATTCCTATATATTTTATGATTATTTATCTACTAAGTTAAATACTTATTTTTATATAAAATACTATCAAAATAATATTATTATATATATTTATTAATATCTAAAACTTTTTAACTATAAAAACTATATCATACTTCTTAATAACTATAATTTAATCTAATACTAAAATATCATAAAAACATATAATAATCCCAATCATCAAATAGAACTTTAATCACAACAGCTATAGGAACTATAAAAACCATTCCTAAAAGCCCTCCTATTTGCTCTCCAATTAAAAGTAATATTATGATTAATATTGGATGCATATCTATACTCTCAGCTGTAATTTTAGGTGCTATTAAGTTTCCTTCAATTTGTTGAATTATTAAAAAAGTTAATATAACCCATAAAATTTTATTTGGGCCTTCTACTAGTGCAACAACTATTGCAGGTATTGCCCCTAAAACTGCTCCAAAATAGGGTATGATATTGAGTAACGCATTTAAAAATGCTAATAATAGAGGAAACTTTATTCCTAGTATAAGCATACCTATAAAGGTCATAATTCCAACTAATAAGCTTAAAAGTAATTGTCCTAAAATATATTTACCTAATACTTTATCAACATCTCTCCCTAGATTTTTTAATAGAGCTCTCTTCTCCATTGGGCAGCAATATAAAAATTTATTAGATAATAAATCTCCATAAGCTAAAAAATAATATGCTAATACAGGTATAACAGCAAAAGCTAAAATATTTTCTGAAAAGCTAATTAAATTATTTATAATACTAGTTGCAAAACTAACTAATAATATATTTAATTTTTCAGTAACTTGAGCTTCAATAACATCAAAAATCCCTAATTCCATAAACTTCATCTTCATAATCAAGTCATTTATAAATAATTCTACGCCATTTATTAAACCATCAAAACTTTCCCCTTCTTTAAACATACTTGGAATTAGAACTGTTAAAAAAAATAATATAAGAAAAATTACACTAAGCACTATAGACATAGCTAAAAAGTTTTTATTTATTTTTGTTCTTTCACATAAAAATCTATATAAAGGCTTAAGAATATATGCAAAAATCCCTGATACAAGCACTATAAAAATAATGTCTCTAAAAGCTTCAAATTGATATAAAAGGAATATAAATAAAATAATTATAAATATTAATATTAACTTTTTTATAAATCTTTTTTTATCTTTTAAAGCTCTAAACATTCCTAATCCTCCTTTTTTAATTTACCTAGCCAAAATATTTTCTTGGAATCATTCTCATATTTATATTTTTATTGCCAAAAAATAAAATACTTTCTTCTCCTAAAATAGTTTCTTTTAATTGTATAACTCGCTTTCCATTTTTAAATTTATCAACTAATCCACTTACCACTATTAGTCCTCTTATATAAAAGTCGTAGTCTATTAAAATATCTTCTAATATTCCTATCATATGTCCATCCTTATTTATAAGATCAAAGTTTTTTATCTCACTAAACTTTAATCCTCTATGTATATGTATTCCTTTTGTCATAATAGTGTCACTTAAAGAAATAACATTAGTTAAGTCCACATAATCTCTTTTTGAAAACAATTTTTTTGTTATTATAAAGCCCATGACTTTCCCATTAAAATAATCTATAGCAAGATCACAAACTACTCCAACCTTCTTTCCATTAGAATCAAAAACCTTAAGCCCAATTAAATCTCTTATTCTATACACTCTAAAAGTCATCCCTTTCTAATTTAAGTAAAGCCATTAGTAATATATTTAGTATTATCTATATCCTTCCAAAAAATACATAGTTTCATAGGTATTTTAAATTTATTTTTATAAACTTAAATAATAATCCTTAAACTTTCTAAATAAGTTATTAACTAAATAAAATAAGTATATATTCTTAACTTAATAAATACACTTTGTATAGTGAATTTTATATTAAAAATAACCTTTTAAAAAGTTTTAATATAAAAGAAAAAAAGCCCCCTTTCGGGAGCTTTCTATTAAAGTAGGCTTTCGATTATTCCTCCACCTACAACTAAATCATCTTTATAGAAAACAACAGATTGACCTTTAGTTATAGCTCTTTGCTTATCTTCAAAAGAAACTTTAACTCTTCCATTTTCCATAGGACTTATAGTAGCCTTAGCTGGTTTAGCTGAATATCTAATTTTAGCTTCAACTTCCATAGGGTCTTCAAGTTTATCTATAGATATGAAGTTTATATCTTTACAAACTAAATCAGTTTTAAAGATATCCTCTTCTGGTCCTACTACAACAGTATTAGTTACAGGGTTTATATCAGTAACAAATACTGGTCTTCCAAGAGCTAATCCTAAGCCTTTTCTTTGTCCTATTGTATAATAGACTATTCCTTTATGTTTTCCTAAGACATTTCCATACTTATCGACAAAGTTTCCTGGTCTAACTTTGTTTGGAGCAGCTTCACATATGTATCTTCCATGATTATTATCTGGAATAAAGCATATTTCTTCACTGTCCTTTTTATTATGTACATCTAGACCGATCTCTTTAGCTATTTCTCTAATCTTATCCTTAGTGAATTCTCCACAAGGCATTAAAGTATGTTCTAACTGTTCTTGAGTTAGATTGTATAAAGCATAAGTTTGATCTTTTCTATCATCCTTTGATCTTATAAGTTGGAATCTTCCATCTCTTTCTTCGATTTTAGCATAGTGACCTGTTGCAACATAGTCTGCACCTATACCTTTAGCTTTTTGTAAAAGCTCATCAAATTTAAGATATTTGTTACATGCAATACATGGATTTGGAGTTCTACCTTGTATATATTCGTCTACAAAATAATCTATTACGTTTCTTTTAAAACTATCTCTAAAGTTTAAAACGTAAAAAGGAATATCTAGTTTTTGAGCAACTCTTCTAGCATCATCCACTGCTGACAGCGAACAACATCCTCCTTCTCTTTCCTCATATTCCTTATCCTCTTGCCATATTTGCATTGTAACACCAATTACATCATATCCCTGTTCCTTTAAAAGGTAAGCAGCAACGGAGCTATCAACTCCGCCACTCATACCTATAACAACCTTTTTCTTTGTCACAAAATCACCACTTTAATATTATTCTTGACCGTGAACATGCTCATGTATGTCATGTGAATGTTCTTTCATATCCCAAGGCTCTAATCCTTGTCTTTGTCTATAGTCATTTATAGCTTTGTGTATAGCTTCCTCAGCTAATACTGAACAGTGCATTTTTACTGGTGGAAGACCATCTAAAGCTTCTGCAACAGCTTTGTTTGATAATTCCCAAGCTTCTTCTACAGTTTTTCCTTTTATAAGCTCTGTAGCCATGCTTGATGAAGCTATAGCAGATCCACATCCATAAGTTTCAAATTTAACATCTTCTACAATGTTATTTTCTATTTTAAGATATATTCTCATTATATCTCCACATTTAGCGTTACCAACTTCTCCGATTCCGTTAGCATCTTTAATTTCTCCTACATTTCTTGGGTTTTTGAAATGATCCATAACTTTTTCACTATATATCATAATTAATTCTCTCCTTCTACTTCTCTTAAATGATTTTTCCATAATGGTGACATACTTCTTAATCTTGCGATTATTGGTGGTACTTTTTCTAATACGTAATCAACATCTTCTTCAGTTGTACCTTCACCTAAACTTAATCTTAATGATCCATGTGCTATTTCATGAGGTAAACCTATTGCTAATAACACGTGTGATGGATCTAATGATCCTGATGTACAAGCACTTCCACTTGAACCACAAATTCCTTCAAAGTCTAATGAAAGAAGAATTCCTTCACCTTCAATAAATTCAAAGCATACATTTACGTTACCTGGTAATCTCTTGCTACCATCTTTTGGTCCGTTTAATCTTGTAAATGGTACTTCTAATAATCCTTTTATTAACTTATCTCTTAACTTAGAAATTTTAGCTATATGCTCATCTAAGTTTTCTCCAGCTATTTCCATAGCCTTTCCTAATCCAACTATTGCAGGTATGTTCTCAGTTCCAGCTCTTCTAGCTCTCTCTTGACCACCACCGTGGATTAAGTTATCTATTCTTATACCTTTTCTTATATATAAAGCTCCGATTCCTTTTGGTCCATAAACTTTATGTCCAGCTAATGAAAGTAAATCGATGTTCATATCTTTAACATCTATCTTTACATTTCCTACAGCTTGAACTGCATCTGTATGGAATATTACTTTTCTTTCTCTACAAATTTTTCCTATTTCCTTAACTGGCTCTATAGTTCCTATTTCATTGTTTGCAAACATTACAGAAACTAAGATAGTTTTATCAGTAATAGCATTTTTTAATTCTTCTAAATCAACAAAACCTTCTTCATTTACATCTAAGTAAGTTACTTCAAAGCCTTGTTTTTCTAACCATTGGCAAGTATGTAATACAGCATGGTGTTCTATTTTTGTAGTTATTATATGATTTCCTTTATTTTTATGAGCAAAAGCTATTCCTTTTATTGCCCAGTTATCTGCTTCTGATCCACCACCAGTAAAGTAGATTTCATTTGTATCAGCATTTAATACTTTAGCTACTCTTTCTCTAGCAGTATCTACAGCCATTCTTGATTCTCTTGAAACTCCGTAAAATGCTGATGGATTTCCAAACTTATTTGTGAAATATGGTAACATTTCCTCTAATACTTCTGGCTTAACATATGTAGTTGCTGAGTAGTCCATATAAACAACTCTATTATTCATTTTCTTCACTCCTACTAACAATTTTTAAAGCTTCATTTTTTTCTTTCATAGCTTTATAATCTTCTACTATATCTTTAAGTGTTACTGAATTAGTAACCTCATCTATGCTTGTTTTTATTTTTTTCCATAAAAGTCTAGTGGCACAACAATCAACATTATTGCAAGTTACACCATCTAAACAATCTGATATTTCTATCGGGCCTTCTAAAACCTCTATAATATCTGAAACTGTTATATCTTCTGGTTGTCTATTTAAAATATATCCTCCTTGAGCACCTCTAATACTCTTTATAAGCTTAGCTTTTCTTAAAGAACTAAATAATTGTTCTAAATAATATTCAGATATATTCTGTCTTTGCGATATTGACTTTATTGACACAGGTGATCCACCATAATTTATAGCTAAATCAACCATGGCTTTTACACCATATCTTCCTTTGGTAGATAATTTCATTTAATCACCTCTAAATCTGACTAATTCGATGTACTTTATGTGATTATAATATCAAAACCGAGTAAATTTGTCAACAATAATATTCACATATTTTTCACTTAAAAAATGGAATTTAAAATTCAAATTCAACTATTTGTTTTTTACATTATTCCAGTAGGCTTTTATGCTACTTTCGTATTTATTATCCTTAGGCTTATAATATTCTTTTCCTCTCATATTTTCAGGCATATATTCTTGATTTATATAACTATTAGGATAATTATGTGGATATAAATACCCACCAACACCTAAATTGCTTGCTCCACTATAATGAGCATCTTTTAAATGTTTTGGCACATCCCCCGAATTATTTCTTTCTAAATCTCTTAAAGCATCATCAATAGCTATATACGCACTATTTGACTTAGGTAAGGTAGCTAAATATATTACTAATTCAGATAATATTATCCTTGCTTCTGGCATTCCTATTTTCAAAGCAAGGTCTATTCCGCTATTTACGACTTGCAAAGCATTAGGATGAGCAAGCCCTATATCTTCAGCTGCAATTACTCCTATCCTCCTAATTACGCTATCCATATTCCCACCCTTAATAAGTCTAGCTAAATAATGAATTGAGGCATCAGGGTCACTTCCTCTTATACTTTTTTGAAGAGCACTTAATAAATTATAGTAATCATCTCCTGATGAATCAGATTTCAAATTAGATTGCCCTAATTTTTCTACATACTCTTTATTTAAAAGGATATTATCTTTTTCTTGAGATTTAATAGCTAATTCTAATATTGTGTAAGCTTTTCTTACATCTCCTTGAGAAATCTCTCCAATATACTTTAAAACACCTTCTTCAAGAGAAATCACATATCCTTCTTTTTCAAGTTTACTTACTGCTCTTTCTAAAGCTATTATTATATCCTCAGTACTTACCGGTTTAAATTGAAATATGGTACTTCTGCTTAGTATAGCCTTATGTATAGCAAAGTATGGATTTTCTGTAGTACTTGCTATTAATATTACTCTTCCATCTTCAATAAATTCTAAAAGTGCTTGCTGCTGTTTTTTATTAAAATGCTGAAGCTCATCTATATACAGTATTATTCCCTTAAAATTTAACAAATTATCTATATCAGAAGTTATACTTTGTATTTCTTTTATGGAAGATGTAGTAGCATTTATTTTATAAAATTTCTTATCAGTGTAATTTGAAATTATATTAGCTAAAGTAGTTTTTCCAACGCCAGGTGGCCCATAAAAAATACAATTCATTATATTCTTATTTTTTATAAGTTTATTTAAAGGAGTTCCTTCTCCTACAATGTGTTTCTGTCCAACTATATCCTCTAATTTTTTAGGACGCATAATATCTGCTAAAGGTCTCAAATTTTTCAATTATCAAAATCTCAATAATATTACTATGTTAACTGAATACTTCTCTTAATTTTGTATTAATTAAAAAGCTCCGTATTTATAAATCATAATATATTAATATGAAACCTGATAATTTTCCTCCCTTCTTATACTTTTATAGTTAATGAATTTCATAAAATAAATCTTAATTTAATTCTAAAATTCATTATAATACTAAAATACAGTTTTATTTCTTCCTGTCATTTTTGCCATATATAATTTTTCATCAGCATTTTTTATGGTATCAAAGGTATCTTCTTTTTCTGAAATTTCACAAACTCCAAAGCTAGAAGTTATTTTTATACTTAAATCACCATAGTTAAAGCTCATTTTTTCTATGATTTTTCTAAGTTTCTCTGCAACCTTAACTCCATTTTCTAAATTGGTGTTATTTAGAACAATTATGAATTCTTCTCCTCCGTATCTTCCAATCCAATCATTGTTTTCTCTTATATTATCATTCAACACTTTTGCAAAATCCCTTAAGATTTTGTCACCTACTAAATGACCATAAGTATCATTTACTTTTTTAAAGGAATCTATATCAGCCATAATTACAGTTGTAGGTATAGATTCTTTTAAGTTTCTATTAGATTCCTTTGAAAATTTTTGATCTATATACCTTTTATTATAGACTTCAGTTAAGTGATCCTTAACAAGATTTTCTCCAATCTTTTTTATTGTTAAATTTAAATAATTATTATCTCCACTACCATCTACTATACTGCCATTATTAGTTATATCTTTTAATATTTCAACAACATATTTATTTTCATTAAATTCAATTGGGGAAGCTATAACTAAAAATACATGGTTTTTATTACATTCTAACTTTATAAAAGTATCATTTTTTAAATAAGCTTTTTTTGATATACAAGTGCTACATGCTGAATTTTTACCCCATATATCATAACACTTACTTAAGGAACAATCTTTTTCATTAAATTCATTATTTATTTTTAGGTTAAAGTCATCTGAAAATACTATATTATTTATAGGATCTACTACTCTAACTTCATCATAAAAGTTCTTTAATATAGACATTCTTTCTTTTACATCTAGTAAAACTTCCAATATTCTTTCCTCCAGTCCTTAGAACTTTTAATTTCTTTCTATACCTTACTACATATTAAAGGAATATCTAAAACTAATTATTCTTAAATTTATACCTCTCTATTCTCCGTACATTCTTTATTAACAATTATACAATAAAAAAAGATTCTAATAAAAACTATTAGAACCTTTATATTAAAAAATTTTTAAAGAAGTTCTACCTCTTCTCCTAAAATTACTTCTCCTCCATTCAATACCTTAGTAAATATGCCATAAGCAGGCATTATGCATCTTCCCACTTGATAATATATTGCACATTTATCATGACATTTTTTTCCTATTTGTGTTACTTCTAAAAGAACCTCTCCTATCTTTATTTTTTGCCCTATAGGAAGTTTGTTTAGTTCTATTCCATCTACAACCAGGTTTTCTCCAAAGGCTCCAAAATCCACATTTCCGCCATCAGCTCTAAAATCCTCTATTTTTTCGAAAGCTAATAAACTTACTTGTCTATGCCACTTCCCAGCATGCGCATCACCCTTAATTCCGAAATCTTCTATAAACTCAGCCTTAGGAACTTTAACCTTAGCTGTACCTTTTTTTTCACTTATACAAATAGCTCTTACCTTGCTCATTTTTATCCTCCTATTTCATACATAAATCTTTTATCTTCATCTTTTTCTTTCATTTTAAAGTTATGTTTTTCTGGCTTTTCATAAATACTTTTTTTAATTATCTCCCTAAGATCTTCATCACTTATTCCATTTCTCATTTTATCTCTTAAGTTTATTCCATACTTCCAATGCAAACACTGTTTCATAAAACCTTCAGGTGTGACCCTTATTCTATTACAATCCTCACAAAAACAATCACTCATAGCACTTATAAAGCCTATTTTTCCTTTAAATCCTTCTATACTTATGTATTTAGCTGGACCATTTAGTCTTAAGGTTTTTCCATCACTTAATACCTTTTTTTCTTTCTTTATAATTTCTAAAATCTCACTATTAGTAACACACTTAAACTTTTTCCCTTCTCCAATAGGCATAAGCTCTATAAATCTAAGATCTATTGGATTTTTATAAGCTAAGTTTATTAAATCTAAAATTTCATCTTTATTGAAATCTTCTAATATTACAGTATTTATCTTTACCTTAACATTATTCTCTAAGCACTTTTCTATTGAATAAAGTACTTTATCTAAGGTTCCTATCCTTGTTATTTCTTTAAATCTATCTTCTTTTAGTGTATCTAAACTTATATTTACTCTCTTTAATCCATTTTCACTAAGTTCCTTTACTTTATCTCCTAGTAAAATCCCATTAGTGGTTAAACAAATCTCTTCTATCTCTGGTATTTTATTTATATTTTTTATTAAATCTACTATTCCTTCTCTTACAAGAGGCTCACCACCTGTAAGTCTTACTTTTTTTATTCCAATAGAAGCACATTCTTTGACAACTCTCAAAATCTCATCTAAAGTCATAAGCTTATCATTGTGAATAAAATCATTGTGATCTTTCTCCATGCAATAAGCACATCTTAAATTACATTTATCAGTTAAAGAAATTCTTAAATAATCAATTTCTCTTCCATATTTATCTTTCATTTTCTCACCTTCTTCTTTATACAAATTCAATTCCCTCTTTTAGGTGAATAATGATTTTATCTCTTTATCCAAACTTTTTTAATCTTTAATAACAATTTTAATCTAATATATATTATAATTTTTATCTATTGACCTAATAATCTCCTTACTTTCCAAAGGAACAATGTGGAAAAGTACAAACTGGGCAATTTAAACAAAGTCCACCATGACCATATTCAGCTATATCTCTTAAAGTTAATCTTTCATCTGCTAAAACTCTTGGAAGGACTAAATCTAAAGCTGTTCTTTTTGAATACATGGCACAGCTTGGTATTCCAATAATAGGAACATCATTATAATAAGCTAAAAGAAGCATAGCTCCTGGAAGTACAGGTGAACCATATGTTATTAATTCTCCTCCACATTCCTTTATAGCCGTAGGAGTAACATCATCTGGATCAACTGACATTCCCCCTGTACAAAGTATAAGTTCCGCACCTTCATCTAAAGCTCTTTTTATTTCGTCTATAATTTTCTCCTTATCATCTGGAAGAATAACCTGTCTTTCAAGATCTATATTAAATTCCTTAAGCTTTTCCTTGAGAACAGGACCAAAGGCATCTTTTATTCTTCCACTATAAACTTCATTTCCTGTAGTTATTGCAAAAGTCTTTTTATTTTTTATCTCTTTAACTTCTATAATCTTATCTTTTATAAGATTTTCTGCTTCTATTATTTTATTTTCATCTATAACTAGTGGAATTACTCTAGTAGCCCCTACCTTATCACCTTTTTTAACTGGAAAATTCCCATGAATTGTAGAAACTATTATTTCACCTAGCATATTTAATTCTAATAACTTTTCCTTATCTATTTTTAAAAGTCCCTCTTTATCAGCTAAAAATTCTATTTTTCCTTCTTTTATTTCTCCAAAACTTAATCCTTCTCCACAAACTAGATCCTTTAATCTTTCAGCAGCCTCATTTTCATGAAGCATTCCCTCTTCTTTTTCCCATACATAAACATGTTCTTTTCCTATTGATAAAAGTTTTTCTATATCTTCTTCTCTTATAACATGGCCCTTTTTAAAGGCTCTTCCTTTAAACTTACCTGGTATTATTTGAGTTACATCATGAGATAATATTGTTCCAACGGCATCTTCAACTCTTATTTGTTTCATAATAATCCTGTTATAAGTTATTTATTTTAAATCTCTCTCCATCTAAAACTATATACTTTAATATAAATAACTTTAAACAGTTCACCTCCTCCTAGTATTTTTAGTAATAAAAGATTTCCTAAATCTCTTTTTTCCTTATTAAATCTTCATATTCATGAACTGTATTTATATTATAAAAATTCTTTATTTCTTTTTTATGTATTTTTTCTATAAAAGAAAATTCTTCAACTACCTTCATAGAAAATTTAAAACAAGTTTTTATTAATTTATTGCTATTATTTATAAGTTCTTTTTCCATAATATCTTTGCAACTTTTTTTATATATGGCACAAAGAGGTTGTAGTCTTTCCTGAAATTTAGGAATTAAAATTTCATAATCTTCCTTTATATTTCCTATATAGTTAACCACTTCTTTATTTATAAAAGGCATATCACAGGCAACAACTAAGCAATAATCATTTTTAATATAATTTAAGGCTGAGTGAATTCCACTTAAAGGCCCTTGGCTAGGATATATATCCTTAAAAACTTTAAGTCCAAACTCCGTGTACTCTTCTGGATTATTAGATATTATTATTATTTCCTCATAATCTTCTAAGGCTTTTATTATTCTCTCTATAAAATAGTCCTCTTCATATTTTAAAAAAGCCTTATTTCTATAATTCATTCTACTACTTTTCCCTCCAGCTAAAATAGCAGCACTCTTTTTTATCACCTTAATACACCTCCTACAAACTTATTTTTAAGCTAATTATTTATTATAATTTTATTATGCTTACTACTTCTCCTCTATTTAAGCCTTCATTTCCTTTTTCAATTTCTATTAAGCAATTAGCATTTAGAAGAGAACTTAATATACCATTTCCACTTTTAATTTGAGTTATATAAACCTTTGCTCCCTTTTCATCATATATAACATTCCCTCTTAAAAACCTTCTTTGAGGACTTTTTTTATTAAAAGAATCCATTAAGACTCCCTTTTCTCTTTTAATATTTATATTTTCTTCCTCTCCCTCTAATTTTTTAAGTACAGGCTTTCCTAATAATTCAAATGTAGTTAAGGCAGCATTAGGATTTCCAGAAAGACTTATTAATATTTTTTCTTCCTTTTTGCTACATACAACTGCAGAGCCAGGTTTAATTTTTATTTTCCAAAATAACTTTTCAAAGCCTATACTTTCAGAAACCTTTTGCATAAGATCCTTTTCTCCTACAGAAGCTCCTCCTGTAGTAAATACTATATCTGATTTTTCAAAGGCTTTTTCTATGGCTTCTCCTATTTTTAGGATATTGTCTCCTACATGTTCCATAGACAAAACATTGTATCCTAGCTCTTCAATTCTTGCACTTAAACTATATAAATTACTGTCATATATTTTTCCTGGTTTTAAGGTGGAATTTATATCACATACCTCATCACCTGTGCTAATTATTGAAACTCTTGGCTTTTTATAAACAAGTACCTCACTTATACCGGAGCTAGCCATTATACCTAAATCAGCATAATCAAGTCTTTTACCTTTTTTAATTAAAGTTTCTCCAATCTTTATATCCTCTCCCATAAAAGATATATTCTCATAAGATTTCATTTCCTTAAATATTTTAACCAAATCTCCATGTCTTTCTGTTTCTTCTTGCTTAAGTACGCAATCAGCTCCCACAGGGATTGGAGCCCCAGTCATAATTCTAACAGCTTCTCCATGTTTTATTTCTATTTCTGGCCACATCCCTGCAAATATCTCATCTACTATTTTAAGCTCTATAGGATTTTCTTTTGAAGTTCCCTTAGAATCTTCTGATTTAAAAGCATATCCATCAAAAACTGACTTATTAAAGGGAGGATTATTAATCTTAGATTTAACATCACCATACAAAACTCTCTTTAAAGAATCCTTTATGCTAACAACCTCACTTTTTAAAGCCTTAGTGTTCTTATTTAATATTTCAAGAGCTTCTTCTAAAGCTATAAATTTTTTCAAAATATCACCATCCCTTTATAAAATAAAATGCTTATTATTTTTGTTATACCAACAAGAATAATAAGCATTAAATTAAATAGTCCTTTTAGACCTTAATATTAAAACTAAAAAACATAATTAACAATATTATTATGTAAGTTCTATGTTTTTTACTTTTGCTTATTCTCCTTCCCAAAATACGTGGAGGCAAAATTCTTTCAAACCTTACCCTGTGGATTACCAACTTAATGTTAAATAATTTAGTAATCCAGGCTTAAAAATCATAGAACCTTCTCCTTAGATCTTTAAGCTTGGAGAGTTATACTAATTTTCTATTACAAGGTTAGCAATTTCTTCATAATTATTTAAGTCAACAACTCTAATCCCTTCTAGAGATAAACTAACATCACTAGCAATTCCTATAAGCTTTTCCTTTGGAGTTATTATTTTCTTACTAATACCTTGTCTATATACTTCAAGCTTTCTATATTTGCTATTTTTATAACCTTCTATTATTATAAAATCGAAATCTTCAACTTGCTTTATTAACTCTTCTAGAGGAACTTCTTCCTGAACCTCTCTTATAAGAGCCATTCTTTCCTTTGAGGAAATTATTACTGCTTCAGCTCCTGCTTTTCTATGACGCCAAGTATCTTTTCCCTCTTTGTCTATATCAAAGCCATGAACATCATGCTTTATAGTAGCAACAGTATATCCTCTATTTTTAAGCTCTTTTATAAGCCCTTCTATTAAAACTGTTTTTCCTGTATTAGAACAGCTAGCAACTACATTCACAATCTTAGCCAAAGCCTTTTCCTCCTAATTATAACTTTAATTTATTATTTTCTAAATTAAAATTTACATACTTATATTAAATAAATTTAATTATAATTTATTTTAATATGTGTACTCTAAATTTTCTTTTATATTGAAGAAATCTGCATAGTCAATTTCAAATAATGGTTTTTTAACCTTTGATACGTGTATCTTCTCTTTTATAAGTTGAGTTAAAACTCCTGCATAAGATAAATCACCTTGAATTATAGCTCCATAAATTTTTCCATCCTTATGGATTATCTTTTTATAATTCTCTCCTGAAATATCAATTTCTTCTGTATAAGAATCATCTGGAACATTAACAATGCCTAAAGACATTGTTGTAAGTCCTAAGAAATTCATTGTATTTTTACTTCCAAAGAAATCTTCCATGAATATTTCATTACCAACCATATTGTTTGCTGCTATTATACCTTCTTTTACAGCAGTTGGCCATATAGGATTTCTTCCAGTTATATCTCCAGCTCCATAAACATCTCTTGCATTAGTTTCGCCTTTTTCATTTATTATTAATCCAAATCTATCTGTTTCTATAGAACTATCTTTTAAGAATGCTACATTTGATCTAACTCCAGTTGCAACTATTATAAGCTCGCAAGGAATTTCTTCTCCTGTATTTATAAGTAATGCCTTTGGATTTTTATTTTCATCAATTAAAACTTTTTCCGCTCTAACTCCAAGTTTTAATTTAATTCCAGCATCTTCAAATCTCTTTTCATATTTAGAAGAAGCATATTTATCAAGTTGAATTGGAAGAACTCTATCCCCCATTTCAACTAAAGTAACATTTAAATTTTTTCCAACAAGTCCTGCTATGGCGTCTATACCAACAAGTCCTGCTCCTAAGACAACCACGTTTTTAACCTTTTCTGCCTCTTCTTTAATTTTAATAGCATCCTCTAAGTTTCTTAATCCAACAACATTTTTAGCTTCTCTTAAATTCTCTACTGGAGGAATGAATGCTGATGCTCCTGTTGCTAATAATATCTTATCATATTTTAAGCTTTCTCCATTTGAAAGACCTATTACATGCTCTCTATCATCTATAGATTTAACTTCTAAACCTTTTTTCCACTCTATATTATATTTTTCAAAAAAATCTCTATCTGTAAAATCTAAAGCCTCGATATCTCTATGACCACTTATGTAATGATGTAATATACATCTTGAATAAACATTTTCGTCCTTTGAAACTAATATTATTTCTGCATCTTTGTCAAGTTCTCTAAGTGTTTTGGCTCCACTTATTCCAGCAGCTGATGCCCCCACAACAATATATCTCATATTATTCTTCTACCTCCTCTAAAGTTATTGCTCCCATTGGACATTTTGCAACGCATTGAGGAGTTTTTTCTTTTGTACTTGCACACATATCACATTTCATTATATATTTATTCATTTCATGTTCAGCTTTTAATACTCCATATGGGCAAGCCATTACACACATAAAACAACTTGCACATCTTGATTTGTCATAAGTTACAAAACCAGTTTCTTTATCTTTCTTCATAGCACCACTCATACAAGTGTAAACACACTCTGGTCTATCACAGTGTCTACAGAAAATAGGAGTGTATTTTCCTTCACTTGTTATTGCAATTCTACTTCTTGTATCCTCTGAATCATGAGAAACTATACAAGCAGTTGTACATGTTAAGCATCCCACACATTTATCTCTATTGATTTTTATTCTTTTCAAAGTAATTCCCCCCTATTTTCTAACCTTTTCTATATTAACTTGAACTGTTTTATATGAAGGCTCCTTAGAATAAGGATCAAATACAGATGGTGTTAATAAATTTGTTTCTATATAGTGTATTGGTGCATATAAATCTTTTTCTTTAAGATTATCAGTTAGTCTTGCTATAAACTTAGATGTATGCCCATTTGATGAATGAATTAAAACTTCATCATTTTCTTTTATATCAAGTCTTTCTGCATCTTTTCTATTTATATCTACATAAGCCTTTTGTGGGACTATATTAATTACAGCTTGTATTTCTCTAGTTCTAGTATGAGTATGCCATTGACCTACAGTTCCTCTACCAGTATTTAAATTAAATGGAAACTCTTCGTTTGTAGCATTTGGATTTTTAGTTACATCTTCAAAGATAAACTTAGCTTTTCCACTTGGAGTATAGTATTTTCCGTCTTCAAATAATCTTCTTTCATCAGCCTCTAATTCTTCTCCTTCTCTACAAGGCCATTGAATTCCCTTAGAACCTCTTAATCTCTCATAAGTTACTCCTGTAATATCACAAGGCATTCCTTTACTACATTCTCTTAAAAGATTAAAAGCATCCTTTGGAGTTCTCCATTTGTCTAAAAGACTTCCCATTCCTAAGGCTTCTCCAATTCCTAAGAATATTTCATAATCACTTAATTCATCTTCTTCCTTCTCTAAAACAGGAACCATAGCTGAAAGTCTACGCTCAGTGTTTATTAAGAAACCTTCTTTTTTAATAGCTGGAACTGAAGGTAAATATAAATCACATTCTTTAGAACTATCTGTATCTTCATAAATATCTTGAACTACAAAGAAATCTAGGTTTTTCATAGCTTTTTTAAACTCTTCGTTGTTACTAAATGAATGTCTAGGATTAGTACAGATTACCCATAATCCTTTGATTTCTCCTTTATTTATTCCTTTTATTATTTGTTCATAATCTAAAGTAGGCTTGCTTGGAAGCATATTTTCATCCATGCCTAATATATCAGCAACTACTTTTCTTCTCTCTTTGTTATTGTATTCTCCACCACCATAAAGAGCAGTTGTGTTACTAAACATTCTTGATCCCATGGCATTACATTGTCCTGTTAAAGAGTTAGCTCCTGTTCCTTCTCTTCCCATATTTCCTGTGATTAAAGCAAGATTTATAATGGCTTGAGCAGTTCTAACAGCTTCATAGCTTTGGTTAACTCCCATTGTCCACCAAAATGAAACTCTCTTTCCTTCATGGATTATTTTTGCAAGTTCTAGAACTCTCATCTTAGAGATTCCTGTTCTTTCTTCAACATCTTCTAATGTATATTTCTTAACATGTGCTTTGAAATCTTCAAAGCCCTCTGTGTAATTATTTATATAATCTTGGTCTATCCATCCTTTTTCTATAAGAACATTTGCTAAAGTATAGAAAAGAGCTAAATCTCCCTTAGTTTTTATATCAATCCACATATCTGAATTCATAGCTGTCTCAGATTTTCTTGGATCTATAGTAATTATTTTAGCATCCTTATTTTTTCTAACTCTTCCCCAAGCTATTGGATGAGCTATAACTGGATTTGCTCCAATAAAAAATATAGTATCTGAAAGCTCTAAATCTTTTAAAGTATATGGAGGTGCGTCAAATCCAAAGCTTTGTTTGTAAGCTACAACTGCTGATGCCATACAAAGTCTTGTATTACCATCTCCATTTATACCCATGTAGCTTCTTCCTACATGACCTAAAAGAGCCATTTCCTCTGTTGGTAATTGACCTGTACTTATGTAAGCTACACTTTCTTTACCATACTTTTCTTGAATAGCTGTCATCTTACTAGCAAATAAATCAAAAGCTTCTTTCCATTCTATAGCTTTTCTTTCTCCATCTTTTATTTTAAGTAAAGGCTTCTTTGAACCATTAAACTTAGTACATTGTTTATCTAAATTAAGTCCTTTTATACAAGAAAATCCCTTATTAACTGGATAATGTGGAGTTGGAACTACTCTTTTTATCTTTCCATCCTCTGTGTAAAAATCTAAATTACACGCAAGAGCACAATAGTTACAAGTAGATTGTATTCTTTTCATACTTTTTTCCTCCGTTCACAAACATAACTTTGTTAAAAATTTATCATACTATTTTTTATTATATCATTATGTTATCCATAATAATATGATAATTATCACGTTTTTCAATTATATTTTAAATTATCTTTATTTTTATTTAAACCCTAATTAAATGTGTAATAAAATAACCTTTTCTAAATTACTTAATTTTATAATATAAATTTTAATTCAAATTATATTCCTACCTAATTTAAAACTCTATTTAATTAATTAAAACCTCTTAATTTATTTATAAAAATAAAGTATCTAAAGAATATAAATAAACTTAATATTTATATTCTAAAGATACTTTTTGTGTTCAAACTATATTTTAAACATAATAATCTTAAATTTACATAAGTTTTTTGCTAAAAACTCCATCTAGATTTAATTGAGCTACTCTCTTTTGAATTTCATCTTTATCTATTGTATAAAGTCCTAACTCTTTCATTCTATTAAAGTAAACTGAACCTGCAAAGGTATATCTATTTTTCTTTCCTTCTCTAGATTGAGATTCTTCATTAGCAAAGGCTATTATATCTCCTAAAACAGTTGCTCTTGGAAGAATCAAGTAAGGAATTCCTAAAGCATGTCTTACTGCATTGTGTCCAGCTAAAGTACCTGTAACTATAGCCTCTGTATGCCCTACAAAAAGCCCTGATTTTTCTCCTGCACAGAATAAATTACTAACTCCTTTAACCTTCATATTATCATCTCTTGGAGCCACTGATAGGTATCTTATAGAGTTACCCTTTCCACCTGCATATGGATCAACATACTTAGCATTTTCAAGACCTTTAATCCTTCTAAGCTTTTCAAGAGGATAATAAGTAGTCATAAGCTTAGCATGTCCAGTATCTAATAAAACAACATTTTCTGCAAACTCCTTAAGAGCATATTGCTGACAAACCTTTGTGTTTAATTTATCATAATTAACATCTTCTTTTGGAATTTTAAGAACTACACATCCTTTTTCCTCAAGCTCTTTTCTTATTTCCTCTGAAAGAGTTTCTTTTGCAAGTTTACATGAACCACTAAATGCTCCTAGTTCATCTCCAACTCTTTCTCCTTGTATATCTTCAACTCCGCATCTTGAACTTATACTAATTCTAGGACCAAAAGAAGGACATCTTAAAATACACATAGAGCATCCATTACCGTATCTTAGGCAATTTCCCATGGGACCTGTTGAACCAGTAGTTTCAATGAACACATCTCCTGTATAATATTGTCCATCACTTGTATAAACTCCTAAAATTTTATTGTCTTCTTGTTTTATATCAATGATTCTAGAAACCATTTTTGTTTCAATTCCTAGACTTTCTACATATCTTTTAACTTCTCCCTCAACTAAGTTAACATCATAAAGCCAAGCATGTTCATGTCCTGGAAATGGTATATCCTTGTGTCTACTAACCTTATCAGTTATATTTATTAAATCTCCACCTCCCATAGCTATTAATTCCTCAGAGGCTGTATATCTTCCATTATTTCTCATTATTCCGCCAACATTACCAAGTCCTAATAATAAATCTGTCTTTTCAAAAAGAACTACATCTGCCCCCATTTTTTTTGCTTCAATAGCGGCTGCAACTCCTGACCATCCACCACCAATAACAACAACCTTCATAAAAACTCTCCCTTCTATAAATTAATCTTTATTAAATGAATCTTCTATCTTCAAATATTTTTCTAGGATCACTTTGCACCTTACAAAGTCTTTTTACCTTGTGACCAGCAAACCTAGCTGTACAGCTTCCACATACCCCTTCTCCACAGCACATTTTAGCATTATTACAGCAAGAGACTTTTGTAGATTCATCTTTCAAATCATTTAAATATTCTATAAGTTTATAAGTTAATATATCCGCTCCAGCACAATGGATTAAATCCCATTGTCCATTTTTAATAACTTCCTTTGCTTCATTTGATATTTCACCTTTGTTGATTAAATTCATAGGAACATACTGAATATCATATCCTTCTAAATATTTTTCTATATAACTTTCTTTAAAAGGTGCCTTATCTAAAAGAATTTTAATCTCATTTCCTTCATTAGCTAATTTTTTAATAACTGGTACAGCAGGAGCTAATCCAATTCCTCTGCAAAGTACAAGGACCTCTCCATTCTTAGTTGAGTCTATATTTTTTATTCCAAATACTCCATTAAAATAAGGCCCTCTTATAGTTATTTCTCCTTTAACCTCAGTATTTAAGAGCCTCTTAGTTTTTATTCCTCTAACTTCAATAAGTACTTTTATTATATTTTTATCTGCATCAGATTCTAAAATAGATATAGGTACATCGAAAAATGGATTATCATTAGTTCTTATGAATATAAACTTGCCTGGTCCAAGTAAATCAATACAAAGTTTATGAGGTGCCCTAAACTCTATAAATAATAATCCTTCTTCAACTTCTACGGCATCTATGACATCACAAGTAAAAGTTTTTCTGCCTTCCTTAGCTTTAAATCCATTACTTGCAAATTCTTCATATATGCAAACCCCTTTCCAGTTTACACAATCACAAAAACACTTTCCGTGAAGTTGAGAACAAAGTATGCATTCTCCTTCTTCTGCTAAGTGACAAGGACAAAATTCCGTACCAGCATCTATACAATCAATTACTTCATAATCCATAAAAACCCTCCCATTTGAATTCTTACTATTAAAATATCCCTGAGAGATTAAAAATGTTACAAAATTTCTTTAATAAATAATTAATCCTTAAAATATTTTCTAAAATTATTTTAAAGATAGAACTTTAAATCCCTGGTATTAAAAGCTATTAAGCATTTATATATAACAAAATAATATATTTTTTAAACTTTAAAACAAAAAAATCAAAGGTGTTATATTAAAATATCAATATAACACCTTTGATTTTAAGAATAATTTGCTTTAACATATTCATAAACTCTTTCAGTGGCTTCCCACCTAGTTGGACAATTTAAAACTACTATGATTATATTTCTTCCATTATGATCTACAGAACTTACTAAACATTTCCCTGCCTGACCAGTATAACCTGTTTTTCCTCCATTGGCATTAGGTAATCTCCAAAGCATTTTATTTATATTGCTATAACTTCTAGTAAAATTATATTTTTCAGCCCCTACCTCCTTAGTTCCTGATATTTCTCTAAAGAAAGGCTCCTCCATAGCTTTTGACATTAAAACCGCTAAATCATAAGCAGAGGAAAAATGCATTTGGCTATCTAATCCATGAGGAGATTGAAAGTTTGAATCCTTAAGACCTAACATTCTAGCAAAGTCATTCATAAGTATAGAAAAGTTCTCTATACTACCTCCAATATGCTCTGCAATAGCTATGGCAGCATCATTTCCTGACTTATACATAAGACCAAAAAGAAGTTCTCTCATTGTAACCTTTTCTCCAGCCCTAAATCCAACTTTTGACCCTCTAATACTTGCTGCTGTTTTAGATATTGTAACCTCTTCATCTAAGTCAGAATAATTTATGGCAACTAAAGCAGTTAATATTTTAGTGGTACTTGCCATAGGTACATTTCTAAAAGCATTCTTTTCATATAAAATCTTTTTATTTTTAGCATCATAGGCAATAGCAAAATGTGCATCAGGAGTAATATCCTTGCACTGCTTTCCATATGCATCTTTTACATCCATAGTCTCTACTGAAACTTCCTCGGGAATACAACTTTCCTTTCCAAGAACAATAACATTAGAACATATAGATATTGTTATTAAAAAAAACATAAGAATTGAAATCTTCTTTTTCATAAAATATCTCTCCTTAAACTAAGCTTTTTTATCTATGAAACCTTCTTTTATTAGCTTTCCACTTTATAAATTTAATAACCTAGTATATTTTTGGATAATTAAAGCTATTATTGTCAATAATGTATAAATGGTAAGGAGGTTTATGATGTGCTTAAGTTTTTTTTATTATTTTTATTATTACTACTTTTAGTTTTATTGTTTTTTCCAATAAATTTAAAATTCAAATTAGTATTTTCAGAAAAAGATTTTAAGATTAATTTTTATAAATTTGAAATATTAGGAGCTCATAAAGAAAAAGATGAAATTCCAAAAAAAGGAAATAATGACACTAAAATAAAGAAATCTTCTAAAAAGAAAAGAACCTTTTTAAAACCTCCATCTAACCTTACCATTATGAAATTAATAAAATTATTAATTAAAAGTAAATTTAAACCCTCTTTAAAAATTGTATTAGATTTAAATTTTTCAAGTGAAGATTCAGCTTTAACTGCTATCTTATATGGATTTATACATCAAATTTTATCTTTAATATACACAGGATTGAATTACTTTTTTAAACTAAAAAAGTTTACTGGAAACATAAATCCTAAATTTAATAATGAAAATTACTTATTTTTTGAAGTTCAAGGTATAATAACCATAAATTTTGCTCAAATTATATATATAGGATTTCTTTACTTATTAAACTTCAAGAAGTTATAAATATTATTTTTAATAGAGTTTAAAAATACTTTAGGAGGTTTGTACCATGATAAACTCAAATCACCCAATAGAAAATCTAATGGGTACAACAATGGAAAACATAAGAGACATGATAGATGTTAATACTGTAGTTGGAGATGCCATAGAAACTAGAGATGGAAGTTACATAATTCCAATATCAAAAGTTTCCTTTGGATTTGCTTCAGGAGGCTCAGAACTTCCAAATAAAGAATGTGAAAAAATAGATGATAGATTTGCCTTTGGTGGGGGTTCTGGCGCTGGTGTTAGTGTAAAGCCAGTTGCTTTCTTAGTTCTTAAAGGTGATTCTGTAAGGCTATTGCCTGTAAACCAAACTAATACTTATGACAGAATAGTTGATAATATTCCTCAGATAATTGAAATATTTAAGGATATGGGCAATAAAAAGTGTAAAGACAAAAAAGAAGATTCTAATTTTTGTGATTAAAAGCCTGCTATAGCTTTATTAACTCATTTAAATAGTTTCTTAACTATTCCTGATTTTATTGAAGAGTTAAACATTATAAATACCCTCTAATACAATAAAATCAACCAATCAAACTCCATAATAAAACAACCTAAAACCTAAAAAATAAAATTCTTACTTCGCAGGGAGTAAGAAATAGAAACTTTATAGTTTAATGAGTTAATTTGCTATTTAAATAATAGAAGGTAGAGAATAATTAATATTCCCTACCTTCTTAATTTATATAAACAAATTATTATACTAAATTCCTTAAGTTATAATATTTTACTTTTTATAAATTTAGAATAATCTACTCTTCCACCATGTCAGAAACCTCATTATTTTCTTCAAATAATTCTATAGATGGAAGATCTCCTAAATCATTTAATGCAAAATGTCTTAAAAATTCATCTGTAGTTCCATAAAGTATAGGTCTTCCTGGAACCTCTAATCTACCAGTTTCCTCAACTAAATTTTTTTCAACAAGTCTTTGTATAGCACTTTCGCTTTTTACTCCTCTTATCTCATCTATCTCAACTCTAGTAATAGGTTGCTTATAACATATTATTGCTAAACTTTCTAAAGAAGCCTGAGATAAGGATTGTCTAACATTCTTTTTTAAAAGTTTTTGAATATATTCACTATTTTTTGTTTTAGTAACTAACTGATAAGTTCCATTTAAACTAATAATTTTTATCCCTCTTGAACTATCTCCATTATATATATTCATTAATTCTCTCATTAAATCTTCTACATATTTAAAATCCTCTTCTACTATTCTACATATATCCTTTAAAGCAAGAGGTTCTCCACTAACAAATAAAAGAGATTCTATAATAGACTTAAGCTCGTCTTTTTTAGATATTTCACTAAATTCTATTTGATTTATATCACTCATTTACTATCACCTTTTCCATCATAATCTCACCAAAGTTTTCATATTGGACAACTTTAATTTCACTTCTTTTTATAAGTTCAAGCATTGCCATAAAAGTAACAACTACTTCTAGCTTACATTCGCACTGTGGTATAAACTCTGAAAATCTAACAACGCTCTTTTCACTTAGCTTATCCCTTAAGAAGTTAATTTTATCAGTAATTTTATATTTATCTACACTTATCTTTTTCTCCATGACATTTACATTTTGTTTTTCACCGTAAATTCTCATAAGATTATTATAGAGCTTATAAAGATCAAGCATAGTTATATTTTTAAAGTAATCATCATCAAGTTTGTTGTCCACTTCAACTTCAATAATTTCAGCTTTTTTTGTAAATACTTCTCCAGTAGAAAGTTCTCTTTCTCTTAAATAAGCACTTATTTTCTTAAACTTTTTATACTCTTGAAGTTTTTCCATTAATATTTTCTGAAGATCTTCCTCACAAGTCTCATCTTCAACTTTAACCTTAGGAAGTAATGATTTCGATTTTATTTCTATTAAAGTAGCTGCCATAACTATAAACTCTGAAGTTATTTCTAAATCAAGTTCCTTCATTAAGGCTATGTATTCTAAATACTGTTTTGTGATTTCATGAATCTTTATCTCAGTAATACTCATTTCATTTTTTTTGATTAAATGCAAAAGCAAATCAAAAGGTCCATCAAAGTTTTTAAGTTTTATAATTGGCATTTCCATAGTCTATTTTTCTCCTACTATTCAAAACTTCACATAATATCATAACAACTATCATATAAAAAAGCAATTAACACTAAGTTTAAGGCATACAAGAAGTTGATTTTATAAAAATAACCTTCTCTCTAGTTATTATTTTACTAACTTTGAATCTATATAAGAAAAATTTATATACAAAAACAACTAGCATAAGGAGACTATATGCTAGTTGTTCTTCTTTCAACTTATAGGTATTTATTTTTAGTTTTTAATGAATACAGTCAAAATGTCTAGTTAATACTTTATTTTTCATTACTCTTTTCTTCTGTTTTTTCTTCTACTTTATCTTCCTCTTCACCATTAAAGAAATTCTTAACCTTGAATTTAACACTATCAATAATTCCGCCTTTTTTCATATCTCTATCTGAATATAATTCAACTTTACCTAGAAGTTCACCATCTAGATAATATTCACAATATCCAATAGTATCAAATTCTTTAATTTTTTTCTTACTTTCATCTAAAACAACTTTTTTCTCTATTTTGTCACTCATACCCTTTGGACAAACTAAGGTTAAATCATCCTTAGCTTTTCCTATGATAAACTTATCTCCTGTTTGATTCATAGGAATTTGTTCTATTTCACCATCTTTTGTAGCTACTTGCTTGCTTTCAAACTTAGAAAATCCATAATTCATAAGCATACTAGCATCTCTATTTCTTATTTTAAATGTTGGAGCTCCCATTATTACTGAAAGCATTCTAACTCCGTCCCTAGTTGCTGTAGCTGATATACAGTATTTAGCGTCATTAGTAAATCCAGTTTTAAGACCATCACATCCCTTAAAGAATCTAACTAATTTATTATGGTTAACAAGTTCAATAGGAGATTTTCTTCCCTCTGATATAGTTTCCATATAAGTTCCTGTATATTTTAATATAGTAGGATGTTTTAATAATTCCCTAGACATAATAGAAATATCATATGCAGTAGATAAATGTCCTTCTATAGGAAGTCCTGTGCAGTTTTTAAATGTAGTGTTTTTCATTCCAAGCTCCTCAGCTCTTTTATTCATCATCTCAACAAAACCACTTTCACTTCCACCTAAATATTCAGCCATAGCTACAGCGGCATCATTACCTGAAGCTATTCCTATACCTTTTATAATCTCCTCAACAGTTCTTACTTCTCCAACATCTAGGAGCATAGTACTACCACCCATTTTCTTAGCAGTCTCACTTACTGTGATTTGATCTGAAAGTTTTATTTCTCCTCTATCTACTTTTTCCATAGCAAGCAACATTGTCATAATCTTTGTTACTGAAGCAGGTGCAAATTTTTCATTAGCATTTTTCTCATAAATTATTTTTCCTGTACTAGCTTCCATAAGAAGAGCTGATCTTGCTTCTACTTCTATTGCCTCTTCAGCTTTTACAGGAACAGAAGAAACAATGCTAAATAAAGATAAAAATATTGAAAAAGCTGCTATTTTTCTTATGTATTTTTTCATAATATCTCCTCCTTTCTTGCTTATTTTCTCCCAAAAGAAATAAATTATAAGCAAAAAAGAAAAAGTTATCCTATACTTTAATTCGTATAGGATAACTTTAACAAGAAAATCTATAATGAGTAATAAAATTTAATTTATTTAAAGTGATTGGGTTACTTATTAGATATGGTTATTCAAAGATTACGATGCATAACTATAAATCTTAGCTATACTTGACAAGAATCCAACCAGCTTTAAATCATTTTTTAAAACTATTTAACTATATCATATATTAATGGAATATCTTTTACTGAATCTGATATTTCGTAATTAGCTAATATTCCATCTATTGCTTTATTACCTTTTTCTTCATCATTAGCATGAATATATGCTATTATATCTCCGTCATTAACTTTGTCTCCTCTTTTCTTTTGAAGAACAATACCAACAGCTAAATCTATAATACTTTCTTTAGTAGCTCTTCCTGCTCCAAGTTCCATAGCAACTAATCCTATGTTTTCAGCATGTATTTTACTTACAACCCCTGATTTATTAGCTTTAACTGGAATTACATATTTAGCATTATGGAAATTTGATATATTATCAATAACTGATGCATCTCCACCTTGAGCTTTTACAAATTCTTTTAATTTTTCAATTGCTTTTCCTGAAGTTATTGTTTCCATTAACATTTTTCTTGCTTCATCAGTATCTTTAGCAGCACCTGCTAAGACAACCATGTTGCTTCCAAGTGTTAAACAAAGCTCTAAAAGATCCTTAGGACCATTTCCTCTTAAAGTTTCTATGGCTTCTTTAACTTCTAAAGCATTACCTATAGCAAATCCTAAAGGTTGATCCATATCTGAAATTATGGCAACAGTATTTCTTCCAACATGTTTACCTATTCCAACCATTTCAGTTGCAAGTTCTCTAGCTGCCTCTGGAGTTTTCATAAATGCTCCATCTCCAACCTTAACGTCTAATACTATGGCGTCAGCGCCTGCAGCAATTTTTTTACTCATAATACTTGAAGCTATTAATGATACATTATCAACAGTTCCAGTAACATCTCTTAAAGCATAAAGTTTTTTATCAGCTGGAGCTAAATCTCCTGTTTGTCCACCAACTGCTAATTTTATATTATTGACATTATTTATAAATTGATCCTTAGTCATTTCTACTGAGAATCCATCAAAACTTTCTAATTTATCTATTGTTCCACCAGTATGTCCAAGACCTCTTCCTGACATTTTAGCTACAGGAATTCCTAAAGCTGAAACCATAGGTCCCAAAACTAAAGTAGTAGTATCACCAACCCCACCAGTTGAATGCTTGTCTACTTTTATACCGTGTATTTCACTTAAATCTAATATATCTCCTGAATTAACCATAGCCATAGTTAAATCCGAAGTTTCTCTCTTATTCATTTTTTGGAAATATATAGCCATTAATAAGGCTGCTACTTGATAATCAGGTATTTCACCATTTGTATATTTATCAACAAAAAAGTTTATTTCTTCAGTGCTTAATTCCCCACCATTTCTCTTTTTTAATATTAAATCATACATTCTCATAAGTTTCTTTCCTCCACACTATCAATTTGTGATAACCTTTTCATAAATTTATTTTATCAGAGAGATTCCTTATTTACAAGTACTTTCACCCTATAAAATATTATATTTTTTCAATATTAATAAATTTTTCTTTTCTTAATTACAAAGTTCAAATTATCTTTATATTTTGTTAAACTTTCTAATATAAAAAAAGAAAAGACTTCTATGAAAGCCTTTTCTTTTATATATTATGCTCTTGGATGAGCTTTTCTGTATATATTGTTAATTTTTTCATTATTTATAATATCATAGTACATATCTATATAAGTCATAACTTGATTTCCTAATAGTTCTTGTACCACCTTAGCATTTGCTCCATTTTGTAATAAATGTACTGCAAAAGAATGTCTAAATGTATTTAAATTTATATCTTTCCCAATATTTGCAATAACAGCATATTCCTTTACAATTCTCCAAACTCCCTGTCTAGTTATAGGTTCTCCACTCATATTTAAGAAAAGTTTATCTGATCCTTTAGAATTATCTTCTCTTACCACAATATATCTTTTAATAGATTCCTTAGCTTCCTTTCCTATTGGTATAAGTCTCTCATACCCTCTACTATCTCTACAGTTTACAAAAGATGAATCTAAATTAATATCTTCAATTCTTAAAGATATAAGCTCTGAAACTTTCATTCCAGTGGCATACATAAGTTCTAATAAAGCCTTATCCCGTATTCCCTTTTCAGTTAAAACATTAGTAGAATTCATTATTTTATTTATCTCTTCAACAGTTAAAACTAAAGGCTTCTTCTTTTCAATTCGTTCTTTTTTCATAGTCAAATTTGGAACCTTCTTTAAAAATTCTTCTGCTACTAAGAAATTATAAAAATTTCTTAAAGAAATAATTGTTCTTTGAATTGATGATGGAGATTTATGGCTTTCCTTTAGATGCTGTACATAAGATATTAAAGGATATGAATCCTCACTTACCTTAAGCCCTTTTTCATATACAAAATCTAAATACATAGAGACATCTGTAATGTATGCACTTACGGTATTCTTTCTCTTCCCTATTGATTCTAGATATACCTCGTATTTGCTTACTAAATCTTTCATATTAACTCCTAACCAAAATGTTATTACATAATTATTTATATTACAGAAATCACCTACTAATTACTAATCTTATTAAATTAGGTGATATATATGTTTCAATTAGTATTCCTGATATCATAATTAAACTTAAAATCCCTTGAAAATTTAAATATTTTCTACTAACATCAAAATTTATTCTTTCCCTAGATGCTTTGATTTTTAATTTTGTAAATGAATATCTTATAGCCAAAACGCTAATTAACATTATTATTGGAATAAAAATCAAATTTTGAATCATTAATCCTGATAAGACTAAAATAACTCCCTTACTTCCTAACATGCTAACTATTAAAGAAAATGTAAATCCAATAACATATCCTTTAGCTAAATCTATCATAAGAATTATTGGTGTTCCTACAGCTGTGTAACCTAATAAAACTATTATTACAACAATTGGTAAAATACTCTTTATACTATCTACAAGAATACTTGTATAAGATACAGAGTTTCCACCTAAAAACTCTAAAAAGTTATTAAAATAAGTAGTAATTTCACCCCTATTAAATTCACTCATGTAATAAACAGTATAAGATCCTAAAACTATTCCGACTAAAAAGAATAAAAGTACCCATAAAAAAGTGATTTTATTTTCCTTTAATGACTCCATAAGTCCCCTAAAAAACATCCTCATAAATTCCTTTTCCCCTCCATTAAAGCTATTTATTAAAAGATATGATTAACATAATAAAAAGATACATACTTTTTTAAATTTATTTTTAAGTCTCTATTAAATATTTATTTTTTAGCTAAACTCCGAGAACTACTTAACTTCGCAAAGTACTTCTATCATCTATTCCGTAATAATAGCTAAAGCTTCGAAACTCCCTTCGTTCAAACAGTCTCAGCTTCTTAACGCTATTATTACTCCATATATTATGAAATACTAACTGCTTATTAAGATGTTATCTTAGTTCTATCTGAAAAATAAATATTTAGGACTAGATAAGTTTATAATAAAGTTATTTAAAAAAATAAGAACTAAAGTAGACTTAAATACTCTAGTTCCTATTTCTCATTATTTAATATTTTCATAGAAAAATAGACATGCTATAGTTTTTGCATCAGTTATTTTTCCTTCTATAATCATTTTTTTGACTTCTTCTAATGGATATTCCTTTAAATTTAAAAATTCATCATGGTCAAAATTTGTATTCCCTTTTTTTAGTTCATGAGCTTTATATAAGTAAACCACTTCATCACAAAATCCTGGTGATGGTGCTATTTGTCCTAAATATGTTATCTTATTAGCTAAATACCCTGTCTCTTCTTTAAGTTCTCGTAAGGCTGCTTCTTCTAATATTTCTTCCTTATCAACCTTTCCTGCTGGTAATTCTAAAAACACTCTATTAAAAGGCTTTCTAAACTGTTCTACCATAAGAATATTTCCTTTTTCATTAAAAGCTATAACACAAACCCCCTTTGAATGTTTAACAATATCTCTTTCTGCCTCATTGCCATCTGGTAATTTCACCTTTTGCTTAACAAGTTCCATAAAAGAACACTTAAATATGCTCTCCTCACTTAAAGTTTTTTCATATAAATCCATATATCTCACCTCAATTTTTGACCTAAAAAATCTAAAATTATTTTTAAATTTATATAAATATTATAAAATTTCAAAGGATATTTGTGAAAAATCCTCACTTAAATTATTATCTATTTTTCTTCTTGCTCTTCTTTTCTTCTTTTGAATTTTATAAGGACATCCATAAACATGTTTATTATTAGGTAATGTATAAAAATATTTTCCATCTCTTTGCTTTTTAACTTCCCTAAAACCAAGTTTTGCCTTACATCCATCTATTGGACATACTAAATTCTTTTTATATATTTTTTCATACTCAGATTTAGTTATACAATTAGCTAAAATAATCTTTTTTTCATTTCCTTCTACATATACCGCTTTTCTCAAATTACCTCCACCTCTCTATAAAAAAGCACTTTTTATCAGCGAAAATATTATCTGATAAAAAGTGCTTTCTCCTTAATTTAGCTAACTTTATTCTTTAGTCTTAATTTATCTGCAACCATAGCTATAAACTCTGAGTTTGTTGGTTTAAGACTAATACTCCTGTATTTCATCAGCACTAGATACTGCTGATTTCTCACTAAATTTTATAACAGATTTAATACTTTTTCACTAGATATTAGTTGGCTTAACTGTTATAAATCTTTTATATTTTTTAATATAACATATTATGCCAGCTAATACAAGAATTTTAAAGATAACTAAAAAAAAATAAAGAGAGGACGTTTTAAATCCTCTCTAGTAGTTCTGAGTAGTACTGTCCTAAATAGTACTTCTTTATATTAGTAATACCTGTCTCCATTAGTTTCTGACTAGGAATAAATGTTCCGTTACCTATAGCATACATAGTAGGCTTAGCTATCCTCATAGCGTCAGCTATCTGTCCGTACTTTAATCCGTATTTTACGTGTAAAATCTTACAGCTTTCTAAGAAATTATCAACCGTCATATGTTTTAATAATTCTACAAAATTATCGTTAACGTTAGCCTCTTTAGCTGTTATCTCAGGAGCTATACTTGCCTCTCTTTGTCCTACTAAGCTCTCATATAACTTCTCTAGTACGAAATCAGACAGCTCTCCACTTTCTATAGATAAAAGTAACTGCCCCTTGCTAATATCGTTAATATCTGCCCCTATTATCTCTCTTTTTAAAAATTCAACTCTATCCTTATTCATAAATATATAGTCCTCCCTATTTCTTAAATCTAAAAAAATAAGAGAGAGCCGATATTACAGCTCCCTCCTGTTTATTATGCTATTTCTTAGCCTTAACTGATAATACAGCTCCACCTGTAAACTCCACTAAAGCAAATGAATTTTTAATTTTAGCAACTACATTATAAAGTAATTCTGTATCTGCTACGTGGAATACTCCTACCTCTTTCTCATATACTCTAAGACCTCCGTTAGTAATACCGTGTACCCCGTCCTCGGCAAACTTAACTACTAATATCTCATTGTCTCCTAAGTCTTGAGACGGTACTACTGGAATACCATTGTAAGATACTACTCTTCTACCAAAAGCCTCAATCTCTACTGGAGTATATCCCTCAGCTTTGAATAACTTCTTTAATGTTCTATGACCTTTGTTATTTACAAATATCATGTTAGCATTTGGTACAGCGTCTAAAGCGTCGTCTACTAAATCAATAGTTAACTCCCCAGTTAATTTAGTACCTGCTACAGTATCTGTTAACATTTGTTTTAACTCAGCTATTACCTTTTTCTCTAATGCTTTACCACTAGATACCATAGCTAAATGTTGTCCCTCAGCTTTAATATCAGTAATATCTGACATTACTCCTAAAGCCCTATCTGTCTTAACTGAGTTTGTTAAGATAACTAATGACTTAGTAACTTTAGTGCTTTCTAATTCAGACGCTACTACGTCAGCTCCTAATTCTCTGTGTTCTGTAGGTAATAAAGTATCTACTACATTGTAAGAATACGCATTACCTCTAATTTGTATAAACGGCATAGCCTCAACTACTGGAGTGGCTGTAGCCATTGATAATACTGATCCTTTTTCCAAAGTCCCTTGACAGTATGATAATAAATTCTTTTGTGGCATATTTAGTCCTCCTTTGTCCACTTCTAAACTTTAATTTGTTTATCTTTTGTTTATCTAGTTGTTTGTCTTTTGTTGTGCCAGCTCTTTTACTGGCTTAAAATAATTCGATACAAAAATAAGGACTGCCCCATACAGGACAGCCCCATTTACAAAAGATTTAGGAAAATATATATTGGCAGTAGTAGTAAAAAATAAATAGGATTTTTCTTTTTATTACTTCTACTTTAGGGATAAGTTGTTTAACTCTTACCCCTCTACTTATATAAACGCGAGATAGGTCTTTTAATAAGTAAAATTATAAAATTTTTTATATTAATTTCTAAAACATATTAAGTACGGTCAATTACCTTTATGTTGAGGCACCTAGTAGGGTAATCCCCCTCCCGTCATACCTTGCAATATGACAACTAACTACCTTAGCACTTTTTAAAACACACAAAAATTTTTACTAACTTTTTTCAGGTCTAATTTTTAGCCTTTTCAGCATTAAAAAGTGATTGAAAATACTTCAAGTCTCAATATTTGTATCAAATGATAAGAAAGTTACTATTTTTCTACGAAGTTAAGCCATTTATAAGCTCTAAAATTTTTACTAACTTTACAGTCTCAAGTTCACGCATTCGAGACTGTGAAAAAGGCATAAAAAAGAGCCTGTTACAGCTCCTTAATTCTATCTAACTTCTTATTATTCTTTAATACTTATTCAATAATGCTTTAGCTTTAGTCTGATAATATTTAATAATCTGTTTTTGCTGTCTAAGCCTGTTATAAATCTGTGAGAGTAGAAATACTACAGGGGCTTACGAGGGGCTATATATACTACAGGAGCTACTAATATATACCCCTCTCTTCTCACCAGCTCCTACCTATTATCTCCTATACCTGCATATTCAGCCTATTATTATTTCGTTATTTGCTTTTTTACACCTTTTTTCCTAAAAGTTTAGTATTACTGTTATAAAAATAGTGCTAACAGGGTATAAAATAGCCCCCATTTACTGAATTATAGCTATTAACACGAAGTACCTGAAACCTAGTAATATACACGCTTACACGCTATTTTTACCTGTATCTTTTCTCTGCAACTTCGTTAAATAAAAATTTAGCGAAATTAACTCTTAGATACTCTTTAAATACCTACAAAGCCATATAAGCCCGTATAATCCGTTTTAAGCACGTTTTAACTGTTTAGGACATTTAGTATTACTACACGGCTAATAACGGCTCTGAGAGCTACTGTATTATAATTGCACTCATACACTATCTAAAACAGCCTCTAACCCTTGATACTACTAGTATTGATAGGTATTTATATAGTGCAATAGACAGGCACACAGCGAGCCTGCCCATTATTTTTACAATCCTAATTCCTTTAATACGTCCTCTGTACTAATCTCAGATCTGCTAGTAACTTTTATATCCAGTCTAGCCTGTAAGATCTTCATAGTATCAAAGTAAAGCTCAGAGCCTTTTAATCTATCTGATAATTTACTACTATCCAAGAGATCATTAGCTGTCTTTAATACCTTGTCCTCAATAGTACTAAACTCCTGCACTTTCTGCTCCTGTATAAGCTCCTTAAATTGTTTCTGCCAGTTAAATGCTGTTCTCCTAGAGATACCTACTCTCTGAGCTATCTCGTCCATAGTAGTTCCTGTTATAAACTTACGGCTAATTTCAAAAATGAATTCTTGCTCCTGTTCTGATAATGTTTCTAGTTTAGTCATATGTTATCTCCTCCTATTTTTCCTTTGTTTAATTTTGAATATTAATAATCAACTTTACTACTGAGATATATCTAGTATTATTAACTGTAACTAGTTGTATTAATTGCTGGTACGTAAGTACATATAACTATATTTATTACTAGATATATTAATATATATACTTAGGTACCAGTAGCTGTAACAACGTGTATTAATTATTAATACAGCTTATATTACTGTTAGAAACGTTACTAAATACCTTCGGTATTCATAGCCTCATTTCATTACGGCTCTGCTCTTATTTAAATATGTTAGATACTATTTACTTTACTAATATATTAACAATTCTAGAAGTGTGGAGCCGTTAGGCTCAATTATCGAGCTGTGTGAGATAATTATTAACGGTTATACAGTTATACTAGTTTATCTATGCTAGTTTTTAAGTTATTTCTATTTACTTCCCCCTCCTTTAATGGTTCCCCCTGTTTCTCACCTACTAGTACACGAAATAACCTCTCGGTCAACCACTTTTTTAAAATTTTTTTTATTTTTTTTAACTTTTTTCTTAAAATAAAAAAGAGAGCTTTCGCCCCCTCTAGTATCCGTAGTTTTCTAGCTCTAACTCTAAACGTAAGTTGCTTAAAGCCTCAGCAGTTATAACCTTGTATATTTTCTTATCTATCAGCTGTAAAGTTTTATTTACCCCTTGTTTGCTGATTTTAAGCTCCTCAGCTATCTCAACCTGCTCATATCCGTGTATATAATGTAGAATATATATTTCTCTCTGTCTTTCTGTTAGTAAGTTCAATATTTTATCATGTTGCTCTTCTACGTCTAGTAATGCAGTAATTATATTTTCTTCTACACCCTGACCAATTAGCCATTTATAGTCATACTTTTTGTCTATCTTTCTAACACATGATACAAAGCACTCGTATTCAGTCCTTATTAGCCTCTCTATATCGTTATTAGTGTAACTACTTTTTCTAGTTACTTGTTTACCGTCTATCATAGTATTACCCCCTAAAATTTTATTTAGAAAGTAATACTTAATAAAAAAAGAGCTTGTTACAGCTCCTCTAATTTCTAACTTATATCATTTTAATCATTAGTCTACTTACTTTCAAAAGCATTTGTATATACTTCAAATGAAGTTTTAACAGCTGACTTAGCTACTACCTCATTAGTTCCAGCTTTTAAAAAGGTGTAAAGAATACCTCCATCTACTAACTCGGTTTCTCTGTATTCATAGCCTAAGCTCATAATAAATAACTTTAAACACTCACATTTAGCCTCATCAATATTTTTGGGTTCTATTTTACCTATCTTTTCCATTAATAAATCCTTTCCTTTAACTATTATACTAAATACCGAATACGGTAATTCTCTTACTATATACGGAATTTTTTCACTAAAAACGACGAAAGAGCCTCAGCTTGTACAGCTTTAGCTCTTATACTTCTATTTAGTTCTTATCCAATTACAAATTCCTAGTATTTCCAAACCATTTATTAGAAAACTCTCCTGATAAAAAAGCTCCATAACATATTCATTTGAATTATTGTATTTATTAATTATGCCCCCACCCCAGAACTTAATTTCTAATCCATTTTGAATATGATAATCTATATACTCTTTTATCATATGTATTTTTTCGTCACTAACACCATTTTCTTCTTTATATGGCTCACCTATTAAGGCATATAAATTTTCATAATTCTTATTGTCAAATCTAATTTTCAAAGTTCCACTAACTTCTTCTACTGATCCAATTTTAATACCAACAATCTTTCTAGGTCTTCCTATATCTAAATCAGTTATAAACTTTCTACTTAAAATTGGAGGTTCTTTAACACCAACAATTTTTTCTCCAGTTATAACTCCTTTTACCTTAGTTTTTATTTCACCATTTTTATCTTTTATCACTCTTTTTATCTTAGCTTTTTTGCCTCTGCCTTCGTCTAATGGAACTAAAGGTTTAGTAGAATTTTTATAGCTATTTCTAATAGATAACTCAAAATGCTTTTCTGATAAAGGTATTTCTAGTCCTGATTCACCAGCTACTCCAACTGTACCATTTTCCTCATTCTCATATGGACAACCCGGAATATGGCTTTTTTTGTATGCTTGATAATAAATTCTTCCATTTCTTGTGTTCTCATGCAACTTTGCTGTACAGCCAACTTGAGGACAATAAAGTTTACCTCTATAATAACTTCTATTAGTATCATCTATATCTAATACACTTATTGTCTTCTCAATACCATTATCAATTACTCTTACCCTCCTGTATTTCATTATTACATCACCTCTCTTTGGTATATTTATCTAAATATATATTATCATATTTTTTTTATATAAAACAACTTAATATGCTGGTAATGTAATAAGTTCTGAGTAAGTATAATTTACCTACCTATACAGCTAAAATAAAAATAATATGTAACTGCATAAGTAGGTAAATATCAATTTATATATGCTGTATAAAGCAATTAAGACGTCGTTGATACCTCTCTTATTTACTGTCATTAACAATACTAGCTTTTTACTTATAATACTTGTCCTATAAGCTGATATTCTAGTATCTACCGAGACATTAGTCTCCCAAGTAACCTCCACGCCTTTTATTATGGTAGCGTCCACCTTACATAGTATTCACTAAAGAGAGGTATAGTGTTTTTATGTACTATAGCTAATTTTATGCTTTGGCTTAGCTCACCTACTAGATTTATTTATAGTAGCTCTAGTGCATAGACTACTAACCTATAGCAATTTTAGGCAATAGGAAATAAAGCCTTGCATACTCTATCTTTTTTTGATACCATTTAATTACGGTAAAGAGGTATCTCCTAGAGAGGTACACAAAGAATTATTTAACAATATTTAATTGTTACAGAGGAGCTATTGGCGTAGCTCCTTTTTCCTTTATCTTTTTTGCATATTTTCTAAAGGACTAAATCTTTGATAATTCTTTCTAATGTCTGTTATTGTCAAATCTAAGTAAGCTTTTTCTGTTACTGTTACTGAGCTATGACCTAATATTCTTGAGAGAGTATATATGTCCATACCACTCATAAGAGCCCTCTTAGCAAAATTATTACGTAATCCATGAGGAGCTATATTCTTAGATATACCAGCTCTGTTTTTATAAATTTTAAAGTTTCTTTCAAAATTACGTACTGTTAGTGCTGTCCCCTTTTTAGTTGGGAATAAAGTATCCTCAGCTATACTATATCTGTCTTTATATTGGATCCACTTACGCAGTATTCCAGCCATTATTGAGCTAAAAAATACATATCTATCTTTTTTACCCTTTGATATTTTAGCTGGTATTAAAATAGCCCTTTTATCAATATCAATATCCTCATATGATAGAGCTAATGTCTCACCTAATCTCATTCCAGTATCCATAATCAGCTGTATTACTACATAGTCCCTATACTCGTGATACTTAGTAACGTC
>OGEQ01000259.1_pt1 | contig 58125 bp, 78 predicted proteins | sample 1570731 | NCBI WGS metagenome assembly OGEQ01 (sample SAMEA2582132, study PRJEB24529) | metagenome | biome: Human gut stool | place: China | collected 2011
AAGCGAACTAATTTGGACATAGATGAAACAGCAGAAGTTTTTTACTTATTATCTGTACTTCTTGAGGCAACGATTGACAAATTGAACCCCTCATAGTATTATTAGAATCGAGAGTTGTACCTCTCAAAAGGAGATAAAGGCATGACTATGAATTTTCATTTGACCGATCAGCGTAAAAAGAAAATCAACTCTGTACAATCCGTACCGATGAAACATTGTGCAGAGTATAGCGTATAAAAGACGCATTTAGATTTCATCGGGAAGCCATCGAAGGGGTTTTTATACCCATTTTTAGAAAGTGGCTTTCCATGCAATTATAATGTGTATGAGGCTATGGACAATGTTTTGTCCATAGCCTTTTGTTTTTGAGCTACTATGCCAGAGGCAGAAGGCAGATACACTTATGTATCTTTGCTTTCTGCCTTTTTCTTTTGTACCACAGAATATACAGGAAAGGTTTGATAAAAATGAGCTTATTAGAAATTGATGGACTGACACATTCTTTCGGAGAGAATATGCTATACAAAAATGCGGGATTTACTCTTAATAAGGGGGAACATATTGGCATTGTCGGACAGAACGGAACCGGCAAAAGCACCTTAATAAAAATCTGCACGGAACAAATCATTCCAGACAGCGGGCGTATTGTCTGGCAGCCAAATACTACGATTGGTTATTTAGACCAATACGCGGAAATCGACCATACTCTAACGATGAAAGAATTTCTTAAATCTGCTTTTTCAAAGTTATTTGAAATGGAAGCACAGGCAATGCAGCTATATGAAAAGGCTGCTGACGGCGATATGAGAAGTCTTGAACTGGCTGCTCATTATCAGGATCAGCTTGAAGCCCACGATTTTTACTCAATAGATACAGACATTGAACGCGTTGCAAATGGGTTAGGACTTCTAGCTATTGGCCTTGACCGTTTGATTGCAGAAATGAGTGGTGGACAACGAGCAAAAGTAATTTTAGCAAAGTTGCTGCTGGAAAAACCTGATGTTCTGTTGCTGGACGAACCGACCAATTTCCTTGACAAAGACCATGTAACATGGCTGGCAGAATATTTATCTGCTTTGGAAAATGCCTTTTTAGTAGTTTCCCATGATTTTAGCTTTCTGGATAAGATAGCGAACCGTATTTGTGATATAGATAACGATACTATCACGAAATACTATGGCACATATTCCGAATTTTTGCGGAAGAAAACCTTGTTACGGGAAGATTATGTAAGACAATATGCGGCCCAACAAAAGGAAATCAAAAAGACAGAGGAATTTATACGGAAGAATATAGCGGGCAGAAAAGCAAAAATGGCGAGGGGACGGCAAAAGCAGCTTGATCAAATGGATAAAATGGAAGCCTTAGACCAAAAGGAAATTATTCCTTACTTCCATTTTCCTGTACTGCCTTTAACCAACACGGAACACCTGTTAGTGAAACATCTGGCAGTTGGCTATCATTACCCTGTCTTATCAAACATTGAATTTAGCATTAAGGGAGGACAGAAAGTTGTTATTACTGGATTTAATGGGATTGGAAAATCGACGTTGTTAAAAACACTGATTGGGGAAATTCCATCTATGCAGGGCCATTTCAAATTTTCCGATCAGGTTACTATCGGATATTTTGAACAGGATTTAGAGTGGCAAGAACCCGAATTGACGCCCATTCAAATTGTTGCCAATGCATATCCCAATATGGTGACAAAGGATGTCCGCAAGCATTTGGCACGATGCGGAATTTCCAGTAAACATGCTATGCAGGCTATAGGAACATTAAGCGGCGGCGAACAGGCGAAGGTAAAAATGTGCCTGCTTACTCTGACTTCCTGCAATTTCTTAATTATGGATGAACCTACAAACCATTTAGACATCCAAGCAAAAGAGGCTTTGAAAACAGCCCTTTCAACTTTTGCAGGAACGGTATTGCTCGTATCGCACGAGGAAGCCTTTTACAGAGATTGGACACAACGAGTTATTAACATTGAGAAAAAATAGAATATGGTGAAATCATTATAAAACTTCCTGCCCCGCCCGACGGGGAAAGAAAAAAACCGTTGCCGGGCAGGTTGCTTTCGTGCGCTCAATATACATATATCTGCGGCGGTTTTGAATAAATCAAGGCCGCCGTTCTCTATGCCCTCATACTGACGACGCCCTGACGCTGGCGGGATCGGCGGCCCACGGAGGGAGCCGCCATAAAGTAAAGAGCGTTTCGACAAAATAAGACAGGGGTTGCACCGCCCCTAAAAATCCTGTCCCCGGCAGAGGGGACGAGTGGCCATGAATAGGAGATGCGATTGGCAGAGACAGAGATTCATGCAGATTTGCCGAATGCCCATATCCTTTGGAAAGAATGTAAGATTAGTGATCTGAACCAAGAATCAGTAGATACTTTCATAAAAAAGGTAAAAGTGTGGGATGAACAGCATATGGAAATTATCTGGAATTTTAGTAATAGCAAAGAATAAATTTCACTTGACAAAACGCCAAAAGTGTTTAAAATGTACTTATACATCAAGTACAATTTAACTCGAGGTGAGGATATGGAAATTATCATTAGTAATAATGCTAACAAGCCCATATATGAACAGATAACATTCCAAATTAAAGCAATGATTATGAGTGAAGAACTGAAAGCAGGGGATAATCTTCCTTCCATGAGAGCTTTGGCAAAATCGCTTCATGTGAGTGTTATCACAGTTCAAAAGGCTTATGAAGACTTACAGCGTGACGGTTTTATTGAAACCACAATAGGAAGAGGAAGTTTTGTATCTGCTCAAAATAAAGAATTTTATCAAGAAGAGCAGCAACGTATTGCAGAAGAGCATTTACAAATTGCCGCAGAAATAGGGCGTACAAACAATATTTCACTTTCTAAACTACAAGAACTACTTACACTTTTTTATACGGAGGACGAATAATATGGATTATGCTTTAAAATTACAAAAAGTATGTAAGCAATATAATGGTTCAGACTTTGCTTTAGATAAAGTTACGTTTGCCTTACCAGTTGGTACAGTTATGGGCTTTGTAGGGGAAAACGGTGCGGGGAAAACAACAACAATCGGCTGCATTCTGAATACGCTCAAAAAAGATAAGGGGTCGATAGAGATTTTCGGAAAAGAAATGCAAGATGATGATACACATATACGGGAAAAGATAGGTGTCGTGTATGATGGCGATAATTTTCCTGATTATCTGTCAGCAAAACAACTCTCAAATATTATGGCAGGTATTTATAAACAATGGGATATGGCCTTGTTTAACGAATATTTAGAAAAATTCTCTTTAAAAAGTAACCAAAAAATTTCAAAATATTCTAAGGGTATGACAATGAAACTGGCAATCGCTGTTGCATTATCCCACCACCCCGACTTGCTTATTCTTGACGAAGCAACTAGCGGATTAGACCCTGTAATGCGTGAAGAAATGTTAGACATTTTTTTGGACTTTGTAGAAAATGAAAAGCATTCAATACTTTTATCTTCTCACATTACCAGCGACTTGGAGCGGATTGCTGATTATATTACTTTTATTCATAAAGGCAGGATTATTCTAACAGAGACAAAAGATAATCTTATTTATCATTATGCAATTTTAAGATGTTCTGACAAGAATTTTTTATCTTTGGATAAGGAAGACATAGTGGCTTACCGTAAAAAAGATTATCAGATAGATGTTTTAGTTTCTGATATTGAAAAGGCCAGAAGAAAATATCCTAAAATTATTATTGACCATACAACGATTGATGAAATCATGTTGCTGTTAGTAAAGGGGGGAAAGTGATGAAAGGACTTTTAAAAAATAATTTTATGGGAGTAATGGAAAATATTAAAATTTTATTTACGCTTTCGATTATCTTAGGTATTATTGTTTCAGTTACAGGTGATGCTTCTTTGTTAAGTATTTATTCTCTATCTGTTACCCCGATACTTTCAATATTAGCTGTATTATGTTTAAGGAAAGAAACTTTATCAAAATGGTATAAATACAAGATTTCATTGCCAGTAAAACGGAATAAGATTGTTCAAAGTTACTATATTAGTCATTTGTGTTGGTGTATAGGGGGTATGGCAATCGTAACAGTCTTTATGCTTCTTACTGTTATTATTCACGGCAATCAATATTTTTATTATGGCTTTCGAGATGCGATTACACTTATTTTGGGCGGTGGTATTTTAGCACTTTTTGTCGGATCCATTTTTTATCCACTTTATTATTTTTTAGGCGTGGAAAAAATTGAAATTACAGCAATCATAAGTTTGGTTATTTCCGTTGCTATTATCGTTGGAATAAGCCTGCTCATAAATATATTGCTTCATGGAGATGTATCTGATACAACGTACTATATAAGTTTAATAGTGATTTTAATTATTACCTGTCTTACTTTTGCATGTTCCTATTTATTATCAGCATTTATTTATAAGAAAAAAGAGTTTTAGTTTTCCCCATAAAGAACTAAGGTGATTTATAGACGTGTATATAAGGATAATCTCATTTGGATTATCCTTATCCGTTCAGAAAAGGAATTAGGCAGTGAAGATGTACGAGAAAGTGGGATTTACTGTTGTTGATGAAAATAGGTGGAAAAATGGCAGTTTTATTAATCATTGAAGATGACATTACTACAAACGAGGCAATCTGTGAATATATGAAATCCGCAGGTCATAAAGCGTTATCTGCTTTTGATGGAGAGCAGGGACTAAGGATTGCAAAAGAAAAATCGATTGATTTAGTGATTTTGGATATTATGCTTCCCAAGATCACCGGATTGGAAGTATTAAAGGAATTACGTGCCGAGAGTAACATGCCTGTCTTAATGCTCACAGCGCTTGATGATGAATATACTCAGGCAACCAGTTTTGATGAAGAAGCAGACGATTATATCACAAAACCTTTTTCTATGCTGTTGTTAGGGAAAAGGGTAACCGCTTTACTAAGAAGAAGCGGAAAAAGTTCTGAATTGCGTCAGATTCAATTTGGTGATATTACGATAGATTTTGGCGGTTATACTGCTTTAGACAAAGATGGCCCGATTGCGCTCACCCCAAAAGAGATCGATCTCCTGAGATTATTGGTGGAGCATAAAGGTTTGGTATTAACACGGTCGCAAATACTGGATGAACTGTGGGGGTATGATTATCCTATCATAGAACGAACGATTGATACTTATATTAAAAACTTGCGGAAAAAACTGAATCTTGATCGGATCATTACCGTAAAAGGTGTTGGTTACAAATATGAGGAGTGATTATGAAAAACCAAAAACTGTTTTCTAAAATATTTCTTTATACGTTTTTGGTCATGTTTTTTGTGACCGTAATGGCACATATGTGCCTTTATTTCCTTGCACCACAGATGACTTTGAGTGCTAACAACTCTTTAGGGGGAGCTATTATAGAGAGTGATATAAATACTGGAATAATGATAAAGTCTTCCATTTTAAAGGCTTTACCTATATCTTTGGTATGTTGTACCATTATATCTTTCGTATGTTCGTGGAGATTCTCAAAAGCTATGAGCAAGCCAATTAAGCGGATTTCAGAAGCGACAGAGAAGATGGAACAGATGGATAAAACGGCAAGATGTATGGTAAACACAAATGATGAAATTGGTGTCCTGGCTTCTAATGTGAATATGTTATACTCCAGTCTGCTTTCGACTATCGAAAACCTAGAAGAAGAAAAGAAGAAAGTTAGTGAGGCAGAAAAATCGAAGATTGATTTTTTGAGAGCGGCTTCCCACGAGTTAAAAACACCGGTGACAGCTCTCAATGCAATTTTGGAAAATATGATTTTAGGTGTTGGGAAATACAAAGACAGGGATACCTGTTTATTGGAGTGTCAGGAAATTACCAGACAGATTTCTTTTATGATAAAAGAAATTTTAGATACTTCCCGTTTGGACTTTACACAGGAGAAAAAGAATTTAGATTCCTTTGATCTATCCGAAAGCCTCCCTTCCATCTGTGAACCGTATCGGTTAATTGCAAAAGCAAAGAAAGTGGACTTTTCCCTTGACATACAGGAAGAGTGTCCACTCCATACAGTTAAGAAGAATTTTGAAAAAATCTTATCAAATTTACTTTCTAATGCGGTTTCTTATACCAAGCCAGGACACAGTGTAACAGTTGTTTTGAATGCACATCAGATAGAAATTATGAATGAGTGTGTGCCTATCAAAGCGGAAAAACTGAACCGTGTATTCGAGCCTTTTTATCGCCCCGATTTTGCCCGAGATCGGAAAGATGGAGGCAATGGATTAGGATTGTATATTGTGGATACGCTATCAAAGGCGTTAGAGTTATCCTATACATTTAAACCAATGGAAAATCCATCAGGAATGTGTTTTACCTTGTTTCTGTCTTGAGATACATTTTCCAGTGGGAAAAGTTTTTTCTTCCTTCGTTTCATATAGGTTCCATATTGAGATGCTATGCTGTCAGTGTTGCAACACTTATCTTAATGAAACGGAGGTTTTTTTATGAACTTTTTGAATCGAGCGTGGCTGTATATCATCCGTAAAAAAGGAAAGAGCATTCTTCTCTTTATTATTTTGCTGGTGATGGCAACCTTTGTATTAACTGCATTGGCCATAGGAAATGCTTCAAGATCTGCTCAACAGGATTTGCGGAAAAGTCTCGGCGGGAGTTTTCTGATTGGATTTGACTACACGGAAAACAATCCTTACTTAAAGGTTGAAAATGTAGAAGGTGGAACGCTGATGTATTCTACACAACAGATCAGCCCAGAGTTGGTAGAACAAATTCGAGGGATTGACGGAGTAACCGATTGCAGTGCTACGGTAGAGGGGCTAGCCACATTTCCATCACTGGAATTGTTTACGGGTAACATTCCTATTGAGGAAGAATTTCGGGAATCCTCAAAAATTTTAAGCACATGGAAAAGCGAAGAACTTACAAGATTTACTTCCGGGCAGCTTACCTTGACAAAAGGACGTCATATTATGCCTGGTGATAAAAACAAAGGACTTATCAGTAAAGACTTAGCCGATAAAAATGGCTTAAAAATCGGTGATGTAATCCATACAGATAAAGGTGTGGATATCGAAATCATAGGGCTATTTACACCAAAAGAAGTAGAGGGAATCAATGAACAGGTAACTACCTATGACAAAATACAAAATCTTGTTATTGCTGACCTTGCTACAATGGTTGCCTATGAAAATGGTCCGGCAATTCAAGGGTTTAATGAGTTGATGGTATCGGTAGGTGATCCACAGAACATGGGAAGTATTATTTCTAAGGTGAAAGAAATAACAGATGTGGATTGGAAAGGATTTTCTGTTTTAGCTGACAATGAAGAATATGAAAATGCAGCGTCTTCCTTGAAGCGATTATCAGAACTTATATCAACGATTTTATTTGTAGTGCTGATTGTAAGTGTTGCAATACTCTCTCTTATTCTTACTATGTGGGCAAGATCACGTGTCCATGAAACCGGAGTATTGCTTTCGATAGGAATATGTAAGCTGTCAATTTTGGGACAATATATTGCTGAAGTTTTAATCATAGCAGTGCTTGCTTTTTCTTTTTCTTATTTTTCCTCCAGTGCAATAGTTGATCAGATGGGAAAAGAATTTCAATCCGAGCAGGCTATCACTGAAATTCAGCAGGAGGAGGGGATATCTGCTGAAATCCGTGGGGATGCAGGAACAGATAGTGGAAATCAGGAAGTGGAAACTCCTGAGTTGAAAGTTACTGTACATTTACAAGAGATGGGGCTGTTATTTCTCATTGGGATTGGAATCGTAACGGCATCAGCTGGAATTTCTTCTATTTCAGTTATGCGTCTAAAGCCACGAGAAATTCTATCAAAAATGAGTTGAGAGAGGAGGTATCTGTATGGGAATTTTGGAATTGAATGACTTGACGTATTCTTATGATAAAAAGAAGAAGGTTCTCAGAGGTATTAACGCCCAGATGGAGACAGGAAAGATGTATGCAATCCTCGGTCCATCTGGATGCGGTAAGACGACACTGTTGTCTTTGATCGGCGGATTGGACAGTCCTATCAGCGGAAGTATTAAATTTGATGGAAAGGATATTTTGCAGATGGGATTGGAAAGGCACCGAAAGAAAAATGTCACTTTTATCTTTCAAAGCTATAACTTGGTTGATTATATGACACCAATTGAAAATGTGGCACTGACAAGCAAATTGCCGCCATTACCAATTTTGGAACGTTTGGGACTGACGAAAGAAGAAGCAAAGCGGAATGTGCTAAAGCTCTCCGGCGGACAGCAGCAGCGGGTAGCCATCGCAAGGGCACTTGCCAGCGAATGTCCAATTATTTTGGCTGATGAGCCGACGGGTAGTGTCACATTAGTACAACACTACCCAAAAACAACACCCGTGATATTCTGGTCATTATCAATTCTAATTTCTTTAATGACAGAACGCCAAAGCGTGCGTTTTTCTTCACGGGTCAAATTCTCATAAATTGTTTTGAAATCATTATCAAGGAGCCTGCGGACGGCTGCGAAGTCTGGCGGCGGTTCAATGCTGGGTTCCGGTATCTGTTTAAGTGCAGCAGTATATATTTGATAGTCCCTTTTGTAGTCCTCAATGTCTATTAAGTCATTCACATATAATTCTTTTAACTTGGTCAGCTTCCGTTTCAGTGCTGCTTTATCAGTGCGGGCAATGGACGCTTTCTTTTTGGCTGCGGCAACTTCCCATTCCAGCTGGCAGCGTTCCAGTTCCTCTGCCAGATGTTCAAACAGCCACTTTTCCACGACGTCTTCACGGGCTGAATGATTATGAGAGCAGCGCCCACGCTGGAAATGCTGGTTGCAGCGGTAATAATAATAATCACTTGACTTGTACCCGACCAGTTTATGCCCACATTCAGCGCAAGTAAGAATGGAAGTGAAAATATATACCTTGCCAGACGGAACAGAACGTGCGTTGCGTTCCAGAAGCGCTTGCACACGGTCAAACTGCTGCTTGCTGATGATTGCCGGGCAGAAATGGTCATTGAACCTGCCGCCCCGGTCATACACCCCAGTATACAGCTTTTCTTTCAGCATACGCCGGAAAGTGGCGTCACACCAGTTCACGCCGTAGGTTTCCCGGATATAGCGGACAGTAGCACGCTGGGAAATCGAAGTTTCAAAGTAGTTGAAAGCGTCTTGCACAATGGCTGCGTCTTCTGGCACAACTTCCAGCCGCTTTTCCTCATTAACACGGAAGCCAAAGGGAGCAGAGCCGGAAACAACGGTGCCGTGGGCAATCTTACTGTCAAATACAACGTCTATTCGTTCCCCGTCAATGTCCGCTTCATTCTGGGCAATGGACAGCTTCACGTTAATATACAGACGCCCGTTTGCGGTTGTGGTGTCATATTCTTCATCAGTGGTTTTCCAGTCGCAGTTGTGCGCTTCCAGAACTTCCATGATTTTATAATAATCTGCCACGGAACGAAACCAGCGGTCAAGGCGGCAGAAAAGCAGAATATCCACTTCATCACGCTTCACACTGTCCATCATGCGTTGAAAGTCGGTTCTTTTATGAATGTTCTTTCTGGCGGTCTTGGCAGCGTCAATGTAAATTCCAACAATGACCCAGCCACGTTCCCTTGCGTATGCTTCCAGTCGTTCTTGCTGGGCTTCCAGTGACAGACCTTTTATTTTCTGTTCTTCCCCGGAAACCCTTATATATAAAGCAACCCGGACAAGTTCCGGGCTTAAATCAATCTTTTTCACTATTGTATCACCTGCATTTCCTTTCATTTCCCGCCTGCTGGTGATATAATCAAAATTGCAGACGGTATTGTTGTATCTGGTATGACATATCTTTGCACGCCCCGGAAGTGTTCCCAGCACGACCGGGGCATTTTGTTTTATTAGTCTTTCAGAATGTCGTCTGTAAAGGCTGTTATTTTCTGACTTACAAAAGAAGAATAGTTTTCTAAATCCTGTTTAGGGTTATCACCTTGCAGCATGACAAATTCAGATAAAGCAACAATCTGATTTTGTACGTCAATCAAGGCTTGACCGTAGTATGAAACGTCTGGACCGAAGCCAACGGAAGAAACCTGCTCATAATGCCACGCAGCACGCTTCTTTAAATCCACCAGAACAGGAACGGACGCTTTTTGCAGCTGGGAAACGGTCTTTGCGTCGGAGTGTACCAGCTGCCCCCAGCGTGTCAGCTGTTCTTCCGTGATGTATCGTGGGTCTTCCGGGTGTCGCTTTATGTGTATAAAGCTATACAGACAGAAGATACCGAACAGGGCGGCAACAACTGAAAAAATAACATGAGAAGAAGCAAAGAGGAACACGGCACCAGCCAGAGCAGCGACGCCGAACACAACAAAGCTGGCGTCTGGTCTTTCCTGCAAAACTGCCGTGGTCTTTGGCGGCTTCTCTTTTGGCTGCGCAGCTGCTTTCTGAACTTTAGCAGGAGCAGGAGCGGCAGCAGGAGAGGAAGCAGAGGAACTGGCGGCGGCAGCAGTGGAAGAAACACGGCTGCTGACTGTCTTTTTCTTTTTGCTTTTCAAATTCTCGGTCTTAACGTAAGAAACACCAGTGCCGGGAACCCCTATGCTGGTTGTGACCCTGCCGCTGCTGTTTATACTTTTACGATACCCCTTGACACCTGCACTTATACCAACGCTTTTCTTGCTGATGTTAAGACGGACGCCGGGGGCAATTTTCACGCTTTTTCTGAAACGTAAACCCATATAAAACCACCTTTCTTGCGAATATCCACAAAAACATAGAAATTATAATAGTGAGTGCGCCCAGCCTTGCCACGCTGGAAAGGTGGTCACACATGATAAAAAAATATATACACTGGTATGATTGCAGAGTGTACGCAATCTATTACAGCAGCATAAACACTATTTATTATAATTTAGATTTCAATGGAGCAACGCAACTTATAATTTGTAAATAGCGGGGGACGCTGGGTGCGTTATCACCCGGCGTCTGTCCCGGAAACACTGCCAGTGTCAACGGGCGGGCACTGGGCTTCTAAATCTTCTGGATTGTCTGGAACTAACAATGCAGGGTCCGCAGTAACAGCAGCGACAAGCCTGCGTTTGAAAAATTCCACGGCAGTTCTTCTAATTTCTGGGTCAAGTTCAAAGTACGTCTTTATGATTTCCAATTCAAGACCCGTGGCACCTTTAGACTTCACGAAGTCGTCAAGGCTGAATGTGTCCGGCTGTATATACATTTCACCAGAACCAGTGCGCAACCATTCTTCATTCACATTATAAAGAAGACAGATTGCCTTGATTGTCTGGTCAGTGACGGTTGAGCCGTCCCGTTCCATGTAGCTGACGCCAGTTTGCTTCATTCCCAGACTTACTGCAAATTCAGTCTGGCTGATGTGCAAAACATCTTTTCTAAAATGCTTCACACGTTCATTGATAGTCATTTGACTTCACCGCCTTTCTTTTATGTTTAAAGAATAGCAGTAACCGCTAAAAAAGTCAATATTAAAAACGGAAAAAGGGTTGACAAATAGCAGTAACCGCTATAATATATAGTTAAACAAGCAGTAACCGCTACAACAGAAGCGTTTACCGCTTGCGAAACCACACAGCATGAAAGGAGGAACAGACCATGACAGAAGTTAAAAACATGGAAACCATGATTGCAACTGAAAACCAGCAGGAAGCAACAGAGGTCATGGCTTTTCTGGGGGAACTTGAACCGCAGGAAAAGAAAGACTTTCTGGTGTTCATGCAGGGCATAAGATTTGCAAAGGGCATGGCACAGAAAATTGCGCCGCAGTCCGTATAAAGGAGGGCGCAGGAATGGAAGTACAAGGAACATTCAATGCCCAGCGCTTTTTTGAAACGCTGGCGCTGATTATATCCCAGCGGGAGGGCGTGAAAGTCACCGTGACAGTGACACAGCCAGAGCCGGAGAAGAAAGAAAAGCAGTCAGCGTGAGCGCCGGGCAGCAGCAGAAACAAAGGTTTTTCAAAAGTCAATAGCAGTGAATAGCAGCAAGGCTGTTCAAATAAAAATCATACCAGATACAAGGAGGAAAGCCACAAAATGAAAGAATTTGTGAAGAAAAAAGCAGTCATTGTCATGGACAGTGCAGGACTGCCAAACTACATGACCATGTTTTATATGGAGCCGGGGACCTATGAGCCGGAGGACGTGCCGGAACTGTTCAAAATCAGAAACAAGATTGTTCCTGCGGTTCTGGTGTCGCAGTTCACCAACACCATGATTAAGGGCGTCCCGGCGTCCTTACCTTACCAGCAGCCAAAACACACTATCAGTTATGATGAAGCGGCGGCAGCCTGCGGAAGAAAAGGCAAGGGCTGGCACCTTATGACAAATACAGAGTTTGTCTATCTACTGCATGAAGCAGAGGAACTGGGGCACACAATCGGCGGTAATACAAACTACGGCAGCAACTCAAAGAATGAGCAGGAAAGCGGCGTGAGATACGACAGCGCCGGACGCACGCTGACCGGGTGCGACCCCCTCACATGGTCCCATGACGGAACAGCAGACGGCGTGTTTGGTCTTTGCGGTAATTTCTGGGAATGGGTCACGGGCTTGCGTCTGCACAAAGGCGTTGTGGAATACACGCCGAACAACGACGCAGCAGTTGAGGGCTACACAGAGAAGCCAGACTGGACCGTTGCAGAGGTGAACGGCAGACCGTTGAAGCTGTACGGCAACAGTGCTGGTGATGTGGTAATGTCCGTTGCGGAAGAAATCGAAGAAAACTGGGAGGGCTGCCACATGGCAGAATTGCAGCTGGAAGAACTGGACGAAGTGCCGGAAATTGCGTACAAGCTGGGAATTGTACCGCATGACTGGAAGCATGAAACAGCTGGACTTTGGGCAGACAGCGAACTTGAAGAAAGCGTGCCTATCCGGGGTTCGAGTTTCGGCAGCGCTTCCGACGGTGGCGCTGGTGCGCTGTACTTGAGCTACGCCCGTTCTCACGTCAGCAACAGTGTGTCCTTGCGTTCCGCTTTGTTCTTGGAAGACTGGGAACTGGTAACTGAATTACTGAAAGCGGGTGCGACAGCGCACGCATAAAGAACAGACGTTCTGATATTTGACCCATGAAAAAGGGCAAGCAAAAAGCCTTTGAAGATGTGCCGGAAACACAAAATCAAAGGCTTTTCAAAAGTCAATATGTAATAATTCAATACACGTTTATTATACCATATTGGCGGCTACAAGTCAAACATTTTAGAGGGCGAAAGCCTTTGAAAATAGCGGGTTTCAAACCTGTTAAACGGGCTTGTATGGGGTATTAACATTCCTACGAAATATATAAATATATATACGCTGTATGGATAATGAACAGGAGGGATAAGAGGGAGAAGAAGAACCCCACCCCACTTCTGGTATACCCTTATACGCTTAAAACGGTATAGGACAGAAAAGGAAGTGCAGTGGTGTTCATAAGGGAGAAGAAGATAGACTGCGCAGAGTATAGAGAAGTGGATATAATACCACGAACAGAAGCAGCAGAGCAGGCAAGCAGAGGAAAGAGGGGTAAGAAAAGAAAGGTTAATGCCCCAAAGCAAAAGGACTTGAACGACAAGAACGCTAAACGCTATCTGGTACAGTTGGGAAATGGCAACTTCCACATAGGGGACCTGCATACAAGTTGCACATATAGCGCAGAGAACCTGCCGGGAACGGTAGAGGAAGCAGAAAACATTGTGACAAACTACCTGCGGAGAATAGCATACCGCAGAAAGAAGCTGGGGCTAGAACCCCTTAAATACATACTGGTAACAGAATACAAGTACAGCAAGGATGGTCAGTGTCTTAAAAGAATACATCACCATATCATTATGAACGGTGGTTTAGACCGTGACGACGTGGAATTGATGTGGACGAAAGACCGTATCAACTGGAAGAAGACAGACGACCCAGAGTATAGAGCCAGTATAAAGCAGCTGGGCTGGGTTAATGCAGACCGCCTGCAAATGAATGAGAACGGCATAGAGGGGCTTTGCAAGTATATTGTGAAAGACCCGCAGGGAAAGAAACGCTATTCAAGCAGCAGGAACCTTGACCGCCCGGAAACAACCAGAGAGGACGGAGGGGAAAAGCAGCAGCGTGACCAGAACCACTGGAAGTATAGCCGCAATCTGTCAGACCCAACGGAAAAGTGCAATGATTTCAAGTACAGCAAACGCAAGGTAGAGCAGCTGGCGAAGTCACCAGACGGCGGGCTGGAAGAATTTAAAAAGATTTACAGTGATTATGACATTGTTTCATGCGAACCCGTGTTTTATGAACAAACCGGGTGGCATATTTACTTGAAAATGTGGAAAAAGAAGCCCAAAAAGGGCAGAAAGGAGGATAAAAAGTGCAGTTAGGTGAATTGATAGAGAAAATGACGACCAGTGACCGTCTGGTTATCATCAACGCTGCCGGGCAGGTGATATACCGTGGCTATGCGGCAAACTTTGCACACGGGACAATAAACCCATTGCGCCGGGTGAAACGCTTTGGGCTGGGTATGGAAACGTACAAGCGCACAGAAAAGATGTGGGACTGGGCAAACATACGGGAACTGCCGGAGCAGATACCAGTTAAACAGCTAGGACAATATGACATAGGGCAGCTGCAACAGCTGTTATTTATCCGGGTGATTTTGGAGGAATAAGGCATGGAGAACGAAAAGAAAGCATGGCAGACGCCAGAATTGCAGGAAATGGCAGTTGTTGTCCTATCACTGCACCAGAAATGGTGGCAGAAAATGGCAGCAGGTGAAAAGGTTCTGGAACTGCGGAAGTCAAAGCCGCAATGCAAAGCGCCGTTCCGGGTGCTGGTGTATGTCACAGGCGGCGTGGGCGTAGTCGGTGAATTTGTCTGCCCGGAAGTTCTGGAAATCAAGAACTTTGAAGAAGCAGAAAAGAAAAGCCGGGTGCCAGCACATGACATTCACAATTATGCGGCGGGCAGTAGAAACAAGGTGTATGGCTGGGAGATAACAGCCGTCAAGGAATATCCACAGGCAGTGGCGCTGGAAGAACTGGGAATGAAGCGTGCGCCGCAGTCGTGGCAGTATGTGAGGTAGAGAACATGGACCAGATACAACGGGAAAAGATAGCTGCAAAGCTAAAGAAAATTAAAGCATTGGAAGAACGTGGAGTAGGCGGCGAGAAAGAAACCGCAATGCGTATGTATGAGGACTTAAAAGCCAGATACGAACTGGAAGACGAAGAAATCATGCTGGACGCAGTAACGCTTCACTGGTTCGGATATGCAACGGAACTGGAAGAAGAACTGCTGACCCAGATTTTCTACAAGGTCACGGGCGGCACGACATATCACATTTACACGGGCAAATACAGCCGCAGGAAGAAGCGTGGCTGCGATTGCACAGAGATTGAAGCAGCGGAAATCACATTGCTTTTCAATTTCTACAAAGCGGAATTGAAGCGGGAACTGGAAGCGTTCATGGTAGCTTTCAGAAGCGGCAACAACCTTTACCCGGACAAGACCGCCCGTTGCTACAAAGAGAACAACGGACCTGCGCCGGAGAGAACCGACGAAGAAAAGCGAATGTTGAAAAAGGCTGCGTGGTATTCACAGGTGCTTGACAAGAGAAGACCGCCACGGGCACTGATTGGAGAACCGGAGGTGGAAGAAGATTGAGTGAAGACAGAAAGAAAATCATTGCAAAGCTGATAAAGATAAAAGCCCTTGCGGAACGTGGCGTGGGCGGGGAACAGGCAACAGCGCAGCTGATGTATGACACCTTAAAGAAGCGTTACGGCATAACAGACGAAGAAGTGAGCCGGGCAGCAGGCGGCACGGTGGATATAACAGAAATTGACTTGAAACAGTGCTGGGGGCTTGCGTTTGCACTGGGTGTGATAGCAAACAACCTGCAAGACGAAATGGAGTTATGCACAATTTGTCCACATACTCACACAGAGGATTGCGCAGGGTGCGGCACGCACGAGAACATAAAGGATTTGCAGATACAGTATGAAACCATGAAGCAGAAACTTGAAGAAGTGGCAATGGAGGTATAGGGCATGGCAAGAACAAAAATACTGGTGCCGCCAGAAAAGCAGTGCGGGTATACTTCCGTTATCGTTTCATACAGCACAGGGATTGACAGCACGGGCGCTATTTACTGGGCAACACAGAATTTTGCGCCAGAAAAAATATTCCTGCTGTACTGCGACACTGGCGCAGAGTACAGCGTGAATGAAGCATTGTTTTTCAATACTGCAAAGGTTCTGGGACTAAAACCAATATTGCTGAAAGCGCCGAAAGACTTTCTGTATCTGCTTTTGAATGAGCGGTTGAAGTTCCCGGACAGCAAGAACCGCTGGTGTACGGCGTATCTGAAAACGGCGGTGACTGACCACTGGATAAGGACACACCGGGACATACTGGGCGAAAAGTGTTTGTTCATATCCGGGGAACGCCGGGACGAAAGCAGAGGGCGTGCAAAGCTACCAGAATGTGAGTATCACAGCACGACGTTGAAAACAGAGCGCAAGGGCAAGTTTGAATGTCATTGGCTGCGCCCGGTGCTGGACTACGAAAAAGGCAAGATGTTTGAGTTTGGAAAACGTTTGGGGCTAGACCCGCACCCGTGTTATGAATACATTGACCGTTGCAGCTGCATGATGTGCATATTTGCGAAAAATGAACAGGTCATGGAGAACATGAAGCGGCACCCGGAAGCAATGCGGAAATGGGTAGACGCAGAAGCAAAGCTGGGGTTCACATGGAAACAGAAAACAAGCCTGCAAGAATTGTGGGACCAGTGTTTTGATATTGACGACGTGACCGAAACGGACACACCAGAACAGACGGGAGGTGACGCCGGGTGTCAGAAACAAGAAAGCGAAGAAAAAAGCCGCAGGAGGTAAAGACAATGAACGAAGAACAGAGAATGGCAGAGGTTGAGAGGTTCAAGAACTACTTTGCGTACATAAACAGACCGGGAGCAGATAAGCTGCTTGCGTGGTTGGAAGAAGTAGGGTTTTTCACAGCACCAGCAAGCACGAAGTATCACGGAGCATACGCAGGCGGTCTGGTGGAGCATACAAACAATGTATACCGCAGATTGGTGAAGCTGGCAGACGAAGAAGACAAAAGGCTGGGCAGAACATATCCAGAATATACGGTGGACACAATCGCAGTTGTGGCGCTTCTGCATGATGTTTGCAAGGCAGACGCATATAAAATTAAAAAAGAGGACCTTAACTGCCCATACAAAACAGTGGTGAAAAAGGTGTACTGGACGTACACAAACAATTTACCGCTGGGACACGGTGAAAAATCGGTTATACAGATTATGCGCTTTATGCAGTTGAGCGAAGAAGAAATGCTGGCTATACGCTGGCACATGGGCGCTTTTGATTATGCAACAAAAGGTGGTAGCTGCGATATGAACAACGCTTTTGCGGGCAGCAGGCTTGCAGTCATGCTGCACATTGCGGATATGGAAGCAACACACCTTGACGAAAGGAAAGAAAAACATGAGTAGAGCATATTACAGAAAGCGCAGCGAAGCCACAGAGCAGGAAAGAGTTATGAACTGGGCGACGTTCTACGCAAAGGACTTCCCGGAACTGGCACTGCTGCACCATATCCCAAACGGCGGCAGCAGAAACCAGCTGGAAGCCGCCAACCTCAAACGGCAGGGCGTGAAAGCCGGGGTGCCGGACTTATGCTTGCCAGTACCCAGAAACGGCAAACACGGGCTGTATGTGGAAATGAAGTGGCAGAAGAATAAAACCACGGACAAGCAGGACTGGTGGCTTGACCAGCTGCGGCAGCAGGGATATGAAACGGCGGTCTGCTGGACTGCGGAAGACGCAATGGACACCATAGCAGGTTATCTGGGAGTTATGGAGCAGACAGGAAGAAAGGTGGAATGGTAATGGGCTACATGGATAAGACATTGAAACAGACGGTGCCGTATTACAGCACCATGAAGCGTGCAGGGGCGTTCAGACAGCCCCAGAAGCCACAGAAGCGGCAGAAAAGAACGACGCTGACAGAATACAGCCAGAACGGACAGAAAGCCGTATTGAAGCCGCACGTTACCGTCAATCAAGCAGCAAAGAAACTGTATGATTATGAGCAGACGGGACTTTCACCGCATGAGGTTGCAAACCTTGTTGAGCAGGTGCAGAACTTGACAAGGCGTGTGAAGAAATACGAAAGCTGGGAAGAATGAACGACGTTGACCGCTGCTTGATATGCGGTGAGATTATCCCGGAGGGTTCGCAGGTCTGCACCGCCTGCCGCAATAAATACGACATTGTGACCGGGGAAACAGAGGAAATGGCACAAGAACTGCGGGACGTAGCAGACGTGCTGAAAATCACAGAGGGCACAGACACAAACATTAGAAAGTCAATGGAAAGCATACTGCGGATAGCAGACAGACTGGAAAGGACAAGCAATGGCAAGAAAAGAAGATAAACAGCCACAGTATTTGCCGTTAATCGTAAAAGCAAAGTTACATACTGGCGGCAGGGACTATGAGAAAATCAAAGAGGAATTAAAGGGGCAGGGCTTCACCTGCAAGCAAATGAAAGGCATGGTGCGTGAGGGTAACTACTTTGACGGAATAGTGCTGTATTTATCAAAGTGGAACTGGGACAACCACGAAAGCTGGCACCTTTACAACTGGGACGACAAGGACGAAAAAGAAGTTATGCTGGGCATATATGAAGCCGAACAGTACCACCCACAGGCACCGTATAGATACAGAGATAATTTTGAGAAGTTCCAGAAAGACTGGACAAGTGGAGAGTATGACCCCGGTATGACATTCACTTTCAAGGACAGTGAAGTTGAAGTGCTGGAAGTCCTGCAAGAAGAGGTTGACAACATAGACCATGAAGCAGTCAAAAAGCAGGTTGCAGCAGCGGAAGACGCAAAGTTTCAGAAGCACAGGAAGCAGCGCCAAAGAAGAAAACAGAGCGCCAGCAAGGGCAGCAGATACCAGAAAAAGTTTTATTGATGGAGGAATAGGACATGGCAGGAAACAAGAAGAGAAAGAAGAGCCGCAAGAAGCATTGCAACAGCAAGCGTGAAGTATTTCAGATGGTACAGGACCATATCAATGAGAAGCACCCACAGCAAAGCAGAAATATAATGGCGCAGAAGTTGCAGATAATCAACCGATTGAAGCCAGTGTTGCAGGCTACAAGGGAAAACATGAGGAAGCAGGGAAAGACAGTGCTTGTGCCAGACGCAGAAAAGTTCTTCCCGGAAGCAGGAGGGCAGCAGGAATGGCACAGATATTTCAAGTAGTTTGGGAAACAGTCAAAGTGATTGCTGGGTCAATATTATTTCTTGTGATAGTTGGCGTAATACTTCTAATGCTTCTGGTAATACGTGAAGCAGGGTGGTACATAAGGCAGCAGAACAAAAAGAAATTGGAAGAACAGCAGGAGGAAGAAAAGAAATGAAAGCAGAATTTTTTCACGCAGTATGCCCGTTGGAAATCGGGGACACAGTAGCAATCAAGCTGGATAACAAGGCACAGCAGACAGAAGCAATGCCAGAAGCACTTTATATACCGCCACACGCAACAGTATTGGTCGGCGGCAAGGATATTCACATTGCAACTGTCACCGACATTGCAACAATGCACTATCTGAAATCCGGGAAAACACAGTTTTTGTATGAACTGGACGGCAAGGGGTCATATAAGCCCATGAAAGTGACAATGCCAGTACAGATGTTTGACAAGGAACTGAAAAAGCGTGGCAGATAATAGTTGAATACTTACGGAAGTATACAAAATAAACAAATATACTTCCGTAAGATTGTAAGAAATGTCAATAGATTTTATACTTCCGTAAGTATATAATAAAGACAATCAAGAAAAACAAACGGAGGTACAGAAAATGAAGTTTACAGAACACGGATACAAAATGCACGACGAGAAACACCAGCGTTTCTACTGCATGACAATGGCAGATTTAAAAATTGATTTAATACAGTACATGACCAGAAAAGAAAAGACAGACTTAAAAATAAGACTGGTTGATTGCAAAGCCGGAGAAGTCACAGAATACGCAAATACAAAAGAATTTCTTATGACAGACTTAAACAATGGCTGGGAAATTGAATTGCTGGACGTTCACGCAGTACACATGAACACAACAAACGAAGATATTATTGTCGTTTGCTTCCGTGATGATGAAACAAACTGGGAATAGCAAGCACGGGTGGCGCAATGGATAGCGCAGCAGCCACCGAAGCTGCCGGGTGCGGGTTCAAGTCCCGCCCCGTGCATTACTGGGAAAGCAACTATAAATTCATACCAGATACAAGGAGGAATACCACATGAAAGTATTATCAATTATCAATCTTAAAGGGGGAGTGGCAAAGACCATTTCCAGCGTAAACATGGCACATATTCTGGCAGCAGTAAAAGGCTTCAAAGTCCTGCTGATTGACAATGACAAGCAGGGCAACGCAAGCAAGATTATGAACCGCCACAGCTATGACCATAAGGGCACAGCAGAGGTAATGACACAGCGGGGCATTGACCCGGCAGAGGTTATCCAGCACACAGACTTTGAGGGCTTAGACATTATCACAGCGAACATGAATTTGCTTACAGCCAACCTTGAAGTCATGCTGGACCAGTCAAGACCGCAACAGACACGCTTCAAAAAGTTTCTGGACGGTTTACAGAATGAATATGACTACTGCATTATTGACAACGCCCCAGACATTAACATTTCAACCATAAATGCGCTGGTAGCTTCACAAGACGTCATGGTGCCTATAACCATTGATGATTTTGCAATAGATGGGCTGGCAGAACTGAAAGAACAGATTGACAACACCCGTGAGGACTTAAACCCACAGTTGCGCTTCTGCGGCTGCTTTGTCACACAGTACGACAGAACCAATGAAGCAGACACACAGGGCGAAGAGTTCTTGAAGACGCTTGAATATCCGGTGTTTGAAACACATATCAGAAAGACACCAAAAATGAAGCCCAGCACATTTGAAAGATTACCAATCATTTTATATTCCCCACGCTGCGGCGCAAGTGCCGACTATAAAGCGTTAGTGGAAGAATGGTTGAGAATGTGACCAATTCGGACACGTTAGGAGGGAAAGACAATGGCAGGAGCAGCAAAGAAATTCAACTTGACAGAGTTATTAAACCAGCGGTCAAAGGAAGCTGGGGAGCAGCAGAAAACAGAACAGCAGCAGGCGGCAGCAGGCACAGAGGTTGTCACGTCCGAAGAGGGCGTGAGCAGCACCGCCGACATTTACGACCTTATACCGTCAAAGGGCAATTTTTACAGCGTGGAAGACGTGCAGGACTTAAAACAGTCTATTGAACTTCTGGGAGTGCTGCAACCACTTCTGGTGACTGATGAAGAGGAAGACGGCAAGCGCCGTATCATTGCAGGGCACAGAAGACGGCTGGCGGTCATGCAGCTGGTGGACGAGGGAAAAGAGCGTTTCAGACGGGTTCCAATCTTAATCAAGCCGAAGAAAAACGCAATTCTGGACAGACTGGCACTGATTATGGCAAACCGTTTCCGTGAGAAGACAGACTGGGAACGCATGACAGAAGCACTGGAAACAGAAAAACTGGTACTGGAATTAAAAGAAAGCATGAACATTCCGGGCAGAACCCGTGATTTACTGGCAGAGATTATAGAAACGTCCCCGGCGCAGGTTGGAAGATACAAGGCAATCTATAACAATATCATTCCAGAACTGATGGCAGAATTTAAGGCAAACAGAATTGTTGTATCTGTCATTTATGAAGCGTCCGGGTTGCCGGAAGATTACCAGAAGCAGGCGGCAGAGGTATTCCGGGAAAATGAAGTGCTGACATTATCGGACATTAAGCAGTTAAAGAAGAACTGGGAAGCGTCGCAGCAGATACCGGGACAGATGGACATTAGCCAGATGGAAGAGAAGCAGGAAGCCGCAGGAACGGCAGAAAGTGCCACAGGCAATGAAACAGACCAGCAGCAGGAAGAAGCAGACACAGAGGGAGCAGGAGAAGCCACAGAGGGCACAGAGGACGCAACCGGGCAGCAGTCAGAATATGTTGACCCGCAGCCGGAGCAGATAACGTCACTTTGTTACAGCTGCACACACTATGAGGACTGCCACGACAAGACAGCAACCGTGACCAGCTGCAATGCTTATGAGAACCGCAGAGAAGCCCAGAAGACGGACGAAGAGAGATACAACGAAGAGCAGGCAGCTATTGACAGGGAAACACAAAAGAAACTGCGTGAAATGCAGCAGAAAGAGAAAATGCAGCATTTGCCGTCTGATGAAAGAAAAGAAAAAACAATCAGAGTATCACCGGACAAAATGAAAGCCGTTGCAATCGACCATACAAGACCATACATGATTTTGAAAAATGACGGTTACAGAGAGGGCGACACAGTGAAGCTGATTGAGTTTGCAGAGGGCAGAGCAACCGGGAACACGGCAGACATGAAAATTATCTGCATGGACGACGACACGACCAGCAGCGCACTTGAAGAGGGCTATTGTGTAATAGCGTTGCAGGAGGTGTAGACGTGGTACAGATTTTAGAACTATTTGGGGGAATTGGTTCCCCCAGATGTGCTTTGCGAAATTTGAACATTCCAACAAAAGCCATTGACTATGTGGAAATAGACGAAAACGCCGTAAGGTCATACAATGCAATGTTTGCGGAAGAATTAGAGTATAAAACACAATCAGTGGTGGGCTGGAACCTCAAACCAGATATTCTGATACACGGCAGCCCGTGTCAAGATATGAGCATTGCGGGACATCAAGGAAAAGCAACTGCGGAAGCAGGGAGGATAAACAGAGGAAAAGGGGCAGACAAAGGAAGCGGCACCCGGTCAAGTCTGATGTGGGAAACAATACACATTATTCAAAATATGGGCGAATGGAAGCCAAAATATGTTATCTGGGAAAACGTGAAAAATGTATTAAACGGCTACAACAAGAAGAACTTTGAACAATACATAGCAGAAATGGAAAAGCTGGGATATACAAGCAATTATCAAATATTAGACGCAAGGGACTTTGGATTGCCACAGGCACGGGAAAGGGTTTTCACGGTATCGGTGCTGAATGGTGAAAAGTTCGACTTTTCAGACTTAATCAGAACGCCAATGAAAGACATATCAGAATTTCTTCTGAACAACGACGAAGTGCCGCCAGTGTATGACGTGACGCAACCGAGCGTGTACAGTGTGATTGGAGAAAAAGGCATAAGAAGAGCAACAGTAATAAAAGATTTTGCATACACAATCACGACCAGACAGGACAGAACACCAGCACAGGTGATTGACTGCGGAAACGGGCGTTATAGATATTTAACAGAACGGGAGTGCTGGCGCCTGCAAGGATATACAGACAAGGACTATGAAAGGGCAAAAGCAGTCCAGAAGCGTTCTGGAAGATACAGAATGGCGCTATACAAGCAGGCTGGAAACAGCATTGCAGTTCCGATATTTGAAAGTATGTTCAGAAAGATAATTTTACATGAAACAGCATAGGAGGTGCGGAAAATGCCAATAAACATGACAGATTATAGAATGATTATCAACGAAAGAGTATACAACGTATTGCAAATTATGATTGATTTTGCAGGACCGTTAGAAGAGGGGGAACCACCAAAGCCGAAGTTTATTGACGCAGTATACATTGACGAAGACGGAACAATAAAAACCATGCGTGATGAAGCGTGGTGCTTCCAGTTCGTGAGAAGAAACGGAGGTGCAGCAGATGGAAAGACCAATAATAATGCTTAATACAGACAATATGCCCGTATTTTGCCGAAACCAGTGCGCAAATACAAAATGCGCAAAGCACATTTCAAAAGCCTATGAGTGCGGCGGTTCATGTTCAATGCGGTTATTGAGAGGGGAACCGGAGTGCGCAGGGCACATATCACGGAGGAAGCACAAATGAAAGAAAATGTTTGCGTTGACTGCAAACACTATGAAAGCTGCAAAAAGCCGGAAAGATACATGAAGTGTATGGGGTACGAAGAGAAAGAACGGCAGCAGGCAGCAGGAGAAAACGCAGTTGACGTGCAAGACGGATAGAAGCCGGGAAAGACTGGCAAAAACAAAGAATGGAGGAAAAGCAAATGGCGCAGGCAATGGAAAAAGGCAGGGTTATTGAATTGCTGGAATATTACAAAGACATAGACGGGGAGGTGAGTATATACAGAAAGATAATAAGTGACTTAACGGACCAATACTACAATCCCATTGGCGCTATACAATGCGACGGTCTACCAAAAGGAAAAAATAATATATCACGACAAACAGAAAATATGGCGCTTAATATTCCAGATTATGTCAGCGGCGAAATCAGAGAGTATGAAGCAAAGGCGCAGCAGTTGCAAGCCTTAAAGGCGCAGATTTTGCAGGAAGTTTCAAGGCTGAAACTGAAAGAAAAGCGCATTATTTTTGATTTTTACATGCACAACCTCAAATGGGAACAAGTAGCGGTACGCAATTCATACAGTGAAAGACAGTGTAAGAATATCAGAGATACAGCACTTGAAACACTTTCACAGAGGTTTGAAAAGAACCAGATTATTTCACAATTTCAAAGGATTGCATAAGCAATCATTGCCCGCCATTGCCTGCGTTTTACTGGTATAATTTAAGCCAGTGAAGCAGGCTTTAAGTCGTTATATTTGCACGTTGGCAATAGTGGGCTTTGGTGATTTTTTGAATTTACAAAGCCCATAATTTTTTATACTTCCGCAAACTGGAAGAGTTGGAAAGAATGAAAACGAACGAAAAGAGGTGAGAAGATGGGAAGACCACGGAACCCGGAACGGGACAAGTCAATGCAACGCTATCTGGACGCAGACGGCAAGATTGAAACAGCGGAACTGGCGAAGCTGGCAGGAGTGCCAGAAGTGCGGATAAGAAAATGGAAGTCAGAAGACAGCTGGGACGAAGCACTGAAAAACAAGCCGAAAAAAAGAGGGGGTCAAAAAGGCAACAAAAATGCTGCCGGAAAAACCCCAGCAAAAAAGGGTAATAAAAACGCCGTAACACATGGGGCATTTGCGCAGGCGGGATATGAAGACATAGACCCGGAGCAGGCGGCAGCCATACAGAACATGGGCACACCGTCCGCAATGTCACAAATGATGGAGGAATTGCAGGCGCTATATCTGCGCAAAGCCTATCTGGAAAGCCTATTGAAAGAGTATGAAAGCCCAGAAGCAGGCGGCTTTTACACAGATAAAATAGTACACATGATTGTACCAAAGAGCATGGAGGAAAGACAGCAGGAAGAGGACTGCGGCATGGAACACCAGCAGTGCGCAGACCCAGAGGGAAGCAAGACAGAAACATATAAAACAGCCATGAAGTCTGTCATTAAGTCCAGCCCATTTGAACGGGCAATGAAAGTGGAAGCCGAACTAAACAAGCTGCACGGGCGTATCATCAAGCAGCTGGATAGTATCAAGGCGTATGAGTTGGAGGACAGACGCTTGCAGCTTGCAGAGAAGCAACTTGAATTGAATAAACAGAAGCTAACGGGCGAATTTGAGATTGACCCGGACGGAAGCACCGAAAACGACGAAATCACAGACGTTGTGGACGACGTTTAATAGGTTCTTCTGGCGGTCTGGAAGCACTGCGGGTACGGCGACGCCCAAAGGTTTCCTAGATATAAATTAAAAATTTTCACTTCCGCTTCCGAACCAGAAAAAAAGAAAGGGGGTGCGGTTTTTGAAAGCGTATACGTCAAAAGCGGTTGCCGCATGGCTTGACATATCAGAACGCAGAGTGCGCCAGCTGCGGGACGAAAAAGTGATAACGGAAATCAGACCGGGGCTGTACGATTTGAAAACCGTAAACCACCAATACATAAACTACCTGCGGAAGAACAACCCGGACAGCGAAAGCACAATAAATTACAATGCGGAGCGGGCAAAACTGGTGAGAGCAAAGAGGGAAGCGCAAGAACTGGAATTGAAGCTGCGCAGAAATGAAGTTCACACCACAGAGGACGTGGAACAGGTAATGACAGACACGCTGGTTAGGTTCAAAACAAGACTTATGGCAATACCTGCAAAGTTAAGTCCGATTTTATCAAAGAAAAAGGACCAGACAGAAATTTTCAAGCTGCTGAAAAGCGCTATTGATGAGGTACTGGAAGAACTTTCAGACTTTCAGACAGTGTTTGGGTACGGTGTAGAAGATGAAGAAACACACAGCTGATATGTTCGCCCGCATTTTTAAGGTATTGCAGCCGCCACCGGAAATGACACTTTCCCAGTGGGCAGATAAATTCCGCAGGCTGTCTGCCGGGTCTTCCGCAGAACCGGGACGCTGGAAGACAGCAAAAGCCCCGTACCAGAAAGAAATCATGGACGCAATAACAGACATCACAATTAAAAAAGTGGTGATAATGTCAGCGGCGCAGGTGGGAAAAACAGACGCAATGGTGCTGAACCCTATTGGCTACTATGTGCATTATGACCCGTCACCGATTATGGTTATACAGCCCACAATAGACATGGCAGAGAAGTTTTCAAAAGAAAAGCTGTCACCCATGCTGCGTGATACCCCAGTACTTGCGGACAGAATAAACGAAAAGTCACGAAACAGCGGTAATACAATCATGCAGAAGATATTCCCCGGCGGTTTTATCACTATTGCCGGGGCAAATAGCCCAACGGGATTGCGTAGCCACACAATCAGAATATTGCTTGCGGACGAAATAGACGCATACCCAGCCAGTGCAGGAAAAGAGGGCGACCCGCTTCTATTGGCTTCAAAAAGACAGACGACGTTCTGGAACAAGAAGCAAGTGGACATTTCCACACCGACGGTCAAGGGCGTATCAAGAATAGAAGTGGAGTACGAAAACAGCAGCCGGGGAGAGTGGAACACGCCTTGCCCGTGCTGCGGAGAACTGCAACCGCTGGTCTGGTCAAATGTAGTCTTTGACAAAGAGGATTTGTCAGAAATCAAATACGCTTGCAGCAAATGCGGCGTCATATCCAGTGAAGCAGAGTGGAAAGAACACTTTACAGAGGGAACCTTTGTGCATGAGGACCCGGAAAACCCCGTGCGTGGGTTCCATTTGAACACGCTTGCGTCAACACTGACCACATGGCAAGAAGTGGTTGAAAAATTCTTGATTGCCAATGCAGAAATGAAAAAAGGCAATGTGGAATTGATGAAAGTATGGACCAATACGGAAATGGGGCAGACGTGGGAGGAAGACGGCGAAACCGTAGAAGACGACGAACTGATGAAGCGCAGGGAGAAGTACAACTGCGAAGTGCCAGAAGAAGTGCTGTATTTGACCGCAGGCGTGGACACGCAGGACGATAGATTTGAAATTGAGGTTGTGGGCTGGGGTCCAGAATATGAAAGCTGGGGAATTAAGTATGCCGTGATATACGGTGACACGTCGAACATGGAAGACCAGTGCTGGAAAGACCTTGACACGTTTTTGCAGCAGTCGTGGAAAAAAGCAGACGAAACGCAGCTGAAATTGTCATGCACCTGCATAGATAGTGGAGGACACCGAAGCAATCAAGTATATAAGTTCTGCAAAGCACGGTTCAATCGCAGGGTATTTGCAATCAAAGGTTCAAACGATAGTGCAGCGGCATACATTCAGAAGCCGACAAAAAGCAACCGTGAGGGCGCATATCTGTTCACGCTGGGAGTAGACACAGGAAAAAGTTTGTTAATGGACAGATTGAAGCTGGAAGACGAGGGACCCGGCTTTTGCCACTTCCCAAAGGAAGACGGCAGGGGCTATGATGAAAAGTATTTCAAGGGGCTAACGTCGGAAAAAAAGGTCATGCGCTATAAAATGGGCAGACCGTATTTTGCATGGGACCTGAAAGACAAAGGACAGCACAAACGAAACGAAGCGCTTGACTGCCGGAACTACGCCACGGCAGCTATTGAAATAACGGGCGTACCATTAAAGAAACCGAAAAAGAAAGAGAATAAGCCGCAGACAACAAAGAAAGTTGTGAAGCGGGGAAGAAGAAACAGTGGAGGTATATTATAAATGGCAGGAATTACACTGGAAACAGCAAAAAGGCACCTTGACGCATGGCTGGAAGCAGAACTGGCGGTGACAAATGCGCAGTCATACACAATCGGCAGCAGGACCATGACAAAAGCTGATTTAGCGGAAATCAGAAAGTCTATTGAATATTGGCAAGGAAAGGTCAATGCGCTGGAGAACGCAGCCAAACACGGCGGCAGAAACCGGGTAAAACGATTTGTACCCCGTGACTTGTAAAGATTGCCCGCTATTGCCCGTTTTAGGGGTTTATTTCCCCCCATTGCCCGCAAAAATGAGGTAATATTGTAGCGTGGAAAAATAAGAAAAGACAAAAAGCACCCGTGAAAAGGTGCTTTTTTCATGCCATAAAGGAGGTGAGAACGTGGGGATTGCAGCGGGAATTGATAAGGCAATAGCAGCGATTGCGCCGCAAACAGCACTGAAAAGGATTGCTGCAAGACAGAAATTGCAGATATTAAACAGCGGTTACAGCAATTATGGGGCAAGCGTAACAAAAAAATCACTTATGGGCTGGCTTCATGCTGGCGGCAGCAGCCGTGAGGACATAGAAGACAATGTTTCTGTCCTGCGGCAGCGCACCCGTGATTTATATATGGGCGTACCGATTGCCAACGGCGCTGTCAAGACCATGCGCACCAATGTAGTTGGGCGTGGACTACGTTTGAAACCGAACATAGACGCTGAAATATTAGGGCTGACACCAGAAGAAAGAAGAAGTCTGGAAAAGCAGATTGAAAGGGAATGGAACATCTGGGCAGAAAGCACAGATTGTGACATGGCACGCATTGATAATTTTTATGAGTTGCAGCAGTTGGCGTTTCTGAACTGGCTTATTTCTGGTGACTGCTTGGCAGTGCTGCCAGTAAAGCCCAGATTAAACCAGCCGTATGATTTGCGTGTGCAGCTGATTGAAGCGGACAGGCTTTGCAGCCCGGACAACTGCGACACAATAGACAACAAGATTGTTGGAGGTGTAGAGGTTGACCAGTCCGGGGAGGTGGTAGCGTACCACATAGCAGACCACCACCCGTTGTCATACGCATACACAGACATTAAATGGCAGAGGGTAGAAGCATTTGGAATAAAGACGGGCAGAAGAAATGTGCTGCACTTGATGAACCGTGAGAGGATAGAGCAGCGCAGGGGCGTTCCGTTCCTTGCCCCGGTCATTGAGAGCTTGAAGCAGCTTGGACGCTATACAGACGCAGAACTGGTGGCGGCGGTTGTGTCTGGAATGTTTACGGTGTTTATTGAAAAGGCAGACGCCAGCAACGAGGACGCAATAGGAAGCATGATACCAGAGGAAGTGCAGGTTGACGCAGAGGACGAAACCACCATTGAACTTGCGCCGGGTGCTGTCTTTGACTTAAACGAGGGCGAAAAAGCACATGACATGAACCCCGGAAGACCAAACGCCAATTTTAATGGCTTTGTGGAAGCTATATGCCAGCAAATAGGCGCTTCACTTGAAATTCCTTATGAATTGCTTGTAAAACGCTTTAACGCCAGTTATACAGCCAGCAAAGGGGCACTGGAAGAAGCATGGAAAATGTTCAATATGTACCGGGATTGGTTGGCAACAGACTTTTGCCAGCCCGTGTACGAAGAATGGCTGACAGAAGCGGTGGCAAAAGGGCGCATCAAGGCACCGGGTTTCTTTACTGACGCAGTAATCAGAAAAGCATATTGCACGGCAAAATGGAACGGTCCGGCAAAAGGTATGCTTGACCCAGTAAAAGAGGTTACGGCAGCGGAAAAGAGAGTGCAAAACGGTTTCAGCACCAGAAGTGATGAAACAATGCAAATGACAGGTAGCGGCTATTACAGCAATGTTGAGCAGCTGAAACATGAAGAAAAAGAACTAAGGGAGGTAAGGAAAATTGCCAATGGAAATGCAGACGACCCGGCAACAGGATAACAGGCAACCGGGCAACCCATACGGGGTCACAACAAATAAATTCTGGAATTTCATTCCGGCAGCAGGCGACAAGCCACCAGAACTGCTTCTGTATGGAGCAATCAGCAGTCAGCAGTCATGGTGGGAAGACAGGGTAACACCGCAGCAATTCAACGCAGAACTTGCGGAACTGGGCGACGTCCCGGAAATTATCGTGCGCATTAACAGCGGCGGCGGTGATGTGTTCGCAGCAAACGCAATATTTACACGGTTGAAAGACTGTTCGGCGAAAGTGACGGTCAAAATTGACGGCTGGGCAGCTTCCGCAGCCACAATCATTGCAATGGCGGGCGACACAATCAAGATTGCCCGCAACGGCGTGTTTATGATACATGACCCAGCAATGACAGTCTGGGACACTTTCAAGGCAGAAGACTTTCTGAAAATGGCTGATGAATTGAAAGTGATTAAACAAAGCATTGTCAACACATACGCCAGCAAGACCGGGAGAAATGCAGAGGACATAGAACAGCTTATGTCAAATGAAACATGGTGGACAGGAGACACAGCCGTTGAAAATGGGTTTTGTGATGAACTAATGTTTGAAGAAAGCAGCACAGTTGTTGAAAATTCTTCAAAAATTGTGGTTAATTCAGTGCCCATTGATGTTTCTATGTTCAAAAGTATTCCAACACAGTTATTAAACAGCCCGCACAATCAAAATCCGGGTAGTTTGATAAATAATAGTGCAGCAGCAAGCAAAAAGCCACAGGAAAAGGAGGAACAACAAATGGCAGCACCAGAAAACAAAATCACAACGGTTGACGCACTAAAAGCCGCTTACCCGGATTTAGTAGCGACAATTCAGAACGACGCAGCCGCCGCAGAACGTGCCAGAATTAAAAGCATTGAGGATTTGACAAACGGTAACTATGCAGCACTTGCGGCAGACGCAAAATTCACGAACCCAACTTCTGCGCAGGAATTGGCAGTGAAAATCATTGCAGAGCAGAACAAAGCTGGGGGCACATACATTGAGAACCGCCAGAAAGACGCACAGGACAGCGGGGCAAATGGAGTGCTTGGAGTAGTGCCGGAGGACGGAGCAGGCGACAACGGCAAGAATGTTTTTGAAGCAGCTATTGACAAGCTGTTTCCAGAAGTGAAGTAAGGAGGTAGCAGGCATGAGCGAATATGCAGTAGAGAAAAGAGAAACAGCGCCGAAAAACTTCTTTGCTGGCGACTTCCCAACAGTGCCGGAAACGGGGACTGCGGGTGCGGATATTAAAGAGTATGCGCCAGTAATGGTTGACACGGCGAGTGACAACAAAATTATCCCGGTAGCCAAAGGAAGCGAAGCAAGCGCAATCGGCATTTCTGCGGCAGCAGCAGGAAACGGGGAACCCGTGACATATTACATGACAGGTGAGTTTTTCACCGACGCATTAAGCGTTGAAAGCGGCACTGATGTGGCGAAAATCAAAGAAGCATTAAGAAAAGTATCAATCTTTTTGAGATAAGGAGGAAAAAGAAATCATGGCAAATGAAGTATCTATTTATGAGCCACGGACAATGGGCAGAGTGGTTCAGAAATTACCGCCCGTGCGTACCTTTTTCAGAAGTACGTTTTTCAAACATGAGGAAACTTTCACAACAAAAAATGTTGATGTAGATTTCAGAAAGGGCAGCAGAAAGGTTGCGCCGTTTGTAAGCCGCTTAATTGGTGGAAAGGTAGTGCCGAACACTGGCTATGAAACAAAGACCTATACGCCGCCTTTAGTAGCCCCGGAAAAGGTCACAACGGTTGACGACCTTTTACAGAGAAGACCGGGTGAAAGTATTTATTCCGGCAGAACACCTGCGGAACGTGCCGTATTGAAAATGGCAGACGATTTTGTGGAATTAAGAGAACAGATTGTGCGCCGTGAAGAATTGATGTGCGCCCAGACAATCTTCACTGGTAAAATTCCCATTATCGGTGACGGCGTGAATGAAGAAATTGACTTCTTTTTCACCAACAAAGAAACCATTTCAGAAGCAAAGAAGAAATGGACTGCCGACACTTCCGACCCTATCGCAGATTTAAAACGCTGGCATGAAACCGTCCAGAAGACAGGTTTTGTGAACTGCGATATTTGCGTTATGGGAACAGGCGTTGCAAATGCGTTTGTGGGCAATGCAAAGGTGCAGAAAGTTCTTGACGTAAAGAACTACAATTTAGCAGTTATCCAGCCACGACAGCTTCCGAACGGTACAACGTATCTGGGAACCATTCACGAATTAGGGCTTGATATTTACAAGTACAACGAATGGTATTTGGACGACTGGACAAACCCGGCAGCACCAGAGGACAAGCCGCTTGTACCTGCGGACAGTCTGGCACTGTTAAGCACAAGCAGTGACTATTCCATGTACTACGGCGCAATTACACTGATTAAGGAGCCGGACGGCAACTTTATGACCGTTGAGGGAAAATATGTGCCGGACACATGGACAAAGCGCAAGCCTGCAAGAAGATTTCTCAATCTGTCTTCCGCACCGTTATGCGTACCGCATGACGTTGACAGCTGGTTTGTTGCAACGCCTATTTAATGGACTTCAAAGCACAGCTTGTCAGTGACATGAAAGTGTTTCATAACTGCGGCGAAATGGCAACCATGACAGACGTATGGTATCAAGAAAAACAACACTATATACCCATTATCATTGACCACACGGCAGCCGACGAACGGCAGAGAGGAAGCGGGGACAATGCAGAGGGGTTGCACCGTGCGTCATGTCTTGTCTATATGTCGCTGTATGACTTTGGTTGCGTACCAAAGCAGGGGCGGCAGATAGAAATTGACGAAGCCGGGGCGGTAAATATGTACCGTATCGCAAAGGCAGATTGTGAAGACGGGGAAATAATTCTGGAATTGGAGATGTTGGAAGAATGATTGAAATAACATCTGACGCAATAGAAAGAGTTGGAACCCTGCTGGCAGACGTCCCAAAGGGTGCGGAACGGGTCTTTGCTAACGCAATGAACCGTGGTATTTCCAGAGTGAAGACACAGGCTTTGAAAAGAACAAAGCAGGTATACACGGTAAACAATGGCGCACTGACAGCGAGAACAACAATGCAGATAAACAAAGCCAGCACGGGAAACCTTGCGGGCTTTGTTTCGTTTGCAGGAACAAAACTGCCGTTATATCAATTCAAGGTGACGCCCACGAAATCTGGAACAGGAAAACAGGTGCGGGCGGCAGTTAAGAAAGGCGGCAGCGCAACACCGTTTGAAGACGCCTTTGTTGCGAACATGAAAAACGGCATGGGCGTATATGAGAGAGTAACCAGAAAGCGTGTACCGACAGAACAGCTTATGGGTCTTTCAGCTGCGCAAATGGTAGGAAACCCGGAAGTTATAGACGGACTGCAAGACGAGGTACAAGAACTGGTAAATGAACGTATTGTCCATGAAATGAACAGAATTTTGAATGGATATGGAGGATAAAAAGCATGACACCAGTTTTTTTGCTGGAAAATTTGCAGCGGTTCATAGAAGAAAAAACGGCTGACATTATTTTACCAGTGAGAACCAGAACGGGCAGAAATGAAGTGAAAGAGCGCCCGGCGGCGGTCTACAAAATGGGACTGCCGGAAGCGGACGACGCACAACAGAAAGTGCCATACATTCTGGTTAAGTTCCTAACAGGGACGGACGACAAGGCAGCGGGAGAGCCAGAAGAAGACAGCTGCAAAGTAAGAATTATATTTGCGGTGTATTCCGAAAACGGACAGGACGGACCACTTGCACTTCTCAACCTCATGTTGAGAGTGCGAAGCGAATTGAAGAAAGCCGGAGCAGTTGGCGGCGGTCAATTTGTGCTGGAAATGCCACTGGAATATATCGTGTATCAAGACACCACGCCGCCGTATTACATGGGGGAAATGGTGACAAATTGGAGCCTGCCAGTCGTACAACGTGACGTGGCAGCAGTTCTGCAAAATTTATAAACAGGAGGTAGAAGACATGGCAAAAGCGACCACAGCAAACGCCACAGCAGCCGAAAAGGACGCTGAAAAGGTGCAGGCGGTAGAAAATACCAGTGAAGCGGAAAAAGCCGCAGAAACGGCAAATGAGCAGCCGGAAACGGTAAAGCTGATTTACATTGGACCGAACCTACCAAAAGCAATGTTGCAGTGCAACAGAATTTTTGAGGGAACAGAAGAAGAAATTGACAAGGAATTGTCTTTTATTCTTGAAAAGTTCCCACTTGTAAAGAAAATGCTTGTTCCGACAACGGAACTTGCGGAGAAGAAAGACAAGGTGAAGACAGCCGGGAACGTATACAACAAGTGGTATTCCGACTTAAAAGCTGCCGCCCTTGCATACGCAGAACGAGAACAGGAGGTATAAGCAATGAGTGACGTATCACATGGAGTAAATGCCGGAAAGACCGACAGCGGAGCAATCACGCCCGTTTCCGTAGACACTGGCGTACATTTTGTAGTCGGTACAGCACCCGTGCAGGCGACCAACGGAAAAGTAAATGAAGTTATCATGGCTTCCAGCTACGCAGAAGCGGTGCAGGCGTTGGGATATTCCGACGACTGGAAAAAATACAGCCTTTGCGAAGAAATCTACACAGCGTTTACGCTTTTTAACAGTGCGCAGGTATTCTTTGTAAATGTGCTTGACCCTAAAAAGCATAAGAAGACAGTAGCAGAAAAGGAAATGGACGTGGCAGATAACCAGATTGAATTACCACTGGAAGCAATCGCAGGAAGCGTGGAAGTGACTGGAAAGACAGCTGGGGAAGACTACGAAGTGTTCTACGGTGACACAGCCTGCATTGTGGAGTTTCTGAAAGAAACAACAGGAAAAGCAAACGTAAAATATGACGCCGTGGACCCTACACAGGTTACAAAGAGTGACATTATCGGCGGTTACAGCGTAAGCACACACAAGACCACAGGGCTTGAACTGATTAACAGCGTGTTCCCACGCTTCACGAAAGTTCCAGACCTTATTTTGTGTCCGAATTGGTCACATGACCCGGAGGTTGCAGCCGTCATGTCTGCAAAGGCAGAGAACATCAACGGTCTGTTTGAAGCAGAAGCAATTCTGGACGTAGACTGCACAGAGGAAACAGGCGCAATCTACTATACAGAGGTGCCGGAGTGGAAAAAGAAAAAGAATTTCACAAAGAAAACGGAAATTCTTTGCTTTCCTAAAGTTGCGCTGGGCGATAGGGTTTTTAATCTTTCCACACAGCTTGCAGCCAGCATTTCTGCCGTAGACAATGCGACAGCATACGGCGACGGTACACCGTGCGAAAGTGCTTCAAACAAGGGCATACAGGCAGATAGAATGGTTGTTGCGGACGGTTCAGAAGTTATTCTGGACGTACAGCAGGCAAACTATCTGAATGAAAACGGCGTGGTTACAGCACTTAATTTCTACAACGGTTTTGTAAGTTGGGGGAATTATACAGCGTGCTACCCTGCCGATACTGACATGACAAATTATTTCTACTGTATCAACCGTATGTTCAAATGGGTTGGAAAGACCCTTATTTTGACATACTGGAACTACCTTGACAGAGGTATTAAAAGACGTCTTCTGGACGCAATCGTGCAGTCCGTCAACGATTGGCTGTCAAGCCTTGCGACTGATGAAAAAATCATTGGCGGGCGTGTCGAACTGAACGCAAGCGAGAACAGCGCAAGCCAGCTGGCAGCAGGAATTGTCCGTTTTCATATCTACATGACACCGCCGTCACCATTACAGAAAATGGACTTTGTGCTTGAATATGACCTTTCATATCTTGAAGCACTGGTGGCGGCATAAAGGGGAGGTGAAACAAAATGTCTAAAGTTGATGAATTAGTAATTAACTATGCGATTTACGAAGACGCCACGGAGTATCTGGGAACAACAGAAGTGACCCTGCCGGATTTAGAGTACATGACGGAAGAATTAAGCGGCGCAGGCATTGCGGGCAATATTGAAGAAATCATTATTGGTCACTTAAATGCCATGACAACAACTTTCAATTTCCGAACCGTAACGGCAGCAGCGGTCAAGTTAATGGAACCCCGTGTGCATAGAATTGATTTGCGTGTGGCACAGCAGAGAATGAACCTGCGTACCAGTGCAAATGAAGTCACCGGGGTAAAGCATATTATGAAAGTGAAACCGAAGAAAACAGCACTGGGCAAGGTTGCTGCTGCGTCCACTGCTGATGTAAGCGGAGAATATGCCGTTTCATACTACGCAATGTATATGGACGGTTCAAAGGTAACGGAGATTGACCCGTTGAACTTCATTTGTATTATCAATGGCAAAGACTACTTAAAGGACGTTAGAAAAGCGTTAGGAAAGTAAAGACAGAAAAGCAGGAGCCAGCGGGGAACCGCTGGTTTTTTCCTGCAATAAATCAGATATGGAGGAAAACAAAATGGCAGATACAACAAAAAACACTGAAAACATGGAGCAGGCGGCAGAGCAGGCAAAAGAAATGCAGGAAGCACAGGCAAGCGGCGTGGTGAGTTTTGAGGAAAAGAAGACAGAGAAAGAAAACACCAGTCTGAACTACACCCACACTTTCAAAGCGCCCAGAGAGATTGAGGGCAAGAAGTACACCGCATTAACCTTTTATTTTGACAATCTGACTGGTGAGGATATAGAAGCAGTGGAACAGGAACTTGCGGACATGAACAAATATGTTCTTTCCCCGGAAATTTCTTCTGCGTTCCAGTGTATTCTTGCGGCAAAGGCTGCGGGGGTTGCTTCTGACGAAATCAGACGGCTTCCAGTGCCAGACTATATGAAAATTAAGAACAAAGCAAGGGATTTTTTAATTGCTGCGGGCTATTAAAGATTAAAGAACCCGCAAAGTTCATAAGAAAGCAGATATATAAAATGTCAAGGGCTTCACATACGCCCGTCCCATTCTGGTTAAAAATGCCCATACGCAGGCTTTTTGCATGGATTGAAACAATCAATGAAGTGGAAAAAGAAGAAGCGGAAGAACGGCAGCAGAATAAAGCGTAGGGAGGTGAAACAGCTTGGCAGGGTCACAAAAGGAATTTGAACTGCTTTTCAAGCTGAAAGCGGCGCTGGGTCCCAACTTCAATGGGGCGTTCAAAAGTGCGATAAACACCAATAACCAGTTGCGGGACAGCATGAAAAACGTAAATTCCTTGCAATCGAAGATTGACGGCTACACAAAGCAGTCTGCCGCTATTGACAAGAACAAAGAACGGCTGGCGTTGCTTAATGCTGAACATGACAGGTTGCAGCAGGAGTTACAGCAGACGGGCGAACCCACAGACGCACTGCGGAAGAAGCTCGAAAGAAATGAAAGCCAGATACAACAGACCACTGCCAAAATACAGGAACAGGAAAGACAATTAAACAGTTACGCAGAAGAACTGCGGGAAGCCGGGGTAAATACAGACAATCTGGAAGAAGCCAACGGCAGGTTGCAAAAATCGTATGAAAAGTTGCAGAGTTCACAGCAGACGTTGCAGAAGATAAATGAAAAGCAACAGCAGGTACAGCAGAGCATTTCTAAAACAAAAGGGCAACTGTTGGGAACGATTGGCGCTATCGGTGCAATAGCAACGGCGGTATATGCGGGACCAGTGCAGGCGGCGCAGAAATATGAAACGGCAATAGCAAAGGTTGGAACCATTGCGGATACGCAGGAAGTACCACTGGGCACATTGTCACAACAGATTATGCAGCTGTCAAACCAGACAGGAATTGCAGCCAGCGCCGTTGCTGATGATGTATACAACGCAATATCTGCCGGGCAGAAAACGGCAGACGCAGTAAACTTTGTTACAAACAGTACGAAGTTAGCGAAAGCCGGATTTGCCGAAAGTTCGCAAACGCTGGACGTATTGACAACCGTATTGAACGCATACGGCATGAGTGCGGACAAGGCAGGTACTGTATCAGATATGCTGGTACAGACGCAGAACAAAGGTAAAGTAACCGTAGGCGAACTGGCAAGCAGTATGGGTAAAATTATCCCAACTGCAAACGCAAGCAATGTTTCATTGGAACAGTTGTGCGCTGGCTATGCGATAATGACCAGCAAAGGTATTGCAGCCGCAGAAACGACAACGTACATGAACAGTATGTTGAATGAGTTGTCGAAGTCTGGAAGTACAACGGACAAGCTATTGCGTGAGAAAATGGGCGGTAGCTTTTCAGAATTGATGAAAAGTGGGAAATCACTTGGGGAAATTCTGGGAGGAATACAAGACGAAGCCAGCAAGTCTGGTCTTGCCCTGTCCGATATGTTCAGCAGTTCGGAAGCAGGAAAAGCGGCAATGTCGCTGTTATCAAACGGCGTTGACGGCTTCAATGCAAGCGTACAAGATATGGTGAATAGCGTTGGAGCAACAGACAGCGCATTTGCCAAAATGGAAGACACCACAGAAGCCAAAATGGAAAAGGCAAAGAACAGTATTGCGAATTTGAGCATTGTTCTTGGTCAAAACCTACTGCCGATTGTAGGAAACATGGCAGACAAAGTGGCAACCGTGGTCACGAAAGTTTCAGAATTTGCAGCAGCAAACCCAAAGTTAGTGCAAACGGTCTTAAGGGTAGCAGCAGGACTGGCAGCACTGAAAGTGGGAATGTTGACAACAAAGCTGGTTACTTTATCAGCGGAAGACGGCATATTGTCACTGGCAAAGAAGCTGGTTGGCTTGCGTGCCGGATTTATTGAGAACGCAGCAACAAGCGCAGGTTTCGCAGCAAAGCTGAAAGCAGCCGGAAGCGGTGTACTTTCTTACTTTGGCAACGTAAAAGGTGCTTTGGGCGGCGTAGGTTCTGCAATAGGTAATATTTTCAGCGGAAACAGAGTAATTGGAGCAGTTACGGGCTTCATGGGCAATGTGAAAGCGTCCGTTGTCAATGGCTTCATGGGACTTGCTACAAAGGCAGGCGGGGCACTGACAGGCGCAGGAACAAAGCTGCTGGGGCTTTTACTCAAACCGTTTTCACTGGTTGGCGGCAAACTGGGTCCGATACTTGGAACCGTAGGAACTGCGATTGCAAACAGCCCGCTTGGGAAAATAGGCGGTCTGATAACAAGAGGAATTACCGGGGCTTTCAGTAAGGCAACAACACTGATTGCACCGCTCGGAAACGCAGTCAAAACAGTTCTGGGACCGCTCGGAAACCTTGCCAAAACAGCACTAGGACCGCTGGGAGGTATCGCAGGAAAGATATTGCCAGTTGTGGGCGTTATCACAACAATTATCACGGTCATTAAGCTGGTACAAACACACCTTGAAGAAATACGCAGTTTCATTCAGCGCACTTTTGGTGATGAAGCACTGGCGGTATTTGACAAAATCGTTGCGGTTATAACAAACGTAGGAAACACAATAAAAAATGTGTTTTCTGGTGAGAACATAGGCGCAGCCCATGACAAAATACAAGAACTGTTCGGAGATAAAGGGGCAGCAGTCTTTGACACGTTTGTAAATGTGCTGGGAACAGTAAAGAACGCAGTTTCAGAGGTTGTGGGCTTCATAACGGCAAATGTTGTGCCAGTAGCAGAACAGGTATTGCAGGTAATCACAACACAAGTGATACCGGGGATTGTTAGCTTTATTCAAGCGGCAGCCCCAACAATCATGCAAATTATACAAAGCGTTGCGGATTTTATCGGGGCAATTATCCCGGTGATAGGCAGCTTTATTGCTGGGCTTATGCCAATTATAAGCGAAATAATCACGTTTATTTCAACTTACGTTTTACCGATTATTTCAGAACTGTTCAGCTTTATTTGCAGCACGGTTCTTCCGGCAATTTCAGACGCAATACAAGCAATTTTACCAGTCGTACAAAACGTACTGCAAACACTGCTTCCAGCCATTCAAACCGCTTTATCAACTATCTGGAATATTGTCAGTCCGATAATTCAAGGAATTTTAGCGGCGGTACAATTTGTAATGCCGACAATTCAAGCTATCGTTCAAAGCGGAGTTCAAGCAATTTCCGGCGTGATTTCTGGAATTGTAACCGTGCTGAATGGAATTATCACTTTTATAACTGGCGTCTTTTCCGGGAACTGGCGGCAGGCTTGGGAGGGCATAAAGTCCATTTTTTCTGGAATTTGGCAGGCTATCAAGTCAGTGTGTACGGGTGCAATTAACGGCATTATATCTGCGGTCAACACGGTTATTCGTGGATTGAACAAAGTAAAAGTGCCAGACTGGGTGCCGGGCGTAGGTGGAAAAGGTATAAACATATCTGAAATACCTATGCTGGCGAAAGGTTCAAGCAATACCCCAGATACATTCATAGCGGGCGAAGCTGGACCAGAGTTAATCACAAACGCACCGGGGCGCACGGTGTTTACTGCCAGCCAGACAAGAAGTATCATGGCGGCACAGAATACGGCAGCCACAACAGCGGCAGCGGTAGCGCCAACAACAGCACCGACCACAACAGCGCAGACGGTAAATAATTACAATACAGCGCCGGAGGTGACAGCAGGAGCAGGCAACAACGGCGGCGGTGCAAAGAATGTAACTATCAACAATAATCCAACAATCGTGGTAAACGGAGATAAGCCGGAAGACTTAGACGCAAAGCTGGAAGAAAACAACAAACGGCTGCTGCGTGACGTTGAAGAATTGCTGGACGAAAAAGAAGACAAAGAAAGGCGGCAGAAATATGACTAAAAGCTACACCACAATATCTGGGGATATGTGGGACAAAATCGCATACAACGAAATGGGAAGCGTTCTGCATACAGATAAGCTGATGAAAGCCAATGTCAAATATGCCAGCACCTACGTTTTTCCAGCCGGGGTTGTTTTAACAATCCCGGAGGTGGAAGACGAAGAAGACTTGGAACTGCCACCGTGGAAAAGGGGGCTGCTGACATAGAATGAGTGCAAAGAACTTGGCACGCCGGGTGGAATTGAAACTGAAATTTGAAAATGTTTCTGTCCCGGCAGACATCAACAAATATTTAAGCAGCCTTACTTTCACTGATGAAGAAGAAGACAACGCAGACGATTTGCAGCTTGCGTTTGATGATAGAGAAAGTAAGTGGCTGGGAAGCTGGCTGGAAGTAAAACCGACATTTGTTAAGACTTCAACGACGGTACAAAAGCAGGTGGAAGCTGCAAGCGTCGTCAATTATGTAGTTAAAAAAGGTGATACCCTTTGGGCTATTGCCAAAAAGTATCTGGGAAGCGGCGCGAAATACCCGCAGATTGCCAGTGAAAACAATATCAAGAACCCCAATTTGATATATCCGGGGCAGGTATTTAAAATCACGACAGGCGGGACAGCAACCCAGACGGTTTCAGAAACAAAAGAAACCACAAAAAAGGTGTCAGACCCTAAATTGATAACGGCAACTATTGTGCAGAAAAACTGGCATGACAACGGAAAAGATGTGCATTTGAATTGCGGAACCTTTGAACTGGACAGCGTAGACGCCAGCGGACCGCCAACAAAAATCACATTAAAAGGCACGTCAATTCCGTACACCTCAACCATGAGGGTTGCGAGAAAGTCAAAAGCATGGGAAAACACGACACTGAAAGTGATTGCGGAGCAGATAGCGAAAGAAAGCTGTTTAAAACTGATGTACCTTGCTGGGTCAAACCCGAAATATAAGCGAAAAGAACAGGTGCAGCAGTCAGACATTGTATTTTTGCAGAAGCTATGCAAGGCGGCTGGGCTGGCGTTGAAAGTAACCACAATGAACGTGGTTATTTATGACGCCGAAGAATACGACAGCAAGCCACCTATAAAAACCATAAAATATGGCAGCGGTGATTATTTGTCATACAAGCTGGGAACCAGCCTGCATGATACAGCATACACCAGCTGCCATGTTTCGTATACTGACCCGGACAGCAAGGAAACGATAGAAAGTACATACACCCCGGACAGTACAGAGGGAACCGGGCAGGTGCTTGAAATCAACGAAAAGGTGAACAGCACCAGTGAAGCGCACGAACTGGCGAAAAAGCGGCTGCGTGAAAAGAATACACAGCAGTATACAGCCAGTTTCACCATGCTTGGTGACGTGCAGCTGGTGGCGGGCGCAACGGTTCGGTTGAAAGGGTTTCAGAAGTTCGACCGCAAGTATAAAATCACGAAAGCAACGCACAAGCTGACGGGAGGTTATACAACGCAAATTGAATTAAAACAGGTATTGGAGGGCTACTAAATGGCAGACATGACAGAACTTAAAAACGCCATACGCATTGGCACGGTGCAAAGTGTGAGTGCGGAAAAAATGACAGCCCGTGTGAAGTTCAAGGACAAAGGCGGCATAACTTCCGGCGACCTGCACATTATCAAACGCCCGGTGTACGTCATACCAGCAATGGAAAGCGGAACAGAGGGGCAGACAGCAAAAACAGAATTGCAATATGACTACGGCGGCGAACTGAAAAAGAAAGTGAGCCACTACCACGAAGCCTTTGTTTCTGCATGGGTGCCGGACGTCAACGACATGGTTCTTTGTATTATGCTTCCAGACGGTGACGGTGACGGCTTCATTGTGGGGGAGGTGTAACGCATGGCGAAGATAGGTAGCTTTGGAAAGCTGGCTTTTTCGGTATCAGAAAAGACGGTGCGCACGTTTGATGAAATCAGCTGGAAAGTGTCTGCAAAGTACGCAACGCATGACAGACATATAAAACGTGATGTGCTGGAATTTCTGGGACCAGAGCCGGACACAATCAGTTTCAAAATGGCGTTCAGTGTATTTCACGGAACAAACCCGCTGAATGAAATTAAAAAGCTAAACAAAATGTGTAGCAACGGTGAAGTAAACTACTTGATTTTAGGCGGGAAAAAGTACGGGTCATATAAGTGGGTAATAACGGGAGTCAGCAGCACATTGAAACGCTACGACAATAAAGGTAACTGCTGGGCTGCCACGGCAGATGTGACCTTGAAAGAATATCCAAAGAGGTGAAAAAGCATGGACGTAATAAGAGGTGACGGCTCATTGCTGAAAGAAATTGACCTTGCGCCAGCAAATGAACATCAAGCCGTAATACAGAATATTGCAGTTATTCTGGACACAGTGCAAGGGTCATGCCCCATGTTCCGTGACTTTGGATTGCCGGGCAGCTTATATGGCAGACCGCAGCCAGTAGTTGAAAGTATACTGGTTGGCTATCTGTATGACCAGATAGAACAATTTGAACCACGGGCGGTGGTTTCAGACATTACATTTGACCACGACGCAGGAACAGGGCGTACAGTTCCTATAATCTATTTGGAGGAGGTGAGAACAGACAATGAGTGACAGAAAATACCCAGACATTGAGTTTGTGGAAACAGACACAGAAACGATAGAAAGCAATCTGATTGCACTATATGAAAACATGGTGCAGCAGGTGCCGGGGCGTGAGCATTACAAAGTTTACCCGGCGTCACCAGAAAGGCTGTTTATTTCATGGGTGGCAAATATCATTGTGCAGCAGCGTGTCATTATCAACGAAACTGCAAAAAAGAACGTGCCACGCTATGCGGACGGTGAATACTTGGACAGTCTGGCAGAACTGTTCAAGGATTTGGAAAGGCTGCCAGCAAGTCCGGCGTCTGCAATGTTCCGCTTCTACATATCGCAGGCGCAGACACAATCAGTAATTATCCCGGCGGGCACAAGAATTTCCTTTGACGGCGCAATATTGTTCGAAACGAAAGAAATTCTTGAAATCAAAGCCGGGCAGACATACGGGGACGTTGAGGGCGTCTGCACAACAGCTGGGACAGTTGGAAACAATCTGGCAGCAGGGCAGGTCAAAGAAATTGTGGACCTATACGACTACTACCAGAAAGCAGAGAATATCACAGCAACCAGCGGCGGTGCAGAGGAAGAAGACGACGACAGTTATTATGAGCGTATGCGGGAGAGTATGGAGAGTTTCAGCACAGCAGGTCCCGTAAATGGTTATATTTACTTCACAAAGTCGGTGTCCCCAGCAGTTGCAGACGTGGCGGTGACAAGCCCGGAACCTTGCGTGGTAGACGTCCGGGTGCTTTTACAGAATGGAGCGCAGGCAACGGAAGCGGTACTGAAAGAGATTGAAACAGCGTTGAACGCTTCTGACGTCCGACCATTGACAGACACCGTGACCGTATCGGTGCCGGAAACAGTGCCGTTTGACATTGATGTGACCTTTTATATTCCGCAGCCAGACGCAGCCAGCGCAACGATTATTGAAGCGGCAGCACGGCAGGCGGTAGAAGATTACAAGACGTGGCAAACAAGCAAAATGGGGCGGGACATTAACCCGTCATACCTTACGGCACGACTAATGGAAGCAGGCGTGAAACGTGTCGAAGTTCGCAAGCCTGTTTTCACGGTGGTTGAAGACATAAAGGTTGCAAAGTTGGGAAACACAACGGTTCTGAATGGAGGTATTGAGAATGTCTAAAACAATTTACAATGCCGACTATTCAGAATGTTTGCCGGAAGCATTGAAGAAAGACCCTAAAATGGTTGCACTGGCAAACGCCACGGCAGCAGCACTTCTGGACACTTCCGGGATAATGAACAGCGTTTTGATATATTCCCGGTTTGACGAACTGCCGGAAGAACTGGTGGACATTCTGGCGTATGACCTGCACGTTGACTGGTACGACTATAACTACCCACTGGAAGCAAAACGGGACTTAGTGAAAAACAGCGTCAAGGTTCACAAAAAAATGGGGACAAAGTACGCCATTGAAACAGCACTGGGCAGCCTATTTCCAGAAAGTGAAGTGGAAGAATGGTTCCAGTATGAGGGAGAACCCGGACACTTTCACATTATTTTAGATGTAACAAACCAGAAAATCACGGCAGACTATGCAGCTATTATCCGGGCGGTAAAGATGTATAAAAGGCTGTCAGCGCACATGGACGAACTGACATATCAAGGGCAGGTCCACGGGGTAATATACACCCACGGTGAATATTTCAGATATAAAACACCGCTGACAGGCAGACTGAAAGCCGGAACGCACCCGCAGAGGAACACAAGGGGCGGTATCGGTGCCGGAACATTTGTCGTGGGGACAGAAGCAGCCGGGTTCATATTCAACGCCCCAGCAGCAGGTACAAAACCGTACAGAAACACGATATTTGCCAATCAGACAACGCATATTGACGCAGAAACGGCGTTAAATGCGTTTGGGTATACAAATACACCAGCCGGACGCATAAGAGCCGGAGAAAGCCCGAAGAGGAACACCAGAGGGCAGACGGATGGGGCAGCGGTCACAATGGGCGACACAGCGGAAGCATACCACTTCACAACCCCAGCAGCCGGGACCGTCCCGGAAAGAAGCACGGTGCAGAGGACAGAGGGCGGCACCGTGGGCAGCAGTACGCAAGCAATGGGGTATTCATACGGCGTCAAGCCGTGCGGAAGCACCCGGAAGCTATAAAAGGAGGTGAAGACCATGTTGACAACGGACGCAATCAATGATTTTAAAAATTTCATTGACAATATCATTGCCTATGCGAAAGTAACGGTCAACGGCGTTTCCGAAAAAAAGGTGATACACCGCAGGGAACGTCTGAAAGACGGCAGGGTGGCTGTATATGTGCAGATTACCCCGCAGGTAAGCGGAACCGCTACGGTGCAGCGGGTGCAGCTTTACAACAAGAATAATAAGTTGTGGGCAGATAAAGCGGTAAACATTCCCTTGAACAACGTACAAGAGGGCGTGTTATACCGCTTTACATTTGACTTTGTAGAAAAGGAGGTGTAACAGATGTACGAACCTAAATTGTGGCAGGACCATGTAACAGAATTTGAAGACAGATACACCGAAAGCAGAAATGACGACGGGACAATAACGCATACACCCGTTGAGGGTGAAATTATTCAGCAGGGAACGCCGCAGAACGCAACCAACTTCAATCACATGGAGGAGGGAATTTCAAATGCGACGGAAACAGCGGCGCTTCTGGCACTGGCAACAATCCACCAGCAGCAGGCAACAGCTGACTTGCAGGGCGAAACAAAAACGGTGACACTGAAAAATACGCAGCAGTACCCGTTCAACAATTCCAAACAGGCAGTTGCACTGAAGACTGAAAGGAACCACATGGACTACACCGTGGAAACGGAAGTTGTGGAGTACACGGGCGGTTTTCCGGGTGGCATTGTTATTACTGAAAAACTGTTAAATGGTTTCAAAATCGCACACACTGGCAGCGCAACCAGCGTGACGGTGAAAATCTATGTGAAAGGCGGGTTTTACTAATGGCAGGCGTAATTATTAAGACAGAGGAACGCAGACAGCATGAAGAAGCTGTCTTGCGTTCTTTTGGCGTGCAGGGCAGAGGAACAGCAGCCCAGAGGGAAGCTGCGGAAGTTATCGCAGCCAGAAGCAATGAGGTAGTAAAGAACCAGAATGGAGGTAGAAAATATTATGGCTACTAATAAAATCAATGTAGTTGAAAAAACACCGGGCACACATATTGAATATGCACTGTCCGGCAGTAAAAAAATCACGTTTGGTGATGATGAATTAACAATCAATCTTGCCAGCCGTGAAAGAGATTTTGAAGTATCACTGGACATTTGCATTGACGAAGAAGACGGCGTGGTGATTGGAACCGGAGGACGTGCGCAGAAGTACGCTGCGCAGATTGTTATTCCTGCCAGACGCTATGATGTTATCGAAGACGGAGAGGACGAAAACGGAGAACCGAAAGAAGTTCCAATGCCTATCCCGTTTGATATGTCACTTTGCACGCTTATTCTTTGGGGATTGGAGGTATAAAGAATTATGTCTAATTTTGATGATTTAGCAATGGCGGTTGCTTCCTTTGGGGGCAACAATGCAGTAAAGTTTGATGATTTGGGTATGCCGTCAATTATGGTGGGTATTCCAAAAATGAAGTATTCCGACATTATCACCGGAGGAACACAGGAAACATTGCCGTGGTGGATTGTGGACGGGGTAGAAAAAGAAGTTATCTGGGTATCAAAGTATATTAACGTGGTAGTCAATGACCGTGCATATTCACTGCCGATGAAAGACCCTAAAGCATACATTGACTTTGACACAGCACTTGCAGTGTGCCGCAGAAAGGGTGAGGGCTGGCACCTTAACCAGAACGGCGTTTTTGCCGCTATCAATCTTTGGTGCATGAAGAATGGATTTACACCACGGGGAAATACAAACTGGGATAGAAGCTATGAAAAAGCGTATGAAAAGGGCGTAAATACATACGTTGACGGTTCACATGGCGGCGGCAGAACTGCAACGGGTTCTGGTCCGGTAACATGGAACCATGATGGAAGCCCGGCTGGAATTGCCGACCTTTGCGGCAACTGCTGGGAGTGGGTATCTGGTATGCGCATTGCAGATGGTGAAATTCAGATTATCCCATACGGAAACGCCATGAAGTCTGACTGCAACATGGGCGCAAATAGTACCGAATGGAAAGCAATTAAGCCGGACGGTTCACTGGTAGCACCGGGAACAGTTGGAACGTTAAAGATTGACAGAACCAGTGCGAGTGACGCAACGCTGCGTATCAACACAAGTGTCACAACACAGACAACAGACAGCAACGACACAAGCGTGCCATTCAAAGACACAAAGGCAGTAAGCGGCGTAACCATTCCGCAAATTTTGATTGCGTCGGGCTTATATCCAGACGCAGGACAGACGACGCCGGGCAGATTTTGGGCAAGAAATAACGGCGAAAGACTGCCTTTCCGGGGTTCGAGTTTCTTCATCACTTCCAACGGTGGCGCTGGTGCGCTGTTCTTGAACAGCGCCCGTTCTTACGTCGGCAACGATGTGTCCTTGCGTTCCGCTTTATATGAATAACTGGAAACTGGGAACTGATAAACTGCGGGGCTTACGGCAGTAAGCCCCATACTACAAAAATACAATAAAGGTGGTTTAAGAAATGCCGGAAAACACAACAGAAGAAAGACCGCCGCAGCTGGACAATGTGCGAGATAACGCCACACAGGAAGACTTCAAAATGAAAAATAAAGTGTGGGAAATGCTGGAATATGCAGGACCACAACTTGAAGAATTTCCCAGAGCAAAAAGAGGGCTTGCACAGAAGATAGACGGAACCATGCTGGATATTTTGGAATTGGTCATAATGCTTGAAAACAAGCACTATAAGAAAACGACACTTGGAGAACTGGACACGAAAGTTGATGTGCTGCGGCATTTGATAAGACTTGCGGCGAGTACAAAATACACACGTAGCGGCAAACCGTGTCTGCCAATGAAGAAATATGAAATGATGGCAAGATATATCAATGAAATAGGCTGCATGGTGGGCGGCTATTATAAATCACTGAACGGCAGCACTTCCGGGAATGGGAGTGCTGCAAAATAAGACTGGTAAAAGGCAGGGTAACACCTGCTTTTTATATTATGGGAATAAGCCGTTAATAGAGGACTTGCCGTGCCTATCCGGGGTTCGAGTTTCAACAACACTTCCAACGGTGGCGCTGGTGCGCTGAACTTGAACAACGCCCGTTCTAACGTCAACAACAATGTGTCCTTGCGTTCCGCTTCACCCCATTTCTGCCAGCAGTCGTGCCCACAAGTGGACACGTCCAGTGCGCTTGGGTTAAAGGGGTTTATTTCCATTCCAAAGGCTGCCAGCCGGGAGCCGTAGGAAAAAGATTGAATAGCCGTAAAGATAGTTAGTAAGCCGCAGGGCTGAAAGTCAGAGCCGGGAAGACTGGCGCTGAATGTATATATCACGTTTGAGTTGCGGAAGAACCGCAATTTGATTTGTACGGCAGATTTTAACAACAGGAGGGAAAAGAAATTGCACAAAATCAAAAACATTTTCCCTATGATTTACGACTTTGAAAATCTTTTCAATGCGTACAAAGCCGGGATAAAGTGCAAACGGTACAGACCAGATGTAATGGCGTACACGGATAAGTTAGAAGAAAATCTGATTGAATTACAGAATGAATTTATCTGGCAGACATACACCGTGGGACGCTACAACATATTTTATGTTTATGAGCCGAAAAAGCGCATGATTATGTCACTAACATTCAAAGACCGTGTGGCGCAGCACGCTATATATAGCCAGCTGAACCCATATTTTGAAAAGCAGTTCATTTCTGACAGCTACGCTTGCAGAGTAGGCAGGGGAACACACAAAGCAGTCAACCGCCTGCATGATTGGTTGAAACAGACTGACCGGAAACCGCAGCGTTTCTATTATTTGAAACTGGATATTGCAAAGTATTTTTACAGAATAGACCATGAAGTATTGATGGACATTTTGCGGAAGAAGATTGCTGATGAAGATTTGTTGCACGTCTTGTCAGTAATAATAAACTGCGAAGACACAAACTTTGGTCTGCCGCTGGGTGCCGACATTGGCGACGCGGCGTTTGATGAATTGCTGGGAGAAGTTGGGCTGCCTATTGGCAATCTGACTTCACAAATGTTTGCGAATTTGTATTTGAACGAACTTGACCAGTTCTGCAAACACAAACTGCACCTGCATTATTACATACGCTATATGGACGACATTATAATTTTACACCCAGACAAAAAGTATCTGGAAAAGATAAAGAATAAGATTGCGGACTTTCTGGGAAACAAGCTGCATTTACAGCTTAACAAGAAAACATGCATAAGACCAACCAGCATGGGTATTGAGTTTGTGGGCTTCCGTATTTGGTCAACACACGTAAAATTGCGCAAGAAGACGGCAAAGAAGCTGAAACGTAGATTGAAATATATGTTTGCAGCATATCACGCCGGAGAGATTGACAAAGATACACTGGATAGGTCCGTTGCTTCATACCGGGGCATATTGCAGCACTTCAACAGTTACGGTATGCGCCAGAGCCTAAACGAACTTTACTTGCAGGAAATGGGCAAGCCATATCCAGAACCGCAAGAGAAGCCAGCCAGCAAATATGGCTTGTTCTGCGGATATTACGGCAGCACTGATGATTATATCAAGCAGCCAGAAGAAAAGGAGGTGACGGACAGTGGAAGCAATACAGACGCTTAACCCAGCGGACGTCTGGGAAGTGGCACAGAAAGTCATAGTGTGGCTTGCGGGAATTGGGATTGTTATTGACCTAACGCCGGGAATTAAAGTACAGCCCGTGCGCTGGTTGATTAAACAGCTGGGAAATCTTATGAACCACGACATGAAAGAACAACTGGACCAGCTGCAAAAAGACTTTACAGACCACAAGGTTGACAGCTGGCGTATGGAAATTCTGGAATTTCAGAGCAGTTGCATAAATCACAGACGCCATACAAAAGAAGAGTTCGACCATATCATTAACATACTGGCAAAGTACGACAAGTACATAAAAGACCGCAAGTTGACAAACGGGCAAGTTGATGTTGCGCATGAATACATAACGGAAATATACAAAGAATGTATGCGCACAAATGATTTTGCTTTGTCAAAGCCGGAAGAAGAACAATAGGAGGTACAAAACAGCAATATGAAAAGTTTAATATTTTTTATCATTGGATTTGCACTGGCATTAGCAGTGCTTTTTTTATGGAATTTGCAGTATTTCAGACAGCGCAGAAAGAAGAGAAAAGAAGAGTTGCAGGAACACCCGGAGCGAAAGACCAGCGCAACGAAAATCATTATCTTTTCAATTTTGGCGACTTACTACATAGCGTTTGCCGTGGGCGTGTGGGTGGTGGTCACAAAGGATTTTTACCAGTTATCAGTCCTTTTGACATTTGTTGGCGGGGTAACTGCTGCCGCAGTAGCGTTCTACTGCTGGAAAGCAAAGGCAGAAAATCTGCTGAAAATCAAAGCTGCATACCCGGAGTTGTCCGGCACGCTGTCTGACTTTTCAAGTATGACGCAGTAGTGCCGGGGAGGTATAAGACATGGGACTAATAGGAAAAACAACGCCAGAAAAGATTTGGAATTTTTTGAAATCAAAAGGGCTGTCCAGTTGTGGGGCAGCCGGATTGATGGGGAACTTATATGCAGAAAGCGGGCTGAACCCGCAGAACTTACAGAACAGCTATGAAAAGAAGCTGGGACATACTGACGCAAGCTACACAGCAGCCGTGGACAACGGCAGCTATGGAAACTTTGCAAGGGACGGCGCAGGCTATGGGCTGGCGCAGTGGACATACCACACCAGAAAAGCCGCTTTGCTGGAATATGCAAAAGCCGCCGGGAAGTCTATTGGCGACCTTGAAACACAGCTGGGGTTCCTTATGAAAGAATTGACAGAGGGCTACAAAGCCACACTGTCAGTATTAAAGAGCGCACAGACCGTCATTGTTGCTTCAAATGCAGTGCTGACACAGTTTGAGCGCCCGGCAGACCAGAGCGACACGGTGAAGACAAAGCGTGCGGGATATGGGCAGAAATACTATGACCAGTACGCAGCCGGAGCCGTTAGCAATAAAAAGAATGGAGGTACAAGCAATATGAATGTATCAGAAGTAAGAAAGAAATTTGCAGCAAGGGCGGCAGCGTATGTGGGAGTGAAAGAGGGTACAGCAGCACACCACGCAATCATTGACGCCTACAACAACCACAAGCCGTTAGCGCAGGGGTACAAAGTGACATACCGTGACGCATGGTGCGCAACCTTTGGTTCAAAGATTGCCATTGAAGCGGGCTACACAGACATTATCCCTACGGAGTGCAGCTGTGACCGCCAGATTAAGTTGTGGCAGCAGATGGGGCGCTGGTGCGAGAATGACGCAAAGGTGCCGGAACCGGGCGACTATATCTATTATGACTGGGACGACAACGGCGCTGGTGACTGCACAGGCAGTTCAGACCATGTGGGCGTTGTAGAAAGCTGCAACGGTAACACTATCACAGTTGTTGAGGGTAACAAGTCCAATGCCGTTGGAAGAAGAACACTGGAAGTCAACGGGCGTTATATCAGAGGTTATGGCGTGCCGGACTTCTCAAAGAAAGCAACCAGCGAACCTGCAAAGCCTGCGGCACCTGCAAAGCCTGCACAGGGAACAGCTGGGGAACAGGTATACACCGTGCAGAGAGGTGACACACTTTCTGGCATTGCTGCAAAGTATGGCACCACATACCAGAAGTTAGCAAGCTACAACGGAATTGCAAACCCTAACGTCATTAGTGTTGGGCAGAAAATCAAAATTCCGGGAAGCGGCGTGCGTACATACACCGTGAAGAGCGGTGACAGCCTTTGGGCAATCGCAGCAAAGCAGCTGGGCGACGGTTCCAGATACAATGAAATTAAGACCATGAACGGTCTTACAAGTAACACCATTTACGCTGGGCAGACATTGAAGCTGCCTGCATAATCAACAGGAGGAAAAAACAATGGATAATGTAATTTATGCAGCCGTATATTTTGCCGTAACACTGGGGGCGTTCTTGATTGGAAAGTACGTTTGCCCAAACATTCCGAAGAGTGTAGCAGACAAGCTGGGCGAACTGTCAGAGTGGGCAGCAAAGTTTGTGGAATGGGCAAAAGAGTTCAAAAAGGATAAGACCGGGGAAGAGAAGATGGCGGCAGTTGTGGAGCAGTTGAAGAAGATTGCTGATGAAGCCGGGCTGAATGTCACAGAAGACCAGCTGAAAGCCATTGCACAGACGGCATACAATGCCATGAAAGCCGGAGAGAAAGAAAGCAGCACCGCAGCACCGCTGGAAGCACTCACAGCCACACCAGCTGCAACGGTAGTGATTAACACCACGGCACCAGTGACAACAACAGAGAAAGTGGCTATTGCCACAGACAATGTGCCGGAGGGCGCCACGGAAACCAACGCAGACGGCACAGTGAACCTTTACGACGCAGCCGGGAACATTACCGGGAGCGTGACAAAGGAAGAAGCAGAGAAGATGGCGGCAGAAGTCACGAAGATTGTTGACGAAGAGGGAAACACGCTGGCAGACATTAAATAATGCCGCTGACGCTTTGCAGAATAAGCCAGAATGGGGAGAAAAGACCGTAAGTGGATAAATACACCACTTGCGGTCTTTTTACGTTTACGGGGCAAATACGGCGTTATATCGGTTTATATGTGTAATCAATGCCGTTTTCAACAGCTTTGATACTGTCTATCTGGTCTTTATAGCAGCCACGGGCAGCAATCACACGGGCTTTGCTGACAGCTGCATTTTCACTTCCTGCATTAACATTCAGCCAATCAATGCGCACACCGTTATTGTCCACAATGGAGATTTGAAAAGACTTGTGAGGTATGCGCTTCACAGAGCCTTTGCCGTTGCACTGGTAGCAAGGACCAGTCATGCCGGATTTATAAATGAATTTGCCGGAACCATTGCACTTGCTGCAAATAACAATATCTGTTTTCATAGTCATTCACCATTCTTTCTGGGCGGCAGCAATGCCGCCCGGTTGCATTATACTTCTTTTGCTTGCAATTCGTCCCATGTATGCTGGGCAAGTTCTGCCATAGCCTGCGGCGTTCCTTTCACGAACATTGCGAAAAGGAAAGTCAAGAACTGGCTTTTTGTGTCCTGCCATTCTTCCGCTGTCATATCTGGGTTTTCTTCCAGCTTCATTTTCAGAAGCCGTTCTGTTATTTCCTGCCCAAAAGGAGTGTTAAGCACTTTGCGTTCTGCCTGCGTTATCTTTTCCACAAATTCATCAAAGCTTCCAGCTATCATCATTTTTGCTTCCATCATTCATTCCACCTTTCTTTCTGGCTGGCTGCTATGCAATAGCAACCAGTCTTTCTGCACCCATTTTTCTTTCACGGACAACGCCATCTTGATTGCTTTTCAGAAGACAAGTGATTGTCTTTCCGGTCTTGCTTGGGATAAGGTCAACCACGGTGCTTGTATATCCGTAGTTCCACATGATAACGTCCCCGGTCTTTAATTCTTTTACTGCCTTTGCTTCCTGCTTGTTATATATTCCTTGAAGTCTTACTGTCATTGCTTTGCCCTCCGTGTTCTGTATTTCTTTAACTGTCTTTATTATATACTTACGGAAGTATAAAAGCAATAGACACAATGCACAAACTTACGGAAGTATAATTGTATAATATGTATACTTCCGTAAGATAAAAGCATTTTACATTGTACCGATAAAATCAGAACTGGTAAGCGCCCAGAACTGGGCTGCGTGTATAGTTGGAAACTTTGGTATTTCCCATGTGATACTGTCATACACAATCTTGTATATGCCGCCTTTGTTTACTGTCAGATAGTATTTATCAGTATCACTTTTCCGGTCTGCCGGGTGCGTGTCCTGCACCATGAATGAAAGCCCGTTCTTTCTGAAACGTCTATTATAAGATTTTCCCATATATTATCACCATTCTTTCTGGGCGGCAGCAGCGCCGCCCGTGCAGTTATTAGTCAAGGCAACATTCCATTGAAATTGGATATTGCGCTTTTAATTTTTCAAAAGCCGCCTTTGTGACCCGGTAGCTGCGCCAGTTTTCAATTTTCTTCTGGCAACCATCAATCCAGTGGGCTTCAATTTCCGTAATGACCCTGCCTTTTAATTCAAGCGGGGTATCAACAAAATAATGTTTGCCATAATATGAAAGGCTGGCTTCTATCTTAACTTCTGGCTTGCGCTGCCCCATTTCTGGGGTGTAGCAGTGCAGCCCGTTTATTCTATCTTCCATGTAAATGATTTTTCCCATATCGTTTGACCTCCGTGTGTTTGATTTCTTTAACTGTCTTTATTATATACTTACGGAAGTATAAAAGCAATCGGCAAAATATACAAATATACTTCCGTAAGATTGTATAAAATGTATACTTCCGTAAGAAAACAAAGTGTGATATACTGATTAAAAACCACAGGAGGTGCAGAAAATGCCAGATACAACAGAAAAGAAGACTATACCGAGAGGACCAGCAGCAACGGCGGCAAAGAATAAATACCGTGACAGCAATTATGACCGTATGGAACTTGCGGTGCCAAAGGGAATGAAAGCACGCATAAAAGAAATTGCGAAGCAGCAGGGCTATTCCTCACAGAATAACTATGTTGTGGAAGCGGTAAAAGAGAAGTACCAGCGGGACACCGGGGAGGAATTAACGTGGCAGAAAGAGTAAAAGAACAGGAATTTGAAGAGGGCTTTCTGCATGGCTGGGACGGTTCGGAATGTATATATTATACAGACGAAAAGTGCTTATATTACAATGACGCAGAAGCACCGTGCCACCATTGCCACCACTACACAAGGAAGACACAACAGAAAGGGGGAATAGTCTATGGAATATAGAATGAAAGATATTATGGAACCACCAAAGACATTGGAGGAGCAGAAGAAAGAAGCCAGAGAAGCGGCAATGGCAGCAGGAGCAGAGGTGCTGGGCGAAGAATGGAAGCCGGGAACACTGGAAAACGCGAAAAGACAGGTTGAAAACGCCTACACAGATTTAAAAGGGTGTGGACTATACAAAGAAGAAAAGTATTTCAGAAATGGAATGGACCTCATGTATAATAATGTGATTGACATTATAAATTCAGAACTGGGGAGGAAGTAGCGTGGAAGAAAAGCGGTGCTGCATAATTCATAATTACTATGTATGCCCGGTATGCAAAACGGGGTACTGCAAACCGTTTGGAGAGGTGAAAACAAGACCAATACAGAAATGCAGGAAGTGCAATAAAACTGTTAGAATGACAATAAATGGAAAATAATTAAAAAAACTATTGACAATATACTTCCGTAAGTATATAATAAAGACAGTTAAAGCAATAGTGCTTAACACAAAAAGCCAATACAATTCAATACGGAGGAAATCAAAATGGCAGAAATGACAAAGAAAGCATTAAACAAAATCAAGGCAGCAGCGTTCGCAGAATTTAAGCAGGGTTTTTCAGAGGAAGAATTTAGAAACCTGTTCGCAGGCGGCAAGAACGTAGTGACAGCGTGGAGAATTACAGAGGGAACAAAAAGCAAGATTGTGATTACACAGTATGACACGCAGATTAACACGAACACTTTACAGCAGGACGGCTTCACAGAAGCAGCAACAGCAGAAAAGCTGTTCTATGCTGACCGCCAGACAAAGACACTGGAATTTGTAGGCAGAATGTAAAAAGACATTCCCGGCAGGTGGTAGGCTTGCCGGGAGGAATGGGGCATTGAATGATAAACAAAGAAGCGGCGGCAGAATTTGCAAATAAAAACTGCGTGCGGTCAAATTGCTTCATGTGCAGAGAGGGTGACAAGTACGAAACATACAGAAAATGTCCGTTTTTGCCGTTGAAGCTGATTGCAAGAGAAAGAACGGTCACGGAAGAAGACGTGCCAGACAATATGGGAGAATAACAAAACCCCGGCAGGCAGCAGGCTTGCTGGGGTTCGTTGCAGAGGGGTACACAGTCAGTGTGTAGCCTTTTTATATTTGTACTAACTTAACACTGCCCACGGGAAATCTTGACGATACTACCGCTGATGAAATCATTGCTTTGCTGAAAAGGACTGCACATGAATTAAGAAAATGTGTTGTTGTGGTTACACACAGTAAGCATTTGGCAGAAGAAGCCGACGAAATCTTAGAAATTAAAAATGGTGCAATTTCTTTTCTGTCTGAATAAAAAAATAATTCAACTATAATTAATGCAGTAGAAAAAAATGAAATTCAAAATGAGTTAAATGAGTTGGACTATGGGAATAAAGATATTTCTGAGTGGGAAGGCAGTAATATAAATCCGTATGAAGAATTGAATGGCTTTTGGCTAAATTCTTCATTGAAAATTTCACCTTTACAACAAGTGAAAGTTTTGAAAAAAATATTTGATGGCCAAAGTATTTATAGTAGTCAAGAAATTGCAAAGTCGGGAGAAATTTCGGGCAGTACAGCCAAAGAAATTTCTCTGAAAATAGTAAATGATAAGATAGACTGAATTGTAGAAATGAATTTTAGAGATTAGACGCACAACTAATCTGTAAACTGCGCAGTTACTTAGAGTGTGGAATAGAAGAATTTACAGCAGAGGACTTGAAAGGTTGAAACCTTGCAAGTCCTCTTGTCTGTTATTGGGCGTTATGTTAAAGTGCTTCTTTTTGGAGTTCTCTTTCAAATGCTTAATAAGATTACTTGCCGTTGACTGGCTCGGCTGGATCTGTTATCTTTACTCGCTAAGTGTCGTTGACGGTGTAACAGACTGAAAAATAATCATAACCATACAGTTAGAATAGCAACTATTAACGTACCTTGACAGTTCAAAATGACTCATTTGAATTTTACAGGGATAGTTTACCCCTTTTTTTAGAGTATTCGATTGTTTGTCAGAAGAGTTGGAACGAGATTTAGTAATTCAGGGCTTTATTTGCTCATGAATAATTCAGGCTATTCTTTTTCAGTAAAAAATTCTGAAATCTCCCTCATAAAGAATTGATAAGATTCTCTCTTTTTGAGTGCTCTATCCGCAGTTCCACATCATGTCATGCATTCTATTTCTTCTCTTGTATCCATGAAGATCTCCTCTTATTACATTTCCAACTTTTGAAAAATTCTCTTTGAATACAGAGAAATCAAAATTGAAGCGATCGAGGCTGCGAACATAACAATCCATGTATCTTGTATGAATACATCAAACAGAATCCCATAAACCAGTTGTCCGATAGGCTGACCGCACATAGCGACTGCTACTAGTGTAGCCATGATTTTCCCCACTAATTGAGATGGAGTTTGTGTCTGGACGAGAGTGTAAACTTGAACAACAAACATGGTGGATACACCCATAGCCACAAAACACATTACAGTAACTATCCAATAAGAAACTATTGCCGGGAATTCTAAAAATAATGAAATTCCCATGAGCAAAACTGAACCAGAGCAGATCAGTAATAACCTGTAAAGATTTTTAAGTTTCAATTTTGCAGCCACCATAGCTGTTAAAATTCCGCCGCACAAACCGCCTAACGACAGTGCTGATTGTGAAAAACCGTATAGCGTATCTGGCATTTTTAAAACTTCAGAAATCAAAATCGGTAGACCAACAATCAAAACAGCGCTTAATACTAGATTGAAAATGCAAACTAAAAAAATAACTGATATAAAAATGGGCTTTTCCTTTTTTAAAAAGGTATAGCTATCTTTTAAGTCGCTTTTTGCAACTGCAATCACTCCCATATCCCGAGGTCTATTTTGATGTGGAATATGGATAAAAATTTCCATAATTGCCGAAAAAGCTGAATATTACGGGTACTTTTACACCACTTGTCCGGATTGAGGAAACCATTGTTC
>OGEQ01000274.1_pt1 | contig 56702 bp, 58 predicted proteins | sample 1570731 | NCBI WGS metagenome assembly OGEQ01 (sample SAMEA2582132, study PRJEB24529) | metagenome | biome: Human gut stool | place: China | collected 2011
ACACGCTGAAAATCCCAAGATTTTTTATCTTGGGATTTTTGTTTTTGGGAGAGGGAAATCGTGGGGGCGACCACTGGTCGCCCCTACTCAAACACATATTTTCTTTTAATGTTAATCTAATGCGTCTGATACGGCGTCGCCTGCTTTGTCAACTGCGCCGCCTACACCGTCGGCAACGTCATTTGCGCCCTTGCCGATGTCGTCACCGACCTTGTCAGCCTTTTCTCCCGCCTTGCTAACTGCACTGCTTGCTTCGCTTTCTGCTTTATCTGTTGTATTTGTATCGCTTACGGTGGTTTGGCTTGAAGGGAGAGTGGTTGTTGTCATATCGTTTTTGTCATTTGCACATCCCATAAATACCGTTGCAATAACGGCAATTGCTATTGCTATGATTAATATTTTACTGTTCATAATGAAAACTTCCTTTCGCTTTTATTATTATCGCTTTTGTTTTGTTTATTCAATTATTTTGTCAGCGTTCCGCCGTCGGAATAAAGAAGAAGCATAATATTTTCCTCATATCCCTTGTCTGCATTGATATAAATTAAAACTTCTTCTTTTGTGTCGTTGCTTTTGCATCTAAACTCGTAGCAATTTACTTCGTTTCCGCTTTCCTTTGGGATGACGCATCTTTTGCTATTTATAACTTTAAGATTTTTTGATAATTTGCTTTGCGCTTGCTCTTTTGTAAGCTTGCAGTTAAAGGCTTTTCTCTTTATGTGGTTTGTTAAATATCCTTGTGCTTCAAGCGATACGATTTTACCGTTATCCATTGAAACTCCGACCTTGATTAAATCGGAATAATAAGTGACGTCATCTTTTTTATAAGCAAAATTTATTACGCAAACATTGTTGTTAATTGCATAATATGTGTTTGCCATATTTTTGTAGCCGATATTTTTAAGATAGCTTTGGGCAAGATTTATTGCATTGTCCTTGTCGATTGAAGAACGGTTGATTTTGCCGCCGTAAAGCACATAGGCAACATAGCCTCCGCTTTTTGTTATTCCTGCCGTTTTTTGAGAGTAGGTGAAGGTGTAGCACGGCATATTGCCTGCATCTTCGCCCGAATAGATTGCTTCGCTGATGTTACAGCCGAGTGCCCTTGCCGCAATTTCTCTTGCGTTTTCACGGCTTGTGTGCTCGGCGTTTTTTAAAAGCTGAGATTCACGGTTTAAAACTGCGTCGGCAAACGGACCGTCATAAAGGAGAGTCGGGTAGTCTTTGAAAACTTTTGATGTTGCCGAAAAGCTGTTTGAAATGGAAGATACGTTGACGTTTTTTGCCTTTAAATCGTCTGTGTCAATGTCTGCGCCGTTATTTGCTATTGTTGCCATATTGCTGACGGATTCGTTTAACTTTTGCGCATAATTTAAAAGTTTGTTAAGGTTTTGGTGTTCTTCGGTGCTTATTGTTTGGCTTGAAGCGATTTTGTTTGCGATATATGATGCATAGTCGCTTGATTGGGTTATGAATTTGTATGTTGAGCCTAAATTCATTTGCTCAATCGGAAGCCTTGAAAGCGCATCTTTCGCCTGCGAACATTCGGCATATAAATCCTTGCTTATATCCATAAGCATTTTGTCGGAATTTGAATAAATTGATTTAGTTAAATTTGTTTCTATCGAGTCGAGATTTTCCGAAAGTTCATTAAGGCTTTGCTGATAATTTAATTCAAGCTGTGCTTTGTATGAATTTGCTGTTGTCATATTGATTATTGCCCTGCTTGAAAGTAACAGCGCAAAAGCAATGGCGTATGAAAACAGTCTTATATAACCTCTTTTTGTCATTTCAATTACCTCCGTTTTATATTTTTGCCTTATTTTTCAAAAACATTCAAAAAAATGTTTTATTGTTATATTATTTGTGCTATAATGCAATTAATTGTAATTAATATGGAGTAGTAGAATTATGGCAAAGGCTGAAGGAAAAAAGAGAATAGTTGTTAAGGTGGGTACATCAACCTTAACTCATAAAACCGGCAAAACAAATATTGCAAGGCTTGCAAAACTTGCGTCGGTGCTTTCGGATTTGAAAAATGAGGGGCACGAGATAGTTCTTGTTTCAAGCGGTGCTATTGCAGTCGGCTGGTCAAAGCTTGGATTGAGCGAAAAACCGAAAACTGTTCAGGGCTTGCAGGCTTCTGCGGCAGTGGGGCAGTGTGAACTTATGTTTCTTTATGATAAGCTTTTCTCGGAATATACGGTTACGGTAAGTCAGCTTCTTTTCTCTGCCGATACTCTTCAAAATCCTGAGGAAAAGGAGCATTTGGTTGATACGTTTAATCAACTTCTTGATTACGGCGCATTGCCGATTATCAACGAAAACGACTCGGTTTATATTGAGGAACTTTTAAACGGTGATAATGATTGTTTAAGTGCAATGGTTGCTACTCTTATAAATGCAGATTTGCTCATTATGCTTACCGATACTCACGGTCTATACGATTCAAATCCTAATGAAAACGAAAATGCGAAATTGATAAATGTTGTTGACGAGATTAATGATGATATTTATTCAATCGCCGGCGGCGCAAGCGAAAAGGGTACGGGCGGTTTCCAAACTAAGATTAAAGCCGCAGAGATTGCAACAAGCGATGGTATTCCCGTTATTATCATGAACGGTGAAAAGCCGACCGATTTATACAAGGTGCTTTCAGGCGAAAGCATAGGCACATATTTCAAGGCAAAGGGTGATGAGAATGCTTGAACAATTGGGAATTAATGCAAAAACGGCTTCGGCTAATTTAGTCGGTGCTTCAACAGAGCTTAAAAATAAAGCACTTGGTGCTATTGCAAACGCACTTATCCAAAATGCGCAAAAAATTATTGATGCTAATAAAATTGACTATGATTCGCAGTTAGGTATTCTTGACGGCGGTATGCTTGACCGCCTTATGCTTAATCTTGACAGGATTAAGGGTATGGCAGACGGCTGCAGGCAGGTTATGGCACTTGATGACCCTTGCGGCAGAGTGCTTGAAACTGTTGAAAGACCCAACGGTCTTGTGATTAAAAAGGTAAGCTGTCCTATGGGTGTTATCGGCATTATTTACGAGGCAAGGCCTAATGTTACCGCCGACGCTGCCGCTCTTTGCTTGAAAAGCGGAAATGCCGTTATTCTTCGTGGCGGTAAAGAGGCTATTCATTCAAATATTGCCATATCCGATATTATGCGTGAAGCAGTTAAAAGTGTAGGGCTTGATGAAAATGTTATTCAACTTGTTCACGATACCTCAAGGGAATCGTCAACTGAGCTTATGAGAATGAAGGGCACACTTGATTGCCTTATTCCGAGAGGAAGCAAAAGGCTTATTCAGGCTGTTGTTGAAAATGCGAGTGTTCCCGTTATTGAAACAGGCTCTGGCAATTGCCATATTTATGTTGACGAAAGTGCAGATATCAATATGGCGGCAAACATTATTTTTAATGCAAAAACACAGCGTATAGGTGTTTGCAATGCGTGCGAAAGCCTTGTTATTCACGAAAATATTATTAAAAAGGCTTTGCCGGCAATTAAAGCAAGGCTTGATGAAAAAAATGTTACAATTCGTGGCGACGAAAAGGCGAGAGAGGCTTGCCCCGGTATTGAGGCGGCAAGTGAAGAGGATTTCGGCACCGAATATCTTGATTATATTATCAGCGTTAAAACCGTATCAAGCCTTGATGAGGCGATAGCGCATATCAATAAATATTCCACGGGTCATTCTGAAGCCATAATTACGGAAAATAAGGAGAATGCAGATAAGTTTATGATGCTTATTGACTCCTCCTCCGTATATCATAATGCTTCCACAAGATTTACCGACGGCGGCGAATTTGGATTGGGAGCAGAAATCGGTATTTCCACCCAAAAGCTTCATGCAAGAGGACCTATGGGGCTTAGAGAACTTACAACTACTAAATATTTAGTTTACGGAGACGGACAAATCAGATGATAACAGAGGAAGAAAGACAAAAAATGCGCAAAAAGCGCCAGCGTGCACGTAAGCGCAAAAGGGTGAGAAAAAAGATATTACTCATTATTGCGGCAATAATAATATTGTTGGCTGTTTTTATTGTGACTGTTAAGCTTGTTAATCCTGATTTTGACATTGCTTCTTATCTTCCGAGCGGCAAGGCACAGCAAGCGGTTGAAATGATTGATTCCAAATTGTTTAACAAAACAACAACATCTACAACCCTGCCAACTACCCAAAAGGAAACCACAACCGAAGCACGTGACATCAAAAAAGCTGATTACGATTACGATGATTTCAGCGTTTTTGCATTTGACACCTCACTTCAGGGTAATCAGGTGGGAAACTTGCTCAATAAATCAAACGGCGCAGTAACTTACAGTTCATCATATATTTACTACAGCATTGAGGGCAAAGGTATTTTCCGTTTTGAGCCTAATGAGGAGAAGAACGCTAAAATTATCAGCGGTAATTATAATTTTAAATATCTTAATGTTTTAGGCGACTATCTTTATGCCGTTGACGTTAATACCTCAACGCTTAAGAAATTTTCGGTTTCAGGCGGCGACGGAGTCAATATAAGTGATAACATAGCCTTTGCTTATCTTTATAATGATAAAATTTATTTTGTCGGCACTGACAATGCAGTCGGCTTTATCAATTTAAGCGATAATAACAAAACCGTTCTCTATGCCGCACCTGCCGATAAAACCGTATCTTTTGCCGGAATTTCACTTTCAAGAGTGTTTTTTGTTACTCATGACAGTGTGGCAAATTACGATGAATATATAACTGTTAATTTGAGTGATTCAAACGATGTTCTTAATTTTCGTGATGATACAAAGAATAATGAAATAGTTAACTTATCCTTTGAATGCGGATTTATGTATTATTACAAGAAAAATGATGATTCAACGTATTCTCTTTGCAGGCAGAAATTCGGCTCGGATAATGTTGTGACGTTGGTAGATAATTGCTCTGTTACAGATTATCCTGTTGTTTATTCAAACAGGCTTTATTTCGGCGAGCTTGACGGCTCGAAGTATAAGGCAAGAGAGCTTAATATGAATTCAAAAGCTACTAAAACAATGCTTTCGGTATCTGATTGTGACGGTACCGGCACACTTGCTGTCGGTTACGGATATCAATATGTATTTTTAATCGGTACTAAGAGTGAGGGCGGAGAATTTACTTGCAAAACGAGCTGCATTTATACATCGTCATCAAGTGATAATACCTTAAGTTTTAACGGCAAGAAACTGACTTATTAATTTATTTGAGGAAATTTTATGGATAAATACAAAAAATTAGCATCAAACACTTTAATATTTGCGATAGGTACTTTTTCGTCAAAGATACTTTCGTTTTTGTTAATGCCGTTTGTAACAAGAATGATGGGTACGGGCGATTACGGCTCTGCAGACTTGGTTCAGCAAACTGTTAATGTGCTTATTCCCATTGTTACACTTCAGGTCAACAGTGCGGCATTGCGTTTTGCTCTTGACAAGGCGGTTGACAAATCGGATGTTTTCAAGGTTGGAGTTAGGACAACTCTTTCAGGTTTTGCGGTTTTCCTTCTTTTTACCTATCCTTTAAGTAAGCTTACAATTAATGATTTCCACCTTGGGGATTATATAATTTTGATTGTGTCGTTCGTTCTTGTTTCAAGCTTTAGGCAGCTCTGCCAGCAGTTTGTCAGGGGCAGCGGGCACGTCAAACTTTATGCAATTGACGGTATACTTGCCACGGCAACAACGCTTGCGTTTACTATTCTTTTCCTCGGTCCTTTTAAATGGGGTGTGACGGGATATATTGTTGCAATTATTGCTTCCGACGCTTGCTCTGTTGTGTTCTATTTCGTAACTGCTAAATTATACAGATATATAAATTTCAATAAGCTAAAAGATAACAGCATCACATCGCAAATGCTCAAATATTGTGTTCCGCTTATTCCTACAATAATTTTGTGGTGGATTATTAACGTATCTGACAGATATATGGTAACTTATTTTATTTCATCATCTGCAAACGGACTTTATACCGCCGCATCTAAGATACCTAATTTTGTAATTCTTTTCTCTCAAATTTTTATTGACGCTTGGCAACTTAGTGCGGTTGACGAATATGACCAAGAGGGCGGCAGGCAGTTCTTTACCAAGGTGTTTCGTGTTTATTCAGGCGGAATTTTTGCCGTTGCGTCTGCCCTTATTTTGCTTTGTCAGTTTATTACAAAAATACTTGTTGCAAAGTCTTATTATGATTCGTGGCAGTTTGTTCCTATTCTTATTATTGCCACAACGTTTTCTTGTATTGTCAATTTCCTTGCCTCAATATATATGGCGGAAAAAAAGAATGTTATGTCTCTTGTGACGGCTATGAGCGGTGCAATTACCAACTTTGTTTTAAATTTGGTATTCATTCCTCGTATCGGTGCAAACGGTGCGGCTTTGGCAACTGTTTGTGCATTCCTTGTGGTATTCGTTACAAGGGCTATAGATACAAGAAGATTTATTAAAATAGATTTTAAACTTCCTGTTCTTTTGGGCGAAACGGCAGTACTTGTTACTCAGTCGATTCTCCTTCTCAAATATGACGGTACGCTTTGGGTTTATATAATTGAGGTTTTACTTGTTGTTGTTATGCTTCTTCTTAATTTGAAGCCTATTAAGGAACTTGTAAATCTTATTTTGGCAAAGTTCTTGAAAAAAAGAAAGAACTAATATATTAACAATGTGTTATTACAGTTGCAAAAACAGCATTTTTAGTATATAATATACAAAGAACATAGCAAAATAGGCTGAAAATATTAAAATTTTTGGAGGATATGTATGGAAAAGATGACTGTTTCGCAGGCAAAGAGAGCGATAAGCGATAAGCTTAGTCACTTCTTTGGAGTAGATACAAAAACTGCGACAGACGAACAATATTATAAAGCAGTTGCGATGATTATTCGTGACAGGCTTTCACAAATGAACAGCGATTTCAGGCACGAGGCTAAGGGTCAAGACAGCAAGGAAATTTATTATCTTTGTATGGAATTTCTTATGGGTCGCTCACTTAAGAATAATCTTTATAATCTTGATTTGACGGAAACATTCAAGAAAGCACTTGAATCTTTCGACGTAAGCCTTGATAAGCTTTATGAAAAAGAGCCTGACGCAGGTCTTGGTAACGGCGGTCTCGGCAGGCTTGCTGCGTGCTATCTCGACGGTCTTGCAACAAACGGCTTTCAGTCAATGGGTTATTCTATCAGATATGAAGCAGGTATTTTCAAACAAAAGCTTGTTGACGGCTGGCAGACAGAACTTCCTGATTTTTGGCTTCCGGGCGGTGAGGTTTGGCTTGTTCCACGTGAAGAAAGAAGTGTAGAGGTTAAGTTTGAAGGCTGGGTTGAAGAAAGCTGGGACGGCGATTTCCACCACGTTAATTATAAGGATTGCAACACTGTAACCGCAGTTCCTTACGATATGTATGTTTCGGGTAAAGGCAAGGGAGTTTCAAGGCTTCGTCTTTGGGCTGCAAGCAAGCCTGAGCTTGATATGGGTCTTTTTAATTCAGGCTCATATATTAAGGCTATGGAGCAAAGCGCTATGGCTGAGGCTATTTCTAAGGTACTTTATCCTGCCGATAACACCCCTGAAGGCAAGTCACTCAGACTTCGTCAGCAGTATTTTCTTGTTTCTGCTTCTATTCAGGATATTATTCAGCGTCATCTCACAAGATACGGCACGCTTGACAATCTTCCTGACAAGGTAGCAATTCATATCAACGATACTCACCCGACTATGGCTATTCCCGAGCTTATGAGAATTATGCTTGATGAATGCGGCTATGATTGGGATACCGCATGGAGCCTTGTTACGAGAACTGTTGCTTATACTAACCACACGGTTATGAAAGAAGCACTTGAATGTTGGAGCGAGGATCTTTATAAAAGACTTCTTCCTCGTATTTATTCAATCACTAAGGAAATTGATAATCGTTTTCGTGCTTACGTTTGGGGTGCAACAGGCGATGCGGATAAGGTTGAAAGAATGGCAATCGTTTCAGGCGGTGTAGTAAGAATGGCTAATCTTTGCGTTGCCGGCTCTCACTGCGTAAACGGTGTATCTGCGCTTCATTCCGAGATTCTTAAGGACACTGTATTTAACGATTTTTATACAATCACTCCTGAAAAGTTTACCAATGTAACAAACGGTATTGCGTTTAGAAGATGGATTTGTCAGGCAAATCCTGAGCTTACCTCGTTTATTACTGAACTTATCGGCGATGGATTTATAACTAAGAGTGATGAACTTCTTAAGCTTCGTGATTATAAAGACGACAAGCAGGTGCTTGACAGACTTACTGCAATTAAGCTTGCAAATAAGGAAAAATTTGCCTCGGTAGTTAAAAAGAGAAACGGCATTGAGCTTGACCCGACATCTATTTTTGATGTTCAGGTTAAAAGACTTCACGAGTATAAAAGGCAGCAGCTTAACGTTCTTAATATTATTGCCGAATATCAGATGCTTAAGGCTAATCCTAATATGGAATTCCAGCCGAGAACTTATATTTTTGCTTCTAAGGCAGCACCCGGCTACTTTATGGCTAAGAAGATTATCGAGCTTATCGACGCTCTTTCAAAAGTTGTTAATAACGACCCGGATATCAAGGGAAGAATTAAGGTCGTATTTATGGAGGATTATAACGTTTCTCTTGCAGAGATGCTTATGCCTGCCGCTGATATTTCAGAGCAGATTTCTCTTGCTGGTACAGAAGCTTCAGGTACAGGTAATATGAAGCTTATGTTAAACGGTGCAATCACTCTCGGTACTCTTGACGGCGCAAACGTTGAAATTCACGACGCAGTCGGCGATGATAATATTTTCATCTTTGGCTTGAAAACTCCTGAGGTTATGGAACTTCAAAAGAAGGGCTATAATCCTATGGAATATATGTATAATAACGAAACGCTCAAGTCTGCAGTTGAGTTTATTCAAGCAGGTGTAAACGGCAAAAGCTTCGGTGAAATTTCTTCATCGCTTATGAATGTTGACCAATATATGGCACTTGCAGACTTTGCCGATTATCAAAAGGCTCAAAAGCTTTCAGCAGAGGCTTATCAGGATAAGGAAAGATTTGCAAAAATGTCACTTATGAACATCAGCGGTGCAGGTATTTTCAGCGCTGACCGTTCGATAATGGATTATGCAAATAATATTTGGCATACTCAGCCTGTTAAGTTTAAGGAAGAAGCGCCAAAGACTTCTAAAAAGAGTGCTCCTATGACTAAAGAGGAGAAAAAACCTGCCAAAAAGAGCACTGCAAAGAAAGCTGAAAAGAAAGCTGAGCCTAAAAAGGAAGTAAAAAAAGAAACTCCTAAAAAGGCAGAGCCGAAAAAATCAGCTAAAAAGACAACCAAAAAATCTAAATAATAAGCTTTAAGGCGGTCAATAGTCGCCCCTACGATACGTCGAAAGAAATTCCGTGTTTGAATGAATTTCTTTGAAATTCATAATAAACACTTCGTTCCTTTCTCCTTTTCCCCACCAAATTTTCAATTTGTCGGGGACCCCGAATGGAATTTCATTTTATAGCACGGAGCGGTTTAGCCACTTTATCGACAGTCTGAAAAGAGGCGAACATTGTTCGCCTCTCGATTTTTGTAAAGGAAAAGAAATCAGTGCAGATATATAATTCACGAGACAAGTCATACAAGTCAATAGTTTCGGCGATTGCGACTAATGAAAAGTGCAAATTCCGCATTATCGTGCCGAGAAATATGAAATGCTGCGCAGCCCAACTTGCAATTACAAAGGACGGAGAGGACACTGCATTTTACAATATGTTTTGGGCAGGAATGTGCGGCGACAACTTTGAATATTGGGAACTTCATTTTTATGCCACAACGCCCGGTCTTTATTTTTATCATTTTGTGCTTGATACTCCTTGGGGTAAAAGCAATGTTAAAAACGCAGGTGACGGCAGGGGTGAACTCAATGCTTCTTTGCCTGATTTTCAACAGACTGTTTATAACGAAAATTTCTCAACTCCGAACTTTTTGAAGGGCGGAATAATGTATCAAATATTTCCCGACAGGTTTTTTAATTCCAAAACTCCTAAGAAAAATGTTCCTAAAAGCCGTGTGATGCGAGATTGGGGCGATACTCCTTTTTGGAAAGAGGAGCAGATGAACGGCATTTGGAACAACGATTATTTTGGCGGCGACCTTAAGGGGATTGAAAAAAAGCTTTCGTATATTGCTGATTTGGGCGTTACTTGTATTTATCTCAATCCTATTTTTGAATCCCATTCAAACCACAGATATGATACTGCCGATTATGAAAAAATCGACAGCCTGTTGGGCGATGAGAATGATTTAAAAAATCTATGCAAGGTTGCCAAGGAAAAGTATGGTATCAGCATAATTCTTGACGGAGTTTTCAGCCATACAGGCTGCGACAGCAGATATTTTAATATGTATAGTCATTATGACGATATCGGCGCATATAACAGCAAGGAAAGTCCTTATTTTTCTTGGTATAAATTTATCAATTGGCCCGATGAATACCATTCTTGGTGGGGTATTAAGCTTTTGCCGGAGGTTATTGAAGAGGACGAGGGATATAGGAATTATATTTGCGGCGAAAACGGAATTTTGAAAAAATGGCTTCGTTGCGGCATAGCAGGTTACAGGCTTGACGTTGCGGATGAACTTCCCGACATTTTTCTTGACGATTTGAGAAAAAGTGTTAAAAGTGAAAATGAGAACGCTATAATTATAGGCGAGGTTTGGGAGGACGCTACCAACAAATTTGCATACGGGCAAAGAAGAAAGTATTTGCTTGGCGAAGAACTTGACAGTGTGATGAATTATCCTTTTGCCGATGCAATTCTCAATTTTGTCCGCTACGCAAACGGCAACGCTTTTTTCAACGCTGTTCTTTCTATTATTGAAAATTATCCGCCGCAGGTTTTAAATGTTTTGATGAATCATATCGGAACTCACGACACTGAACGTGCAATAACCCGTCTTGCAGGTGAAAATCCCGATGGTCATGACCGTGCTTGGCAGTTTGAACATAATACTTTATCTGAATTTGATTATTTAAAGGGCATTTCTATGATGAAAATTGCTTCCCTTATTCAGTTTACTTTGCCGGGTGTGCCGTCAATTTATTACGGCGATGAGATTGGTATGCAGGGTATGAAGGACCCGTTTAACCGTGGCTGTATGGCTTGGGATAAGCCAAACGAGGAGCTTTTGAAATGGTATAAGCGCCTCGGTCAAATCAGGCATAGCTCTAAGGCATTTATTGACGGCGATTTTGAAAAGCTGTATTGCGACGGCGGTGTAATCGCTTATTCCCGTAGCAGTGAAGGCGACAACATTTTGGTTGCAATTAATAATTCAAATGAGCAAAAGCGTATATTTGTCGGAACACAGTGGGATAATTCTTATTCGCTTTTTGATGAGAAAAGCGTTGACGGTTTTGTAAACTTGCCGCCTTATAGATACACTTTGCTTTCAAAAAAAGAATACTAAAACAAAAGGTCATCGGATTGAATTAAATCCGACGACCTTTTTTCCATATATACGTATTTATACATATTCAATATTTTCGCTTGGTTTGAACATCATTATAAAAGGAATTACAAGCAGTACGCTTGCAATAAAAATACTTTTTACATCCAAAAATTTGGTTGCGATTGCACCGGCTATTGCGCCTAATGCAAAAAACAAATTAATTCCGTAATAGGTTAAGCTTCTGAGCGTGATTTTTTTGTCTTTCTTTTTTATTCCCAAAAATAAAAGCTCAGTTCCGCTTCTTAAATTGCCCGTGCACATTGTTGTTGCAACCGTGTTACCGTTGATAACCCTAAAGGTTTCCACCTGAAGAGAACACACAAACGATACCATTACGTTTACAAATGTGTTGCCCTTGCCGCTTGGAATAAAGCCGCACACTGCAAGAATTATTATTTCTGCCAAAACAACAATCTGCCTCCAGTGCATATGACGGCTTTTTTTAAGTGTTGCTTTGATTATTTCTGACAATAAAATTCCGAGTGCAAATGCAAGAATAGGGACAACATAGTGAATCACTCTTTCAAAATCGCCCTTTGCAAGGTTTATTCCCATAAGAACAATATTACCTGTTTGCGCATTTGCAAATACTCCACCACGGGTAATGTATGTATAAGCATCAAGAAATCCACCGGTCAGAGCCAACATTATGCCGAGTATGAAGTTTTCACTCATCTGCTTTTCTCTTATTTTTTTATTTAATTCCATAATAGAAATCCTTAAGTTAAATACATATATTAAGCGGACGAAAACAATTCGCCCGCCGTGAATTTTATATAAACAATATTATACTCTTGCTACCATTTCGCCGTATTCTTCCTTGCTTTTCTTGATGAATGCTTCCACCTGAGCGGCGCTTGGCATAGCATCAGAACAGGAGTGAGCAGAAATAAGGATTGAAGCTGAAGCAGAGCCAAATTCAAGGCATTCAATAATTTCCTTGCCTTTAAGAAGACTGTAAAGAAACGATGAGCCGTATCCGTCACCGCCGCCAAAGCCTTTGAGTTTAACAGCAGGGAACGGCTTGATTGAATAGAATTTGCCGTCGTTTGTGTAAGCGGTTGAGCCTTCCTTGCCATGCTTGATTACGCAAATTGCTGCGCCGAATGACTGCCAATATTTAGCAGATTCAGGGTCGCTTTCCTTAACGCCTACGATACCCTCAGTTAAATCAAATTCTTCTCTTGAACCCATAATGATATCTGCATTTTGAGCAACAAGGCTGTAGTAAACAGCAATTTCGTCTTTTGATTTCCAAGTGTATTCTCTGTAATCAATATCAAAAACAATGCGAACATTGTTCTTTTTAGCAAGCATCATAGCTTTAAGACAAGCCTCTCTTGACGAAGATTGAGCCAAAGCAGTACCGCTGATAACAATTGCCTTTGCAGATGCAATGTATTTTTCGTCAATATCTTCCGGTGCCATACAAAAATCAGCTACATTGTCACGATACATAAGTATTGATGATTTTTCTTTAGAAAGAATTTCGGTAAATGTAAGTCCTATACATTCGCCGTTTTTAGCTCTTGTTACGTGGCTTGTATCAATGCCCTCTTTTTCAAAATAGTTTACAACAAAGTCACCGAATTGGTCATTGCTTACACAGCCGCAAAAGCCGACTTTACAGCCGAGCCTTGCAAGACCTACAGCAATATTGGCAGGAGAACCGCCAACATATTTGTTAAAATTTGACGACTCGCTAAGCGGCATATACATATCGGTAGGATTAAAGTCGATAGCGATTCTGCCGATTGGAATAAAATCAAGCGGCTTTGACATATCAAATTCTACGTAATTCATAAATTTTACCTCTCATATATAAAAAAATAATATTAAGCCTTATTGTCAGTGCCGAAAATTAATATGTGGCGCTTTGCGTTTTGATAAGCACCCTCAACCTCGGCAGCCTGCAAATCATAATATCCGCTTATTTTATCGTTTTTATAAGCGTCTTTAACCGTATGCTCAACGCTGTCAAACGTGGCGGTTGCAATATTTATTTTCTTAATGCCTGTATGCGAGCAACGCACAAAATCATCAGGAGTAATTCCCGTTCCGCCGTGAAGCACAAGCGGTAATTCAGTGTTTTTCTCCACTTGTTCAAGAATATCAAACCTAAGTTTGGGAGTGCTTTTGTAATTGCCGTGCGCATTTCCGATAGCAATTGCAAGTGCGTCAACGCCTGTTTCGTTTTCAAACCTTACTGCGTCCTCCGGCTTGGTACAATTGATTGCAATATCTTCGCTTCCGTCCTCCGAACCGCCAACGCATCCGATTTCAGCCTCAACATCGGCATCGTACTTTTTAGCAAGTGCAATAACTTCTTTTGTAGTCTTGATATTTTCATCAAGCGGCAAATGTGAGCCGTCAAACATAACAGACGTAAAGCCAAGTTCAAGCGCCTGAGTGATTTTTTCAATCGTTTTGCCGTGGTCAAAGTGAACTGCAACCGGAGTGTCTGCACTCTTTGCGGCGGCAACCATAAGCGGACCTATAATCTCAAGCGGACTTTGCTTTAATCTTACTTCCGCTATTTGCAAAATAACAGGCGCTTTAAGTTCTTTTGCTGCTTTGAGAACACCAAGCACCATTTCCATATTTGCAACTGAAAATGAGCCTACTGCATAGTCACCCTTTTGAGCGTCAGCCAAAAGCTTACTCATATTTACAAGCATTTTTTTACCCTCTTAAATCAAAATGAGCGAGTTGACAGTAAGCCGAGTTCTGTCATGGGCAATTATCTATCTAGTTGCAAAATTGCTTTTGCAATCGAGCCATCCTTCGAAGTTATGTGTCGAGCAAACAACCCTTCAGTCGATGTTGCAGCGAATAGGGTTTACATGGCAGGGAATGTCTCCACTCCCTCGGTGAGCTCTTACCTCGCCTTTCCACCCTTACCTATACTTGGTATAGGCGGTATATCTCTGTTGCACTTTCCCTAAGGTCACCCTCGGCGGCCGTTAGCCGTTATTCTGCTCTGCGCTGCTCGGACTTTCCTCATACCGATATCGGCACGCAATTGCCAAGTCAACTCGCTTTCTCTATTTTAAGATAATTTATTATTTATGTCAATATATTTTACAAAATGACGGTTGAAATAGTTTGAAATATGTAGTATATTCTTTAGTAGTATTGGAGGTGGTATTATGCCACGTTTTGAAAACGAAGATTTTGACCCTAAAAAGAGAAACAGGGAAGATATAGACAGAACTGTTCCAAAGGATGAAGATTATTATAATTATTCGCCTGAGGATATTGACCTTAATTTTAATTCGAAAAAAAGAGAGGATAATATTGTTGTTGATAATCAGCGCAAACCGGGAAACTACGGCGATTATCAGCAAGACAGCAGGGGAGATATAACTTTTAAAAGTGAAACAATTGATGATTTTGACAGAGGTTCGTCATCTCATCAAAGAAACACAAGAAGCACTCCTCACTTCTCAAACGGCAGCCGTTTCGGCTCATCTGACAGAGAGAATTTTAAAAAGGGCAACAGTCATAATTCGTCAAATAAGAATAAAAAGCATAAAAGCAAAAACGGAAAAAAGGCTAAATCTATTTTAGCGGTGATTTTAGTTCTTGTTATTTTGCTTGTCGGCTCTGTATTCCCCGTTTTGGCAAGAGTTAATTATGATGAAAAAAAGGCGGATAAATATGTAACGGCAAGCGATTTGAAAGATGATTCATCTGTTAAAAATATTCTTCTTTTGGGTGTTGACGCAAGAAGCAATGAAAACGCCGAACAAACAAGAAGTGATACAATGATGCTTGTCAGCGTCGATTCAAAGCACCACGCAATCAAGCTTGTCTCGTTTCTTCGTGATACTTGGGTATATATTCCGTCGCTTGAACACGAGCAAAGGCTTAATGCGGCTTGCTCCGACGGCGGTTATAAAAATGTAGTCGAAACTATTGAATATAATTTCGGCGTCAAGATTGACGGCTATGTTGTAACCGATTTTGAAATGTTTAAGGTTCTTGTTGACAGTCTCGGCGGTGTTAATGTCGACGTTACGGAAAAGGAAGCTAAAGAAGTTACAAACCATCCTAAGCGATACGGTAATGTTACGCTTGAGGCAGGTGATAATAAGCTTACGGGCGAGCAAGCGCTTGCTTATTGCAGAATAAGAAAGATTGATACCGATTTTGTAAGAACTCAAAGGCAACGTACGGTTATGAGTGCAATTCTTAAAAAAGCACTTACCAATCCTTTTAAACTTTACAAAATGGCATATAACAGCGCACCTTATATTGAAACCGATTTGTCTAAGGGCGAACTTATGGGACTTGTGTCTAAAGCAGGCACCTGCGTTGCGAATATTCATCAAACGAGCATTCCGTTTGACGGCACTTGGGATTATGCAACAATTTGGGGTAACAGCGTAATTAAGATTAATACCGAAAAAAATAAGGACAAGCTTATAGATTATATCTATAACCTGTCCTCGGCAGATATTAAGGCGCAAGAAAAAGAAGATAAATAAAACAAATATTAACTACAAGGACAGCATGGGATAACCTTGCTGCCCTTGTGATTTTTTTTATTTATTATTATTACTGTTTGCCTTGGAATATCAAATTTGATTTTTATTATATGAAGCTTACTTTGAATTGAAAACTTATTTGTCAAATGATGGGTTGCAAGCATAGTAATTTTTGCTGTCGAGTTTATCCGTCACGAGCCGCAAACCCTCTCCGAAGCGTTGGTAGTGCACAATTTCACGTTCACGCAAAAACTTAATCGGCTCAATTATATCCGGGTCGTCAACAAGGCGCAAAATGTTATCGTATGTTACCCTTGCTTTTTGCTCTGCCGCAAGGTCTTCGTTTAGGTCGCCGATAGTGTCGCCCGTTACGGCTATGCTTGCCGCATTCCACGGCGCACCGCTTGCCGCTGTCGGATAAACTCCTGCCGTATGGTCAACAAAGTATGCCATAAAGTTAGGATTTTTTTCAATCTCATCCTCAGTCAAATTGCGAGTAAGTTGGTGTACCATTGTTCCTATCATTTCAAGATGCCCCAATTCCTCAACACCGATGTCTGTAAGCAATCCCTTAAGTTCGGGATACGGCATTGAATATCGCTGAGAAAGATAGCGAAGCGACGCACCGAGTTCCCCGTGCGGCCCACCGTATTGCTTTTAGATATAGGTCAAAGATAAAAATAAATGGCGAGGTTATTAGCTTCTTTTTCGTATGTTATATGGTCTATAACTGAGCGGAGTGCTTCATTTTTAACTGTTTCGTCTGTTTCGGGGGATTTAATTGTTTTTAAAACACTTGCAACCTTATCAACAAATTTTTTAGGAACTGCCTTGCTTTCTTTTGGCGGCACTTTTGATTTTGCATTTTCGTATTCATCAATGCGTGACTGATAGGTGCGCTTTTTTACGCCGTATTCTTCAAGCGTGTCAAAGCCTGCGTCGTATGCTTCGCTTGCTCGGCGGATTTTCTCTTTTTCCTGCTTGATAAGCTTATCGTAGTCGATATTCTCTTGCGGATTGTTTTGCGTTTTATAAATGATATTAAAATCTAATGTTTTAAGTGTTTCCTCAATTTTGTCTATAACAACTCTGTTTGCCTTGGCAACAGAGAGGCTGTGTGAAACCTTACAAACACCTCTTGCGTATTGGTGGCATTGCATTGCCGGGCTTTGAGTACCGACATATACGAGAGTAGCACCGCAGTTGCCGCAGCGCATTAAGCCTTTGAGCATAAATTGAACAGGCTGTTCCCTGCGTTGATATTTGCCATAGCGCTTCTTTTGGTCTGCTATCATATCCTGTACCCTTTCAAATTTGTCTGTATCAATAATTGCTTCGTGTTTGCCGTCAATTATCATTACGTTACTGTTGTCACCCTTGTAACGTTGCTTTGATTGTTTACCTTCGGGCGACCACCTTATTTTGCCTATATAAACAGGATTTTGTAAAATATATTCAACAAAGCGGTTGTCGGGAATGTTACCTCGCTTCGTTCTGATTCCCATTGCGGCTAATTCCTGTGCTATTGCACGGTAGCCTTTGCCTGCTAAATATGAATCGTAAATATAATTAACGTTTTTTGCATTATCGTTTGGTATGTACGTTTTATTTTTTAAATCATAGCCGAACGGCGCAATCGTCATTACTTCGCCACGGCTTGCTTTCTCCGTCATTCCTCTTGTGACTTCCTGTGAAAGTCTTGTTGAATAGTATTCATCCATAAACTCGATTATTCTTTCAATCAGCGGAGCAAAAGGCGAATCGTCGATTGTTTCGCTGACGGAAATAACGGTTACATTAATTTTTCTGAGCATTGATTTGTAAACGATACTTTCTTCTTGATTTCGAGCGAAACGGCTGAATTTCCAAACGAGAATTGCGTCAAACGGATGTTCTTTTGATTTTGCATAGCCTATCATATTATTAAAAGCTTTACGCTTTTTGACGCTTCTGCCGGATATTCCGTCGTCATAAAATACGTATTCATCAGGCACTATATAATCATTGTTTTTGGCATACTGACGAATGAGCTTAAGCTGACTGTCCGGGGAGTATTCATCCTGCCGGTCGTCAGATACTCTGATGTATGCTGCGGCATATTTCATTTAATCACCTTCTTTTATTTTTCTTTTCTGCAATAGTATCTCTTATAAAAATATATAATATATATGTCGAAATTATCGGCGCCGGCAAATAAAAGAAAAATAAAAAGTAAATGTTCGTTTCACTTTTAAATAAAAATGAAAAATAAACGTAAGTTATGTAAATGTAAGTTAGAAAAATTAAAATCGATACGAGTATATTTTTTAAAGAAACATATCCGTTTCTTATTTCTTTAATGTGAGAAATTGAAAGTATAATTGCTAAAATTATTACTTCAAAAATGTAAATTCCAAAGAAACAATAACATATAATTATAAAAACTTTTTCTACTGTTGACATATTATTAAATATACTTGTATGTGTTTCTTCGGTAATGGTTTCAATGTATTCCAAATCATTAGGACTGTTATTATCTAAGAAATTCTTATAAAGTTTAGTTTGTTTTTGAATTTCATTATATTTATCATCACTAATATATTTTTTGTAATTAGGAAGAGAAGCAATTACCTTTTTATTTAAACTTGAAAAGTTGCTATATAATTCAGAATCATAAGTGTTTGTTTTGCTTATTTGTTGTCGAGCGGAAGAATAGTAGTTGTTAAGCTTTTCATAATTATTAAGATATTCTTGTACCCAGTCGTTAATTTTTGCTTTGTTTCGTATTGAACCATAGTCGATACCGGAACTGTTATCCTTTTGTTTGTTATCTTCAATAACTATTGTTGCAAATGTTTCAGCTTTTTCGGTTGTGGTTGATTTTTTATTATAAGGGCAAGTACCGTTTTCGTGTTGGTGTGCAGGATATCCATGGTGGTAATGATATTCGCCGGTAGAACGGTCAAAATGTCCGCCGTCTGAATCCGTTTTACCCGGATGAGCAAAAACTGCAACGCAAGAGCCTAAAATTATAACTACTATCGAAATTAATATCAGACTTATTTTAAAAACATTTTTCATTTTATCCCCTTATTGTATTGATTTATAAAATCCTCAAAGTTTGAATAAACTTGTCTTTCTAATTGGCTTGTTAAAAACTTATTTCGCTTATAAAGCAATTCCATGCGCTGTGCTCTGTATGTAGCGGCTTGATAAGAAATGTTGCATATCTGCGAAATGTCATTTGCGCTATGTAAGTGAAGCCCCCAAAGGACACAAGCCGGTGCAAGTAGCCGAGCGGCAAACATATCAGCTTGCGTTTCTTCTTCAGGTTTTTCTTTATATTCATTTACGCTATCGCTTCTGTTAAGCAAGGATATGTGGCCTAAGAATATATGACCGAGTTCGTGTGCAATAGTAAATCGTGCTCTTTCTGATGACATATTATCGTCGAAAACGATATACCATTTGCTGTCTATAAGTATGCTTAACCCTATTTGATTATCTTTGAGGAGATGACAATCACTATTTTTTACAACTTTAATGTCGGCTTGTTTTGCGATATCGGTTATTTTTACCGGCAACCGACTTACGTTATAATCTAAAAGGACTTGCCATGAAGCGTTGCGTACGTATTTGTATTTTCCATAATTTATCATTTTTTATCACCACAAACATTTTAAATGTTTGCAGTAATGAATTATACAGGTAAATATTGGTAATTATAATAAACTATATATCCTCATTATATTCTTTGGCTTTTTTCAAGCTCTCAACTTCCTGCGCTGAGAGTTTTATTTTTTTAGTAGTACGTGCAGCCATAGGATATTCGACTGTTCTTTGTGAATTATTACTGATTCCGAGAAGAGTGTTTACTGCTGATTGCATTTCAGGTTTGTTACGGTATGCTGTTATTAATTCTTTTTCAAGGGCAGAAAATTTAAAAGTAGGCTCTCTTTCTACATCATAACCCATAAGCCATGTTTCAGTAACATTTAAAGCCTCGGCAAGAATAGATAATCTTATTTGAGTTGGTTCCGCTTTACCTGATACATATTGACTAATGTCGTTTCTACCAAGCCTGACATTATACTTTTTGCAATATGGCATGCACTTGTTTAATAAGTCGACTTGTCTTAAATTCTTTTCTTCCATTATTAATTTTAAGCGTTCTTGTGTATTGCTTTTTTTCATAAAATCACCACCTTTTTGTAATCAATATAACATAATATAACGAAAAGTTCAACAAAGATTACAAAAAAGTTCAAGAAAATGTATTTTTATACTTGACAAAATCAAAAAGCAGTGATATATTAAAGATGTTCAATAAATTGAACAAAAGGAGACTTCTTTATGAAATACGATTATTCAAAATTAATTGGAAAAATTGCAGAATATTATAAAACTCGTAGAGCATTTTCAAAAGCTATGAAGATTTCTGAAAAATCTTTATCAGTAAAATTGAACAACAAAGCCTCTTTTTCACAAGATGAGATTGAAAAAGCGTGTATTCTGTTACATATTGCTGATATCGAAATACCTCTATATTTTTTTACAAAGAAAGTTCAATAGTTTGAACATATCCACTAACACTTAATCAAGGCAGCAGGGTGCAGGCTGAAATATCCCCTTACTGTTCAACTGAAATCAGCCGAGAAGCTATCAACTCCATAGTTTTATTTTTCTCCAAAAATATATGAATAAATCAAACATAACCCCCTTTTCTTAAGTTATAACGATAGTTAGCTCTGCTGTTTTGGTTAAGTGTTAGTGATAAGGACAAAAAGTATCATCATAGTTTTTATTGAGGTGATGAAATGGCAAAAAGAAAAGAACTGACGGCGACAGTCAGCGTAATAATGGAAGACGGCACGGTTAAGCCGTTTGAAGAGCTGACCGCCGAGGAAGAAAAGCGCCTGAGGGAAAATATCAGAAAAAGGCTTGAAAAATCAATGAGCCTATATTATTCAAATCACCCTGAGGAGTTTGCAAAGCTTAAGTAAAAATGAAAGGAAGTGAAAAAATGTATAAATTGCCGCTGATTGTGCTTGCTGCTTTTGCGTTTTATTGCGCAGTGTGTTTAATCGCTATTAAAATCAGGCAAAAGAAAAAGCCACTCCGCAAGCGGAATGACTTTGAAAGAAAGTGCCGTTACATTTTCTCAGAAAACGCAGAATGGGACAACATTCTGCACGGCATTAAATGAGTTGTGATAACCCATACAACACTATTATGTTATCACAACTCTTATTAAAAATCAATAGGAGTTGAAAAAATATGGAAGTTTTTACAAATGATATTTGCCAAAGCTGTACGAACGGAAGCTTTGATACGTGCAAGGCAGATTGGTCGCAAGTCACGCTTGACGATTTAACGAGGGAAGTTGTTGACTGCGAAATTTACAAGGCTAAGCCGAAGCATAAGCTTAAGATTACATACGAATGCGAGGGCAAGATAGCCGTCGTTGAAAAGGTGGTATATGATTTGCCTGATGTCGAATGGCAGCAGGCAGACAAGAGCGCTGAGGATATAAGCACCGACGATATCAAGGTCATTGTTGAATATCTTAATAATAAAATCGGTGCGCACTATAAGCCGAACGGCAAAAAAATAAAAGAGTTAATCAGGGCAAGAATGAATGAGGGCTACACGGTTGAGGACTTTAAGACGGTAATTGATAAGAAATTCAAAAGCTGGGGCAACGACCCGAAAATGAGCTTATACTTGCGGCCGTCAACGCTTTTTAGTACACGCTTTGCCGAGTACCTAAACGAGTATCAGGCAGAAAACCCGGAGCAGAGCGGCAACAACATATTCCTTTCGCTTGCAAATGATAGGGCGGCGTTAAAATGACACGTGACGAAACGACTAAGGTTTTGGCATTGCTAAAGGCAGCATATCCAAACTCTTACAAAGGAATGACTAAGGAAGAAGCAATGGGGACGATTTCAATTTGGACTATGCAATTTGAAAGCGTGCCGGTTGATATTATGTTAATGGCAATTAACAGGCTTATAAGCAACAAACCTTTTCCGCCGGCGATAAGTGAAGTCAAGTTGGAATTACATAGCCTGCATTGGGACGCTTTCGGCGAATTTCATCAGGACTGTAATTGCTTGACACCTGAGCAGGAAGCAAGGTATCGCCGCATTTATAACGAAACAGAAAAATATAAATATTCACGAAAGCTTGAGCCGAGTATCAGCGAAATTGTTTTAGGCTCAGAGCAAAAATATATAAAGGGAGAAACATTATGACATCAGAGGAAAGAATTGAAAAAGTAAGCCGGCTTCTTATGGAAGGAATGACGGACGGAAAGAAAAGTGAGGAAAATTACTTAAAAATTGCTCAGCTTGAAGTTGATAATATTGTATCAGCAATAACACCGAGTTCGGCTGTCGAAACAAGTTTTATTCTTTTTGCACTTGAACAAGTTACGGAAATGATAAAAGGCACAATGAAGAGATATCCGAAGCAGGAGATTAATTATTGTGTTTTAAAGAGCTTAATAGGCTCAAAAGGAATGTGTATTAAAGTACCTAAGAGGAGCAAAGATGATAAATAGTGTTGTTTTAATGGGACGGCTCACGTATGAGCCTGAGTTAATGGCGACAAATGAGGGCACGTCTTTTATAAACTTTCAAATTGCGGTTGACCGAGGTTATTCTAAGGACAACCGTGCTTGTGACTTTATAGATTGTACCGCTTGGCGGCAGACTGCCGAGTTTTTGAAAAGGTATTTTCACAAAGGCTCAATGATTGCAATTGAGGGCAGACTACAAACAGATAATTATGTTGCAAACACAGGCGAAAATAGGAAAAGCGTAAAAGTGATTGCAAATCAGGTCAGCTTTTGCGGCGAAAAAGGACAACCCCCGGCGCAAGTAAACGAAAATACAGAATTTGAGGAAATAGAATAATGAGGGTTGCGAAAAACTGTTGTTACATGAAAGTGACAAACGATAAATACAGATTGCCGGTTGCCGTTGCCGATTCCGCAGTTGAGCTTGCCCGATTAGTCGGCGCAACAAAGAATACGGTTTTATCTTCAATATCGCACGGTACCGGCACGTACGAAAAGGTTGAGTTAGAATAGTTGATTAAAAATTAACAGCAGCAGGGTGAGGTGATGAAAAATGACTTGTAAAGATTGTATTCACGATGAAGTATGTCATAGAAGAATAAACAGCATTGATTTTCTGCCTGTTATAAAAGGCAAAGTAAGTATATCATCTGTTATGTATAAGAACTGTGATGATGTTGAAAAATGTTGTTCACATTTCAAAGACAAATCACGCATTATTGAATTGCCAAATATAGAAATAGGGCAAGAACTATTCTATATTGATAAATATGGAAAACGAGTAAAAAGTGATACCGTATCAAAATTAACTTTTGAGAAAAACGACTTAGGAATTGATACAGGTGTATGGAGTGATAATTACGGTTTTTCAGAGTTTTTCAGTGATGTCGGCAAAACGCTGTTTCTTACTAAAGAAGAAGCAGAAGCAAAGTTAAAGGAGTTGAACGGGAAAGAATGAGCAACAAAACAATGTATGAAAAAGAAAAAGAAATTACTGACAAAATAGATGTAAAAGAAGCAATAAAAATGTTTCAAAATCTCATATTTGCAGAGAATTACAAAATTGCAGAAAACCATTGTAGAAAACTTGCAATAGAAGCACTTGAAAAGCAGATACCGAAAATGCCAACAGCTCACAAAGTTGATGTTCCCAAAATCAAAGTAGGCAATGGTTTTTTTGGAAAAGGCACAACAGTTTATCGTTGCCCTTGTTGTAACGAACTTATAAGTAGGATATGCGATTGCTGTTATAACTGCGGACAGGCAATAGATTGGAGTAAAAAAGGCAAGACAAAAGGAGCGTGAAAACAATGATTGAATTTGAGTTTGAAATAGATAGAGCTGTTATGCTCTATAAAAGCCCGATACAGATTGTTCAAGAACAAATATCGTCCATTGAAAGTCAATTAGCAAATGAAACGCTTAAAGTGATTCATAAGTATGGAATTTATGTTGATAAAGACGAGCTAATCAAAGCATTAAAATACGACAGACAACAGTATGATAAGGGATTTGAGGACGGTGTGCATAAATGCAAACAACAGTTACTTGAAATATTAAGAGAAAATGATTGCTATATTTCTACTGCTGTTATCAACAAATTACTAACGATAGGGAGTTGAAGAAAAATGAATAAAGAATTAGCAAGATATTTTGTGAAGTTGATTGCTGAAAATTTGCAATTTTCATTTAATGGAATGGGTATTCCAAGTTATAGTTGTGAATGGTTAGAAAATCAGTTAATACAAGAAAACTTTGATGAAATAGAAGAATTTATAAAGAAAAGATATGATGAACATAAAAACTCTGCTAAGGACACAAATGTCCGTGGCAAAAAACGCAAGCATAAGTTAAGAGCTATGACTAATGGCGAAAGAGGTAAGGAAATGACAAATTTTGAAAAAATTAAAGAAAAGAATATTGAAGAAATGGCAAAGTTTCTTATAAGTTTTTATTTTGATGTACCTGTAAATTCGGCTAAATATACAAATATGGAAAAATGGCTTCAAAGTGAGGTAGAAGAATGAGTGAGGAGTTGACTAATTTTTTTGCTATTATTGGAATATTATTTTTGATTGTAATAGTTGGATTTACTTTAATCGTAATATTGAGTTTTATTCAACAAAAAATTGATGAGTTAAAAAACTATTACAGAATTAAACATAGATTTGATAAGCCACCGCTTGCCGATTGTTATTGCATAGATTGCAAGTCTTACAATCGAGAAAATGAGAGATGTTATATGCTTAACCGAGGCACAGCGGATAATTGGTTCTGTTGGAACGCAGAACCGATTGATGTTGAAACGGCAAAGCAATTAGAAAGCGAGGTAGAAGAATGAAACGAAAAATAATTGAAATTGAATGTGATGTATGTCATAAAGACATTACGAATGCAAGGAAAAGATATAAATTCGAACGCCGTAATAACTATCTTACTCAATTTTTTGAGCCTGACCCACCCAAATGGACAAAGCTTGATATGTGTGAGAGCTGTTTTAGAAAACTTCAACAATTTATAAGAAATGAAACTGTCAGACAATCGACTGTAGATATTGAACTCAGCGGACTATCAACCCAAAGACCTGATTTTGCGGAGTAATTAAATGGACTACATAACAGCATGGGACAAACTTAGTGAGTTCCCGGAAAAACAGAAAAGCCAAATGCTTCATACTTTCAACAACCCTTATGGGTTCAGACTAAATATAAATCATCCTATGGTTACGAAAAAGTGGGAAGCTTTTAAAAAGAAAAACAATATCGGTAAATATGATATGACGGATGAGCTGAGGGAAAAGTTTGAAAATCAGTTTATGGAAAGCAAATATTATCAAAAGCTTGTGGTAGCGGAAAAGCAGAAATACGGCACAGCTTATGATTATATTTATGAGCCGCTTGTGGGTTAGGCGGTGAGAAAATGAGCAAAGATTTCAAAGCTTGCACCAAATGGTTTTTAATTTTGGCAGGCGCAATAATTATTTTTATGGAAATTTATGTAAAAAAAGCGATATAGGAGACAGGTTATGTGCTTAGGATTAGCAAACGGATATATTGAAGAAAAAGGCAACGAGATTAGGGACGGCGACAAATTTAAGCTCGTAACAAAAAGCGGCGCTTATTTATATCAAGCAAAGCCGACACCGAACGGAATTGTTCTTGTTCCTCTTTCAGAAGCTACACCCATAGGTGCGGTGCACGAAAGCGAAATTAGAAAATACGATTTCAAAAAACTCTAATCACCATATCTATATACATATTATATATAGCAAAAATTTAAGCCGGTGCAAGTCCGGCTTACGAGCTTGTATTGTATCTTAACTACTGAACGAAAATAAAGAAAGGAGCATAAAGGTGAATAAGGAAAAGCAGATTAAAAGCGGAAGATTGTTAGAGGTGAGTTATCCCCCTTGCACGGACAGCGGCAGACCTCTTGCTGAAAGAGCACCAAAAAGCAGAATCACATCAGAGCAGCAGGCGTTTTATAATGCAAAGCAGTCCACAAAAAAGCTTATCAGGCTTATTTGTGCTAATTTTGATACAGGAGATATCTATTTACATTGCACGTATTCGCCCGAAAATGCTCCGCAAAGTTCAGACAAGGCATACCGTGACGCTTATAATTATATCCGTCGCATAAGATATTACCGCAGAAAGCATAAACTCCCCGAACTTAGGGCGGTTGTAATTATGGAAGAAAAAACATACAAGACAGGCAAGTATGCAGGGCTTGTTAATATTCATTTTCACATATTCATGAATAATGGCGGCTTCGGCAGGGACAGAGCCGAAGATATGTGGAAATTCGGTTGGGTAAATGCAAACAGGTACAATCCTGACGTGTTCGGCCCTGAAACTGCGGCAAGGTATGTATCGAAGGACCCAAAGGGCAGGAAACGTTGGTTTTCTACCCAGAATCTTAAAAAGCCGATTGAAAGAACAAAAAAGCGAATGGTGACTAACAGATATGTCAACCGCCTTGCAAAACACAAGGATGACAGAGCGTTTTGGGAGAACAAATACCCAGGTTATACATACGAGCGAGTTGAAGTGTGCGAAAATGAGTATAACTGCCATACTTATGTTACCGCTATATTGTTTAAAAAGCGGAATTAAAAGGAGTTGAGCTATGTCGAATTTATATCGTGATGTCAAAGCGTGTTGTCCTTTTTACCAAACGCAGAAAAAGGAAAAAAGCGGTGCAATGTATATCAAATGCGAAAAAATAATAAGCAAAGGGTGCATTGTGCTTAGATTTCCAAGCGTACAGAGAGGCGACAAATGGCTTAACACCTATTGTAACAGCATAAGCGGTTGCAAAAACTGCGAAATGTATCAACTTATAAATCAAAAATACGAGAAATGAGGTTATCTTATGAAAACTGCTATTATTATTTTATTAGCGGCTGTTTTTGTTGCGCTTTTAGGCGTGGCTGTAGCTGCTACTTCTTTACTTATTGACCAAAAGAAACAAGAGGCATATCAAAACGGCTTTAACAAAGCTACAGAAATGGACGCTAAAATGGCGAAAAATCAAGCAAGCAAAGCGCTTGCCCAAATGCTTCAATCCTACAGCGTTAAAGATATTATCGTGACAAAGGATAATAAGACTGTGGTTAAGTGGAATGACGGCAAAACAACTTGGGTTAAGCTCAAAGAGGGAGACGTCAACAACCCTTTTAAGGCATTTTGTTACTGCTTATTAAAGCAAATGTACGGTGACGCCTGGAAAGAAATGTTCAAACGCCACGGTGTTGAAGATACGCAGGCGGAAAATACATACGAAGTCCACGAAGAAAAAGAATAAACGAACGTATAAGCTCTTGCCGAGAGGCAGGGGCTTTATTTTTTTGCTTTATGGGTGTGACATTGAAGCTTATCGAAATGATAAGGTAAGTAAGAGGTGAGAACGTGAGCAAAGTCGATTGGAAAGAGCTTGAAAATGAATATGTATGCGGTGAAATGTCTTACAGAGCACTTGCAAACAAGCATAAAATAGCGCCGTCGAGGGTATCGGCGGTAGGAAAAAAGCAAAATTGGGTAAAAAAACGTGATAAATATAGGTCAAATGTGGCGCAGGTCACTTTACAAAACGCACGTGCGACTGATATTAAGAATAAATCGCAAAAACTTAATAATTTAATTGAGGCAGCAGACAGGCTTGCCTTTGAACTTAAAAAAGCACTTGACGACCCAGACCAGCTTTACAGGCAAATATTCAGAACATCAACCGGAGCAGAGGTAGTAATGACTACCAGGAAACTCGATACAAGAGCGTTAAAGGATTTTGCAAGCACTATTTCCACCATGAATGACACTATAAAACAGCTTAATGATTTGACAGAGGATGAGGATAAAAAGAATGTTGAAATTAAGATAATAGAGGGTAAAAAAGAATGGGCGCAGTAACACTTGACCTCGATTTTTCGAAAGTGAATCCAAAGCAAAAGCTCGCCTTAGAAGATAAGCACAAATATATCGGTTACGGCGGCGCACGTGGCGGCGGAAAGAGTTGGTTTGTAAGGATAAAAGCGATACTTCTCGCTTGCTTTTTTGCCGGGATAAAAATATTGATTGTCAGACAGTCGTTTCCTGAGCTGATGAATAACCATATTCGTGAAATGCGTTCAATGCTGTTTGGCGTTGCAAAGTATGTTGATAAGGAAAAGATTTTTTATTTTCCTAACGGCAGCACAATACAGTTTATGTATTGTCAGCGTGATAAGGACCTCGACAGATTTCAGGGTACAGAGTATGACGTTATATTTATTGATGAGGCAACCCACCTAAGCGAATACCAAATAAAAACAATAGGGCTTTGCTTGCGTGGTGCGAATGATTTTCCCAAAAGAATATATTTCACCACTAACCCCGGTGGAGCTTCACATCACTATTTCAAGAGAATATTTATCGACAAAGACTATATGCCTGATGAAAACCCTGATGATTATTCTTTCATTCAGGCACTTGTGACAGATAACACGGCACTTATGGAATCACAGCCCGATTATATTGAGCAGTTGAAGAATTTGCCCGAAAAGCAAAAGCGAATGTTTCTATATGGCTTATGGGACGTGGCTGAGGGTATGTTTTTCGAGGATTTTAGGGTAGGCACAAAAGAGCAGCAGGCTACAGGCTTATACACTCATGTGATAGAACCTTTTGAAATTCCGCCTAATTGGACTATTTACCGTTCGTTTGACTGGGGATATCATAAGCCTTTTTCAGTTGGTTGGTGGGCTGTTGATTATGACGGTACGCTATACCGAATAATGGAACTATACGGCTGTGTGAAGAATGAAGCAAACGAGGGCTTGCAGTGGGACCCACAACAAGTTTTTCAAAGAGTAAAGGAAATTGAAACAACGCATAGGTGGCTGAAAGGTAAAAACATAATTGGCATTGCTGACCCTGCTATATGGCAAAAAACAACAGGTATCAGTATTTATGACGTGGCGGCAAGAAACGGTGTTTATTTCCAAAAGGGCGACAATAATCGAATCGCCGGTTGGCAGCAGGTTCATTATAGATTTACCTTTGCTGCTAACGGCAAGCCGAGAATGTATATATTCAACACGTGTAAAAATACAATTCGTACCTTGCCAACGCTTCAATATGACGAACACAAGGTTGAGGACCTTGACACAGACGGCGAGGACCATATCGCCGATGAAATCAGATATATGTGTAACAAGCTGCCAATCAAGCCGATAAAGAGTAAGCCGATTAAGGAGCTTGCTGACGACCCACTTAATCAGCGTGGCGAATACAGAAGTAGTATGAACAACTACGGAATTAAGATTTATTAAGGAGCAGAAAAAATGAGTAAGTACAAAAATCCTATGGACGAAAAAAACAATAAGGTTTTGAAAGAAACCGAGCAGCAGGCAGACAAGCCTGTGAATAAGGCTGACAGCTTTAATCAGGCAAATGGACTTGAAGTGCACAAAAGCGGCAAGGGTGGCGGCGAGCGATTAAAGGTAATCGGAGTTGAAGAAATTATCAAAGCACGTGAAACGCTGCAGAAATACAAGCAACAAAAGCAGTCGCTTGAAAGCAGAGTTGTAAACAACGAAGAGTGGTGGAAGATACATAATTGGGAGCAAATTAAGAAAAAGGACGCAGTAAAGGCAGATAGGGAAAATCCTAACGGTATTGAAACGCCCTCTTCATCAGCGTGGCTGTTCAATTCAATTACCAATAAAATTGCCGATTTTTCGGACAACTATCCCGAAGCAAATATAAGGGCAAGGACAGGCGGCGACGTGCCCGAAGCGGAAAGACTTAAGAATGTTATTCCTATGATTTTGAAACGAAATAAGTTTTATAAAACGTACATTGCAGATATATCCGAAAAAAGCAAGAGCGGTACCGGAGTAACATACGTAGGTTGGAATCCGAAAAAGGACGGCATAGGCGACGTTGAAATTCAAAATATAAATATTCTTTCAATCTTTTGGCAGGGCGGTATAACGAATATTCAAAAAAGCCGAAATGTATTTACTGTTGAGCTTGTTGATACAGACCTACTGAAAAAGCAATATCCGAGTGAGGCTGAAAATATAACAAGCGACGGTGAAGTTGATTTAAAGCAGTATTTGTATGAGGACTATATCGATACGACCGATAAGAGCCTTGTTATTGATTGGTGGTATAAAAAGGACGGTAAGCTTCACTACTGCAAGTTCGTTAATAATGTTGTGCTGTTTGCAACCGAAAATGAGCCTGACGAATATCCGAACGGCTATTATGACGACGGTAATTATCCGTTTGTTTTTGACGTTATGTTTCCTATGCAGGGTACTATTGCAGGCTTCGGCTTTATTGACGTAGGCAAGCAACCGCAAGAATACATTGACAAAATGGACGCAGGAATACTCCAAAATGTATTGATGAACTCAACGCCACGCTATTTTGAGCGGCAAGACAGCGAGATAAACGAGGAAGAGTTTCTCGATTGGACGCAACCTTTTGTTAAAACAAATACAAACCTCGGTCAAGATGATTTAAGGGAAATTAATGTAAAGGGACTTGACAGTGCAGTATTTACTCAGCGTGACAGCAAGATTAACGAGATTAAAGAAACAACGGCTAACCGTGATGTATCAACAGGCGGCACAACAAGCGGTGTTACTGCCGCAAGCGCTATATCAGCACTTATCGAAACAGGCTCAAAAGTAAGCAGAATGGCAATTAAGGGAACGTATGACGCTTTTGAAAATATAATCTACCTCATAATTGAGCGTATGAGACAGTTTTATGATTTGCCGAGATATGTAAGGATAACAGGTGACGACGGTACCGACGATTTTGATACATACGATAACAGCAATTTGAAATTGCAGGAAAGGCAGACACTTCAAGGCGATACGGCGCAATATCTGCCTGAGTTTGATATTGAGGTGGCGGCGCAAAAGGCTTCACCGTACAGCAAGGCGGCACAAAATGAACTTGCACTGCAGCTTTACAGCGCAGGATTTTTCAATCCGCAGAATACAGACCAATCACTTGCTTGCCTTAATATTATGGATTTCGACCACAAGAGCGACGTTATAAATCAAATTAAGAAAAATGGCACTTTGCTTGACGCTTTACAGCAGGCACAAATGCAATTACAACAATTGCAGCAGGAAAACGAAAAGCTTAAGGTTATGTGCGATTTGAACATTGACAACAGCAACCTTACAGGAATGAAAGGAAAGCAGCAGGGCAGCAGTCCTGATGTAGCGCAGGCTTCAACAAGCGGAAGCGCAAATATGGAAAGCACAAAACCTGAGGGAATGCAAAGCGTAAGCACCGGCGACAAAGGCTCACTTGCCGAGCAGGCGGCGCAAAAGGCTAATGAATCGGCACAGCCGAGATAGGAGAGTAAAGAATAATGGTTGAGATTACATACAAAGAGACAAGAAACGGCTTTGAATTAAAGGCTGAGGGACATTGCAGATATGCCGAAAAAGGCAAGGACATAGCTTGCGCCGGTGTTTCTACACTTATTGTTGCTCTTGCGAAAACGCTTGAAGAAAACGAAAACAAATTGAAAATACCGGCACTTATTATTGTTGAGGACGGATATGCGCTTATATGTGCTTATCCGAAAAAGCGATATTATAAAGAAATTGCAAGCACTTTTGAAACGGTAAAGCAGGGTGTTAGCTGGCTTTCGGAAGAGTTTGAAAAAAATGTAAAAAAGTTATTTTGAGGGTGTGACATTGAAATAACGCCCTTAGGTATAATGAGGATAAAGAGCCGTGGGCTTAACCCACAGATTACAGATTCGCTGACTTAATCAGCAGGGAGCATTATTATGCAGAAATATCATATTCAGTTATTTGCCGACGGTGCGGCTACTGCAGGAGCTGACGGAGTAGGTACAACGGTTGATACCAATGTTGACGGTGCGACAGGCACGCAAGACGCTAAGGAAGAAAGCTTTGACGATTTAATCAAGGGCAGATACAAGCAAGATTATCAAGCTAAATTTGATAAGGCACTTAACAAGCGTATGAGCAAAGCAAATGCGCAAATTCAAGAGGGTATAGATTTCAGAAACAAGCTTACCCCGGCACTTGAAAAATTCGCCGCTAAATACGGAATTAAAGATTCGACGGATATTGATTCGATTGTATCGGCTATCGACAGCGACAATTCGATTTATGAAGAAATCGCAACTGAGAGAGGCGTTACGGTTGAGCAGGCTAAGGAGCTTATGCAGGCTGAGAGAATCATCAGGCAAGATGAAATCAGACAGCAGCAGGACGCTCAAAAAATAGCATTTCAAAATCAAATGAACGCTTGGTGGCAAGAAGCCGAAGAATTAAAAGAGTATTATCCGAATTTCAATTTCGAGTTGGAAAGCAAAAACGATAAATTCCGTGAATGGCTTAATCGTGGCATGAGTGTTACGGACGCCTATGAACATATCCATTTGCCGGAATTTCTTAGTGGTGCTATGGGTTACGCATACAATCAATGCCGACAGGATATCGCCGACACAATGAGGGCTAATGCTAACCGTCCGATTGAAAACGGAACGTCACAGCAGCAGGCCTCTAATTACAGCGGAATGTCTTTTGACAAGTTAAATCAAAATCAAATCAAAGAATTATTAAACGCTGCAAGTTTGGGCGAAAAAATTGACGAAAAAAATTTTATGAAATATTTGTCAAAATAATATGTAATTCGCTCTTACTTTCAGCAGAAAGGGAGCATTATGAATATTATTAAATCATTAAAAAGCGCAAGTATCAGCGCAAAGAAATACAGCGCACAGCTTTTTGCTGACGCTGTACTTAACACAACCGGCGACAGCGATTTGTCACCGGGTATGAAAATCTTTTATGACACCGCATTACTTCAAAATGTGGGCAGTCAAACATATTTTGCACAGTTTGGCAAACAGCAGCCATTGCCGAAGCACAGAGGCAAAAAGGCTGAGTGGCGTAAATGGAATACATTTACCGTTTCAACTGTTCCGCTTCAGGAAGGTATTACACCTACAGGTGACAAGCTCGGACAGACAAGCATTGAAGCGGAAATTCATCAGTATGGCCGTTATGCTTATGTAACAGATGTACTTAGTCTTACACACCTTGATGATGTAATCGGCGGTGCTACAGAGTTATTTGGTGACCTTGCGGCACAGACAATGGATATTGTTACACGTAACTCTGTTATGACTGAGGCTGTTAAGAATGTACTTTTCCCACGTAAGAGCGACGGCACGGCAGTTGCTTCACGTGATAAGCTTGATAAAACTTGTCAGCTCACACCGAGAGTTATAAATAAAGCTGTTGCAATTCTTAAGAAGAATAAAGCGCCTAAAATCAACGGCTCATATATCGGTATTATTCATCCGTCTGTTTCTTTTGACTTAAGAGACAGCAAAGGTTGGGAAGAGGCACATAAGTATTCTGCAACAAAAGAAATCTTTAACGGCGAAATCGGTGAGCTTCACGGTGTGCGTTTTGTTGAAAGCTCCAATGCTAAGGTGTATACCGATAATTGCCCGGTAGGCTACAGCGTATATTCAACTCTTATTTTCGGTAAGGACGCATGGGGCGTTGTTAAGCCTGACGGTGCAAGCCTTAAGATGATTGTTAAGCAGGTCGGTTCAAGCGGCGCAAGCGACCCACTCGAACAGAGAGGCTCGGTAGGCTTTAAGTTTTCTACTGCTTCTGCTGTGCTTTATCCTACACGACTTCTCAGCATTGAAACTGTTTCGGCAGAGTTTGCAAATGATGATGAAGCTAACTAATAAAGGAGCGTGAACATTATGGCAAAAAGTAAAGCAGCCGCAGAAAATGCGGCGATTGAAGAAACCGCAGTTGTTGAAGAAACAACTGCAAAAACATATACACAGGAAGAGCTTGACGCTATTCTTGCCGAAAAGCTTAAAAAACAGAATGAGACCATAGAGGCCTTGCAGGAAAAGCCTGAATATATTCAGGATAACCCTGAGGGTGAGGAAATGGAAATCATTAAAATTCCTATGTATCTTGGACCTAATGACGACCCAAGGGGCGAATATGTTGCAGTAAACGGCGTGGCAATGTTCGTCCCACGTGGCAAGGTTTGCAAAATCAAGAAAAAATATGCCGACCGACTTAAAATGAGCCTTAATCTCAGAGAGGTTGAGCATTCATATATAAGAGCTAACGAAGGAACTAAAGAGGTAACGCTTTAACTCTTTGTTGTAATTTTAAAGGGCAGGGAGAAATCCTTGCCCTTTGCTATTTGAGGTGAAAGAAATATGAAAACTACAATTGGCGAGGTATTAAGCTATTTTGACAATCAAGTGCCTAATCAATATTCAGATGACGAGAAAAAAAGGTGGCTAAACGAGATAGAGGCACAGATTTATAACGATATTATAAAAACACATAAGGACGCTGACAAAATTGCATTTAACGGCTACACAGCCGATACAGATATAAATACACAAATGATAGTGCCGCTCGAATACAGCGAGTTATATAGATTTTGGCTTGAAAAGAGTGTTCACTATGCTAACGGCGAAATTGACAGAATGAATAACGCTATGACAATGTTTCAAAGCTATTATGACAATTTCTATGCTGCATATAACCGAGCGCACAGACCTATAGGTGTGCACGGCTACAGATTATAAGGGGGCGAAAATATGAAATTACCGCAGTCGCTTAATGCGTATAACGTCACGAAAGAAAATATTGAAGAATTTAAGGGCTTAGACCATAACGAGCGAGCGCAAAACGGTGCTTGGTATGATATGGAAAATATGACGCTTGATGATTACCCGGTTGCGAGTACAAGAAATAAGCGTGGTATTGTGACGAGTGATTATGAAAACACGATATCAAATAATGATTTAACTATTCAAACACGCAGAGGCGCTTTTGACGCCGCTATTGTTAATGGCAAGGTTTCCCTGTTACAAAACTGTGCAATGCAGAAGGGCGGTACAGTTACTGCTGAAGGGCAGATTTTAAAGGATACGCAAAACGCAGTATATTCGTTTGTCAAAAACGATATTGAAGGTACTATTACATATCAAAACAATTTGCTTAAGGAATTTCAGGATAAGTGGTGTTTCTATGGCAGAGGTGAGCCGATATGCAACATAAACGGACGTTGGTATGAATACCGAACGAAAGACAGCATTTCCTCAAATGATATTTGCCTCGGTGCAATCATAACCACTACTGACGACGGAGCACCGTGGACGTTTCCTATGCTCATATCTAAAAAGGAAAGTGCAATAAAAATATATTATAACGACGCCTTTTACGGTGAACAGATTAATTGGAACGAAACGTTTAAGGACTGCACGTATATAAAAGAATATACAGATAAACACGGCGAAAAGTGGTATGTAAGTCAAAACGCTGCCGCTTTTAATTTAGGCGATAGCGTAGATAATATAAAGGCTTTATGCTGCGGCAAGGCTCAGTATTTAGGTATATTCAACGATTGGCAGAGCGCCGCACAGACTATTATTGACATATACAATGATGAATCAAGTGTGGAATCACAGCATTATTTTTATGTGACAGGGCTTAAAAAGGTAGTTGACAATCCGATACATGCTTTTACGGACAATGATTATAAATGCTTGGATATAAAAAACAGAGTAAGCAAATCTAAGCTTTATATGCAATTTTACGACTATCAAGACTATTATCTTTCAGCAAGCCAAATCACTAATTTTTCTGAAATGTTATTAAGCAAATGGGAAAAAGCAAAAGGAAAGCTTTATTGCGACGATATAACGGAGCTTTATCCTTATGTTAAAGAGGCTACCAATGAATATTACGAAGCATATCAAGGCGACTTCGCAAAGAAAAAAGGCTTACAGGTTTTTTATTATTCTGATAAAAACGGTGCTATCCATAATTCCGATGAAAGAAAATATAGCTGTTACGTTTTAAATAAATGCTATGTGCCGAGCAAATATGATAGTGAAATAGTACGTGCAATAAGTTTTTATAAAGAAGGCGTTTCGTGGAAACATGAAATGCCCGAACAGGCCGCCATTCCGAATTGTAAACTTATTGCTAATACAACACCGTTGCAATATGGCTATGTGGTTGATTTATCAGGCATTGAAAAGGACGCAAACGGATATGATGTGCCGAAAAAGGGCTGGCAATTTAACTATAACCTTATTTGCGAATTTTCATCAAACATAAAAAACGTGCTCAGCAAGGATAACAGTCAGGTTGATATAGAGGGTGAGTTATTTTCGAATAAAGAAAACATTGAAATCATAAAAAATAAAAATGCTTATTTAATCAACACTTCTGTAATTAATTTGGATTGGGCGTGTAAGCAACAAAACGCACCGTCTGTTACCAATATTAAGATGAGCGGTTCCTTGATAGCGGATAATCAGAACGTTAAGAATATTGAAACGCTTAAGAGTGCAAATTACGGCGAGAAAAAAGCATTAATTAAGTGCGGTACTAAGATACTTGTGGTCCCGGACGGAGTGATTATAGATACCGACAGCGGCAAGGTAAGCAAGATTGCATACAAGGATACGTTTTCTGTCAATAAAGAAAATAAAATATCCTCTGTTTTATGCACATGCGACGGTGACGAAAACACTTTTAATGCAAATATTTACAGCATTGATTCAAATTCCAATTATCGAATAGTAAGCGGAACGCTTCAAAAGAAAGTCAAGCTTAATGACAACAGTACATTATGGACCGATATATCAAGCTATGTAAGCTTTTATTATAACGAGGCGGAACGCTTCGATAAATTCAGTAAGGGCGATAATGTCGAGTTCAGTATTAAGTTTAGCGCCGATTGTCAACTTGACTTAACTAAATTCAAAAAAGGCCTTTTTGAATACGACAGTGCAACAAGGAAATTGAAAACTAATAACTACAGAATAAACAAGGTTGGTAATAGTTTCATTGATTTTTCTGCACCACTTATTAATTACGAAAAGAATGAAAACGAACGGCTGACAGGATTTACTAATAACGATACGGAATTTGATATTACCATTGAAAAGAAATTTCCTGATGTTATGCCGTTTGGCTGTTTATGCGGTAACAGAGTATGGTTGTGTCAAAAAGACGGCCACGAGATATATGCCTCGGCTCTCGGCGATTATACTAATTATTATGACTTTTCAGGGCTTAACAGCGACAGTTGGGCGGCTAATGTCGGAAGTGACGGCAAATTTACAGGAATTGTAAATTATCTCGGTAATATTCTTATATTCAAAGAAGATACGCTTTATATTGTGTACGGTTCGGCACCGAGTGAGTTTTCGTATACGGAAGTAAACAATTTTAAAGGTGTTGAAGAAGGCAGCGAGAGAAGCTTTGCGATTATTGATAATATTTTATATTACAAGAGCGTTTACGGCATTATTGCTTATGACGGAAGTACAACCGTTATTTCCTCGGCACTCGGCAGGGATAAATACAAGAATGCTGTGGCAGGCGCTTGGGGCAACAAATATTACGTGTCAATGCAAAACGTCAAAACAAATGAATATACCCTTTTCTGCTACGACACTAAAAAGGGTATGTGGACTAAGGAAACGGAAGAAAAAATATCACGCTTTATTAACGACGGCAACACGCTTTATTATGTTACAGAAAAGCAGGTGAAGATTGTTGACGCCGATAATGATTATGATGTGCTTGAAGATAAAATCAATTGGAGCGTTGAGACAGGTGTTTACGGATATTCATATCCAAATCAAAAATATGTTTCACGTTTTCAATTGAGAATGTATTTGGCACAGGGTGCAAAGGCAAGATTTTATATTCAATATAACAGCTCAGGCAAATGGGAAAGCTGCGGCAGAGAAATAATAGGACGTGGAATTAATTCTTTTGTATTTCCTATCAGACCACGCAGGTGCGACCACATGAAATTCAAAATTGAGGGCGAGGGTGAATGTAAAATTTACTCTCTTACAAAATGTTTAGAGGTAGGTGGCGAATTATGAAATTGCCGATTATAAGTAAAATGAGCGCAACAGGCAATTTGCCTTACGTTGTGAATTATATTGAGCAGCTTGTTAATAAACTGCAAAAATATATAGACAGCAACAGAGGTAATGCAAACGAGGCAAAATATGTAGTTGATATAGTTGCAACAACGCATTTAATTACAGTTAAATACAGCGACCAAACGACAAAGGAATATGAAATATAGGACGGTGAGGATACATGTCAAAGAAAACGCCAAAATATAAGGCAAAAACGATTGATACGTCAGGATATAACAACGAGCTGACTGCGGCACAAAATGCGCTTACGGCGATAGGCGATTTTTATTATAACGACGCCGCTGGATATAAAGAAAGGTCCGAAAACGCTTTTAACGATTGGAATGACCTTTACAGCGGACAGGGAAAAGCAAACTTTGACGCTTCGCAGCAAAAGCTTCAAACCACGGTTGATGATTTGTTCGACCAAATAATGAATTACGGCGATTTTAGTTACGACCAGGAAAAAGACCAACTTTTCCAAATATATAAGCAACAGTATTTATCGGCAGGTGCCGGCGCAATGAAAAATCAGCTTGCAGCAGCTTCTGCAAATACAGGCGGATATAACAACAGTTATGCTCAGCAATCAGCGCAGCAGGCATACAACAATACAATGAACGGACTAAGTGATAAGGCAATTGAACTTAGAGCAAATGCTCTTACAACTTGGCAAAACGAATACAACCAAATACAAGACAGATATAATCTTGTAAACAACCAAAAGGCGGCAGAAGAAAGCAGTTATTATAACAAACTTAATGCGGCAAATAATGCATATAACGTATTTAATACCGCATATAAAGATGATTACAACAATCAATACGGCTTGTGGAGCGATAACAGGAATGCAGCGCAGACAAGAGTTAATAACGCACAGAGCCAGGTTAATTGGGCTAATGATTACAATGCTAATGAAATTAATAAAACAAATACGCTTAATCAGCAAGCAACCCAGGCAGACCAACAGCTTTCCGAAACAAGACGTCATAATAATAAAATGGAAACAATTGCTAAGAAAAAATCAAGAGGAAAGTAGGTGCAATTATGGCTATATCAAACAACACAAGAAGCAAATACGAGCAATATAATACTCCTTATGCCGAAACAGAGGAGCAAAAGCGACAGAGAGAGGCTGCTCAACAGTTGGCGTATTCTCAGCCGAATAATGCACCTAATAATTACGCGCAGCAAATGCAAGAAATGTATAACAGAGTTGCAAACAAAGGTGCTTTCTCATACGACAAAGCAAATGACAAAGCGTATCAGCAGTGGGCAGAACTTTATCGGCAGCTCGGCGGTTTATCCACGGCGGCAACTCAGCAAGCGGCAAATAATTTGACCGGCGGATATGGCTCAACATACGCACCGCAGGTTGCCGCTCAAACGGATAATGTGTATCAGGCAAATGTTGACGCCGCTTTGCCTGCGTTTTATCAGCAAGCCCAGGAAGAATGGACCGCACAAAAGCAAAACGATTTGGCGGCATATCAGGCGGCTATTGAGGGATATAAAAATATTGAAAACAGCAATGCGAACCACAACAATGCCTGGGCTGATATTGCCGGTGCTGCAGCAGGCAGGTCGAATCAGGAGAACGCTAATGCCATTAATCAATATACGGATAACAGAGACTTTTGGCTTGACCAATATTGGAAAGAGCAAAACGCAGCAAATGAAGCCGCAGAAACAAACAGTGAGCGTTACTGGAACGATAACAGCCTTAAAGAAAACAGCAGACAATTTAAGGCTCAGCTTAAGGAAGATACGAAACAAAATAAGCGAGATGAATATTGGTCTATGAACGAGGTTAATGTTTCTATCGCTGCCGACAAAGCGGACAGCTACCGTGAAAAAAAGGATAACAAGGGAATGAAAGCATATCTTCAAGCCCAGGTTAAGAAAGGTAACATTACTCAGTATCAGGCAGACGCTATTTATAAGCAATACAAATATACTCCACCTAAGAGCAGCGGTGGCTCAGGCGGCAGGCGGTCAAGCGGAAGTTCAAGTGGCAAGTCGAGCTATTCTTATACTGCTAAAGGAAATAGTAATTCGTCAAATGATTCCGGTAATAAAGAAAAAACACAGGACGATATAGGTATTTCAAACGGTATGCTACAAGATATCGGAATGAACAGGACCAATGAGGGCAGAACAAACGCAATTGAAAGGTTACTTAAGAAAAAGACTATTAATGAAGAACAGGCAAAGTGGTTACTTAATCATTTTGACTTGGCATAAGAGGTGTGATTATGGCAATTGATTTTGATACATTAAGAAAAAAAGCTAAAAAGCGTGATGAAGAAAAGCAGAAAAAGGACGCATACGAATACTCTCGTTCTATGTATGAGGGCGCAAAGAAGAATCGTAGCAATGTATCTGCAAATACGTATAAGCTTTATTATGATGATTATATTAAAAACACTAAAGCCTATAAAAACGAGCAAAAGAAAGGAATTAATGACGAGAGAAAAAGCCAGCTTAAGGCTGTATTAAATATGATTAATCCTCTTGACAGCGTTTCCGCTTCCGAGGCAAGAAAAAATTATAAATCTGCTCAAAAGGAAAAAGAGAAAAAGCAGAGTGCATACGATAAGCTTAAGGAGGAGTATGAGACATTAAACGGCAGTAAGCAAAAGAAAAATTTACTTATGAGTGAAATAGGCAAAGTCGGCGAGACTTTGTACGGAAATCCGTATGACGCTGAGCGAAAAAATGAAGTCAAGCAGATTTATAATAAATCTAAGCAAGAGGCTTATGAGCAACAGGCATACGACGCTGACATTAAGCAAAAAGCAAGAGAAGAAACGGCAGCTAAAAACAAGAACGCTTTAAGCAAAGATAATGAAATATCAAAAAAAACAGAGCAGGCATACAGATATAGAAATGCAATTGCCGAGAAAAGCAAGACTTCGGGCGCTGATGATATGAGCAGTGCTATGCTTAATGCTATGGGTGTAGGCTCAAAGGGCAAAAATGACGTTGACTATAGCAAAAAATATAATGATTCACTCAAAGAACTTCAAAGTCTTATTAACAAGAAAGGATATAAGGATATCAAGGCAGAGGAATTGATTGATTATTATATTGCTAATAAAAACAATGAGCAGCAGGCAAAGGTTATAAAAGGCGCTGAAAAAGCGGCGCAAGAGCACCCGGTTATAATGCAGGCGGCAAGAACGCTTACTTCCCCTTTAAGAGCGCAGGCGAATATAGCAAATACCATTGATATGGCGGTGAACGGTAAAAGCAGTATTAACGGCACGGCTGACTTTATAACGAATGCGGCGTACGGCACACGAAAAGGACTTGAAGATAAGGCGGCAAATGACGGACTTATCAATCTCGCCGGAAAGAAAATAGGCCCTATAAGCGTCAATAAGAATAACGAAATTGAAATTCTCGGCAACAATATGGGTAATGTTAATGCGGCGCTATATGATAACATAGACCAAATGGCAGAGAATGTTTACAATTCATTACTTTTTGGCGGTGGAATAACAGGCGGTATTACCGCTTCGGGTAAGGCAGAAAAGGCAAAACAAGCTCTTATTAACGGCGTATTCAGTACGGCGGCTATGGGTGATGATATGTCTTCACAGCTTGCAAGCGGAAGTTCTTCAGGTGAAACGATTAAAAGCAGCGTGAAAGGCGCATTAATTAACTTCCTTACGGAAATGGTTGGCGCTCCGCTTGAATGGGCGGACGTAAAAGGCAGCAGCACGTTCGGCAAAATTCTTGTAAGCGGACTTAATGAGGGCACAGAAGAAATTATCGGTAATGTTGTTGACAGAACGTACGACCAAATTACGCAGGGACAATTAAGCGAGCTTTCGCAACTTAAAAGAAGCTATCTTGAACAAGGTTTGAGTGAACAAGAGGCAGACAAAGAGGTTGTTAAGTCTATGCTTGCCGAGGATATCTTCGCCGCCTTGCAGGCAGGCTTTGCCGGTGCTATTATGTCAGGTAGTGAAATTGCGCCGAACAACATTATTGAAAGCGTACAAAATAATATCGATAATAAAAAGCTCGGCGCAGAAGCAAAAGCGCAAAGCAACAGCGATATTCAGGCGATTATAGACGAGGGACTTTCAAAGAATAAAAACAGCAAGGCATATAAGTATGCCGAGGAATTGCAGGCAAAGGTTAAGACAAGTCAAGCAAACGGTGATGTACTTGCCGGCGCTTCTATTTATGATGAAGCTGATTACAGAAAGATTAATGAAAAAAGGCTCGGACAGCTTCAAACAGAGATAGTGAAAGAGGGCTTCAAGGAAAACATTGCCACGGCAATTGAGGGCGAAAAAAACGAGGACAGAATAAATAAGGCCATAAGCAAAATGGTTAATGGCTTTGAATTGAGCCGATATGATGTCAAGGCGATTAAGGATAGTGAAAAAGCTATTAACGCCATTAATGAACAGTTTGGCTCAAACTTTACCGAAAAAGATATCAGCAACGATTCACTTGAAGCTTTGTCGGCTAAGCTTAAGAACGGCTATACAGATTATAGCTTTACTTATGGCGGCTACGGCAAATATCAGCAAAGGGCAGAGAACGCTCAAAATGCTGTTTTAGAGGAAAAAGCACCAAACGTATTGGATTATACGCAAAAGCCTGCAGAAACGTTCACAGCAGAACAACAGAGTGGCAATCCTAAATATAATGTTAATGCTGTTGCTATTACGGCAGACGGAAATCAAGCGGCGGTAAAAATCTATGGCAAGCACCCATTCGAGGTCAGCGCCGACCGCAGTAATTTCAAAGTTAAAACCTCAGCCGGCGATATAGATTACAACAATATTTCGTTCGAAAATCAAACGCAGCAGGTCCTTACAAATGAAATTATAAATAAAAACTTCGGTAACTCCGGGGCAAATGCCGTTTATGTCAATTTTGACCCGAATAATTTAAAGGGCGCAAGTGTGAATACGTATGTATCTCAGGCCAAAATGCTTTATGATTTGGGCGTTGCAAAGCCTGATGTGCCGTTTAATGAATTCGTTATGAGAAACCCGGCTTTTTATCCTGCCGTTAAATTCCTCGGCGATAAGGCGATTAATATTTACCGTTCGGGACAAACAGACGCTAAAAGCTATGACGCTTATATCGAGGAGCAGAGAAAAAATAAAAAATCACCTACAAAAGCCACAAGGCATATTGAAGGTGAATACAAGAATATTTCTGACAGCGACAGTACGATTGATGATGTCTTTACCGAGGTTGCAAGGAAAACAAGAGTGGATATTGAAAGACACTCCGACGGCAGACAGGGCGGAAACGGTCAGTTTATTCCGTCGCTTGCTAAAATTATCATTAATGCAGACGGCAGCGGTGAGTATAATGCACTTATTCACGAGCTTGGCGAGTTTGGGCTTGCTTATAATGAGCAGGAATACAAAAACGTGCAATCTGCTATTCGTGATTGGTATGTCAGCTACAAGGGTGCAGATAATTTTAATGCCCTTGTTGACGCTTATATCGATACATATACTAAGGCTGAGGGGTCAAAGACAAGAGCCGAGGCAATAGACGAGCTTACCAACGACGCTGTATCGGGTCTTTTCTCTACGGATGAGGGCGTTGAGCAGTTTGCAAAGTGGCTTAGTGACAACAAAACCGAAGCTGAAAAGAAAAGCATTATTGAAACAATCGCAGATTTCCTTAAGTCTGTTATTGAGAAAATTAAAAGTGTGATTGCTACTTCTAATTTGCAGACGGCTGCAAGGAACGCTATGGAAATGGAACAAAAGAGAGCCGACCATATCCGCAAGCAGTTTCTCAATATGCTTGATAATGCAAGCAATAATCTTTATAACGGTACCGAGGTTGAGGAAAACACTAAAAATTCTGTAACTCTCGGTAAATTTGCTGATGTTGATATTAATTCTAACGAGAAATTAGAAAAGTATGGTATACCAAATACAGCAAGAACCCTTAATGATTTTGTATATATTCAAAAGAAAGTTTTAACAGCACTTAATAATGAAAACTTCTTTAATCAAAATAACAAAAATATAGTTGTAAATGCCGATACGGATATTGTAGTTGCAATAACAAAAGACGGAATTAGGGAAACTTTATCATCAGGTAAAAGATATTTTTCTTTGCCGAGAAAAATTAAAACTGCAAAAATTGCCGTTATTGATAATTTACCAGATATGATTAGATATGCAGAGGTGGTTAATGAAAATGAAAAAAACTACTACTCAAAAGAGGGTAGCTCATTTTTAGTTTTAAGTCATCCGGCAATAGTTGACGGTGAAAATTATAATGTTGAAATAAAAATAAGAAAAACTCCTGTTGAAAATAAGTTTTATATTCATAATATGACTTTGCAAAATAAAAACGAGACAGTCGCATTAAGCGCAAAGGATAAAATATCCAAAGGTCATAATAACAACGAACTGTCTCGCACAGATAATATAGCAAATAATGCTTCAAATGTCAATAATAATGAAACAAAATTTTCACTTGACGTTGACAGATTCTCAAACGATTTAAGAAACGCTCAATTATATCAATACAACGGTTATGAACTTTTTTCAAAAGCAAAGGAACTTTATCAACGGTATCAGAGCGGAATTGCAAATGAAAATAATTTTTATGTTAATACTTTGGCAGATTTCAAAGAAATTTCAAAAAGACCAAAGGGCAAGCCGGATTATGTGAGCTATTATTTCGATAAGACCGGCAAACGTAAGATTTCAAGTGAATATTGGTACAATGAAAACGGAGTTGTCAGAGGAAGCGACCATTGGGGTGAGGGAATATCAAGCTGCGATTGGTATCTTGACGGCAAAGCACGAAAAGGATATAAGCGTTATGGTGAAGCAAGGTGGGAAGAATTTACTTTGCAAACAAAAACGGTGCAGTATGACGGTAAAGAGTTTTTGACTGCATTTGATAATTCTTATGGCAAAAATTCTTTGGGTAAACCAATTTATAAAATTGGTGATGATTATATTAATTATGATAAATACTTAAAGAAATATACAAAAGTGGAAAACGTTGATATTCCGGGTACCGATACAAAATTTTCACTTGACGTTGACAGCGACGGGAATAAGCTTACACAGCAGCAGGCGGAGTATTTCAAAAATTCAAAGGTGCGTGACGAGGACGGCAATTTGTTAAAGGTGTATCACGGAACGTCTGAAAGCTTTACTGTTTTCGATAAAACAAAGGGCAGGGCAAATATGGATATTCAGGGAATGTTTTTCAGCCCTTGGGAGCTTGACGCTAAAGGTTACGGCGAAAATGTTAATGCTTATTATATCAACATTACCAACCCGGCAAGCGAGCAAATGGGGTATAAAGCGCTGCGCAAATTTCAAGGGCAGAATAATACCGGCGTTAAAGCAAGAGAATATCTTGAAAATCTCGGCTATGACGGTGTGAATAACGGTGATGAAGAATACATAGTATTTAATTCTAATCAAATTAAGCTCGCCGATAATCTTACTCCAACAGAAAATGAAGATATTAGACTTTCTCGTGATGTAGACTATGCCGAGTATGCAGAGCTTAAGCGTGAAAACAAGCACCTTAAGGAAATCAATGAGGTCTTAAAACACCAATTTGAGCTTACTAACGGCAGAGAGGTAAGCACAAACTCGCTATTAAAAGCGGCAAGAAAAATCATTAAGCTTACACCTACACGTATGACAGGCGCTGACGTGGAAAAGGAAATGAAAAGCTGGCACACGCTCGACACTTCTCAGCAATTCTTTAATGCTGCATACGACCTTGCACAAAAGCTTGTTGAAAACGAAAAGCAGCTTAAGTATCAGCCTACGCAGGAAGAACAGGAAATGCTTGATTATTTGAAAAACACAGAGATTAAGCTTTCCGATAAGCAAAAGGAAGAGGTTTCGTATTATTTCGGCTCTTACGGCAAGTATAAAAATGCGGCAAGAGGAAAGATTAACATTACCGAAAATGGTATACTGCTTGACGATTTGGCTAATGAAATGGAAGAATTATTCGGCGGATTAATGCCGAGTGACAATTCGCAGGATTTGCCGATTGCGCTTCTTGATATGGTTAATACTTATAAAAATAAAGTTATTGAAAACGTTTACGGCTACAGCAAGGAAGAATATCTCGAAAGCCTTGCTAATGATATTCTTTCTTATTATTTCAAGACTAATCTTTATGAGACCAAGGCGGATAAAAACGAAAAGCGCTTTTTAAAAGCAAGGTCGAAATATGCTCAGCAAATAAGCAACTATCAAAAGCTGCTCGCTGACGAAAAGGCAAAGCATAAAAAGGAATTTTCTGAATTTAGAAAAGAACAAGTTCACAAAAATCAGCAATACAGGTCTGATTTATATAGAGATACTATTCAATATAAAGCAGAATTCAGAAAAAACTTTAAAGAAGAGAAGCTTAAGGCTGAATATAGGAAAAGGATTAAACGCAATTTGTTACGACTTGCTTCGCTTGCTAAGCAAACTAAAACAAAGCATATTCCTAATAATATGGTTGAGAGTGTAAGAGATTTATGCTACACAGTAACCACGGATACAAAATTTGATGATAAAATTCTTGACAAAGTCAAAAATCTTAATGATAGTTTTACTCGACTAAGTGCAGATAAAACCGATACATATCACTATATTACCAATTTGTATAACGAGTGGTTGATGAAAGATTTAGCGGCTTTGGAAAATTCTATCGGAAATAAAACTGTGGCAATGTTAAATTCTACAGAACTTTCAAAGCTTGATGATATTATATCAATGACACTTACTACCATAGGAAAAGCTAACAAGCTTTTTGGCTATGAAAGAAACAAAACAATAGAAAAATCTGTATCTAAGGTCAAGGAAGAAATCGAAAGTATATCTGTAAAGCAAATTAATAACAGATATTTACGCTCGCTTGGATATAATTCAATGAAACCGGAATACTTTTTTGAATATCTTGGCAGTGATGAGTTGCTTAAACTTTACCGTGATGTCAGAAAAGGTGAGGACACATGGGCGGTTACTATCAGCGACAGTAAAAATTTTGCTAATGATATTCGAGAAAAGTATAATTGGAAGAGTTGGAATTTTGATAAAATAACAGAGTATAAATCTTTGTTAGGTGAAAAACTAAAATTCGATTTACAAGACTTAATGTCGCTATACGCTTTCAGTCGAAGAGAACAAGCAAAAAATCATATTTTGCACGGCGGCATTAAATTTGCTGACACGAAAAACAAAAAGAAAAGCAATGAATACTCAACGCATAAATTAAGCAAGCAGGATTTGAAATACTTGACCGATTTGCTTACTGAAGAACAAAAAGCATACGTTAGAGATATGGTTAAATATCTTTCGACCGATATGGCAGAAAAGGGTAACGAAGTTACACGGCAGCTTTATGATGTTGAACTGTTTAAAGAGGAAAATTACTTCCCTATGAAAGTTGACGGCGATTCGGTTAAAGAAAAGAGTACAGAGGTTAAAGGCACTAAAAAAATCAAAAATTCAGGAATGACAAACGCAACGGTGGAAGGAGCAAAGCAGGCTCTTATTCTTAATGGTTTTGATAGTGTTTGGGCAGGTCATGTTGATGAAATGGCAAAATACCATGCGTTTACCTTGCCGCTTGAAAATTTTGATAAAGTATATAACTATTCCGACATTGACGATTCAGATAATTTAACTTCAATTAAAGAAAAAATTGAAAATAATTATGGAAATGAAGCAATATCGTATATATCAAAATTGATAGAAAATATAAATGGCGGAGTGGTCCGTGAACCCGGTACAGATATTTCAGATAAACTTGTAGGATTGTTCAAGAAAAATGCTGTTTTTGCTTCCGCTTCCGTTGCAATTCAGCAACCGTCGGCAATAGGCAGAGCGTTATCAATCATTGATACCAAATATTTCGCAAAAACCACATTTACGAAGCGCAGTTATGACGAAATAAAGAAATATGCCCCTGTTGCTATCATTAAGGAAATGGGATATTTTGATACCAACATGGCTCAAAGTACGGTTGATTATATTAACAATGTTGATTATAAGGGTAAGGAAAAGATTGCGGCATTTTTTAAGGACGGAGCGTTTCGTGATGAGGTATTTGGATATACAGCTTCCAAGGCTGATGAAATAACCTGGTCTCACATTTGGAATGCCTGCAAGGCGGAAGCAAAGGACAAATATCCTAATTTATCAACAGAGGAAAGTTTGCAAAAGGCAGGCGAACGATTTACTGAGGTTATAACAAAAACACAGGTATATGATTCGGTATTTTCTCGTTCTGCCCTTATGCGTTCAAAAAACGGTGCGGTAAAAATGGCAACGGCATTTATGGCAGAGCCGACTACTTCCCTTAATATGCTTGTGAACGCAACCGTTCAGGCGAAACGAGGAAAGTTTAGCAAGAAAAAGGCCACGAGAATTGTTGCTTCACTTGTTATTGCAAGTGTTATAAACGCTCTTCTTCAATCAATTGTAACCGCCGCACGTAATGATGATGACGATAAAACGTATGCTGAAAAATATATTGCTGAGCTTATTCCTAATTTTATTGACAATGCTAATCCTGTTAATCAAATAGCCTTTCTTAAAGACGCTATATCTGTATTACAAGGCTATGATGTGACAAGGGCAGATATGTCGGTAGTGAGTGATTTGTATAATTCAATTCACAATCTGAATAGTGACAATCTTACTTATACACAAAAAATCGAAAGTCTTGCCGGCTCGATTGGCGCATTTTTCGGCTTGCCGATAAAAAACGTAATTCGTGATATTAACAGCGTGGAAAATGTCGTCAAAGGTGCAAAGAACGGAAACAGTTTCAATCTTTCAATGGCAAAAGAAGCTGCACAATCGGAAATTAAAGAGGCTTTACTTACTGATGATGTGCTTGCTGTATTTGGTCTTGACCTATTTCCTGAAAAAGACAAACAACAAATGATATATGAGGCAATTAAGAACGGTGACAAGGAAATGTATAAGCGCATTGCCAAAAATCTTGATAAGCCTGAAATATATATCAAGAAAGGTCTTATAGAAAATGACGAGCGAGTTGCTACAGCAGGCCTTGCATATCTTGACGGAGATATTGGCACGGCAATTAATACCGCTAAAGAGCTTGAAAGCGACGGCTTTGATTACGAGCTTGCCTACAAAGCAATTAAAGCCTATTCTTCCGAAATTCAAAAGGCAGCAGGATATAAGGCGGACAGCGACGACAAAAAATATAAACAATCGCTTGAAACGCTTATATCAAGCGGAACGGATGAGGAAACTGTCGAAAAAGCAATTGATACGGTCGAGATTGACGAGAAGCAGGACAGTAAAGACAGTAAGCTTTATAACAAAACTGACTTGATAAACGCTTTAAACAGCGGTGATAAATCGGTTTTGAAAACTGTCATTGACGGCAATATTGCAACCGATATACGCAACGGCAAAACAAAGGCAGAGGCTGAAAAAAGCATAAAATCATCATTAAAGAGTGCTTGTAAGGAAGAATATTTAGCTGCGGATAATTCAAAACGCAGTCAAATTAAAACTAAACTTGAATCAACAGGCTATTTTGATGATGAGGATTTTACAAATTGGGAAGCGTCGTCTTATAATACCGAGGCAATGGTTGAAGCGTTTAAGTCAAACGATACCAAGAGCATTCGTGATTATGTTGATAACAGAATTAAGGCTAAAGTTGCTAACGGTATGACGCAGGATAATGCCGTTTTTGGTATTAGAACTTCTATTGCCAATCAATATAAAGCGAAATTCATTAACGGTAATGCTGATGAAAAAGCTAAGATAATTACTATAATGACGAAAACAGGATTGTATGGTAATAGAACGGATGTTATTAATTATATAAATAAATATTGGCTCAAATAATTAACGGCGAGGGTGTGACAAACACCCTCGTTCTTTTTGTATAATTATTTCAAGAGGTGATTATATGGAAAAACAAGTTTATCGAAAATCTCTTGATTTGCAGAAAAGCGGCGCACAATGGAGCATAGACGTTAAGCTTAATGATGTTAATTCAAGAAGGATAGTTATATCCCTTACCGACGGCGGAAAAGCCTTTATACTTGGCGGTGATATGATTGCTACAATATATGGCAAAAAGACTGACGGTAATGTGATATATAAGGATTGCACTATTGAAAACGGAATGGCTATTGTTGACGTCGAAAAGCAGCTTATTACGGCAGCAGGTACTGTTGAGTGTGAATTGAGGATATACGATTCAAATGCAGCAGGCGCTCAGCTTTTAACAACACCGAGATTTAGCATAGAGGTGTATGACGTGCTAAGTGACGAAAATAGGATAACCTCAACGTCTGATTATTCGGCGCTTGCGAGTGAAACGGTTAAATCACAAGAGGCTACTAAGCGAGCTAATGATATATCCGAAATGCTTGAAACAAAGCTTGCGAACGGCGAACTTAAAGGTGAAAAAGGCGACACAGGACCACAGGGTGAACAAGGAACAAAAGGTGACACAGGACCGCAGGGCGAACAAGGACCAAAAGGCGACGCAGGAATACAAGGGCCGCAAGGCGTTCCCGGTCCGAAAGGAGAAAAGGGAGAACAAGGCTCATCCGAAAAGTGGGAGTTGGCAGTAGATACTACGGTGCAAGAGGAAGTAAATAAAATCGAATATGAAATAAAAAACGCAGTTGAAGTGCATATAGAAATTGCTAACGATAATTTTATACAGGTGAGCCATTCTTCATCAGGTGGTTTTCTACGCTCAATACTTTGGGGCGTAAATAATATATATGTTGAAAAATTGACATCAGCACACGTTCTTGTTGTTATTCACGCACAGAAAGTGAATGAAGATGTAATTGTAAACTGCAGTTATGTGGGAACGGAGAAGTCCCAAAAAGCATTAAGATACGGAGCATTGCAGGCTTATCAAGCGGTTGATGATACAATCGGGATTTATTTTGACGCCGACACTTTAATGTTTAATCCCGGAACGAGAATACGCATATGGGCTAAAAGGAGAGTGGCAGCAAATGAGTAAAGCATTAATTAATGGTGAGTATCTTGATGTCGAAGATGAAATCTTTACACCTGACCCACAGGCTGAAATTCAAGCACTAAAGCAGGAGCTTGCAAGCTATGATTACATAGGCGTAAAAATTGCTATGGGAGTTGCAACTGTAGAAGAATATCAAGAGCAGATAGCCTACACGGAAAAACTCCGTGCAAAAATCAGAGAGTTGGAGGGCACAGAATGAGTGATTTAGTATATTTTCACAAATCAAAACTCGACGCCCTCGCAGATAAAATCAACGAAAAATGCGGGGGGATAGAGCCTTTGCTCTCTGCCGATAATTGGCGAGAAGTTACGCCTGAGGCAAAGGCAGAAATCGAAAAACAACAGCAAGCCGAGGTGATGATATGACAACAACAATAATCACTACCGTTATTTCTTCGCTTACAGCAGCTTGCGTAAGTGGTTTAATCGTATATGTTAAAGGCGTACACAAGAAAGATACGGCAATTAAAGAGGGTATGCTTTCTTTGCTTCGTGCCGAGATAATCAGACAGCACGACAAATACACTCAAAGGCAATATTGCCCCATTTATGCTAAAGATGCCTTAACAAAGGCTTATGCTGCTTATCATTCGCTTGGCGGAAACGGAACAATAACTAAAATCTATAATGAAACTATGCAACTGCCTGAAACGGCAGAGGAGGTAAAACAATGAAAACATTATGTATATCGCTTATTATCGTTGCGCTGCTTATTTTAGCAGTACAAATTATTACGGAAAATATCAAATCTGTATTTAAGGATAAGGAAAATATCGTTTACAACTTGATTGTATTCGGTGTGTCTTTATTTTTAACCCTTGTTACAGTCATTGCGGCAAGCCAAATTGTGCCGTTCAAACTCGTTTGGTATATAATTGTCGGTGCAATCGTAGGTTCATTTTTCATAGCCTACGGTGCAATGTATGGCTACGATAAGCTTTTTAAACGAGTATTTGAATCAGTTAAGAATGCAATTAAATCATTTTTGGAAATTGAGGAAGAGGTGAAGAATAATGAAAAGAAATAAAGCTGTAATGTCAGTGATTATGTCGTTGCTTTTGATTATATCAATCTTTTGTGGTTGTAATAATTCAAATATCGAAAGCACAACAAAACCGACAGAAACTACTACCGTTGAGCAAACAACCGAACCCGAAGTTACTATTTCTGCTGATGTTAAGAAAGAAGCAGAGAAAACTAAGGACGAAGTTGAAAACGGCGAGGATATCGGCACTGATGAGCCTATTATCGCAAAGCCTAAAGATGAAAGCACTGTTGTTGATGAAAGCTTGATTGAGCAGGACGCTGTTATTGAACAAGAAAATATATCCTATGACGGTACTAATACCGGGAAAGGTAAAGCACTTCTCGGTGCTTACACAGGTCTTACATATTATAATCAGGCTGACAGCAGGTGGGGGAAAGCACCATATACAAGCTCAAAAAACAAAACGCAGACGATTAAATCAAGTGGCTGCGGTCCAACTTCGGCGGCAATGGTTGTAAGCTCCTCAAAAGGTGCGATATTACCAACAACTATGGCAAAGCTTTTTGTCGATAACGGTTATAGAACTAAGTCAAACGGTACTGCGTGGTCGGCTTGGTCTTTTGTAGCTGACTATTTTAATTTTAAAAAATATGCTACAACTTCTAATATTGATAAAGCCTTAAACTATTTGAAAAAGGATAAGAACAAGGACGGTGTATCTGATTACTTTATCGTCGCATCCTGCAATTACGGTCTTTTCACAACCTCAGGACATTACATTGTGCTTGTCGGTTACAACGGCGGCACTATTTCCGTTTATGACCCTTATTCTTATGTCGGTAAGTTCAACACACCGAGCAGAAGCGCAGCAGGCGCTAAGCTTAGTGGTAATACAGTTTTTGTGAGTGAGAAAAATTTTAAAAAGTACGGCAACACAGTTAATTACTGGGTGTTTTCAAATGACTATGTTAAGAAAACAACTAAATCTAAAAAATCAGTTACAAAATATGTGGCAACAAAATCACAATCACTTAATGTCAGAGCAAAAGCGCATAAATCATCAAAAGTCTTAACTCAGTTCAAAAAAGGCACAAAGGTTACTGTTACCAAAGTCAGCGGTTCTTGGTCTTATATCACTGCTCCGACAAAAGGTTGGGTAAGCACAGCTTATCTTTCATCAACCAAGGTTGTTGCTGATAAACCGAAAAAGGTAACATATAAAACAACCGTCGGCAAGCATTACAGATTAAAAGGCAAAACATATTTATATAAAAATCGAAACCTTACAGGAATTAAATATGAATATCTGCCAAAAACTGAAATTGTCGTTCAAAAGCATATCAGCGCAACTGTTGACAAGGTTAAGGTCGTTAAGACCGGCAGAGTAGCTTATGCTAAGATTAATTCGTATAAAGTAATAAAACATTGACAAAGCATAATATAATTGATACTATAATGTTACGTAGTCCGATACCAAAAACTACGTATCTCATTAGAAACGCCCTCGGCCGAGTAACCGAGGGCGTTTTTGTTTATATTAATGTATATCTAAAAACCGTATGTTCCACCGTATTGACTTATTATGATGGCGGCGGCTTTTGGGTCAGGGTGTTTTATATTGATAGGGTATTGCAGTTTTTTTATATAACTAAACAAAAAATCAACTCCTTAATTTACTTTTTTATTCTATGAAAAAGTTGAAATTTTGTTAATTTGATTATAAATTATTCTTCGTTTTGAAATTATCGATGACAACATAATAACGCTCATAGGCTTTTTTAACGGCATCGTCCCAGCTGATATAAATATCGCTTTGTGCCTTTTTGCCGACTTCTTTAAGAAGTGCTTTGTTATCCATAATATTATCGAGTGTTGCTTTGATTGAATGGGCGCTTTCCATACATAAAAAGCCTGTTTTGCAGTCCTCAACACCCTCTGCCGCACAGCTGCCACGTACTAAAAGGCTTGGCGTTGCACACGCTGCCGCTTCTCTTACAACGAGGCCGTTTGTATCAAAGGTTGACGGGAAAAGAAGTAAATCGGAAATGCCGTAATATCCCAAAAGTTCGTTTCTGTCTAATATTTTTCCTGTCCAAATAACATTGTCGGCAATACCGCATTTGCGAATTTTTTTCTTAATTGCATTTTCGTCTGCACCGAAGCCGAGCATAATGAGCCTGAAGTCTTTGCCTTCGTTTTTTAACATTGCACAGGCATCGAGGATAAGCTCAATGTTTTTGTACCAAATCATTCTGCCGGTATAAATAAAAAGCGGAATATTGTTTGGTATGTTGTGTTTTCTTTTAATAAGCGCAATATCATCGTCACTTACGTTTGTTATAGGTAAATCGCAACCGTTTGGCATAACAATGTATTCGCCCTCATATCCGACCTTGCGAAGCGAGTCAACAGTGCCTTCGCTTGTTACCCAAACTTCGTCTGCGGCATTGATGTTATTAAGCAAAAATCGATATGCAAAATCCCTTGCCGCCTTTGTCGGAACACGTCTGTCAAAATCGTATTCATATTTTGTGTGATAAGTAAGCACGGTTGGGATTTTTTTCTTTTCCACAACTCGTCTGAAATAATAGCTTGTTGCAAGAGGCGCATGAGAGTGGAGCAGGTCAAAATTCATATTGATTATGTCCTGATGAAGTTCGTCCTTAAAAGGCCAGCCTATGCTGTAACCCTCTTTTGACGGAAGCCACCAACTTTTATATCTGTAAATTTGATAATCGTATCTGTAGTCAAGCTGATTTGGGTTTTTAGGTGTAACAACAACCGCTTCGCCCAAATTTTTATTGATTATTTGCGCATAGCTTTGGGCAACGTTGCTTATTCCGTCAGTTGTCGGCGGAAATGCGTCGGTGCCGATTGCTATTTTTAATTTCTTTTTATTGTTCACTTGGTTTAACTCCGTATAATTTGATTGAAATTGTACTAAGTTTAGCACAAAAGAAAAGAAAAGTAAACATTTAGCAAATATTTTATATTTATATTATAATTTCTATAATAAAAAATCAAATTCCCCTTGATTAAGTTATTGAAATACTTTATAATAGTTTTTGAATGTAGATTTGGAGGAATGGATTATGTCGCAAACATATTCTGTTTCGCTTGAAAAGATGATTGATTTTCACAAGCTTGAAACGGTTTATATGCCACGCTCGGCTGACGAAATTTTGATTACAACAAGCGAGGTTAATCGTCCCGGTATTGTTTTGACGGGATATACCGATTATTTTGACTCTTTGAGAATCCAGATTCTCGGTTGGACTGAGATAGGCTTTATTCGCAGTATGGAACCTGACGAGAGGGAAGCGGCTCTTGATTGCTGGCTTTCGCTTAAACCTGCCGCTGCGGTAGTTACAAGAGGTCTTGAAATTCCCGATTATCTTTACGACGCTTGCAAAAAGCACGAAATTCCGCTTCTTAAGACGGAGGAGGAAACATCACCGTTTTTAGCCGCACTAATTGAATTTCTTAACACAGAACTTGCGCCGAGAATTACAAGGCATGGTGTTCTTGTTGAGGTTTACGGCGAAGGTGTTCTTATAACCGGTGAAAGCGGTGCCGGCAAAAGCGAAACTGCCATTGAACTTATCAAGCGTGGTCATCGTCTTATTGCGGATGACGCAGTTGAAATCAGAAAAATTAACGAAAGAACACTTCGTGGCAATTCGCCGAGCAATATTCGCCATTTTGTTGAGCTTAGAGGTATCGGTATTATTGATGCAAGGCGCATTTTCGGTATGGGTGCCGTTAAATCAAGCGAAAAAATTGATATGGTTATTCAGCTTGAGGCTTGGGATTCAACAAAGGCTTATGACAGACTCGGTCTCGATAATGAGTATGCAAATGTTCTCGGCGTGAAGGTTCCGGCTATTACCGTTCCTATTACTCCCGGCAGAAATCTTGCAGTTATTGTTGAAACTGCCGCAATGAATAACCGTCAAAAGAAAATGGGTTACAATGCGGCAAAGGATTTAATGATAAGCCTTGGTATGGACGATGTTCAGCCGGAGGATAAGGAAATTGAAATTTGGCAAAGCTAAGTCAAATTTTGTTTATATAAATTAAAAAAGAGGTAAAGCACAATGTATACAATTGGTATTGATTTAGGCGGAACAAATATTGTTGCGTCGGTTGTAGATGATGATTACAATATTATCGGCACTTCAAAGACTCCTACGAACTCTCCGAGGAGTGCAGATGAGATTTTTGACGATATTGCAGATGTTTGCGAGGAAGCGGTCAAAGCGGCAGGTCTTACTATGGAGGATATCGACAGCGTAGGTATGGGTACTCCGGGTACGGTTAATCAGGACGGTATTATTGAATTTGCAAACAATCTTGCGTTTAATAATGTTCCTGCAAGAACTATGCTTGCAAAAAGAATTAATAAGCCTGAGGAAAAGGTGTTTATTGAAAATGACGCTAACTGCGCAGCATTAGGTGAGGCTTATGCAGGCTGCGGAAACGGCGCAAAGGACTTTGTTGCCGTAACTCTCGGTACGGGTGTAGGTTCGGGTGTAATTATCGGCGGCAAAATCGTAAACGGTGTAAACTATGCCGGTGGCGAGTGCGGTCATATGGTAATCGTTGTTGAC
>OGEQ01000281.1_pt1 | contig 56214 bp, 50 predicted proteins | sample 1570731 | NCBI WGS metagenome assembly OGEQ01 (sample SAMEA2582132, study PRJEB24529) | metagenome | biome: Human gut stool | place: China | collected 2011
GGCTGCTGGAGACGGCAACTCGGTCAATTACGAATTCTGTACTTATGAAGGCTACGGTCCGAGCGGAACCGCCATCATCGTAAAGTGCCTGACGGACAATAAGAACCGTACGGCTGCGAATGTGCGCAACGCGTTTACAAAGGGACACGGCAGTATCGGTACACAGGGCTGTGTATCTTATATGTTTGATGAGAAGGGACAGATTATTGTCGCAAAGGAAGATTACGAGGGAGATGCGGATGAGCTGATGATGCAGGCTCTTGACGCAGGAGCTGAGGATTTTTCCGAGGAGGAAGACAGCTACGAGATCCTTACAGCGCCGGACGATTTTGAGGATGTCCGCAGAGCGTTGGAGGATGCAGGTATTCCGATGGCAGAAGCTTCTGTGACCATGCTTCCGCAGAACTATGTGGAGCTAACAGCGGAGGAGGATCTGACCAACATCAACCGTATTCTGGATCTTCTGGATGCAGATGATGATGTGCAGGAAGTATTTCACAACTGGGATGAATAATAAATTTACAAAGAGAGGGCAGACCATAACAGATGGTTTGTCCTTTTTTTGTAAAACGCTGGAATTGTAGGGTGAAATGGTATATCATAATATTGTATATGCTTTCTGCGAAAAACAGGATGTTTCCGATACAAGGAGGTTTTTATGAAAAAAATACTTTTTGCAGCTTCTGAGTGCGTTCCGTTTATCAAGACCGGGGGACTTGCGGACGTCTGCGGCGCGCTTCCCAAGGAATTTGACAAGGAAGAGTGGGATGTGCGGGTGGTTATTCCGAATTATAGCTGTATTCCGGAAAAATACCGCAGCCAGTTTGAGTATGTGACGCATTTTTATATGAGCGCCGGGACTTATATCCAGGACAAGTACGTCGGGGTTCTTCAGTATGTGCTTGATGGCATCACCTACTATTTTATCGATAATCAGGAATACTTTAACTGCATCGTGCCTTATGGGGACATCCGGTTTGACATTGAGAAGTTCTGTTTTTTTGACAAGGCGGTACTCTCCATTTTAAAACAGATCAATTTCCGGCCGGATCTGATTCACTGTCACGACTGGGAGACGGGACTGATTCCGGTTTATCTGAAAAATGAGTTCCAGGCGGACTCCTTTTACTGGGGCATCAAGTCGGTCATCACGATCCACAATTTAAAGTTCCAGGGAATCTGGGACATGAAGACAATGCAGGGACTGACCGGTTTCTCGGCGGATCTGTTTACGCCGGATAAGCTGGAGTTCCAGAAGGACGCCAATATGTTAAAGGGCGGACTGGTGTATGCGGATTACATCACGACCGTCAGCGATTCCTATGCGAATGAGATTCAGACGGAGTATTACGGGGAAGGGTTAAACGGTCTGCTCTCGGCAAGACATTACGACATGCAGGGAATTGTAAACGGAATCGACTATACGGTTTACAATCCGAAGACGGATCCAAAGATCTATGTCAATTACGACGCCGCGGATTTCCGCAAGAAAAAGCCGTCCAATAAGATGAAGCTGCAGGAGGAACTGGGACTTGCCGTCGACAAGAAAAAATACATGATCGGCCTGATCTCAAGACTGACGGACCAGAAGGGGCTAGGTCTCATCAATTACGCGATCGACCGCATTGTGGACGACTATACGCAGTTCGTGGTCATCGGAACCGGTGATCCGCAGTACGAGAATATGTTCCGCCACTATGCATGGAAGTACGGCGACCGTGTCTCGGCGAATATCTGCTACTCGGACGAACTTGCCCACAAGCTGTACGCGGCTGCGGACGCGTTCTTAATGCCGTCGCGGTTTGAACCGTGTGGACTGACGCAGTTAATCTCTTTCCGTTACGGCACGGTGCCGATCGTGCGGGAGACGGGCGGACTCCGGGATACCGTAAAGCCGTACAATGAGTACGAGAACACCGGAGACGGATTCTCGTTTGCAAACTATAACGGAGACGAGATGTTAGGCGTGATCAACTACTCCAAACATATCTATTTTGACCGCAAGAAGCAGTGGAACCAGATGATTGACCGCGGAATGGCAAACGACTATTCCTGGAACAATTCCAAGGGACGCTATGAGGGATTGTACCGCTATCTTCTGGGAGAAGTGTAGCGTGAGCTGACATAATATGACGCTGGGTGATACATACTAAGCAGGGTGCAATTTTGCACCCTGCTTTTTTATTATGGCTTTAGCCAGTTGAGTACATCGGAATTTCTCAAAAGAGAAATGGAGATGCACGAAACAAAAATCCACCTGCTATGCGGGTGGAGTCAAATCGTTATACAGAAAAACACCTTTCCGTTACAATAGAGTTGTTCAGTCACTATTGCAAGAAAGGAAAGGTGTTTTATGGCGAATAAGTTTAATGATCTCGCCCATACAAAATGGATGTGTAAATACCATATTGTATTTACTCCTAAGTATAGACGAAAAATTATTTATAATCAATTAAAAGAGGATATATGTGATATTCTGAAACAGTTATGTGCATATAAGGGCGTGGAGATTATTGAAGGGCATCTCATGCCTGACCATATTCATATGCTAGTAAGTATTCCGCCAAAGATGAGCGTGTCGAGTTTTATGGGATATTTAAAGGGAAAGTCAGCGCTTATGATTTTTGACAGACATGCAAATCTCAAATATAAATTTGGAAACAGACATTTCTGGTCAGAGGGATATTATGTCAGCACCGTAGGATTAAATGAAGCGACAATAAAAAAGTATATTCAAGATCAAGAAAAGTACGATATCATGCAAGATAAATTAAGTGTGAAGGAGTACGAAGACCCTTTTAAGGGTTAAGTCGAAGTAGTACAAACGCCCATTCATGGGCATAAGCAATGCGTCAAGTGCAATAGTGACTTGAACGAAGAGAAAGTCTAGGGCGCCTTGAGACGCTGTCGGGTACCAAGGGGTTATACCCAGCGTTCCGAGCCACCCTTTTTAAGGGTGGCGGCGACTGTGCAATAGGAAAACAATTTGTGCTACACCTTTTGTTCCTTGACCGGGGCGTTATGGAAAGCTATAATAAATGAATATGGTACAAGAGAAAAACTGGTGGAAACGGATTGAAGAAGAAATGCGTAGAGTGCATAGATACAGGATGAAGGCAGTGCTGATGCTTTGGGGTATAGGGCTTTTACTGGGACTGGGAGGCTGTGCAGAACAGACACAGGATGCTGCTGGGGAAGAGAGCGGGACAACGGAGCAGATACCGCAGAGCACGGAACAGATGCCGCAAGGCAGCGGACAGACTGGAGTGGAAACAGAACAAATGGCACCGGGCAGCGGGCAGACCGGGACAGAGCAGTGAAGGAACCGGGGTGGAGACGGACGGCGCGGAAGACACTATGGAAGCGGTGTTGGAGCAGGCATTGCCGTCGGTGGTACAGATTTATCACGGGACGCCGGAGGGAGGACATACCGCGGGTTCCGGTTTTATTATGGAAATGACGGATGATACGGTGTATCTGTGTACGAATCGCCATGTCATAGCAAAGTACGACGACTGGGATGTGTATTTTTATGATGGAACCTGCATCCCGGGAAGCAAAGCGGGTACCGACGATGTTTATGATGTGGGCGTCGTGGCGGTTGACCGGACGGCGATTCCAAAGAAAGTGCAGGAAAAGCTAAAGACGGTGTCGTATGATCTTGCGAGCTGGGAAGAACTTGGCAATGCAGAGTTGCCGGTCGGAATCGTGCGCATCGGACAGGAAGGCAATGTGCTCCACACGCTGACGGGAAGTCTTCTTCGGAAAGAGACGGAATTCCTGTGGGGACAGGGAGAGAAGGAGACGGAAGTGCGCATGGCGGTTACCGACGGGGATTCCGGATCGGCGGTTTTTGATGAAAACGGAAAGCTGGTCAGCATGATATTCGGATGTTCACAGGACGCCGGAGGCGAGCGTGACTGGGGCGTCCCGCTTCGGGCGATCGTGTCATGTTATGAGAAAATAACAGGAGAAACATAGGAGACAGAAAGAAGGATTCATATGGGTGATTTTTTTAATTTGGATAATAAGTTTTTTCAGGGACTCAGTAAGGTGGTTGACTGTGTGATCCTAAGCGTGCTGTGGGTGTTCTGCTGCATCCCGATGGCAACGACATTTTTTCTGGCATGGCAGAGCGCATCGGTATTCGGATGGATTCTGTGCTGGCTGACATCGTTTCTGGCGGGACCGGCAACGACGGCGCTCTATTATGCGGTCAATAAGGTAATCCGGCACGGAAGAAGCTATCTGTGGAAGGAATACTGGCATGCGTTTAAGAGCAACTTTAAGCAGGCGGCGCTCGCAGCGCTGATTCTGACAGGAGTGGTTCTGTTTCTGGGACTGGACTGCTATATTATGTATCAGTTTGCTGCGCAGGGACAAAAGAGCGGCGTGCTGTATGTGGTTTTCCTGGTACTGATTGTGCTTGTCGTGATGCTGGCGGTATATCTGTTTGCCTACATGGCGCGCTTTGAGAACAGTCTGGGGCAGTCGTTTAAGAACGCGGCGCTGATTGCGGTGGCGAATCTTCCGTGGTCGCTGCTTCTTCTGGTGCTTCTGGCAGCGAGCGCCTTTGGCCTGTGGATGCTTCCGTGGCTTATGATACTGCTTCCGGCAGTCTACATCCTGGTGGCGAATTTTATCCTGGAGCGCATTTTCCGCAAGTATATGTCGGCGGAAGATCTGGAGGCGGAGCAGGAACGAAATCAGGAATTTTTCAATTAGAAATAAGCGTATTTTTTATTGTTGATTTATAGAAAGAGTTATAGTATATTCATTAGTAGGCGTGGAGAACTAGACTCCGGCAGGACAGATGGGAGATGGAGTATGCAGCAGAGCAGCGGGGCTGTGAGGACAAGAATCGTATTGGATGCGATGGGCGGAGACTACGCACCGGCGGAGCCGGTCAAGGGCGCAGTGGATGCCGTGAACGCACGGTCGGATATTCAGGTGCTCCTGGTAGGACAGGAGGATGTCGTTCGGGAAGAACTGGCAAAGTATACGTACCCCGGAGATCAGATTCAGGTGGTACATGCAGAAGAGGTGATAGAGACTGCAGAGCCGCCGGTGAATGCAATCCGCAGGAAGAAGCAGTCATCCATTGTCATTGGAATGAATATGGTAAAGCAGAAGGAAGCAGATGCTTTTGTTTCCGCCGGAAGTTCAGGCGCTATCCTTGTCGGAGGACAGGTTATCGTTGGAAGAATCCGCGGAATTGAGAGACCGCCTTTGGCACCATTGATTCCTACGGAAAAGGGAGTCTCTCTTCTGATCGATTGCGGCGCAAACGTTGACGCGAGACCGTCTCACCTGGTACAGTTTGCCCAGATGGGTTCCCTCTATATGAAATATGTGATGGGAATCGAGAATCCGCGTGTGGCGATCGTCAATATCGGTGTGGAAGAGGAAAAGGGAAATGCCCTTGTGAAAGAGACATTCCCGCTCTTAAAAGAGTGTAAAAATATAAACTTCATCGGAAGTATCGAAGCCCGTGAGATCCCCCACGGCGGCGCGGATGTGATCGTCTGCGAGGCATTTGTGGGCAACGTGATCTTAAAGCTCTACGAGGGTGTGGGCGCGACGATGATGACGATGGTGAAGAAGGGCCTGATGAGCAATCTCAGAAGCAAGATCGGTGCGCTTCTCATCAAACCGGCTTTAAAATCTACGTTAAAGAGCTTCGACGCGAGCCAGTACGGCGGCGCACCGCTCTTAGGCTTAAAGGGACTCGTCGTGAAAACCCACGGAAGTTCAAAGGCGAAGGAGGTCAAGAACTCGATCATCCAGTGTATCTCCTTTAAGGAGAATGAGATCTCTGATAAAATAAAAGGGTGTCTTGCCCCGGAAGAGACAGAAGCATAACCGTTTGGCCGGGCGTTATCTGCGCTGCGGACTGAACCGTTACACATTATAAAACTAAATCTAAATTATTAAGCAAAATAGGAGAGGATGGAAATTATGGAGTTTGAAAAATTACAGCAGATCATCGCAGAGGTTCTCAATATCGATCCGGAGGAGATCACAATGAACACTACATTCGTTGATGATCTCGGCGCAGATTCCCTGGATGTATTCCAGATCATTATGGGTATCGAGGAAGAGTTCGACATTGAGATCCCGACTGAGGAAGCTGAGAAGATCGCAAGTGTCGGCGATGCTGTTGAGGCAATCAAAAACGCATTAAATTAATCGCAGGAAAAGGTGTCTCTTCACAGGGACACCTTCTTTTAAAGAAAGGCTAATCATGAAAGAAAAACTTGAAAAACTTCAGGAAATGATCGGTTACCAGTTCAAGGATCCAGGACTTCTGACTCACGCCCTGACTCACAGTTCCTACGCAAACGAAAAGCACTGGGATAAGACACGCTGCAATGAACGTCTGGAATTCCTTGGTGATGCCGTGCTCGAGGTGATTTCCAGCGACTTCCTGTTCCACACATACGAGTCTATGCCGGAGGGCGAGATGACGAAACTCCGTGCCAGCCTTGTCTGCGAGCCGACGTTGGCTTACTGTGCGGATGTGATACCGCTTGGCGACTATCTGCTTCTCGGAAAAGGCGAGGATCTGACCGGCGGAAGGAAACGGCCGTCTGTTGTCTCTGACGCGATGGAGGCGGTCATCGGCGCAATTTATCTGGATGGTGGTCTTGCTAATGCAAAAGAGTTCATCCATCGTTTTATTCTGAATGATATTGAACATAAACAGCTCTTTTACGATAGCAAAACTATCCTGCAGGAAATGGTTCAGGCAAAGTACAAAGAAACGCTTGTCTATGAACTTCTCAAGGAAGAGGGGCCGGACCACAACAAGTCCTTTGAGGTCTGCGTAAAAATCGGGGACGAGGAGATCGGAAGAGGTCTCGGACGTACGAAGAAAGCGGCGGAACAGGTTGCCGCCTACCACGGAATCTGTAAAATCCAGTAAGACACAGATCACGTAGTTTTAAGAAATAGGAAAATTAACGCATGTATTTAAAGAGTATCGAAGTACAGGGATTCAAATCCTTTGCTAATAAGATCATATTTGAATTCCACAACGGAATTACCGGCATCGTTGGCCCGAACGGAAGCGGAAAGAGCAATGTTGCCGATGCAGTCCGCTGGGTGCTCGGTGAACAGAAGGTAAAACAGCTCAGAAGTTCCTCCATGCAGGATGTGATCTTCTCCGGTACGGAGACGAGAAAACCCCAGGGATTTGCCTATGTGGCTATCACACTGGATAACTCTGACCACCAGCTTGCCATCGATTACGACGAGGTCACAGTTTCCAGGCGGATCTACCGCTCAGGTGAGAGTGAATATCTCTTAAACGGCAGTGCCTGCCGCTTAAAGGATATCAACGAGCTTTTCTATGATACCGGTATTGGTAAAGAAGGCTATTCCATCATCGGACAGGGTCAGATCGATAAGATCTTGAGCGGACGTCCTGAGGACCGCCGGGAACTCTTCGATGAGGCGGCAGGAATCGTAAAATTCAAGAGAAGAAAGGCCATCGCCCAGAAGAAACTTGAGGATGAGAAACAGAATCTCGTCCGTGTTTCTGATATTTTAAGCGAACTGGAAAAACAGGTGGGACCTCTCGCAAAGCAGGCTGAGACGGCGAAAGAGTATTTAAGACTCCGGGAAGAGTTGAAATGTTTCGATGTAAATCTCTTCCTCGCTGATTTAAAAGCCATCGAGGACCAGAAACTGGAGCTCACAAGAAAAGAGCACATGGTAACAGGCGATATGGAGGAATCCAAAGCCGCTGCCGAAGCCTTAAAAGAGGAATATGACCGGATCTCCGAGGCGGTCCGCGTGTTGGACGAAAAGATCTCCGAAAAGCAGAACGCCGCGAATGAAGCGAAGATGTCCGCGGGGAACTTGGAAGGCCAGATCAATGTCTTAAGGGAGCAGATCCATGCCGAGGAGTTGAACGCGGAGCACATTAAAAACAGGACTGCTGCCATCGACGAGGAATTATCCGCGAAAAATAAAGAGCAGGAAGCTCTCAAAGAGGAGCGGGAGGCTCTCGGAAATAAGATCCAGGAAGTCCTGGAACATCTCTCCGATGCGGAAGGTGCCTTAAAGATTTCCAGCACCCACGCCGACAGCCTTGAACAGTCCATCGAGCATTTAAAGGGTGCGCTGATCGCGGCCTTGAATGAAAAATCAGAGTTATCCGTAAAGAAACAGCGCTATGATACGATGCTGGAGCAGGTACAGGTCCGCAGATCCGAAGTCGCCCAAAAGCTCTTAAAGGTCAAGAGCGACGAGGAAAACTGGGATAACCAGATTGCGGAGCAGAACGAGCGCCTGACAGCCATCGACGCCGAGATTGAAAAACTCCTTTCCCAGGCAGAATCCCTGGAAGAGGAAGTAAAGGCGGCAAACGAAGAGATCCGCCGCTTAAACAGAAACCTAAGCCACACGGAACAGGATTACCACACGGCCCACACAAAGCTGGAATCCTTAAGGAACCTGGCGGAGCGCTATGATGGCTACGGAAACAGCATCAAGCGCGTCATGGAGGTCCGTGACCGGATAAAAGGCATCCACGGCGTTGTGGCGGACCTCATTGATGTTCCGAAGGAATATGAGATCGCTATCGAGACTGCTCTCGGCGGATCGATCCAGAACATCGTCACGGACTCCGAACAGACCGCGAAGGTACTGATCGAACATCTGAAAAAGAACCGGTTCGGACGTGCCACATTTCTTCCATTATCCGCAATCTCGGCGGGAAATGGATTTAATACACCGGGTGCCCTAAAAGAACCTGGTGCCATCGGAATCGCCGCGGATCTCGTCCATGTGCGGCCGGAATACCAGACCCTGGCGAGATACCTTCTCGGCCGCGTCCTCGTGGTGGATCACATTGACAACGCCATCGCCATTGCGAGAAAATACCGCCACTCCATCCGTATCGTAACGCCGGAAGGAGATCTCTTAAATCCAGGCGGATCCATGAGCGGCGGTGCCTTTAAAAACTCCAGCAACCTTCTCGGAAGAAAGAGGGAGATGGAGGAATTAGAAGAAGCCTGTAAGAAAGCCCTAACCACCGTCGATAAGATCCAGGCGGAGACCATATTCCAGGAAGGAATCTTCCAGGAAAAGAGCGGCGAATTGGAAAATGTAAAGAGTGACCTTCAGAAGAAATATCTGGAAGAAAATACGGCAAAGATCGCGTTGAAGCAGCTGGAGGGAAAGAAAGAGGAACTCTACGAGTCCTCCGCGGATATGAACCTGGAGAACCGTCAGCTGGAAGAGCAGATCCACGAGCTGCGGGACAGTCTCGCTGCCATCGCAGAAGAGATGAAGCGTCTGGAACAGGAAAATACCGACCGGAATGAAAAGATCGAATCGGATTCCGCAGCTTTAGAGCAGGCGAAGGCAGACCGGGATAACGCATCCGCGGTGCTTTCCGAAGTCCAGTTGGAAGCCGCGAACTTAAAACAGCAGGATTCCTTCCTCGACCAGAATATCCATCGTCTCGAGGAGGAGAAGAACCGTCTTCTCACTGAAAAAATGTCTCTGCGGGACGGACACACGGACAGTAAAAACGAGGTGGAGAAGCGCCTCGCACAGATTGAAGAATTAAAGCAGAAGATTGAGAATGCCGGAAAAGACGCGGAAACCTACTACCAGGAGATGACTGCCGCTCAGGATGAAAAGGCGGCAAAGAATGAAGCCCAGAAGGGATTCTTTGAGAAGCGGGAAGCGCTCTCCGCGAGGATCTCTGACCTGGACAAAGAGCTTCTCCGTCTGCAGAACCAGAGCGACAAACTGGCAGAACGCCAGGATGCCCAGGTGGAGTATATGTGGAACGAATATGGTCTCACATTCTCGACGGCGGAGCTCTTGCGGGACGGATCCCTCGACAATGTGGCGGACATGAAACGACAGATCGCCGAGCGGAAAAACGCGATCCGCGGTCTTGGAAATGTCAACGTCAATGCCATCGAGGATTACAAGGAGATCTCAGAGCGATACGAGTTCATGAAGACCCAGCACGATGACCTTATTACGGCACAGGATGCCCTCTATAAGATCATCGAGGAGCTGGATATCGGGATGCGGAAGCAGTTCACAGAGAAGTTCGCCATGATCCGGGCAGAGTTTGACAAGGTATTCCGGGAACTCTTCGGAGGCGGACACGGGAGTCTGGAGCTCATCGAGGATGAAGATATCCTGGAGGCAGGAATCCAGATCATTTCCCAGCCGCCGGGAAAGAAGCTCCAGAACATGATGCAGATGTCCGGTGGAGAAAAGGCACTGACGGCCATCGCTCTGCTTTTCGCGATCCAGAACTTAAAACCGTCCCCGTTCTGTCTCTTAGATGAGATTGAGGCGGCCCTGGACGATTCCAATGTGGACCGCTACGCAAAATATCTGCATAAACTGACAAAACATACCCAGTTCATCGTCATCACACACCGGCGAGGCACCATGGTCGCCGCTGACCGTCTCTACGGAATCACGATGCAGGAGAAAGGCGTATCCACGCTTGTCTCCGTGAACCTGATTGAAAATGATTTAAAATAGGGAGGATTCGTATGGAAGAGAAGAAAAAAGGCTTTTTCTCGCGCCTCGTCGAAGGTCTCACAAAGACCAGAGAAAACATTGTGTCCGGAATGGATTCCATATTTTCCGGCTTCTCCGCGATCGATGACGATTTCTATGAGGAGCTTGAGGAGACCCTGATCATGGGCGATATGGGGATCCAGACCACCATGGCGGTCATCGAGGACCTCAAGAAGAACGTAAAAGAACAGCATATCAAGGACCCGGAGCAGTGCCGGGAAGCCCTGATCGCCAGCATCCGCAGCAAGATGGACCTCGGTGAGAACGCATATGAATTTGAACATCGAAAATCCGTTGTTCTTGTCATCGGTGTCAACGGTGTCGGAAAGACCACATCCATCGGAAAGCTTGCGGACCAGTTAAAGGCAGAGGGAAAGAAAGTCGTCCTCGCCGCAGCTGATACCTTCCGTGCTGCAGCCATCGACCAGCTTGCCGAGTGGGCGAACCGCGCGGGCGTGGAGCTGATCGCCCAGAAAGAGGGATCCGATCCTGCTGCCGTGATCTACGACGCCATCTCCGCAGCAAAATCCAGAAATGCGGATGTGCTGATCTGCGATACGGCGGGAAGACTTCACAATAAGAAAAACCTCATGGAGGAGCTTAAGAAGATCAACCGCATCATCGATAAAGAATACCCGGAAGCTTACCGTGAGACTCTCGTAGTCCTCGACGGAACCACAGGACAGAACGCCTTGGTACAGGCCCGCCAGTTTATGGAAGCAGCTGATATCACCGGCATCATCCTCACAAAGCTTGACGGAACCGCAAAGGGCGGCATCGCCGTTGCGATCCAGTCCGAGCTCGGCATCCCGGTAAAATATGTGGGAGTCGGAGAGAAGATCGATGACTTACAGAAATTCAACTCCGAGGACTTTGTGAAGGCCCTGTTCGCGAAGCAGCCGGAATAACCCGAAAAATATGCCCTGTCAGATGCCTGCGTCAGACGCGGCTGTCCACGGCATTATACAGTAAATGACAGCGTAAGCTGTAACAATAAGGAGAATACAAATGGAAATGCAGGAACTCAGCCTCGAAAAATTTGAAGAAGCTTCTGAGATCGTAAAGAAAGTGACACAGGAGACAAAGCTGATCTACAGCGAATATTTCTCTGAGCGTTACGGAAACAAGATCTATTTTAAACCGGAGAACATGCAGCGTACCGGTGCTTACAAGGTACGCGGCGCTTACTATAAGATCAGCCAGCTCACACCGGAAGAGCGCTCCCGCGGTCTGATCACAGCATCTGCCGGAAACCATGCACAGGGCGTCGCTTACGCCGCAAAGCTTGCAGGCGTTAAGGCGACAGTCGTTATGCCGGTATCCACACCGCTCATCAAGGTAAACCGCACGAAATCCTACGGTGCTGAAGTTGTCCTTTACGGAAATGTCTTCGATGAGGCATGCGCCCACGCTTATGAGCTCGCTGATGAGCACGGATATACCTTTGTTCACCCGTTCAATGACTTAGAGGTCGCTACCGGTCAGGGCAGCATCGCCATGGAGATCATCAAGGAGCTCCCGACCGTAGACTATATCCTCGTTCCGGTTGGCGGCGGCGGACTCTGCACAGGCGTTTCCACCCTGGCAAAGCTCTTAAACCCGAAGATCAAGGTCATCGCCGTTGAACCGGCAGGAGCTGCCTGCTTAAAGGCATCCTTAGAAGCAGGAGAGGTGACAACGGTATCAAAGATCAATACCATCGCCGACGGTACCGCGGTACAGACACCTGGTGACAAGCTGTTCCCGTACCTTCAGGCAAACGTGGATCATGTGATCACCGTGGACGACTCTGAACTGACACTATCCTTCCTCGATATGGCAGAGAATCACAAGATGATCGTCGAGAACTCCGGACTTTTAACTGTAGCGGCCTTAAAGCATCTTGACTTTAAGGGCAAGAAAGTCGTATCCGTATTGAGCGGTGGAAACATGGACGTTCTCACCATGGCTACTGTTGTCCAGAATGGACTGATGCAGAGAGACCGTATTTTCACCGTAAGCGTTATGCTTCCGGATAAGCCGGGCCAGCTGGCAGCTGTTTCCTCACTGATCGCAAAGGAGCAGGGCAACGTGATCAAGCTGGAGCACAATGTATTTGCCAACGTAAACCGTACCGCAGGCGTAGAGCTCACGATCACTCTCGAGTCCTTCGGAACCGAGCATAAGGATCAGATCATCAAAGCTTTAGAGGCAGCAGGCTACTGCCCGGTGATCACTAAGACGAACGGAATCTATATGTAATATTCATTTATTGCCAGATGTCCAGGCAGATCCGGGCAAGATATGCCTGGATATCTGGCAATTTGTTACTTAGTAAAGGGGAAAATGTATGTACAGAAGCGAAACTCAGACAGCGCTTAATAAGAATATCCTGTATTTTATCCGTTGGACCGCGATCTCCATCGTGATGGGAACCGTCTGTGGCCTTATCGGAACGGCGTTTGGATACGGGGTCATCTATGCCCAGCGGCTGTTTAAGACCCACAGCTTTATGCTGTACCTGATGCCTGTGGCCGGCGTCCTGATCGTCCTGCTTCACCAGATGTTCCATGAGCTCGGAAACAGGGGAACGAACCTGATCTTAGAGTCCATCTCCTCGGACGAGCGGATCCCGATGGCAACGCTGCCCTGTATCTTTATCTCGACGATCTTAAGCCAGGCTGTAGGTGCTTCCGCCGGAAAAGAGGGAGCGGCCTTACAGATCGGCGGATGCATCGGAAATTATTTCGGCGATGTGTTCCATATGGATGAGAGAGATAAGAAAGTCATGATCATGAGCGGCATGAGCGGCTGCTTTGGTGCGATCTTCGGGACGCCGCTTGCGGCAGCCATGTTCGGAATTGAGGTCATCAGCATTGGTGTCGCCTACTACGCGGCTCTCGTTCCCTGCGTATTTGCTTCCTTTATCGGGGCGCAGATTTCAGGAGCTCTCGGTCTTCACGGCGAATCTTTCCCGATCCTTCATATTCCGGAGTTTTCTCTTGTTCCGGCGCTCTACACCGTTGGTCTTGGTCTTACCTGCGCTCTTTTAAGTGTCTGCTTCTGCATCCTGCTCCATGAGACTCAGCATCTCTATAAAAATAAGATCGGGAATGTCTATGTGCGGATCCTTGTTGCGGCAGGACTTTCCATCGCGCTGGCACTTATCTTCGGACGGGATTACTGCGGAGCCGGATTCAACCTTGTTGAGAAAGCAGTTGACGGGGAATCAGCATATCTTGGATTTTTGTTGAAAATGATCTTCACGGCAGTCGCCCTGGGCGGCGGATTTAAAGGCGGAGAGATTGTTCCAACACTGGCGGTGGGAGCTTCCTTCGGATGCACCTTCGGACTGCTCACAGGCTTCGAACCGTCCCTCTGTGCGGCAGCAGGAATGCTCGCTACCTTTGTCGGTGTCACAAACTGCCCGATCGCGACTATGTTCCTGGGATTCGAGCTATTTGGCTTTGAGGCAATGCCGTACTTTGCGGTGGCGGTCGCCATCAGCTTTACGCTGTCGGGATATTATGGTCTCTACAGCGGACAGAAGTTTACATACTCCAAGACGAAGGCGGAGTTTATTAACCGGAAGGCGCACTAAAGGTATCAGACCGTGCTTTAGCACATCAGCAGTCAGGTATTACGGAAATACTCCTCGGGTTTCAAGGGTTTTCTGTGATATCCGATTGCTTTTTTATTGCGGAGATGTTATGATAATCGTTACAGGTCCATATACATGCGGTGCTGTCATGAACCACCGGGCTGTTGTTTTATCCATATGCCCAGGCGTCATGAGAGTTAAAAGGGAAACAGGTCAAAAGCCTGCGCGAGCCCGTCACTGTAGATCCGGAGTACATGAGCATTGTCCGTCACAAACGGACAGTCACTGGCAGTTTCTGCTGGGAAGGCGTCTCATATGCGATGATGGATGAGCCAGGAAACCTGCCGGATGTCTGCTGGGAGAAAAAAGAACCAGGCTGGGACCTGAAAATTCATTTTTCAAGCGAGGAGAAGAGTAAATGAGAAAAGCAAACCTTTATGCCGTTATGACAGCGGCAGCCGTATCCATGGCAATCCTTTCCGGATGCTCCGGAAGCCAGACAGCAGCAACAACTGCTGCAGAGACTACTACAGTCGCAGAGACAACCGCGGAGGAAACTACAGCAGAAGCGACAGAGGCTGAAGAAGAGGACGAAGAGAATTACGATACAGGAGATGCTTCCATGGATAACACAAGAAATCAGGATGAGATCGGCGAGAATGAACTTCTTGTAGTAAGCTTTGGTACAAGCTATAATGACAGCCGCAGACTGACAGTCGGCGCTATCGAGAACGCCATCGAGAACGCATTCCCGGACTATTCCGTTAGAAGAGGTTTCACAAGCCAGATCATCATTGACCATGTAAAGAAAAGAGACAATATTGCGATCGATAACGTGACAGAGGCTTTAAACCGTGCCATCGACAACGGTGTCAAGAATCTTGTTGTACAGCCGACCCACCTTATGAATGGTCTTGAGTACACAGATCTTGTAAATGAGTTAGCAGAAAACTCCGATGCCTTCGAGCATGTTGCTGTCGGCGAGCCGCTTTTAACTTCCGACGATGACTTCAAGACTGTGATCTCCGCAATCACAGACGCAACAAAGGAGTATGATGACGGCGAGACAGCGATCTGCTTCATGGGCCATGGCACAGAGGCCGATTCCAACGCTGTTTACCAGAAAATGCAGGATATGTTAAAGGAAGAGGGCTTTGACAACTACTATGTAGGTACTGTTGAGGCAACTCCGTCCTGTGAGGATGTTATTGCACAGGTAAAAGAGGGCTCCTACAAGAAGGTCGTTTTAGAGCCGCTTATGATCGTAGCTGGTGACCATGCGAACAACGATATGGCCGGTGACGATGACGATTCCTGGAAGAGCCAGTTTGAGGCTGCAGGTTATGAGGTTACCTGCCTTGTAAGAGGACTCGGTGAACTCGAGCCGATCCAGCAGCTCTTTGTGCAGCATGCCCAGGCTGCCGTTGACAGTCTCGCAAAATAAGATAGCTCACTATGGGCGGTCGATGATTCGACCGCCTTTTTCTGATACAGGAATGTAGTGATGCTGACTTATCTGAAGCAGCCAGAATGCTGATAGCAGGCACTGCACTGATAATTTGAAGGGAGAGAAAAATTTTATGCATAAATTAAAACAGTTTACATTTGCACTTGCCGCAGTCTGCGCCCTGTCCACAGCATGCGGACAGCCCGGCACGACTGAGACAACATCTGCCTCTGCTGCAGAAACCAAGGCTGAAACTACGGTGGAGACGACTGCTGCCGTTGAATCAAAAGCCGCCGTTGCCTCCGGCAATGAGACCGCTGCGGAACAGACGATTGACACCGTGGGCCTCGTTCCGGTATCCGCAGCGGACCTGAAAAATGGAACTTACGATATTTCCGTAGAGTCCAGTTCCTCCATGTTTAAGATCATATCCTGTGCCCTGACCGTCCAGGACGGCGCGATGACCGCGAGAATGACTATGGGCGGAACCGGATATCTCTATGTCTACATGGGAACCGGCGAGGAGGCATCGAAGGTTCCGGAATCCGACCTGATCTCCTTTGAAGAGAATTCTGATGGGACCCACAGCTTTACGGTCCCGGTGGAGACATTAAATGAGGTGCTTCCGTGCACCGCGTTCAGCAAGAAGAAAGAGAAATGGTATGACAGAGAACTCGTCTTTGAGGCATCGGGAATTCCGGCAGATGCGTTTCTCAATACATCCTTAAAGACTGTGGAAGATCTCGGTCTCGCAGATGGAACCTATACTGTAGAAGCCGCTCTGACCGGCGGGTCCGGCCGTGCGTCTGTGGAATCCCCGGCGGTGGTCGAGGTAAAGGACGGAAAGGCAGAAGCGACGATCATCTGGAGCAGCTCCAACTACGACTATATGCGGGTGGACGAGGAGAAGTTTCTTCCGGTCAATACGGAGGGAAATTCCACCTTTGTGATCACGGTGACTGGTTTTGACAGCCCGCTGACTGTTTACGCCGACACGACGGCCATGAGCACTCCGCATGAGATCGAATACACGCTGACCTTTGATTCCAGCACGCTGGAAGAGCAGAAACAATAACACGGTATGGACAAGAACAGAATTCATTTATTCCGCAGAAGGCGGGAGACAGATAAGAGGTACAGGCGGTATGTCAGATGCCTCACCGTGATTCTTTTGAGTGTAGTCATGCTATGTGCTGGGTGCACCGGGAAAGACGCAGAGGGAAGCTCTGCCGGTGGCTCTGGGGAACAGACCGCTGCGGCAGACAGCCGGCAAAACGAAGCCGGCAGCAGCACTGAGGCAGCCCCAAAAACGGAGACAGCTGCTACAGCTTCCCGCAGCTGGAACAATATGTCCCCGGTAAGTTCCATGGATCTTCTCTATGCGGATCAGTTTTCCGTGGATTATTATGAGAATGACATCTCGCTCATCACCATCGAGGATACAGACCAGTTCCTTCTTCTGCCGGAAGGGATGTCCGCGCCGGCCGGACTGCCGGATTCCATCAAAATCCTCCAGAAACCGGTAAAAAATATCTATCTTGTGGCGACATCCGCTATGGATGATTTCATTCACCTGGACGCAATGGATTTGATTGCGCTCTCCGGCACAAAGGACACCGGATGGTATCTGCCGGAAGCAAAAACGGCAATGGAAGAGGGAAAAATTGCCTATGCCGGAAAGTACAGCGCTCCGGACTACGAGAAGATCTTAAGCAGTGACTGCGGTCTCGCCGTGGAGTCCACCATGATCTACCATACTCCCGAGGTAAAAGAACAGTTGGAACGCCTTGGGATCCCGGTTCTCGTGGAGCGGTCCAGCTATGAGGGCCATCCCCTGGGAAGAATGGAGTGGATCCGGCTCTACGGTGTCCTGACGGGAAAAGAGGCTGAGGCGGAACAGATATTTCGCGAAAATATTGACGCTCTGTCCGATGTTCTCGACATGGAACCATCCGGAAAAACGGCCGCTTTTTTCTATGTGACGAATTCCGGCAGCGTCAATGTCAGGAAGAATGGGGACTATATCGCAAAAATGATCGCCCTGGCAGGCGGAACTTACATTCCCGGGAATGCCGGTTCTGATGAGAACGCACTTTCAACGATGAACATGGATTTTGAGTCCTTCTATGCCGCCGCGAAGGATGCGGATGTGCTGATCTACAACAGTACCATTGACGGGGAACTCACCGCGATCGATGAGCTTTGCGCAAAGAATCAGCTTTTTGCGGATTTCAAGGCAGTGAAAGAGGGCAATGTCTGGTGTACCGGGAAGAACATGTTCCAGGAGACCATGGGCCTGGGGGATATGATCCGGGATATGAACGCGGTGTTTGCCGACGATACCGAATATAGCTTTACATATCTTCATCAACTGAAGTGACACGCAGGTGACAGCTGATCAACAGCACGGGATCGTCACTGCGTTGAATTCACACCTGTTGATGAGAACACGAAAAAGTTTAAATTATAGTAACTGTTCAGTAGGTCTGCGCACTTGCTGCGCTGACCGTAAGAAAACATAGGCTGGAAGGCAAAAATCCCATCAGCGAAGCTGATCTGGAATGGATTTTTGCACGTAACTATGAAGGTACTGAATAGTTACAAATTATAAATGAAAGGGGGAAGAACGCCTATGTCAACCCAGTCTAAGCGGATCGTCCGGGCCTACCTGCTGTTATTTGTCCTGCTTGCAGCCTTAAGCTTTCTGAGCCTGGCCGTCGGCAGCGTGCGCGTATCGGCAGCAGATATTCTTGTGGCCCTGGGTGGAAAAGAGGGGACTGATATGACCCGTCATATTCTCTTTGATATCCGCCTCCCCAGAATGCTGGCGGCGTTGATCCTCGGCGGGGCGTTATCGGTGTCGGGCTTTCTGCTGCAGACATTTTTCTCGAATCCCATCGCCGGCCCCTTCGTCCTTGGAATCTCTTCCGGCGCGAAGCTCGCCGTTTCGATCTTCATGATCCTGTTTCTCGGACAGGGACTCATCATGAATTCCTGGGTCATGATCGGTGCGGCTTTTCTCGGTGCAATGGCCTCCATGGGCTTCGTGCTGGCGGTCTCAAAAAAGCTTCCTCAGATGTCCATGTTAGTGGTAAGCGGGATCATGATCGGATATATCTGTTCGGCGGCAACGGATTTTATCGTAACCTTCGCCGATGACTCCAATATCGTGAACCTCCACAACTGGTCCATGGGCAGCTTTTCCGGCATCTCCATGGACGGGGTAAAGATCTGTCTCCTTGTGACTGCAGCAGCTCTCTTTTGTTCCATGCTGCTCTCAAAAGCCATGGGTGCCTATCAGCTGGGGGAGGTCTACGCGAGAAACATGGGTGTCAATATCAAACGGTTCCGGATCGAGCTGATCCTGTTATCCAGCATTCTTTCCGCTACAGTGACAGCCTTTGCGGGCCCCGTCTCCTTCGTGGGGATCGCGGTGCCCCATATGATCAAACAGCTGTTTAAGACCGCGAAGCCCATCGTTGTGATCCCGGGATGTTTCCTTGGCGGTGCAGTATTCTGCCTGTTCAGCGATCTGCTGGCGAGAACGTTGTTTTCACCGACAGAACTTTCCATCAGTTCTGTGACGGCGGTGTTCGGAGCGCCGGTGGTGATTGCCATGATGATAAAAAGAGTGAAACGTTGATAGGAATAGTCTGAAAGGAGAGCCCATGCAGAACTACCTGACAGCAGACAATTTAACCGTCGGATACCGCGGAAAACCGATCCTGTCCGACATCTCCATGAACATCCGCCGCGGATCCATCGTCACGCTGATCGGACCGAACGGGGCTGGAAAATCCACGATCTTAAAGAGCATCATCCGGGAACTTTCCCCATTAGGCGGAAGTGTATTTCTTGACGGCACAGCCCTGGAGGATTACTCGGATCCTGATTTTGCGAAAAAGACCGCGGTGGTCATGACGGGTCGGCCGGATCCGGAGCTTATGACGTGTTTTGACGTGGCGGCAGCAGGAAGATATCCGTATACCGGGCGGTTCGGGATCCTGTCCAAAGAAGACAAGAAAAAGGTCATGGATGCCCTCGAAATGGTCCGGTGCGAAAGCCTTGCGGATGTCCTGTTCCAGAACACCAGCGACGGACAGAAACAGCGGATCCTCTTAGCCCGGGCGATCTGCCAGGAACCGGAGCTTCTCGTTCTCGACGAGCCCACATCCTTTCTCGATATCCGGCACAAACTGGAGCTTCTCGATATCTTGAAGAAACTGGTCCATGAGCGCAATGTGGCAGTCCTCATGTCGCTTCACGAGCTGGATCTTGCGGAGAGGATCTCTGACTATGTGCTCTGCGCGGAAAACGGGACCATCGGGAGAACAGGGACGCCCCAGGAGGTGTTTGAGGGAGACTATATCGCAAAGCTCTACGGAATCGAACACGGGAGCTATCTGACGTCCCTTGGATTTCCGGAACTCCCGAGAACAGACGGAGCGCCGGGGGTCTTTGTCATCGGCGGCATGGGGAGCGGGATTCCTGTGTACCATGCCTTAAACCGGGCGGGGATCCCCTTTGCGGCGGGCGTGATCCATGAAAACGATATGGAGTACCAGACAGCGAGAGTGCTGGCAGCAGAAGTGATCCGGGAAGCGGCCTTCGAACCGGTGGGAGAGCAGGCGTTTCTTAGGGCGAAGAAAGTGCTAGAGTCCTGTGAGGCCGTTTTCTGCCCGTTAAACGTCTTCGGAACTATGAATAAAAAAAACCGGGAACTTCTCCGGATCGGAACGGAACTCGGAAAATTACGGCAAATTCATCTTGACAAATCTGATTCCGGTGATATACTAAATGACAAGTGAAAAAACAACACGTTGACAGGAAGAGTACGTTCGGAAACTGCTCAGAGAGGGATACATTTGGTGAGAGTTATCCTGCACGGAACGAGCTGAAGACCACCCTGGAGTGTCCCTTAATCGGGAACGGTGATTCCGTTATCATCAAATGAAGTGGTATAGAAATTCTATACAAGCAGGGTGGAACCACGGGTAATCTCGTCCCTTGATTATGTGAAAACGCATAATCAAGGGACTTTTTTATTTACGCGAACAACGAGCCAAAGTCCGCGCTTGCGCGAGACCTTGGCGACTGCCGCGATAACAAGGGGAAACTCGCGAAGCGTGTTTTCACTTGTTTGCGCGAGTGACAAAACAGAGACTGTGTTCACACAGGAAACTGAAAACGCGGTATTACAAGCCACGGCTCGCGTGAGATTTTCACTGAGAAAAAGCAGCTGTAAAATATCTCGGCTGCACGAAATTTTTCCAAGAGAAAAAGGAGAATGAACATGAAAGTAACATTAAAAGACGGCTCTTTTAAAGAGTATGCACAGCCGATGGCTGTCATCGACATCGCAAAAGACATCAGCGAAGGTCTTGCAAGAATGGCCTGTGTCGCAGAGATCGACGGAGAAGTAAAGGATCTGCGCACGATCGTTGACAAGGACTGCACTTTAAATATCTTCACAGCAAAGGATCCAGAAGGACTTGCAGCACTCCGCCACACAGCAAGCCATGTAATGGCTCAGGCGATCAAGCGAATCTGGCCGGAGACAAAGCTTGCCATCGGTCCGTCCATTGCTGACGGTTTCTACTACGATATCGACCGTGATGAACCGGTAACATCCGACGACCTCGCAAAGATCGAGGCTGAGATGAAGAAGATCATCAAGGAAGCTCTCCCGTTAGAGCGTTTTGAGCTTCCGAGAGCAGAGGCGATCGCCCTTATGAAAGAGAAGAACGAGCCGTACAAGGTAGAGCTCATTGAGGATCTTCCGGAAGATTCCATCATCAGCTTCTACAAGCAGGGTGAGTTCACCGACCTCTGTGCAGGTCCGCACCTCATGAACACAAAGGAAGTCGGCAAGGCATTCAAGCTCATGAACATCGCAGGCGCTTACTGGCGCGGAAGCGAGAAGAACAAGATGCTGACCCGTATCTACGCAACAGCCTTTGCGAAAAAAGAGGACTTAGACGCTTACGTTACCATGATGGAAGAGGCGAAGAAGCGTGACCACAGAAAGCTCGGCAAAGAGCTCGGTCTCTTCATGATGAGCGATGCAGGCCCAGGATTCCCGTTCTTCCTTCCAAAGGGAATGGTCTTAAAGAACACACTGCTTGACTACTGGCGCGAGATCCACAAAAAAGCAGGTTATGTAGAAATCTCCACACCGATCATCTTAAACAGAAGCCTCTGGGAGACATCCGGTCACTGGGATCACTATAAAAACAACATGTATACAACCGTCATCGACGGCGAAGATTACGCCATCAAACCGATGAACTGCCCGGGCGGCGTTCTTGTTTACGCTTCCGAGCCGCGTTCCTACCGTGACCTTCCGCTCCGTATGGGTGAGCTCGGTATCGTTCACCGCCATGAGAAATCCGGTCAGCTTCACGGACTCATGCGTGTACGCTGTTTCACACAGGATGATGCCCATATCTTCATGACTCCGGAGCAGATCCGTGATGAGATCAAGAACGTAGCAGGTCTGATCAACCAGGTATATTCCCTGTTCGGATTCAAATATCATGTAGAGCTCTCCACAAGACCGGAAGACTCCATGGGAAGCGACGAGGACTGGGAGCTTGCAACAAACTCCTTACAGGGCGCATTAGACGACCTTGGACTTGACTATGTGATCAACGAAGGAGACGGCGCATTCTACGGTCCGAAGATCGACTTCCATCTGGTAGACGCGATCGGCAGAACATGGCAGTGCGGTACGATCCAGCTTGACTTCCAGCTTCCGCAGCGTTTCGAGCTTGAGTACATCGGCGCTGACGGTGAGAAGCACAGACCGATCATGATCCACCGCGTATGCTTCGGTTCCATCGAGCGTTTCATCGGTATCCTGATCGAGCACTTCGCTGGCGCATTCCCGACATGGCTTTCACCGGTTCAGGTTAAGGTTCTCCCGATCTCTGAGAAGTACGAGGAGTACGCAAAATCTGTCAAAGCAGCTCTTGACGCGGCTGACATCCGTGCTGAGATCGACCTCCGTTCTGAGAAGATCGGCTACAAGATCCGTGAGGCACAGGGGCAGAAGATCCCGTACATGTTAGTTGTCGGCCAGAAGGAGCAGGCAGATGGAACTGTATCCGTAAGAAGCCGCTTCAAAGGCGATGAGGGCGCTGAAGATCTCAACGTATTTATCGCAAACATCAAGGCTGAGATCGCTGGCCGTGTAAACCGTCCGGTCGAGGTTAAAAAGGAGGAGGAGAAATAATCCTCTGCTCGTTTAACTAGGTGCTGAAATTTCAGATTTTCGCCGGTCTTCGGAATTTTCCGGGGACCGGCTTTTTTTCTGTTTTTTGTCTGTCTGCTTGCACTTTTTTCCGAATGATGGTATCATATTACGGAATATGACCGTTGGGAGGTTTATCAATTGGCGAAGAAAAAGAACAAGAAAGTCGTTCGTTATCGCCGGCCCCTGAATATCAATGTGGGCATGATCATTTTTGCCCTTATTTTCTTATATATGGCATTTTATCTCTATACCTACCTTCGCAGGGACAAGGTGGAGTTTTATGAAGTTGTGGAGGGAAGTATCGTAAACGATACGAGGCACACCGGAATCATTTTCCGGACAGAGGAGCCGAAATACACGGACCGTGCCGGAAATATCAACTTTTATCTGAGAGAGGGGAAAAGGGCAGCTGTCGGTACGAGAGTCTATTCCATTGATGAGACGGGAACGCTTTCCGCCCTGCTCGCGGAAAAAACGGACGGGTCTGTAGCCCTCTCAAAGGAAAACCTCGCTTCCTTAAAAAAGCAGCTGTCCAGCTTCAGCCAGACATTCACGAACGAAGATTTCCGGGAGGTCTATGATACGAAAAACACCCTGGATGCGGAAGTCCTGGAGTATGTGAGCGTTGATACCTTAAAAAATCTCGACAGCGCAGTCTCTGAACTGGGCGGAAATTTCACCCAGGTGCGGGCGGATCAGTCCGGCATTGTGTCCTACTCGGTGGATTCCATGGAGACACTGACACCGAACCAGGTGACAGCGGATATGTTTGACAAGAGTTCCTACAAGAAATCCAGCGTGCGCTCAGGACAGCTCGTGGAGACCGGGGCACCGGCCTACAAGATCATCACCTCCGAGGACTGGTCCATCGTGTTCCCGATGTCGGAGCAGGAGCTTACCACTTATAATGGAAAGACTTCCCTCGCCGTGAAGTTTAACGGCAGGGATCTTGAGACCTCCGGCGCGTTCTCCACAGTGACAGGCGGAGATGGAAAGACATACGGAAAACTCGATTTTTCTAAATATATGGAACAGTTTGTTTCCGACCGGTATGTGGATTTTGAGATCGTGACCGATGAAGTCCGGGGACTCAAGATCCCGAGAAGCTCCGTCACCGATGTGACTTTCTATGTGATCCCGAAGGATTATTATGTGAGCGCAAAGAAGGATTCTTCCGATTCCTCCTCCGTCTCCCAAAGCGGCTTCCGCAAGGAGACCTACGCGGATGGAAAGACGGTGGGTGTCATCACTTCGTGCACGATCTACTACGCGGATGATGAATACTATTACGTGGATGCCGGGGAGAACAGTGAACTGAAAGCCGGGGATTTCCTTACAAAGGACGATTCCGAAGAGCGTTACCAGATCGGAATGACCCAGACGGTACAGGGCGTCTACAATATCAACCGTGGATACGCGGTATTCAGAAGGATTGAGATCCTTTCTTCGAATGATGAGTATTACACCATCAAAAAGGGCACCGATTATGGTCTGTCCGTCTACGACCACATCGTCCTGGATGCCAACGCCGTGACCGGAAACGGAATGATCATCTATCAGTAGGAGGTTTTTATCATGTCAGTTGCAGAGAATATAAAGAACGTAAGGGAACGAATGAACGCAGCCTGCCTTCGCGCGGGAAGAGATCCGAAGGAGGTCACCCTGATCTCCGTCAGCAAGACGAAGCCGGTCTCCATGTTGATGGAGGCCTATGAGGCGGGAGAGCGCGACTACGGCGAGAATAAGGTACAGGAGATCACGGAGAAGCGCCCGCAGATCCCGGAGGACGCAAAGTTCCACATGATCGGCCATCTCCAAACAAACAAGGTCGGACAAGTCATCGACAAAGTGGTCCTGATCCACTCCTGTGACAGCGTCCACCTGGCAGAGAAGATCGAGAAGGAAGCCGCAAAGCGCGATATGATCGCCAATGTGCTCCTTGAGGTCAATGTGGCGAGAGAGGAGAGCAAATTCGGCATGTTCTTAGAGGACGTAATTCCGAATTTAAAGGAGATCCAGGCATTTCCCCATGTCTGCGTAAAGGGAATGATGACCATTGCACCAAATGTCGAAAATGCAGAAGAAAATCGAAAATATTTTAAAGAATTATATCAATTATATGTTGACATCAAAAATAAAAACATTGATAATGGTACTATGAGTGTGCTGTCCATGGGTATGACCGGTGACTTCGAGGTAGCCGTTGAGGAGGGTGCAACCATGATTAGAGTAGGAACCGGAATCTTTGGTTCCAGATAGATTGGAGAGAACTAGATATGAGCTTTTTAGGCAAGATTATGGATACGATGCGTCTGAACGACGATGAAGATGACGATTACTTCTTAGATGACGATTATGAGGATGAAAAGCCGGCGAGAAAGAACCTTTTCAAGAAGCAGACAGCTGATGATTTCGATGATTATGAGGAGGAGAAGCCAAGATTTTTACCCCGCACCACCAACAGCAATAAGGTTGTTCCGATGCGCCGCGGAAGCGGAATGGAAGTTTCCTTAATTAAACCGACCTCCTTAGATGACGCAAAGGAGATCTGCGATTACCTGCTTGCTGGAAAGGCAGTTGTACTTAATATGGAGGGAATCCACACCGAGACCGCACAGCGGATCATCGATTTCACATCCGGATCCACATATTCCATGAACGGAAATCTCCAGAAAATTTCCAACTACATTTTTATCGCAACCCCGCAGTCCGTTGAGCTGTCCGGTGACTTCCAGGATCTTCTTACCGGAGGAAACTTAGACGTATCCGGACTCAACATCCATCTTTAATTAAGGATCCATATGGAAAAGGAAGAACAGCTTTTTAGGAAGCGGATCCAGGAACTGGCAGAAAACGCTTACTCCCGCGATATCCCGCTTCACACAGATTTTCTGACGCTCGCAGAACAGACTGTCTTCCAGAATATGTCGGCTACACTGCCGCCGGTGAAGTTCGTACTTTCCGGCGGCTTTCCGATGTCTGAAAGAAAGGTTTTGTGCTTTCTGGCGTCCTATGAGGAGGAACTTTACGCGCCGCCCTTCGTGTGTTTAAAGATCGTTCCCGCAAACAGGCGCTTCGCGGAGAAGCTGACCCACAGAGACTATCTCGGGGCGATCATGAATCTCGGAATCGAGAGGGCCATGATCGGGGACATCGTCCTGCAGGATGGAAATGCCTGGGCGTTTGTCATGGAAAAGATGAGCAGATATCTTGCGGAGAATCTCACGATGATCCGGCACACCTCTGTTGTCACGGAGATCACGGCAGATTTTTCTGAGCTTCCGGAGCCAGAGATAGAGGAAATTTCAGGAACAGTGAGTTCCGTCCGCCTGGACTCTGTTATCGCGCTTTGCGGAAGACTTTCCAGGACGAGGGCAGCATCATATATCGAAGACGAGAAGGTCTCTGTCAACGGGGCTGTCTGCACGAATGTATCGCTGAATCTTCGGGGCGGAGAGATCTTATCGATCCGCGGCATCGGCAAATTCCGGTTTGGCGAGCCAGGAAATCTTACGAAAAAGGGGCGGACATCCGTCATGGTGTACCGCTATAAATAGGAGGTTAGCCTTATGATCACAGAACATGTAAACCGGATCTCTGTCCATCTCGACGGGAAGACCATTTATGATATCGTACTGGAAGATTCTTTTGACGCCCTTGCAAAGGAGATCTCCGCGCTGGGCACTGAGAAGAAAAAGATCTGCATCATCGCGGATTCCAACGTGGCTGACTTGTATCTTGATGAAGTGACAAAGATCCTTTCCGGTTGCTGCCGTGAGATCACATCCTACGTGTTCCCGGCAGGAGAAGAGAATAAGAACCTGAAGACAGTCCAGGGCGCTTACGAGCACCTGATCTTAAACCATTATGACAGAAAGGATCTTCTTGTGGCTTTAGGCGGCGGTGTCACGGGAGACCTCTGCGGATTTGTGGCTGCAACCTATCTCCGCGGCGTGGATTTTGTCCAGATCCCGACAACACTGTTGTCCCAGGTGGACTCCGGAATAGGCGGAAAGACCGGTGTAGACTTTGATTCCTACAAAAATATGGTAGGCGCTTTCCACATGCCGAAGCTTGTATACACGAATGTGTCCGTACTTCGCACACTTCCGGACGATCAGTTCTCCGGCGGTATGGGAGAGGTCATCAAGCACGGCCTGATCCGCGATAAGGAGTATTTTGACTGGATCAAGACAAACAAGGAGAAGATCCTCGCAAAAGATGCGGACACCTTAAAGCTTCTGATCCAGGGAAGTGATTTCATCAAGCGGGAGGTCGTTGAGATCGATCCAACAGAGCAGAATGAGCGCGCGACATTAAATTTTGGCCACACCTTAGGCCATGCCATCGAGAAATTAAAGAACTTTACGATGCTTCACGGCCACTGTGTCGCTGTCGGTGCCCTGGCTGCCATGAATATCTGCAAAGAGCGCGGACTTGTAAAACAGGATGAGATCAGCGCGTACAAGGCACTGATGGAGTACTTCGCTATCCCGATATCCGTTTCCGGCCTTGATCCGGAGGAAGTCATCGCTGCGACAAAAAATGATAAGAAGATGGAAGCCGGCGTTATCAAGTTTATTCTTCTGGACCGTGTGGGTCACGCCTATATCGACCGCACCGTCACGAAGGATGAGATGGAGCGCGCGCTGGCGACTATTTTCAGATAGGAGTTTTTATGAATACCATCGGAAAACGCTACGGTGTTCTTGCCGTATGTTCCGCCCTGCTCATCGCTCTGGACCAGTGGGCGAAGAGTATGGCTTATAACACGCTGCGGGTCAATGGGCCGCTTGTGCTGATCAAGGGAGTCTTTGAGCTTCTGTACTCGGAAAACAGGGGCGCTGCCTTTGGAATTCTTCAGGGAAAACAGTGGTTTTTCTTCCTGGTTGCTGCGGCTGTTGTGATCGCGGTCCTTGTTTTTGTGGCAAAGCTTCCTTCCGGGAACCGGTATCTGCCGCTCTATATTTCCATGGTCCTTCTTCTTTCCGGCGCGGTCGGAAACCTGATCGACCGTGCGGTGAGAGGATTTGTGGTGGATTTCTTCTACTTCAGCCTCATCGATTTCCCGATCTTTAATGTGGCAGACTGTTATGTAGTCTGCGCGGCCGGACTTCTGATCCTTCTCATCGGCTTTTTCTATAAGGAAGATGAGCTTTCCTTCCTTTCATCGAAAAAAGGAGAATAACCAGTGAGAGAAGAATATTTTGTGACGGAGGAGACGGCGGGAGACCGGATCGATAAGTTCCTTGCGGAACAGTATGAGAATCTTTCACGCTCTTTCCTTCAGAAGCTTTTAAAATCAGGGGAAGTTATGGTAGATGGACGCCCGGTGAAGGCAAGCTACAAGGTGGCTGAGGGGGATCTGATCTCCTTCGAGGTGCCGGAGGCTGTGGAGCCGGAGATCGTGCCGGAGGATATTCCACTGGATATTTTATATGAGGACCATGATGTGATCCTTGTAAATAAGCCGAAGGGGATGGTGGTTCATCCGGCTGCTGGACATTATACGGGGACATTGGTGAATGCGCTGATGTTTCACTGTAAGGAAGACCTCTCCGGGATCAACGGAGTTCTGCGCCCGGGAATCGTCCACAGGATCGATATGGACACCACTGGCGTCATCATTGCATGCAAGAATGATCTCGCCCACAATTCCATAGCGGCACAGCTCAAGGAGCATTCCATCACCCGCCGTTATCAGGCGATCGTTCACGGAGCCCTGAAGGACGATGAGGGAGTGATCGACGAACCTATCGGGAGAAGCCCAAAGGACCGGAAGAAGATGGCAGTCAATTATAACAACGGAAAATCCGCAGTGACCCATTACAAGGTGCTCACACGGTTTAAGGATTTCACCCATATCGAGTGCCGCCTGGAAACGGGTAGAACGCACCAGATCCGCGTCCATATGGCAAGCATTGGACATCCGCTCTTGGGTGATGCCGTTTATGGTCCGGCGAAATGCCCGTATAAGCTTCAGGGGCAGACGCTGCACGCAGGGATTTTAGGGTTCGTGCATCCGCGGACGGGGGAGTATATGGAGTTTTCGGCACCGTTGCCGGAATATTTTGAGGAGCTTTTGAGAAAATTGCCGGGATAATTTTTCCCGGCTTTTTTGTGCAATAAGAAATTCCTCGAAACGTGCCAATGATGCGCACTCGCACGAGGATGTGGATTGTCGCAAGCGGCCGCGCTCGGCGCGAGAATGTGCCTTGGCACATTCTTACTTATTCTGCTTTATGCATATACTGATACAAAAATTCAGAAAATTCATGGGATAACTCTTGCATATTGACTGCAATTTTTGTATAATATAGCTATCAGAAAGCTTGATGACAGAAAGGAGCTGTGGCATATGAGTGATAACCTTATTATTACGATCGGAAGAGAATGCGGAAGCGGAGGAAGACATATCGGGCAGGCATTAGCAGAAAAACTCGGTGTAAAATGTTATGACAAAGAGCTCCTGAATCTGGCCGCAAAAGAGAGCGGTCTCTGTAAAGAGCTGTTTGAGACCCACGACGAGAAGCCGACGAGCAGTTTCTTATATTCCCTGGTAATGGATACATATTCCCTTGGATATACGAACTCTGCATATATGGATATGCCGATCAACCACAAGATCTTCCTTGCGCAGTTTGATACGATCAAAAACCTTGCGGACAAGGAATCCTGCGTAATTATCGGACGCTGTGCTGACTACGCGCTGGCTGATTATCCGAACGTGGTATCCGTATTTATTACAGCCAACGAGGACGTGAAGATCAGGACTTTGATGGAACGCCATAAGATTTCTGAGTCCCAGGCGAAGGATGTCATGATCAAGACCGATAAAAAACGTGCCAGTTACTATAACTATTATTCCAGTAAGCGCTGGGGCGATTCCAAGAGCTACGATCTCTGCATGAACAGCAGCAAGATCGGTTATGACGGAGTTGTGAAGATGATCCAGGATTTTGTGGAGATCAAGAAAGGTTATAAGAAATAAGTGATATGAAGACGGGGCAGGAAGCAGAATCAAAGCTGTTTTCTACCCTGTTTTATTGTCTGAAATTATACCAACGTATGTAAAAAGGGCCAGCGCTTTGAGGCACTGGCCTAATAATGTTGAATATGATAGCTTTTTTTATTCCACCGTCACAGATTTCGCAAGATTTCTCGGCTGATCCACATCGAGGCCTTTCTGGACGGAAGCGTAGTAGGCGATGAGCTGGAGGACGACGGCGATCGGGAATACGGTGAATTTATCATCTTCCTTCGGGATCCGGATGATCACATCGGCGATTCCCTCGTCGACAGCGGTATCTTCCGTCACAAGGAGTACCACATAGGCGCCTCTCGCCTTCACCTCACGGATATTGGAGATGGTCTTTGCGAAGATGTGTTTCTGGGTCGCGATGGCGATCACCGGGACATGGTCTGTGATCAGGGCGATGGTTCCGTGCTTTAATTCACCTGCTGCGTAAGCCTCCGCATGGATGTAGGAGATCTCCTTTAACTTTAACGCGCCTTCCAAGGAGAACGCGTAGTCCATGCCGCGGCCGATAAAGAACACATCCGGGTAATTCACGATGTGGGTGACGATCTCATTGATTGTATTCTCATCGCGGATCATGGTCTCCATGGCGGAAGCGCAGTTTAAGAGATCACTCATGAACTGCTCTGCATGTTCCTCCGTGTATACGCCGCGTACAAGTGCCATACGGCAGAAGAGAAGATAGAGGGCAGCGATCTGTACCGTGTAGGCTTTTGTGCTCGCCACGGCGATTTCAGGGCCTCCATGGGTATAGATCACGTAGTCGCTCTCGCGGGCGATCGTGGATCCCTTTACGTTTACAACTGAAATTACAGTGGAACCGCATTCCCTTGCGAGGCGGAGTGCCGCCAGGGTATCGATGGTCTCGCCGGACTGGGAGATCACGATGGTGAGGGTCGAGTCATCGATCAGCGGCTCCTCGTAGCGGAACTCAGAGGCGATGGACACGGTCACCGGAATTCTGAGGCGTGGCTCAATGAGGGCTCTCGCCACCATTCCCGCATGCATGGCAGTTCCACAGGCGATGACACGGATATTTGTGATCCGCTTTAAGAGCTCATCCGGGATCTTCTCATCGGAGAGGTCCGGGAGACCTTTTGTGAGGCGCGGAAGAATCGTCTTTTTTAATACTTCCGGCTGCTCGTGGATCTCCTTCATCATGAAATGCGGGAAGCCGTTCTTCATGGCTGCGTCCGTGTTCCAGGATGCCTCGAGGATCTCCGGCTCCACCTTTGTACCGTCAAGCTCGTAGAGGCTCGCGTGGTAGGCAGTGAGCTGTACGAGCTTTCCTTCCGGGGCAACAAAGGATTTTTTTGAGTACGGAAGAAGAGCCGTCAGGTCAGAGGCGATCATGGCTCCGGAAGCTGTGTAAGCGGCTACAAGCGGGCTTACGTTTCTCACTGCATAAATTTCACCCGGCCGGTCCTCAAACATGATACAGAAGGCGTAGGAACCTTCCAGCTGTCTTAAGAACTCATGGATGGAGGAGAACGGGTCACCGTTGTAGATCTCGTTTAAGGTCGCAGCGGCAACTTCCGTGTCTGTCTGGGAATGGAGCTTTCCCTCCAGGTGGTATTTTGCTGTCAGGGCATGGTAGTTCTCGATGATGCCGTTATGGATCATCGTCACTTTTCCTGCCACATGCGGATGGGCATTCTCACTTGTCACGCCGCCGTGGGTCGCCCAACGGGTGTGGCCGATTCCGCAATGGGAAACGATGGGATCTTCCTCGCATACTTTGCGCAGGGCAGCAACTTTTCCGACTTTTTTGATAAAGTGGATTTTTGAGTTCTCGTCAAATAAAGCGATTCCCGCGCTGTCGTAGCCGCGGTACTCAAGCTGGGTGAGACCATTGAGCAGTACTGTCTGCGCATCTAAAGGACCGCAGTATCCGATAATTCCACACATATATTTTCATCTCCAGTTTTTCGTTATGTAATATTAGACTATGTTTCACGCGGTATCATGCTATCTTGAGGTCCCCTGCGGGACCTTCCTAATGTTCAGAAGGGACGCAGAAACCTTCCTGTAAGCAAGCTTACGGGACATTCCTGTATCCCCCCTGGCGACTGCACGAGCCAACTTGTTACGATTATAGTATTAAATGGATGGAAAGTCAATCCGCGCCTGTTTCCATGGGGAAAATTAAAGAAATCTTAACAAATTTTCCTTCCCCTATATGTTATACTAACTCCGTTATATTTACATAATGCAGGAGATGTACGCTCGAAAATGAAGTTGAACGACCATTTAGATTTTCATAAATTACCTTTTGATAAAGAAAAGATCCGCGAGCAGGTGGAGAAGATCGCCGCGGACTGCATGCACTGGGTGACAGGCAGGCAGAATGCGAGACCGCTTTTAGCGATGGTTTTATGCACCTGTATCGCGTTTTCCGCCATGCTTCCCTATATTCCGGTGATCGCCCCGGCGGAGACCAGCACGGAGCGGATCTATGAGCCGGAGACCGTCGATATTCTCGAGGATCCTACAGAAAATACGACGGATGAGACTACAGCGGAGATCGATCCGGATGCACCGGCTCCATATAAATTAAACTTTTCGAACATGTACGAGGAGGGATCGGAGACCAGCTATGCGGAGATCCTGATGAAGGAATTGATCCAGAAGGACTCCAAGTGGTTTGCCGCGATCTATGACATGGCAAACAAAGCTCCGGCAAAGCTTGCCCCGTCCTTTGGCCGCAAGGCGTCCTCTGTTCTCGGACAGTATAACCCGACCTCGAAGACTCAGGATAAGAACAATCCGGCTTCCTGGTATGTGGAGCATTTTAAGAATGTCAAGGTTACGTTTTACAACGGCGACGGCGAGGTCACGTCCGCAGTGTCAAATGCCCAGGATATTCTTTCCATGGCAAGTGTTTATGCGTTTTATAACGGGATCACGGATCTTGACACGATCCGCACCTATGTGAATGACCTCTGGACGAAGTCCCATTCCTACCAGGCATCCCTTGGAAATGTCTATTACTGCGACGGCTGCGTGGATCCGAACACGTCTGCGGAAGAGGGAGATTCCGAGCTGGAAGGTGAGGATACCTTTGTATCCGGACGAAATATTGACACGGAGATCCGAACAGACGCAGGCGATGAGGTCATCGACCAGGCCGGAGATACGGTTTCTGTAAACGGCGAGAACCACAGTGATGGTTCCTCCGCATCAGGTTCCGCCCAGGATTCCTCCGCACATACGTCCATGGTGGCTGAAACAACGACAGTTCCTCCGTCGGCTGCAAACCATACAGAAGGTGCCGCGACGAAAGAGTCCACTACAAGCGCCCTGGATTCCCTGGCTGAGACGGCTGAGAGCGTGATCCAGGAGACCACAAAGAAAGCGACGATCATCCGCGTGGAGGATAAGACCGAGACAGCCACGAAAGCTCCGGAGACGGAAGCTTCAACGACTGCAGCGCCGACAACGAAAGAGGAGACGGTTCGCGAAACCACTGCTCCTTCCACGGAAGGAACGGAAGAGACTTCAGTGAAGGTCATCCGAGTCGGCAGCAATGAAGAAGCGGACCATGAATATTCCGGTTATGCTGTCCGGGCGGCAGCGGAAGAGCAGAATGCGGAGACATTCCTTTTAGAGCCGGAAACGGCGGCAGGAAGTGAAGCAGGCAGTGAAACCGGTGGTCTGGAACAGGCAGCCGAAGTGGAAGAGAGCGCTGCCAACGGATATAGCGTCCATACGGCGGCTGCATCCCATGCACTGATCTGTCCCGGACATATCGATCTGAAGATCTCAGCGACCATCCGCACACTCAACGAAAATTCAAATCTTTACAGTGTCGATGACGCAGGAAACACTGTGGGAGAGACGGAGTCCGTATCCGCGGACGGAACCGGCTGGGAAGGCTGGAACAGGAGAATGACTGCTTTTGTGAGCCATATCAACCGTCAGGACTGGACAGAGACATATGGGCTCAACGTAGTCGTGGAGGGCACGAGAGCGCCGCTCTCAACGACGGAGATTGACTCCTACATGAGCAGGCTTCCAAAAGATACTTCAGAGACGAGAAAGAATATTATCCGGTACGCCCTTCAGTCTGTCGGAAAAGTTCCGTATTACTGGGGTGGAAAGGCCAGCGCCCAGAATTATACTGGCAACAATTTCGGTTCCGTCACGATCCCGGACCACAAGGGACGTATCTTAAAGGGACTCGACTGCTCCGGATGGGTCAACTGGGTATACTGGTCCGTTACGGGAACACACCTGCCGTATGAAGGCACAGAGGGCTTAAGGACTCTTGGACGGCAGGTAAGACGTCAGGATTTGAAGCCGGGCGATATTGTGGTAATCACGGGATCCACGCCGCATGTTATCATGTTCCTCGGATTTACCTCAAACGGACAGATCCAGTGTGTCCATGAGACGGGTTCCGCGAACAATGTCACAATTGGCGTGATGAACGCGAACTGGCCGTATTATAGAAATCTGCTGGATTAATGGAATGTAGTTCTGGGAATTAACCGATTTGTCTGGTTCTGGGGACGAAAAAGTAATTTTAAATAATTTGATCTGTATGAATCTGTATGAAATTGATTTTATGATTGTGATGAACATTTTTGTGCGGATCATGTGCAGCACCTTCTTTACAGCACATCAGGGGTCTAGAAAGACTGGAATGCGGCTGGAGAGAAGGTGCTTGCTTTATTTAGATTTAGTGTGCTGAATAAATGAATGATAGATATATTATGGCATTTTTGTTTTGAAAGCTGTCAATGTAGGTAAACTTATCACAATGTCGTAATGAAGAAACCTAGTGCTTACGGCAATTTTTGATTTCTTTGTGTAAAGTACTATCTACATTTTTTGTGTACAATATATCACAAAGCCGTAATATGTAGGTCGGGTTATCACAAAGTCGTCATATATAGGTAAATATGTCACAAAGTCGTCACCAAGTAGGTAAACCGTTAATGTTCCATTTTTCCTCTCTAAAAGAACATCGAATCTTGCAAAATTAAGAAGTAATGGCGTAGGATGGAATATTGCACCAACGTTCATCAGTGTAGTTTTTAAATAGTTTTCTTCAGCGAAAAATGAACCATCTCCAAAGTACTGGTTTATAAGGGCTCACACAGCTTTTGTTTTACTAACTAGGAAAGCGCTCGCCGCTACATTGGTTTTTTTCCAGAAATAGATACTTTGATATAATCCGCTTTTCCTTCTTTTCTATGTACAAAAATTAAATGTTATACTAAATATGATATATTGAATCGGAGGTGAAGGATATAAATCTGATTACAGCGGGATCGTCTGTTTGTGACGCCGGTAAAATCGGCAGTTTCCTATATGCCGGATGCCCGATATGAGTTGCCGATAACGAAAGTGAAGAAAAAGAATTAATAAAAATTGAATCGAGGAGGCAGTTCTGCGCTGATAATTGGATACGCTGAAGAAAATATGGCGGGAGTGGATTGAAAGGAAAATTTTTTGGATGCTTATAAGAGAAAAAATTACAGATAATTAACTAAAATATAAACAATATATTACGAATTATGAAGATATGAAGAAGTGTATTGAAAACAGTACAATTTGATAATATAATTCAAAAAAAGGAAAGAGTAACGCGGACTGCACCAAGACAGGAGGCAGTATGGGCAAGGAGAAAATTAAAATAAGATATATCATTTTCGTGCTGATAACCATGGGCGTAATATTTTTTGGAAAAATAACTAGGCTTGATAATTTAAACGCAGAAAAAATCGCCGGGATCATACTCGTGTCCCCACCTTATAAAAAGAGAATAACAGGTCAGCAAAAGATTGAAGAATTTACAATCCTGTTTAATGACAGAAAAAAGAAACCTGTATTCTCAATCACTCCACCCAAATGGTCGGGACAAAGGAGCCATTATATCAATGGAAACATACCAATATAATATTATTTTTTGCGGGGAGAACATTACGGTGAACAGACCAAAATATGTCATGGACAAATCGATAGATTTTGAGTTGGATCAGTTCCTGAAAAATATAATTAATAAAGCCCCATTAAGATGGATGCCTCCCGGATAAGGAGGTCGCTATGATGAATAAATCCGTAAAAACATGGTTTCTGTGGCAAAGAGCTATATGGCAGTAACATATGAATGTGAATAGGAAAGTTTGTTTCATATAACATATGAAAACAAAAGGATTAACGAATATTGAAAAGGAGATGATTCCAATGGATATGTCCCATGTAGATAACTAGCACTGCACACTAAGTAACGAGACATACTAAACAATGAAAAGGAGAGCACTCTATGAAAAAAAGATTTCTGGTACTCTGCAGCATGACACTATTCCTCTTGTCTGCCTATTCATCCACCTCTTTTGCAGATCAAAAGGCGGGGGAATCTAAAACCTATACGGTAGATGATATCAATAATGGCTTCACCAATTATTTAGTATAAATTAAACATAACTTTGAACTTCACAGCAAGAGGGAAAAATGAAAAAAACAAAGTTTGAGATTTTGATTTTTATATGTATGATACTTTTGGGATTAGGGTGTTTTCTTATTGCCACGAAAAATAACCAATATAATTTTTTCGAGGATATTTTATCACGTTATCCCGAAGAGAATATTGCAGGAACTCTTATGGTAGATTTAACACATGATGGTAATGATGAGTTACTTGTTATAAGCCAGGATGCCTTGGAAATCACATTGGAAATATATGCTATAATAGATGGCAATCCTATTGTAATATATAAAGACCATGCCTCTGATAACCATGCTGGATGGCGTTGGTACTATTTAACTGTTGTTGACCATAAAAACTATATCCTACAGTATACACCTGAGATATGGAATGGCATAGGAAATTACCATTTTGAAATATTTTCCTTTAATCAGAAGGGCCAGAAAGAAATATTAGAGACACAGGAACTGCCATATGATTCGATACATACTTCAGAGGATAATAAGCAGGATTTATTAATCAAAACACAGAATTTTAAAGCTATCTATGAAAAATGGCAAACCAACAGCATACCATTGATTACCATAGGCAGCGATCCGCTAACCGGTGATAATGATAATTATGTCCTGGAGAAAAAAAGTAATATTGAATAATTCCTATTATAGCGTAAATGTGTTTAATAATAAAAGCTTTGGGAAATCTAATAGAAGTTTTCCCTGTTATACCGGTTGTATTACATTGATTGATGCAATATGTCGTGCAGTAAGCAGTAATTCTAATATTAATACGGACGATCATATTCGGCAAATGGAACGACGTCTATTAAATCATAAAATTTTCATATAGGGTATTGAAAGATAATGTCGTATTATTAGCACTGGCATAATGCGGCATTATTTTTATATTAGGATACGAGGAGGACTGACATGTTTGCAAATAAAAAGGCAGGAATTATAATTCCGAAAAAATAGTAGAAAAGCGGGATTTCCATGTGATTGTGATAAGTGTCCTACATCTTTGTGACATGTTTACCTACATCGACAGCATACTGGTTGTTTGAGTAAAATGAAAATGCCACAAACTATTCGTTAAACTATGCTTTTGCGAATAGTTTGTGGCATCTCTGCTTTTCGTCAACCTACGCCAAAATCTGTGATTTCATAGAGAACTTCAACCGACGGATCATCCAGCAGCCACTGGTATTCTTTCATAAACCATTTCACCAGTTCCTCATCCCGTCGGATCTTCGTAGTATTGTTATTATAGACATTGACTGTTCCCAGTTTGAAATATTTCTTCAGATACTCAATATCTCTTGAAATCATTTCTTTTGTTTGTCCCTGAATGCCAATCATCAGGCATGGCGAATCAAAATACCGGGCAACCTCTTCTGGATTTTTGAAATCTGCATGTTTGTTCAGGACATTTTCGCGAAAATCATGGTCGAAGGTTTCAACACCTATTTTAAATACAATTGGCACCGGCATTCGTTTCCGCATCTCAGCTATCTTATTTTTATAGATCCAATGCGCTTCAAAAAATAACTTATTGATATTTTTTTCACGAACTATTTGTTCAATTTGGTTTAAAGTCTCCTTTGGAAGCTCAAAACAGCTTCCGGAATTAATAACCTCTAATACCCCGTATTCTCCCGTTACCAGGTTTAAAACCTGGTTATTTAATGCAATCATTCCGGCTTCATCCCGGCTGTTGTCTTCGATATAGTCACAAAATGCGCATTTGCCCCAGGCACAGGGAAATGCCTTTAACAGGCAGATCTCCCGCTGATTTTTGTCTGTGATCTTACTATACCGCTCGGTAGGAATTCCCATGTATACTCCTCTCCTATCTACTTTTGTAAATGTTCAGCAGATCAACGCACCTTTGTTGCTCCTATTTTTTTTCTGCTTTCTGGAATGCAGTTTTCATGCTGAATGGCAGCATCTGCAGCACCATGACTACCAGGGCAAGGGAAATAACTCTGTCTAAGTAATCGGTAAAAATCTGAACAGCGAAAATACTTCCTGTCAGGCCAAGCGGTGTTCTGGATAAAATCTGTACCAGAATGCTGGAGCCAGAGGAAGTTACACCGCCAAATAAAACTGCGTTAATCACGGAACTGACCATCGTTCCAGGAATGGTGATAAAAAGGGCTCCTGTGATGATCTGAAGTTTTTTCACCTGTTTCTCAAAGACCAGTCCATGCATCTGCTTTGCAGCGATTCCTGCCATGAATCCAGTGATCATGCCGACCGGTGCAAAGTACAGAGAATAAATATCTGTTGTAAATCCCATAAGGACTCCACTGATCATGTTTGGGAGCATCCCATAAAATGGGCCCATCCATGCGCCGATCAGAATGGTTCCGATACTATCTAAATAAATAGGAAGCCGTAACATCAATGCCAGCTGGCCTCCAGCTACATTGATGCAGACTGCCATAGCGATCATACAAAGCCGTAAAGTTGTCATTTTCTTATTCATGTTTTTTGTCCTCCCTGGTAATCAATGTTTCTAACAGATCCAGTTTCTCTTCTGGGATCTGTAAAATGCTGGAATAAAAGGTTTTAAAAAATTTTAATACATCCACCTCAGTCAGAATTACTGCATTCGGTTCTTTCCGGTAGAAATCCATGGCGTCCACCACGGTCTGTCCCATAGAAATCCCGCCTGTTTCCACTGCAGTATATGCCTGTATCCCACTGCATAAGCTGCGGTCTGCAAAATAGGCCACTGCCAGCGGATCGTTGATCACACACCCAATGAGATGTTCCCATTCCCAGTGAAAATCGAAATAAAATTTTGTAATTTTCTGAACAAAAGAGCCAATTTCCGGTTTCAACCGTTTCATATATTCCAATAGATCTGGAGTTAAAACAATCTTTCTGGTGACATCCAGACCGACCATGGAAATCAAAGAATGCTTCTGGGCTGCTGTTTCATACACCAGTGCAGCTGCATCAGGATCTACCCAGTAATTATACTCCGCTACCGGGGAACAATTTCCATGACTTTTAAAATTACCACCCATAGAAATAATTTCCTGAATCTGGTCAAAAGCTTCTCGGTCTGTCTGGATCAGTCTTGCCAGATTCGTCATAGGTCCCAGAGCAATCACGGAACACGGCTCTCCTGCTGCTGCACATTCCCGGATGATCCGGCCCATAAACTCCACTGCAGTCTCATTTTGTTCATACCCGGGAATTTCCGGAAGAAAGCTTTCTCCAAGTCCGTCTTCCCCATGGGTATCCAGCGCATTGACATATTCCCGTTTTAAAGGCGTTTTTTCTCCCTGATAAACCGGAATATCCAATCTTTTAAGAAAATGTAATACTTTCTTGGCATTTCCAAAGCCCATCTCCACCGGAGAATTTCCACAGACAATGGTGATGCCCTTTACGGAAATCGATTCCAGCGATAGAGCCAGCATGATCGCCAGACTGTCATCAATTCCCGGATCACAGTCAATGATCACATTGCTTCGCTTGACGTTTGTTACGTCTTTTTCTTCTTGCATCTTTGCCCTCGTTTCTGGCAAATACATGCTCCTTATAAAGCAAAAAAAGGATGCTGCTTTTGCCGTTTATCTTGAGGACCTCAAATAAACACACAAAAACAGCACCCTATCAAGTATCATAGCGTGTTTTTCTGCTTGTCTGCCTAGTTTTTTATACTGGGAGGTTCTCGAACCAGTTGTGTGAAACGAAAACATCACACAAATTAGGATTATAACACACATTTCCTGTTCTATCAAGCAGAAAACGGGGGATATTGAAATAATATTATCGCACTGCCCCGATCAGTTCCTTAATATCTTCGATTCCATACTTCCGCATATAAGCTTCAATTCCTTCTACTACCTCTTTGGTTGCGTAAGGATTATGGAAGTTTGCAGTTCCGACAGCTACTGCAGTTGCACCTGCAAGAATGAACTCAAGCGCATCCTCTGCCGTCATAATTCCACCCATACCAATGATCGGCAGCTTTACAGCCTGAGCCACCTGATATACCATACGGACAGCTACAGGTTTTACAGCAGGACCGGACATACCGCCGGTTTTATTAGCCAGTGCAAAGCTTCTACGGTTGATGTCGATCTTCATACCGGTTAAGGTATTGATCAAAGATAATGCATCAGCGCCACCAGCCTCAGCTGCCTTCGCCATTACTGTAATATCGGTTACGTTTGGACTCAGCTTCATGATGATCGGCTGTTTTGCATGGCGCTTCACTTCTCTGGTGATCGCCTCCACGGCCTTCGGGTCCTGTCCGAAGGCAATACCGCCTTCTTTGACATTTGGACAGGAGATATTGATCTCCAGAAGGTCTACCGGCTGATCCCCAAGTCTTTCAACGACATCAATATAATCTTCTGTAGTCTTTCCACAGACATTTACGATAATTTTCGTATCATACTGCTTCAAAAATGGAATGTCACGGTTTACGAACACATCAATTCCCGGGTTCTGCAGACCGATGGCATTGATCATGCCTCCATAAGTCTCTGCAATACGAGGTGTAGGATTCCCTGGCCACGGTACGTTTGCTACTCCTTTGGTGGTTACTGCACCTAACAGGCTCAGATCTACAAATTCACTGTATTCTGTACCGGATCCAAAGGTTCCGGAGGCAGTGGTCACCGGATTTTTAAACTCAACACCGGCAATGTTTACTTTTGTATTCATTACAGCTCCACCTCCTCAGCCTTAAATACCGGACCGTCTTTGCAGATCCGCTTATTATGAACATGGGAATGCCCGTCTACTTCTTTGGACTTGCATACGCAGGCAAGACAAGCGCCTACGCCGCAGGCCATCTTCTCTTCCAGGGACAGATAACACTCAATGCCATGCTCCTGTGCATATGCCTTGATCGCGCGCAGCATCGGAGTCGGACCACAAGCCATGATCACATCAGCCTGAAGACCATTTTCACGGATCGCATCTAATACATTTCCCTTTGTTCCAGCACTGCCGTCTTCTGTGGCAAGCACTACATCGGCATAAGGAGCGAACTCTTCATTTAAGAATAATACATCGCGATAACCTAAAACTGCTGTCTTTTTACAGGATAATTCTTTTGCCAATTCCAGCATTGGAGGGATACCGATACCTCCGCCGATCAAAAATACGCTTTTTTCAACTGGAAGCTGCGGGAATCCATTGCCTAAAGGTCCTAAGATCACAATAGGATCACCTGCCTGATAGCCGGAGAACTCTTTAGTTCCGGCTCCTACGGTACGGTATACGATCCGCAGTCTGCCCTGTTCTTTATCGATCTCACAAATACTGATCGGTCTTGGGAGCAGCTTGGAGCCATCATTCGAATATACAGAGATAAACTGGCCTGCATGAGCCTGGGAAGCAATGGCTTCTGTGTGGATCCACATACTGAAAATATCGTCAGATAACTGCTCCTGGCTGATTACCTGAGCGGTCTCTTTTACTTTTGCCATGATTCTTCTCCTTATAATACGCTGTTGATATCGGCAACCATATCGATCACTGCCTGACGGGAAGCCTCTGCGAAATGCTCTGAGCCAAATTTCGCATAAGTATCTTTCTTATATGCAGCAATAATGCCTCTGGAAGAGTTTACGATCGCACCGAGTCCGTCTTCATTGAAGCAGTACTTTAAGTCCTCAGCAGTACCGCCCTGTGCGCCGTAACCAGGTACCAGGAAATAAGTATGTGGCATCAGCTTACGAAGGATTCTGCTCATCTCTGGATAAGTAGCGCCTACAACAGCACCAACATTGCTGTACTCGCCATCCATGCTCATAGCGCCCCACTCCATTACTTTCTCAGCAACCAGTTCATAGACTGGCTTGCCATTTACCAACTGATCCTGGAATTCACCGCTGGATGGATTGGAAGTTTTCACCAGTACGAAGATACCCTTATCATCCTGGTTGCAGACATCAACGAAAGGTTTTACGCCATCTGTTCCAAAATATGGGTTTACCGTTGCAAACTCTGTATCAAAACCGGACAGTTTCTGGCTTCCAACCTGAACATGTCCTAAATGAGCGGTTGCATAAGCTGCGGAAGTAGAACCGATATCGCCTCTCTTCACGTCACCGATCACTAACAGCCCTTTCTCCTGACAATAATCAACGGTTCTCTTATATACGATCAAGCCTTCTACACCAAACTGCTCATACATAGCAATCTGTGGTTTTACAGCTGGAATCAGGTCATAAGTATGGTCCACGATCTCTTTATTGAACTGCCAGATTGCTTCTGCAGCACCTTTCATGGTCTCACCGTACTCGGACAGAGCTTTTTTTACGATATGCTCTGGGATGTAGCTTAACATAGGATCTAAGCCTACACAGATTGGTGCTTTGGTTTTCTGAATCTTTGTAATCAACTGCTGAATCATCTTATCCTCCTTAGGTCTTCATACTACTTGACCTGTCTATATATTTTTACCAATTTTATCATAAAAAGACTGGTGTTTCAAGTTCTTTAGATAAGACCGGCCATAAGCGGAACAACAACCACGGTCATCAGTCCGGAAACAGCAATGGCAAGGCTGCTCATAGCACCCTCAACTTCTCCCAGTTCCAGAGCTTTTGCTGTTCCTACTGCATGGGCAGAGGTTCCAAGAGCCAGACCTTTGGCAATTGGTTCCTCGATCTTGAAAATCTTAAACGCAGCTTCCGCAATGATATTTCCCAGAACTCCGGTGAAGATGATACAGACAACCGTAAGGACTACCACGCCTCCTGCTTCCTCACTGACGCCCATGCCAATGGCTGTCGTAATGGATTTTGGAAGCAGTGTCACATAATGCTCATGATTTAAACCAAGGACTCTTGACATCAGGAAAATGCTGACTGCACTGGCTGCCACACCAGAAGAGATCCCACCGACAACTGCTATCATGTTCTGTTGAAGCAGTTTTAACTGTTTATAAAGTGGAACAGCCAGGCAGACGGTTGCAGGGGTCAGCAGGTAGCTGATGTATTTTGCACCTTCATTATAAGTCTGATAATCAACTTTAGTAATAAGAAGAAATGCAATGACAAAAGCAGTGCTGACTAACAGCGGGTTCATGATAGCCAGTCCTGTTTTTTTCTTGATCCAGACTCCAAGCATATAGGTTCCAAGGGTCAGAACCAGTCCGAAATACGCAGAATTAATAAATAGATTGTTCATAATTATTTGTTCTCCTTTTTCCCGGTTTTATGGATCAGAAGCTGGGTCACTTTACCTGTAACTGCCATTACAATAACGGTAGAAATGACTATAATAATAGAAAATGGGATAATCACTGCTTTTAAAAGATCAACATGTTCAATCAATCCCACCGTAGCCGGAACAAACATGATGGACATGGTATCCAGAAGAAAATTGGCCGTTTCCTCGACATCACTTAACTTTATAACTCCGGTACATAAAGCAATCAGCATCAAAAACAGCCCATAAACACCGCCTGGAATCGGAAGTGGAAGGGCATAATTTAAAAATTCACCGATCATGGTAATACCAAAGATCACGCATGCCTGTCTGATATATTTCATAATTGTGTTCTCCTCTCTTGTGCCTGTTATGTATATCTGACGTAATCGGGTTTCATTCTACCACGGTCTTATTTTAGGGACAATAGAAATTTCACCGAAAATCCTCTGTTTTTTTCCATTTTTTTATACTATACTTATAGTAGTACTGCGATTATGAAAAGGAGAATACACTTGATGAAAATCATTCATACAACTGCGTTGACGGATCAGCAGAAAAATCAGGTGCGAAGCCTGGTGGAAATCTGTAAACAAAAAGAACCTGTATCTTTATCTGCTCCATCAGAGGATGGTCTGGACTATTTTCTGGCATATGATCATGAGGATTCCTTAGCTGGATTCCTGTTTTTATATTTTACGGATGATCAGATCTGCGAATGTACCGCATTTACCGCACCAGATCACCGGAAACAGGGTGTATTTACAAAACTGTTAAATATGGCATTAGATGCGGCAGACGCTTATGAAAAGGAAGAGAAAACGCAGGTAGACTTCTGCTTTCTGATTGATGAAAATACTCCTTCTGCCATGGCTGTGATGGAACTTCTTGAGGCAGAATACTGGTATTCCGAGTATAAAATGGCAAGAGCCTGCAGGCCAGAGGATCGGAACTATCTGTCCGATCTACAGATTCTGGAAAAGCAGGATGCAGAAACCGGTGCCAATATTTACGAAGCTTCTGTTGCAGGAACTGTTATTGGCTCATGTGGTGTTCTGCCTTTTGAAAAAGAAGACTATTTCTTCCATTTTGAGATCAGGGAAGACTACCGTGGGAAAGGCTATGGAAAAAAATTTCTTCTGGCTATGCTTTCCCTATTATATAAAGAAGGAAACCAGGTAACACTCCAGGTATCCGGCCAGAACTTTATTGCCCGGAAGCTGTATAAAAAAACAGGGTTCCAGACTGTGGAAACCCTGTCCTATTACCGCTACTAAACGATCAATAATCATTTTTAATTTCAATACCCTGCGATTCGATGCTCTTCCGGATGGAGAGCATCTTTTCGTCTGTTTCGGCGATCACATCTGCACATGCTTTCAGTTCTTGTCCAATCGCATCAGAATCAATAAATTCCTTCTTGTATTTCAACTGATGATCCAGACTTGCCCAGAAATCCATAGCAATCGTACGGACCTGCACTTCGACTCGCATAGGTGTCTTTCCACTGGAAAAGAATACAGGTACCTCCAGGATCATATGATAGCTGCGATAACCGTTTGGCTTTGGATTTTTAATGTAATCCTTGATGGCAATCACTTTAATATCATCCTGGCCGGTCAACATCTCAGAAACGGCATAGATATCATCCACAAAAGAACAGATCACCCGGATTCCCGCAATATCATCCAGATTGGCCATCATAGAATCGACAGAAACCTCCAGATTTCTCCGCTGCAATTTTTCTACGATGCTGCTTGGCTTTTTAACCCTGGACTTGATCATCTCGATCGGATTGCGCTGGTTTCTGACAGACAATTCATCGTTAAGAACCTCTAATTTCGTCTTGATCTCACGGATCGCGCAGGTATACATCATCATGGCTTCCTGAAAACGCTTCGCCTCTGCGATCAGACGTTCCGGAACCTGTACAACCTCCGGTACATTGACAGCGGACTGATTCAGCTCGCTGTTTGGATTCATGGTAATTTGCATGGTATCTTACGCTCCTGCCTACTTCTGGATCTTCGCTGCAGCCTCGTCCAGCCAGTTTCCTTCGACATATTCCACCTGGCCTGCGTCAACTTTTGCCGCGATCTCCGGCTGGATCGGAATCCGTCCAAGAACAGGAATTCCGTACTCTTCTGCAACTTCATCGATATGACTCTCACCAAAGACAGAGATCTTCTTGCCGCAGTCCGGGCACTCCAGATAACTCATGTTCTCCACCAGGCCAAGGATCGGAATATCCATCTTCTGAGCCATCTTCACAGCCTTTCCAACGATCATGGATACCAGTTCCTGTGGAGAAGTTACGATTACAATGCCATCCACCGGAAGAGACTGGAATACGGTCAACGGAACATCACCGGTTCCCGGAGGCATATCCACAAACATATAGTCTACATTCTCCCATAAAGTCTGGTTCCAGAACTGCTTTACCGCCCCTGCAATAACAGGACCTCTCCAGATGACTGGATCGGTATCGTGGTCTAATAACAAATTCGCTGACATGATCTGTATCCCGGTGCTGGAAGTAGCCGGAATCATCACGTCAGCACCGCCTGCCTGCACCATTCCAACACCGCCTTCGATGCCAAATGCCTTTGGAATGGAAGGTCCGGTAATATCCGCATCTAGAATTGCGGTATGGAAACCCAGACTGTTCATCTTGACTGCTAACAGAGAGGTTACTAAGGACTTTCCTACGCCGCCCTTGCCGCTGACTACGCCAATGACCTTTTTGACGGAGCTTTCCGGATTCAATTTTTCAAGAAAACTGTTCTTATCCTGTGTTCTGCTGCTGCAGTTTTCTCCACAGGTACTGCAGTTATGTGTACAATTCTCACTCATGGTGTTCCTCCAGTTAAAATCATAAATTCTGCCGCAGTGCAATCCTGCGGGCCTCATTTTTGCTTTTGCATGACAGGTAATTCTGTGATACAAAAAAGACAGCCTGGGTTGTGCAATCTGCCCAAGCCGTCTTTTTATTATACACTTTTTCTAATAAAATGTCCAGAAGAAATCCCTGCCTAGCGCACCGCATGGCGAATCACTTTAAATACTCCTGTATGCTCCATTGTCCAGGTCAAAGAGTAAAATAACAGGGAATTGACCGGCCACATAGCCAGATTTTTGATCACGCGTGCCGGAAGAATAGCAAAGAATGCCTTTCCATACATGATCTGCAGCCACAAAGTTCCTAAAAGCATATTGCAGATGATAGAAACCGTCAGCTCTGCTACAAATACCCGTACCAGACTTAATGGTTTTTTATAGAAGAAACACCCATAGATCACGCCTGCAGCCATGGCGCTTAAGGTCCAACCAGGAAAAAATGCGCCGGTCGGTTTTACCAGATATTTTAAGATATCCAGTGCACCTCCATAAAAGCATCCAACCACCGGACCAAACAGGTAATAAACAAACTGGTTGGCGATCCCGGAAAATCCGATTTTTAAATAATTTCCCACCTGGATCGTATACGCGCCAAGAATAACGCCAATGGCAGCAAACATGCTGGCAGTGGTAATGGTCCGGATCTTTTTAAATTCATGATAGGAATCCAGGAACAATGTTGTTACTTTTTTCATAAAAAAATTACCTCCTTTGCAGCATCTTACTACAACAGGAGATAATCCATCTTCCATTGCAGCGGGATGCGGTCTGTGTACCGCAAACAGGAATCCCTGTTTTTCGTTCAGCTGGCAACTCCCCGTCCAACTGACACTTAACGCACACAGACCTACTCTGCTTTTTATTTTATTGTTGGTTTTGAGTATAACACATTTTTTGTAAAATACAAGCGGAATTTTAGGTCAAATTCGTATAACCCATAAGACTGAAATCCACTTCCTTAGCCACTTCGCGGCCCTCTCTCACAGCCCACACCACTAAAGACTGGCCTCTGTGCATATCTCCTGTGACAAATACCTTGTCCACATTGGTTTTATAAGAGTCTGGAGCGGTTGCCACATTGGTCCTTGCATTGACTTCCACACCAAAAGCATCAGTCACATATTTCTGGCTTCCAAGGAATCCTGCTGCGATCAGGACCAGATCTGCAGGAAGCTCTTTTTCACTTCCTGCAACTGGAACCATGTTCATTCTGCCAGTCTTTTCATCCTTCTTCGGCTCCAGTTTTACAGTGACCACCGCACAGACTTTTCCGTCCTTATCTTTCTTAAATTCCTTTACTGTTGTCTGATAGATACGCGGATCAGAACCAAAGACCGCAATCGCTTCTTCCTGACCATAATCGGTTTTTAAGACTCTTGGCCACTCCGGCCAGCTATTATCCGGTGTTCTCTGCTCTGGAAGCTTTGGCATCATTTCTAACTGGGTTACAGAAGCACATCCATGACGAATGGAAGTACCTACACAGTCATTGCCTGTATCACCGCCGCCGATGACGATCACATGTTTGCCCTTGGCAGAAATATTCTTTCCGTCGGTCAGGTTGGAATTTAACAGACTTTTGGTATTCGCTTTTAAGAAATCAACTGCAAAATAGATTCCATCTGCCTCTCTTCCAGGAACCTTGATATCTCTCGGATTGGAAGCGCCACAAGCTAGGATCACGCAATCATAATCCTTCAATAATTTGGCCGCCCGGTAGTCTTTACCAATATTGGTGTTGGTCATGAAAAGAACACCCTCTTCTTCCATCACCTTAATCTTCCGGTCAATTACCCATTTTTCCAGTTTCATATTCGGGATGCCGTACATCAGAAGTCCTCCTACCCGGTCTTCCCGCTCAAATACAGTGACGCTGTGGCCACGTTTATTTAACTGATCGGCTGCTGCCAGTCCCGATGGACCAGAACCGATGATAGCGATCTTCTTGCCGGTACGGATCTGCGGTGGCTTTGCCGCTGCCCAGCCTTCTTCATATGCTTTTTCTATGATCGCATGCTCATTTTCCTTCACACTGGTTGGCTGTCCATTTAAGCCGCAGGTGCATGCTGCCTCACAGAGAGCCGGACAGACTCTGGAAGTAAATTCCGGGAAAGAGCTGGTCTTTTTTAATCGGTTGTAAGCCTGTCTCCAGTTGCCGTGATATACCAGGTCATTCCACTCCGGGATCAGGTTGTGCAACGGACAACCGGAGGTCATGCCCTTGATCATCATACCTGACTGGCAGAAAGGAACGCCGCACTCCATGCAGCGCGCCCCCTGTTTTCTCTGTTCTGCCTCACTTAACGGAATGTGAAATTCCTGGAAATTCTTGATTCGTTCCTTCGGAGGGATTGTTTCACTGGTCTTTCTCTCATATTCTAAAAATCCGGTTGGTTTCCCCATTTCCACGTGCCTCCTTACTGTCTTGTATTTGCATAAAATGCTTCAATCTGTGCCTGCTCACTGCTTAATCCTTTTTCCTCCATCTGGACAATGGTATTCATCATCCGGCGATAATCGTGAGGCACGATCTTTTTGAATTTCGGCAGATACTCTCCAAAATGATCCAGGATTTCTTTGCCCTTTGCGGAATTGGTATAGGAAACGTGCTCTGCGATAATATCCTTTAACTCCAGAACATCGTATTTGTTGGTCACTTCTTCAAAGGATACCAGATCCTTATTCAGACGTTTGTATAAATCATTCTTTTCATCCAGCACATAAGCGATACCGCCGCTCATGCCTGCAGCAAAATTTTTACCGGTCGGACCTAAGATAACGGCACGGCCTCCTGTCATGTACTCGCATCCATGATCACCAACGCCCTCAACAACTGCCGTCGCACCGGAGTTACGGACACAGAAACGCTCACCGGCCACACCATTGATAAATGCTTTTCCGCTGGTAGCGCCATAAAGAGCCACATTACCGATGATAATATTATCCTCAGCCTTATATTTCACGCCTGTTGGCGGATAAACCAACAGCTTACCACCAGAAAGTCCTTTTCCAAAATAGTCGTTGCTGTCACCTACCAGTTCCAAAGTCAGTCCACTTGGAATAAAGGCACCAAAGCTTTGTCCACCGCTTCCGGTACAGCTGATGGTAAAGGTATCCTCTGGCAGTCCCTCTGGATATTTCTTTGTGATCTCAGATCCAAAAATGGTACCAAAGGTACGATTTACATTGGAAACATCAATCTGGAGGCTCTTCTTCTGTCCGTTTACCAGAGCAGATTTTAATTTCTTTAACAGAACATTTTCATCCAATGTTTCTTCTAATTTAAAGTCATATGGCTGTTTGTGGGTATAACCTGCTAATTTCACTCCAGCGTATGGATTTCCTAAAATATTGCTTAAATCCACTTTTTCTGCTCTTGCAGATGGCATCTTGTCTTTTCTCTTTAACAGATCAGTACGGCCAACCAGCTCATCTACGGTTTTCACACCAAGCTTTGCCATATATTCCCGCAGCTCCTGGGCGATAAAATACATGAAATTGATCACATATTCTGGTTTTCCTTTGAACCGTTTCCGCAGTTCCGGGTTCTGGGTGGCAATACCAACTGGACAGGTATCCAGATTGCAGACACGCATCATCACACAACCCATGGTTACCAATGGCGCAGTAGCAAATCCGAATTCCTCGGCACCCAGCATGCAGGCGATGGCCACGTCACGTCCGGTCATCAGCTTACCATCTGTCTCAAGAACCACTTTATCACGGAGTCCGTTCATGATCAGAGTCTGATGAGCTTCTGCTACACCAAGTTCCCACGGAAGTCCCGCATTGTAAATGGAGTTTCTTGGAGCTGCTCCAGTACCACCGTCATAGGAGGATACCAGGATCACCTGGGCACCAGCCTTTGCAACGCCGGCTGCGACGGTTCCAACACCAGCTTCCGATACCAGCTTCACAGAGATCCGGGCGTCGGTATTCGAATTCTTCAGATCATAAATCAACTGTGCCAGATCCTCAATTGAGTAAATATCGTGATGCGGTGGAGGGGAGATCAGGGTAACACCGGTGGTGGAATGTCTGGTTTTCGCTACCCACGGATATACTTTTTTACCAGGGAGCTGTCCGCCTTCACCAGGTTTTGCGCCCTGTGCCATCTTGATCTGGATTTCCTTTGCGCTGACTAAGTAACGGGATGTGACGCCGAATCGTCCAGAAGCCACCTGCTTGATGGCAGAACAACGGTTCAGACCATCTGCGCCGATGGATAAGCGCTCAAGACTCTCGCCGCCTTCACCGCTGTTGGATTTGCCTCCGATCCGGTTCATGGCAATCGCCAGCGTTTCATGCGCTTCCTGGGAAATAGAACCGTAGGACATCGCTCCGGTCTTAAACCGTTTCACAATGGATTCCACACTTTCCACCTGATCAATTGGAATACCGCCTTTTTCATCATAACGGAAATCAATCAGATCACGCAGATGGATGGTCTTATTTTCTCCATCCAGTGCATGAGTGTACTGCTTAAAGGTCTCATAATTACCGGTTCTTGCAGCCTCCTGCAGCAGGTGGATGGTAACAGGATTATACAAATGCTCCTCCTGTCCAGAACGCATCTTATGGCTGCCAACACTGTCCAGAGTCAGATCCACATCCAGTCCAAGTGGATCAAATGCTGCGGAATGGAGGGTATCCACGTCATTGGCGATATCGTCCAGTGTGATACCTCCCACACGGCTGACGGTGTTTGTAAAATATTTATCAATAACCTCCTTGCTGATACCGATGGCTTCAAAGATCTGGGAGCCCTGGTAGGACTGGATCGTGGAAATACCCATTTTGGAAGCAATCTTAACGATTCCATGAAGAACTGCGGAGTTATAATCGTCCACTGCTGCGTAGTAATCCTTATTCATCATGCCACTCTCGATCAGGTATTTGATCGACTCATGAGCCAGGTACGGGTTGATAGCGCAGGCACCGTAACCTAACAGTGTCGCAAAATGATGAACCTCTCTCGGCTCGCCGCTCTCCAGGATCAGGGCAACGGAAGTTCTCTTCTTGGTATTAACCAGATGCTGCTGCAGGGCGGATACGGCCAGCAGAGAAGGAATCGGCACATGGTTTTCATCAATATCACGGTCAGACAAAATGATAATATTGGCACCGTCTCTGTGGGCACGATCCACTTCCAGGAATAACCGGTCAATGGCTTTTGCCAGGGAAGTGTTCTTATAATAAGTGATCGGGATCACCTCAACCTTAAATCCCGGTTTCTTCATGTTTTTGATCTTCAGCAGATCGGTACAGGTCAGGATCGGATTAGACACTTCCAGGATCTTACAGTTGTCTGCTTTCTCCTCTAAGAAGTTACCGTCCTCACCCACATATACGGTGGTGGAGGTAACGATCTCCTCACGGATAGAATCGATCGGCGGGTTGGTTACCTGTGCAAACAGCTGTTTGAAATAATTAAACAATGGCTGGTGCTTCTTGGAAAGAACCGCTAACGGACTGTCGCAGCCCATAGCAGATGCCGGTTCCGCTCCATTTAATGCCATTGGAAGGATCATGGTATCAAACTGCTCATATGTATAACCATAAGTCTTCTGAAGCTGTGCCCGTCTGGTCTTGGAAAGCTGTGGCACTCCCTCATTTGGAATTTTCAGATCTTTCATTTGCACCAGATTAGAGTCCAGCCATTCACCGTAAGGCTTTCTGGAAGCATAATAATGCTTCAGCTCCTCATCATCAATGATCTTGCCCTTTCCTGTATCTACCAGAAGCATTTTTCCTGGTCTTAAACGCTCTTTTTTCACTACATGGCTCTGGTCAATGTCGATCGCACCCACCTCGGATGCCAGAATCAGATGATTGTCATCGGTAATATAATATCTGGAAGGACGCAGGCCGTTGCGGTCCAGAACAGCGCCAAGCAGATCGCCATCGCTGAATACGATGGATGCAGGTCCGTCCCACGGCTCCATCATGGTTGCATAGTAATGGTAGAAATCCTTCACTTCCTGAGGCATGGACTTGTCATGAGCCCATGGAGCAGGAAGCATGATCATGACTGCCAGCGGAAGATCCATACCGCTCATCATCATAAATTCCAGCGCATTATCTAACATGGCAGAGTCGGAGCCTTCCTGATTGATGATCGGCAGTACCTTGTGCATCTCAGAACGGAAGAACTCGGATTCCATGGTCTCTTCTCTGGCAAGCATCTTATCTACATTGCCGCGGATGGTATTGATCTCGCCATTGTGGACGATGATCCGGTTTGGATGAGCTCTCATCCAGCTTGGATTGGTGTTGGTACTGAAACGGGAATGTACCGTTGCCAGAGCAGATTCATAATCTTTATCCTGAAGATCCGGAAAGAACTTCCGAAGCTCTTTTACCAGGAACATACCTTTGTATACAATTGTACGGCTGCTTAAAGAAACCACATAGGTATTATCATTACTCTGTTCAAATACACGGCGTACCACGTAGAGTCTGCGGTCAAAATCCAGACCCTTTGCCATCTCTGCCGATTTTTTCACAAAGCACTGAACGATGTACGGCATCTTGGCAACGGCCTTCTCGCTGATCAGATCCGGGTTGGTTGGAACCACTCTCCAGCCAAGGAATTTCAATCCTTCTTTCTCCACGATGATCTCAAACATCTTCATGGCCTGATTTCTGGCCAGGATGTCCTGAGGAAAGAAAAAGGTGCCGACACCATACTCCCGTTCCTCACCAAGATCGATTCCTAAAGGTTTTGTCACCTTCTTGAAGAACTTGTGAGAAATCTGAAGCATGATACCGACACCGTCGCCAGTCTTGCCTTCTCCATCTTTTCCTGCCCTGTGTTCCAGGTTTTCTACAATATGCAGCGCCTGTTCTACTGTCTGATGCGTTTTCACACCTTTGATATTCACCACAGCGCCAATTCCACAGTTATCATGTTCAAACCGAGGATCATAGAGACCCGGCCTTTTCTCCTGCTGACTTACTTCCATAGTCTCTTCCTTTCTGATGTAGATTGGATGCTTTACTTGGATAAAGCAACTTGTTGGAAATGATAATACTACAGTTTTTTTCATTTGTAAATAACTTTTTTAAACATAATTGTCAGATAATATATCAATAATGCGGTTGTATCTTTAATTGAATAAACACAACGTTATATAATTATAAATATTCTGATTTTGGTTTCCTATGACATAAAAAAGACTGCTGCCCAGAGAAACACTTCTCCAGGAACAGCAGTCTTCACCTACAAACTTAAAAAAATTACATCTCGCCCAGACCAGACTCGATAGCCTCAGAAATGGTCTTCATAGCCTCGGCCTCGTCCTCGCCGTCGCAGATCAGGGTAATCTCTGTACCGCACTTGATACCTGCAGCCATAACGTTTAAAACGCTCTTAGCAACGATTCTCTTCTCACCGCTCTCGATGATCACATCACTTTTAAATTTCATAGCGGTCTGAGATAAAACTCCTGCTGGTCTTAAGTGAAGTCCGGATGGATTTACTACTGTTAAATTTTTAGTAAGCATAATATTGATCTCCTTATCCTTTTGATTTAAACAACCCTCATGGATAAAATTTTAGTACAAATTGTCCATAGTGTCAAGAGCGAATAGAATAGACACAACCACAATAATTCTGCCGGTACAGTCCATGTTCCTCGGAAAGCTCTACCGAACGTTTATATCCATTTTTCTTTTTAAAATCCGATGGCAGATAGGAAACTCCCACCTCTTCCCCGATCCTTTCCCCAATGGTATTCAGCGTTGGAGCAGACTTTAGCGGGCTTATGGTCAGGGTTGTGGTAAAATAATCAAACCCGCCTTTTTTAGCCTCTCTGGCCGCCTCTGAAAGCCGCAGTTCAAAGCATTTTTCACAACGGGCACCGCCTTCTGGTTCTTTCTCCAACCCCTTCACAGCCTTATAATAAACATCTGGATCATAAGTACCGGAAATCATATGAACCGGATGTTTAAAGTGCATTTCACGGATCAGGCGTTCTTCCTCGTGAACTCTTGCCTGGTATTCCTCCGGTGGGTAAATATTAGGGTTATAAAACAAGATCGTGATCTCAAAATACTGGGACAGATATTCCAGCACATAACTGCTGCATGGAGCGCAGCAGCTGTGCAGCAGCAGACTTGGCACCCGGTTCTCTTTTACCAGTCCATCGATCACCTTATCTAATTCTTTCTGATAATTTCTCTGGTTCATATATGGATTCCTTTCTTTTATTCCGGATGATGGAAAGACCTCCATCTCGGAGTTTTACCGAAATGGAGGTCCTGAATTCACTGTTGATTTAATTTTCGATTACAGGAAATCACGGATCCGTTTGCTTCGTACCGGGTTTCTCAGTTTTCTTAAGGCTTTTGCCTCGATCTGACGGATACGTTCTCTGGTAACGTTGAATTCCTTTCCAACTTCTTCCAGAGTTCTCGGATGTCCATCTTCCAGACCGAAACGGAGAACGATAACCTGACGCTCACGTTCTTTCAGATCACCAAGCAGCGCATCGATGTGCTCTCTGAGCATCACAGACTCTACGTTACCCTCCGGGGTTACGATGTTGTTATCTGCAACAAAATCGCCCAAGTTGGAATCATCCTCTTCACCGATTGGAGTCTCCAGGGATGCTGGCTCTCTGGCGATCTGCATGATCTCCATCACCTTATCCTCAGACATATCCAGTGCCTCGGCTAACTCGGCAACGGAAGGCTCATAGCCCAGCTCCAGAGTCAGTTTTCGCTGCATCTTTGACATCTTGTTGATGGTTTCCACCATATGCACTGGTACACGGATGGTACGTGCCTGATCTGCCAGGGCTCTTGTGACCGACTGTCTGATCCACCAGGTCGCATATGTACTTAACTTGTAACCTTTTGTATAATCGAACTTCTCTACACCCTTGATCAGACCTAAGTTTCCCTCCTGGACTAAGTCAAGGAAGCTCATGCCTCTGCCGGTGTAGCGTTTCGCAATACTCACTACCAGACGCAGGTTTGCTTCGATCAGGCGTTCTTTTGCCTGTTCGTCACCTTCTGCTTTTTTCTTTGCCAGTTCCATCTCCTCATCTGCGGAAAGAAGTGGGACTGTACCGATCTCCTTCAGATACATGCGGACCGGATCTTCGGTACCGATGCCTTCCAGAAGATCAATGGCATCCAGATCGATGTCATCCTCATCGGAATCCTTCATAAAGCGCTCGTCGTCATCATCATCCAAAAGCAGCGGATCTTCAGCTAACAGATTATCATCAATGACAGGAATCACATCGATCCCGTGGTTTTCCAAATAGGAATAAATCTGCTCCATCTGCTCAGTGGAAAGATCGTCACCTGTGAAGAAATTATTGATTTCTGTCACATCCAGCGCATTATGCTTTCCTTTTGCAAGCTCTACAAGCTTTTTGAGTTTCTCTAAAAATGTACTTTTTTCCACCAATTAACGTCCCTTTCTCGTTCCTGGTTTCTTGATGCTACACGATTAATCATTATACAACATTTTTAGACATTTTTCAAGGAAATTTTGCTATAACAATTCACGTATAACAATTCAGAAAATGCCTACGCAAAAATACCTACCTACCTTCAGCAATTTCCTTTATCCCAGAAATAATGGAGATCCGTTTTTGCAGGTTTACGATCTCTGCATCCATTTTTGCTCCACCAAATTCTCCATCTAACACCCAGTCCACTGGTTCCTCCGCGTGAATGGTCAGGCGGGAGGTCTTAAAACGATAGACATATTCACTCTGCTCTTCTTTTAAGATCATGGAAGAGAGTATATTCGTCAGTTCCATTGGTGTTTTCGGCGTCCGGATCAGAAGTACCTCAAA